>Ga0182234_10046_pt1 | contig 67592 bp, 64 predicted proteins | sample hydfratesGB_TM_A_FD_145595 | JGI IMG/M metagenome (GOLD analysis project Ga0182234, IMG submission 145595) | Subsurface microbial communities from deep shales in Ohio, USA - hydraulic fracturing test GB_TM_A | ecosystem: Environmental > Aquatic > Deep subsurface > Shale gas/oil reservoir >...
AAAATTAATCAACATTTTTGAAAAACAAAAAACCTGCTAATGTTTACAACTGTAAAAAGCTGTAATTTTAGCAGGTTTCACTTTTTTATGAATCAGGAGCTAAATTTCCTTGTTTTCCGACAGCCCCTTCCTTTATATGGCCTTATTATACAAAACCAAGATAAAATCCAAGTTAAAGCAATGTGAACTTTGTGTTAAATATTATAAGTCAAGAACTTTTTTATTATCAAAAATTCCTATATAATAAGGATAATAAAATAATCAAAGGAGGAAACCAATTGAATAAAAACAAAAACATATCTACTTTTTCAATTGTAGCAAGAGACCCTGAAACTGGAGAACTTGGAATTGCTGTCCAATCAAAATTTTTAGCAGTAGGTGCAGTAGTACCCTGGGCTAAGGCAAATGTAGGAGCTATAGCTACTCAAGCTAATGCAAATCTAGATTACGGAGAAGTAGGTCTTAAACTTTTAGCAAAAGGATATACAGCCCATCAGACATTAGAAGCCTTATTAACCTTAGATGATGACAATGTAGGAAGGCAGGTAGGTATAGTAGATTGCAAAGGAAACTCTGCGGCCTATACTGGACCGGCATGCTTCGATTGGGCAGGACATATATGCTGTGAAAATTTCACCTGCCAGGGCAATATACTTGTAAGCAAGGAAACAGTCAAAGCAATGGCAGAAACCTTTGAAAAATCGGAAGGAAAACTTCCGGAAAGACTGCTGGAAGCCCTTGATGCAGCTCAAAATGCCGGAGGAGATAAAAGAGGTAGGCAATCCGCATCATTACTAATAGTAAAAGAAGGTGGAAGCTACGGAGGATATAACGACCGGATGATAGACCTTAGAGTAGATGATAATCCTCAACCTATTAAAAAACTTAAAAACCTACTGTATCTCAGGAGATTGTATTTCGATAAGCCTGATGAAAAAGATATAAAAGAAGTAGGCGAAGACTTAGGTAAAACCATACAAACCGCCCTGCAAAAGTTAGGATACTATAAAGGTGAAATAAATGGAGTATTTGATGATCCTACTCAGAAAGCATACTTCGAATTTACAAGTGTAGAAAACTTTGAAGAAAGACGGTTAAATGGAAACAGAGTTGATAAAAAAGTAATAGATTTTATGTTGGATATGATAGATAAATAAAATATTTATATAGGCAAAAAAAGAGTCTTTTAGAAAGGCTCTTTTTGTATGTAAATACAAATACAAGGATAATATATATACATAAGTCAATAAGAATATATAAAATAAAACGAACAAATAATACGTAAATAAAAATAACATTCGTACAAAATAGAAAAAATATAACAGTATATAGTGTGGAAAACGTTGACATAAAAGGGTTGCAAGAAAATTTTAAATAATAACGTTTTCATTACAAAAATGTAAAAAAACTTCTTTACAGGGAAAATAACGAATGATATAATTACATCATTATTTAATACATGTTTCAATATTTGCATATTTATACTTTTAGTGCTGGAACATAAAAGAGAGGAGGAAAAATAAAAGTAAGGGAAGCAGCAAAAAAATATATTTTAAGAGGTGGAGAAAATGGATTATTCTTATGCAATTGATACAATGTGGGTTTTAATTGCTGCTGCTTTCGTATTTTTGATGCAAGCTGGATTTGCAATGGTGGAAACTGGATTTACCAGAGCTAAAAATGCTGGAAATATAATAATGAAAAATATCATGGATTTCTCAGTAGGATCTTTAGTTTACTGGTTTATAGGATTTAGCATAATGTTTGGGACAGATATAGGAGGACTAATAGGTAAAGTAGATATAATGTCACAGGGTTCATATGATTTTTTAGGATTAAATATACCTGTATCTGCATTCTTAATATTTCAAACAGTTTTCTGCGCTACAGCAGCTACGATAGTATCGGGTGCTATGGCAGAAAGAACTAAATTTAAATCATATCTTATTTATAGTTTCTTTATATCACTAATCATCTATCCAATAGTAGGACACTGGATATGGGGTGGAGGATGGTTAGCTGGCATGGGATTTCATGATTTTGCAGGATCTACAGTAGTTCACTCTTTAGGAGGGTGGGCAGCACTTGTAGGAGCTGCAGTTCTTGGACCTAGAATAGGAAAATACACCAAAGACGGCAAATCAAAAGCTATTCCGGGGCACAGTTTGACACTTGGTGCTTTAGGAGTATTTATATTATGGTTCGGATGGTTTGGATTCAATCCCGGCTCAACACTATCAGGTATGGCTAGTGAAGATATCGGTCACATATTTATTACTACTAATCTTTCTGCAGCTGCATGTGCTGTATCAACAATGATTCTGACATGGATAAAGTACGGAAAACCAGATGTCAGTATGACTTTAAACGGTGCTCTTGGGGGTTTAGTAGCAATAACAGCCGGAACTGATGTTATAGGATTCGGAGGAGCCGCAGTGGTAGGATTTATAACAAGTTTCGTAATGCTATTTGGTATTGAGTTCATAGATAAGGTAGCTAAAATAGATGATCCTGTTGGAGCAGTAGGAGTACACGGCATAAGTGGTGCTTTTGGTACTATTGCTGTAGGATTATTTGCAGTAGATGGAGGATTATTCTTCGGTGGAGGAACAGGGCTTCTAACTACTCAAGTTATCGGTGTTTTAGCTGTAGCTGCATGGACAATATCAACTTCCTTTATATTGTTTAAAACAATAGATATTACAGTAGGTCTTAGAGTAACAGAAGAAGAAGAGAGTTCAGGTTTAGATATGCATGAACACGGCATAGAGAGCTATGCTGACTTCGCTCCAAGAACTATATTAATCAAATAGGAGGTTAAAATGTCTGAAAAATATAATGAATATACAAAAGTAGAAATAATAACTAGACCTAGTAAGTTTGAAGAACTTAAAAATGCCCTTGTTGAAATAGGAGTTTTTGGAATGACGGTATCAAATGTACTGGGAGCAGGAAAACAAAAAGGACAAACTACTAAGTACAGAGGGTCGGAATATACAGCTCAGCTGCTTCCCAAGATAAAGTTAGAAGTTGTAATTTGTGACATACCTGTAGAAAAAGTAGTAGAAACCGCTGAAAAAGTATGTAGGACGGGAGAAATAGGAGACGGAAAAATATTTGTTTATAAAATTGATAATATTCATAGAATAAGAACCGGAGAGACCGGTCACGCAGCAATTAATTAAACCCACAAAAAAGGATGGATAATTTTTCCATCCTTTTTTGTGGGTTTATATATTAAAATATAATTAAAAAACACCAATAAAGTTGAAACAAACTATTAAAAATCATACAATAATACAAAATAGATTAGAAAGAGGAATTAATATGAATACACTATCTATGATTATAGCAATAATAATGTTTATAATAGGGTTTGCAGGGACTGTACTCCCTATACTACCAGGAGTAGTACTAGTATACGGTGGCATGATAGTATACGGACTAATGACTGGAATCGAAAATTTAGGACCAAAGTTTTACATCATCCAAGGATTAGCAACTATGCTGATTTTAGCCGTAGATTTTGTAGCAGCATCTATTGGTACTAAAAAGTACAAAGGTAGTAAACAGGCGGCTTTTGGTGCTTTTGTAGGGACTATAATAGGACTATTTACCCTAGGACCCTTAGGTATACTGATTGGTCCCTTTGCAGGAGCCATGATAGTAGAACTAATCCAGGGAAAAGATATGGACCAGGCTTTCAGCTCCGGATTTGGCACTGTAATAGGAAACATAGGTGGCACTATATTTAAACTACTGGGAGAAATAGTGATGATAGCATATTTCTTTATAAAAGTATTTTGATAAAAATCTATAGATAATTGAAAAACACCACTTATCAATGTATAATTCTATATGTGACATAGAATATAAGTGGTATTTATTTTGAAATATAAATAAAAAAACAATACAGAGGGGTCGGTAATGCGAGAAGAAATAACTAATCTTATAAAAGACTATGTAAAAAAATATCAAGAAGAAAAAAATATAGAGACCAGTTGGAGGGAACCAGTAGTCAAATTTGGTAATGCAAGAGATGAAATGTTTAAAGAATTGAAAAAAGTTACCCATGAAGACCATCTTATGCCTGAAGACTTATTAAAAGGAGCAGAGTCGATAATTGCTTTCTTTCTACCCTTTGCCAAACCAATTCCCGATACAAATATAAAGGGAAGGTACAGCTCAAGGGAGTGGGCAGCGGCATACATTGATACCAACACCTTAATAGATAATATAAACGAAGAAATAAGAAGCTTTCTAGAAGACAAGGGATACAAATCTGCATTAGTACCGGCTACCCACAACTTCTCTACTGAAACCCTTATGAGTCACTGGTCTCATAGACACATAGCATACATATCTGGAATGGGAACCTTCGGTATAAACAATATGCTCATCACAGAAGCCGGATGCAGCGGTAGGTTGGGTACTCTAGTGACAGATCTGAAAATGGAAACTGATAGGAAAATCGAAGGAGAAAACTGTCTGTACAAACACAATGGTACCTGCGGAGTATGCGTAAAAAAGTGCCAGTTTGGAGCATTAACATCCGAGGGTTACGACAGGAAAAAATGCTACGGTATACTTCTTGAAAACGATGAATATCATGATGACATGGGACTTACAGACGTCTGCGGTAAATGTGTTGTAGGATTACCTTGCTCCTATAAAAATCCCGTAAAGTAGAAAGATAATTTTAATATATAATAATATCCTCAGGAGGTGCAAAAATGAACGTAAGAAAAGTAGATGAAATAGACAAAAAGATACTCTTCCTCTTATCAGAAAATGCAAGAATATCCTATGTAGATATAGGAAAAGAAGTAAATCTATCGAGAGTAGCGGTAAAATCGAGAATAGATAATTTAGAAGAAAATGGAATAATAGAAAAATACACTATAGACATGAATTTAAGGAAAGTAGGAAGAGAAGTAGCTGTCTTCTTTGACATAGAGGCAGAGCCAGGCAAGCTGTACGAAATAGGAAGAACCCTATCAGAAAAAGATAATGTAACCGATATATACCAGATGACAGGCACGGGAAATCTACACATGCATGCCTTACTAAATAAAGATGATGAGCTTAATGCATTCCTTGAAAATGAGCTTTATTCAATAGATGGAGTCCTTAAAGTAACCAGTAGAATTATACTCACGAGATTCAAAGCAAGGACGGGAAGAAAACTTTAAAAAAACATAAAAAACTTCAAATTGAAACCCCATATTATTAATAAAAAGTAATATTCTTTCAAGGTAATAAATAAACTTACATTTAGTAGGTTTATTTATTTTTTTTAAAAAATGAATTACATAGTGTAACTATAAAAAACTTGCTAAAATAAAGGATAAATATATAATATATATTAATATTAAGATAAATAGTACATAAAAGTAAGCTATAAGTTTCAAAAATAAATATATTAAAAAAAATAATTATTTAAGGAGAAAATCTAATGAATTTTAATACCCTTTATCAACCCTATTCATCAAATAGATACACCCACGTAGCATCAAAAGGAATGGTAGCTACATCCCAACCTTTAGCTGCTAATGCGGGACTAGACATACTAAAAAAAGGTGGAAATGCAGTAGATGCAGCAATAGCTACAGCAGCATGTCTTACAGTAGTAGAACCTACCTCAAACGGTATAGGCAGCGATAGCTTTGCCCTAGTATGGATTAAAGAAGACAAAAAGCTTTACGGATTAAACGGTAGCGGTCGAGCACCAAAAGAAATCACTGCAGAAAAAGTAAAAGAACAAGGCCACGAAAAAATGCCTAAATTCGGATGGACACCTGTAATGGTACCGGGAGCACCGGCTACCTGGGCGGCACTATCTGAAAGATTTGGAAACTTATCTCTAGAAGAAACCCTAGCACCGGCAGTAGACTATGCCCTTAACGGATACCCTGTATCACCTATTTTAGGATATTTCTGGAAAAAAGCATTCAATAAATACGAAAACGAATTCAAAGGCGATGAATTTAAAGAATGGTACAATACCTTCGCACCGGAAGGCAGACCACCGGAAGCCGGAGAAATAATAAAATTGAAAAACCACGGCGAAACTCTAAAAGAAATCGGCAAAACCAATGCTGAAAGCTTCTATAGAGGAAAACTAGCTGAAAAAATAGATGAATCATCAAGAAAACACGGTGGATACCTGAGAAAAGAAGACTTAGCAGCTTATGAAGTTGACTGGGTAGACCCAATAAAAGTAAACTATAAAGGTTACGATATATGCGAAATCCCTCCAAACGGCCAGGGAATAGTAGCCCTTATGGCACTTAACATACTAAAAGGATTTGACTACAAAGAAAAAGACTCTGTAGATACTTACCACAAGCAGTTTGAAGCTATGAAGCTAGCCTTTGCCGATGGTAAAAAATACATTACAGACCCTGAATATATGAAGGTAAGTCCTGAAGAAATGCTTGATGAAAAATACGGAGAAGAAAGAAGAAACTTGATTGGAGATACTGCTGGTAATCCAGACCCTGGTACACCACCTTCAAGCGGTACAGTATACCTATGTACAGCTGATAGTGAAGGAAACATGGTATCCTTCATACAGAGCAACTACATGGGATTTGGCTCAGGGATAGTAGTAGAAGATACCGGTATATCCCTTCAAAATAGAGGGGCAGACTTCTCATTAAATGAAGAAGACCACAACTACCTTGTACCAGGCAAAAAATCCTACCATACCATCATCCCGGGATTCATAATGAAAGACGGAGATGCAGTAGGACCATTTGGAGTAATGGGAGGATACATGCAGCCTCAAGGACACGTACAGGTAGCTATGAACCTTATAGACTTCAACCTAAACCCACAGATGGCCTTAGACTCACCTAGATGGCAGTGGATAGAAGGGAAAAAATTTACTATAGAACCAAACTTCCCTAAATATTTGCTGAGAGAGCTAGAAGCAAAAGGTCATGAGATAATCACAGCAAACAACTGCGACATATTTGGAAGAGGACAGATAATAATTAAAAAAGGCGATGCATACTTCGGCGGTACAGAATCAAGAACCGACGGATCCATAGCAATGTACTAGAATAAGCAATAGCATAACTATAGTAAAACAATAGCTAAACAATCGTTCAACAATAGCTTAACTATCGTTAATGTCCCTAAATGTTCACCCTATATAATATATACTCATCAAATAACTCCCTTTGATTGGGAGTTATTTGTTTTTTGTCATCTGAAGCTATTTTGTCATGCAGAACTACAAAAAAGTCATTCCGAATGGTAATGAGGAATCTTAGACTCTGTCATCCAGAGCTTGCGAAGGATCTTCCATTCTGTCATCCAGAGGCGAAGCCGAAGGATCTTAACAAAAAATTAGAATATTATAATATCACCCGGGTATATATAAGAATGAGTGATTAATAATATAAATGGAGGTTTTATTAATGAAAAAAATTGGAGAATTGTATCAAAGCGCGGATTGGAAAAATGAGAAACACGTACCGGTAATTCACATGCCGGAAACAGCAAAAGCTGGAGAAGAAGTAAATGTTAAAGTAGTTGTAGGTGAGGAAATAAAGCATCCAAATGAATTAGAACACCATATCGCATGGATAAAAGTATATTTCCAACCTGAAGGACACAAATTTCCTATCGAATTAGGAACATTTAATTTCTCAGCTCATGGAGAAAGCGACGTATTTACAGATCCAAAAGGATCTCTTAACTTCAAAGCAGAAAAATCAGGAACAGTATTTGTTACATCCTACTGCAATATTCACGGCTTATGGGAAAACAGTGCTGAACTAAAAGTACAGTAATACAAAACTAAATATCTATAACTCCCGAGAGGGAGTTTTTCTTTTCTTACTTCTATCATGTAGAACTTCTAACCATCCCTCAACTATTGCTTAACCATCGTTAACCATTGCTTAACCATCCCTCAACTATTGCTCAACCATCGTTTGACTATTGTTAAACTATCGTTCAATTATAACCCCCACTTATCAGCCACCTCCCACCTATAGAAATATCCTATAATAGTTTCAAATAAAATTCCTATATGCTAAAATCATACTAATTGTAAAATATTTAACGAAATCTACCAGGCGAGGTTAGCTATGAGGATTGAATTCGAAACAGATACAAAAAAGCAAAGTAATGAAGATATATACGGACTTACTAAAAAAGGAGCCTTTGTTCTTGATGGTGCTTCAGCCCTTACATATAAAAACTACACACCTTCTGGAAATGATGTAAACTGGATGGTAAACTGGTGGAAGAAATATCTTGAAGATAATTTAGACGATACTGGATTTACTATAAAGGAAATCATTAAAAAAGGTATAGATAATTTTAATAGAGAGTATGGAAAATTCGTAAATATTGAATCTTTAAAAGATTTCGAAAAGCTATCAGCTGGTATAGCAGTAGCAAGGAAAAATCAAGACTATTTAGAAACCTACGTACTGGGAGATGTAGAAATCACTTTAGAAACAAAAAATGGTGATTGCACCCATATTACAGATGACTTTATTAAAAATTTAGATAGTGAAGTAATATCTATGATAAGTAAAAATAATGGAAGAAATTCAGAAATAGTTTTTAAAGGATTTACTCAAGAAGAAATGGATATCCTTATAAGAAATAGGTCTATGATGAATAAACCTGAAGGATACTATATATTAAGCCACGAAAAAGAAGCAGTAGATAAGGGAGTATATAAGAAAGTAAAGATAGAAGAAGTAGAAAGATGCCTGTTAGCCACAGACGGTATCACACCATTAAGTACCAGATACACAAAGAAAACCCTAATGGAAAATCTTAGAAACAAAGGTGTAAAAGAAGTAATAAAAGAACTTAGAAAAATAGAAGAATCAGATATACATAAAAAAACAATAGGAAGACTAAAAACCCACGATGATGCTACATTAGTATATATGGACTTTGGTTTTCAGTATTAAAATAACACTCTCGAAAGAGAGTTATTTTTTATGGTCACTCCGAATGTTAATTAGGAATCTTATGCATATTTGTCATCCAGAGCTTGCGAAGGATCTTTATTACAAAAAAATGTTAAAAAAATATCAAAATACCCTTGTGAACATATGCCAATAATCTTATAATATTAACAAATAAAAGAAAGGTGATGAAAGTTATGAAAGTACAAGTCAAGCTATTTGCCACCTTCAGGAACGGAAGACAAGGATCGCAAGAATTTGAATACCCACAAGATATACCTATCTCCACGGTACTGAAAGACCTGTCATTGACAAAAGATGACGTTGGCATGACATTGGTAAATGGTATTCGAGCAACAAAAGACATTAAGCTACACGATCATGATGTGCTGGCACTGGTACCAGAATATAAACCAAGACATCATTAGAAAAGACCAAAAAGGCCAGACTATCATAAGGGAATAGAACGAAAACTTTATTTCTAAAAAAATTAAATCAGGATACAAACTCATATTAGTTGATGTTTGTATCCTTTTTTATTACTTTCAAAGAATTTATTTGCCTAATTCAATTGAAAAATAGTCCTAGAATAAAATATATGATTAAAACATTTCTTTAAATATCCACTCCCAAATGATATCATATAAATAATAACAGATATTAAAATAATCTTGAAAAACGAACAAACGTTTGATATAATCATAATAACAAAGAACAGAAGGAGGTATCAATGGATAACTCTATAAAACCAATCGTTAAATGGGTTGGTGGGAAAAGACAAATAATAAGTAATATAAAGAAATACATTCCAAAACAATATAGTACATATTACGAACCTTTTGTAGGGGGAGGAGCTGTATTATTTGATATAAAGCCCCAAAAAGCAGTTATAAACGATGTAAATGAAGAACTAATTAATCTATATAAAGTAGTAAAAGAAAAACCAGATGAATTGATAAATACTTTAAAAAAACATAAAAATGAAGAAGAATACTACTATCAAATTAGAGAATTAGATAGAGATAAAGAAAAATTCGATAATTTGACGGATGTAGAAAGAGCTGCAAGAATTCACTTTCTAAATAAAACTTGTTACAACGGTATGTTTCGTGTAAATAGTTCAGGAGAGTTTAATGTTCCTTTTGGAAGATATAAAAATCCGGACATAGTAAACAAAAAAACTATAAAAGCAGTAAGCAAATTTCTAAATAAAAGCAACGTAAAAATAAGAAACTGTGATTTTGAAGAAGCGGTAAAAGGAATAAGAAAAGAAGCATTTGTATATTTTGATCCTCCATATGATCCTATATCAGATAGTTCAAGCTTTACGGGCTATGATAAATCTGGATTCGATAGAGAAGAACAAAAAAGACTAAAAAATCTATGTGACAAACTGAATAAAAGAGGGGTAAGATTTTTACTTTCAAACTCTTCAACTAAATTTATAAGAGAATTATACAATGATTATAAAATTGAACCCGTTATGGCTAAAAGAGCTATAAATTCGAAATCGGATAAAAGAGGAGAAATAGAAGAGGTCTTGGTGAGAAACTATGAGTAAAACAAAAAATGATAAAGCCTGGGAAAAACTCTTTGATAAATATAGCATTAAAAATACAATAGAAGAAAAAGGATACTTTAAAATTACCTCTACGCAAATTAAAGAATTTAGAGAACCAAGGTTAGCTACTAAGTTTGATCATAGAAATCACTTGCCATCACTATTTAAAAAGAGATACAACATTTTACCTATAACTAGAGGAAGTTATATTATTTCAAAATTCGAAGCCTATGAGAACTTAGAAGAAAAAGGAAAAGAAATATTCAAGGCGAAATTTCCTACATATATACAATCAATAGACTATAAAAAAATAACTAGTGAAGCGGTAGCATTAAACTGTGCCTACACAGCAGGAATAATAGATGACTTTGTATCAGATAAAGATATAAAACCAACAGTTTCTGGTAGAATGAGTTCTTCTGGATTTGAATTTAACATAAATCTAAAAAATTCAAAAGAAAAGCTCCCAATTGAAGTTAAGAATTCTCAAATTGAGATAGATGGCGGCTATGAAGGTAAAGATTACTTAACCCTCATTGAAGCAAAAAATACTATACCAGAAGATTTTCTAATAAGACAGGTATATTATCCGTTTAGATTATGGGAAAGTAAAATAAACAAACCTATTAAGAATATTTTTATGACCTATTCAAATTATATATTTTCACTATATGAATATGAATTTAAAGATAAATATAATTATAACAGTCTAGTTCTTGTAAAAAAGAAAAACTATATTATAGAACAGGATAGAGACATATCATTAGATGAAATCTTAAGAGTATTAGAAACAGTACAAGTAGTAGAAGAACCAGAGATACCATTTCCACAAGCAGATAGCTTTCCTAGAGTTATTAATCTTGCAGAACTAGTATCACAGGAATCAAGAAGTAAAACCTTTATATACGAAAACTACGACTTTGATCCTAGACAAAGTGACTATTATACAAATGCTGCAAGATATTTAGGATTAATAGAAAAATTCAAAATAAAAAACAAACCAAATTATAAGATTACTAAAATAGGAGATAAAATTTTTAACTACCCATATAAAGAAAGACAGCTAAAGTTAGCTGAACTGATACTACAGCATAAGGTATTTAATAAGGTATTTAGAGAAAGTATAAAATATGGAACAATCCTATCAAAACAAGAAATAGTAACTATAATGCACGAATCAAACCTATACAATGTAATTAGAGAAGACACTTATGAAAGAAGAGCTTCTACCATTTCCGGATGGTTAAATTGGATACTAGAATTAGTGGAAAACAACTAAAAAGACAAGGACTATACTATGATAACAAAAACTAAACCTAAAGAATTTGAACTTGAAACCGGAACATTATGGAGTTTTAAAGAAAGAGGTAGTTGGGCAACACATAATGGAAATTATCGTGGGAACTGGTCTCCATATATTCCTAGAAATATAATATTGAGATATTCAAGAGAAGGAGATACAATTTTAGATCAATTTGTAGGAAGTGGAACTACATTAGTAGAAGCAAATTTGCTTCGAAGAAAAAGTATAGGAATAGATATAAATTCAAAAGCCCTAGACATATGTAGAAATAATATGAAAACCTTAAACTTTCAGGGAAATATCAGATTGAAGCAAGGAGATGCTAGAAATTTAAACTTTTTATCAGATGAATCCATTGATCTAATATGCACCCACCCTCCTTATGCAAATATAATTAAATACAGTAAAGATATAAAAGAAGATCTATCCCATCTTCAGATAGATGAATTTTGCAAGGAAATATCTAAAGTAGCAGAAGAATCTTATAGAGTACTAAAAAAAAATAAATACTGTGCAGTTTTAATAGGAGATACAAGAAAAAATAAACACATGATACCCTTAGGATTTAAAGTTATGGAAAAATTTTTAGAAGCAGGATTTTTATTAAAAGAAACTGTAATAAAAGAACAACACAATTGTAAATCTACCAAATACTGGAAAGAAAAAAGTATAAAGTATAACTTTCTTCTCATATCACATGAATATCTTTTTATATTTAGAAAACCATAGATTAATCATTACTCCCGGAAGGGAGTTTTTTATTTGTAAAATCAATTGAAAAAAACATTTCACTAATGTATAATATAGATATATGTCATTTAAAAAATAACAAGAAAAAACAAATTTATAAAATTTATTATAAGACATTTAAGAGAGGCATGAATTTTTTTGTGTCTCTTTGTGTTTTTTTGAACAAAAAATATTCTTAATGAAAGGATATATAATGACAAACAAAATACTTTCAGCAATAATGGGATCCTGCATAGCAGATGCACTAGGAGTACCAGTAGAATTTAACAGTAGAAAACAATTAAAAAGAAATCTAGTAGAGGATATGAGATCCTACGGTACATACAATCAACCAGCAGGTACCTGGTCTGATGATACCAGTATGACCCTATGTACTCTAGATAGTTTATCAAAGGGATTAGACTATAAAGACATAATGGATAAATTCTTATCCTGGTATAAAGATGGAGAATACACTCCCCATGGAGAAACTTTTGACATAGGTATGGCTACTAGTAAAGCTTTAAAAAAATATGACTTAGGAGAAGAACCTTTAAAATCCGGAGGAACAGGGGAAAGAGACAATGGAAATGGATCACTAATGAGAATACTTCCTGTACTTTTTTATTTACAAAAAACTTATGGAGAAAACTGGATAGAAAAGGAAGAATCCTATCAAATAATACACAACATATCAGCTCTTACCCATGCACATAAAAGAAGCATGATAGCCTGTGGTATATACCTAACTATAGCAGATTATATTTCAAAAGAATATGATCTAAAAGAGGCAGTAGAACAAGGTATAAAAAAATCCTTCCAACTCTATGAAAGTAAGGAAGAGTTCAAAGAAGAACTAAAACACTACAAAAGAATAAAGGATAAAAACTTCTATAAAATACCGGAAAGTGAAATAAGATCTACAGGATATGTAGTGTATACTTTAGAAGCTTCACTATGGTGTCTACTTAATTCGGATAATTACAAAGAATGCGTTTTAAAAGCAGTAAACTTAGGAGAAGACACAGACACAGTAGGAGCTGTAGCTGGAGGATTAGCAGGACTATATTACGGCTATAAAGGCATACCTAAAGAATGGATAGAGGTAATACATAGAAGAGAATTTGTAGAAGACATATGTGAGAGTTTTACTCTATGATTTTTTTAATAAAACTCTAAAAAAGTTCACAAAAAATAATAGAATAAAAGAAATGATTTTAATAAGATCAACTCCAATTGATAGTGTTTATATAATTGTAACACTAATGCTAACATAATTCTAGTTACTAGATAATTAGAAAGGAAACCCTATGAAGAAACTAAATCAAACTATTTCTAATATAAAAAAACAATATATAAAATTTCAATACGATAAAAAAAGAAACATTAAATATATAGAAAACACGATTAAACAAATTAAAAACTCTGCTGAAGATGTAGAAATTAATGATGAAAGAAAAATGGATATATTAGAGAATGCGATAAATAAAATAAAAGAATCTAATGATAATTATTACAATAAAGCTAATTTAGAATATTTATCAAAAAAAATTTTAAATATCAAAAATAAATTCGAAGGAACCTGGGAAGAAGAACACATACCAAAAGCTGAAAAAATTAATAAAGCTTTAGAAAGAGGTATTTCAACCCCTGTACTGACAGTATGTGGTAAAGGAACAAGAGAGATTAGATATACTAAATACTTAGCTTATTATTTAGATCCTTATAGTTTTCATGGACTAGGATCTGAATTTTTAGAATCGGTTATAGACCCTATAATTAAAGAAAACTACAGTGGTATCCAACTAAACTATAAAAAAATAATAAAAGTTAATCCTGAAGAGTACATAGGAACATACATTAGTAAAACGGATCTAAAAATTGGATGTACGTGCGACATAGTTATTGAAGGTAGAGACTTTACAATATTTATTGAACAAAAGTTACTTAGTGCTGAAGACTATAATAATTCTGCGGATATAAGACAGTTAGAAAGATACACTCAAGTAATTAATGAAAATATAAAATATAGAGATAAGAAAAAATTTAAAATATTTTTAACTCCAAAAGGAAAAGACGCAAAAAGATCAGATGACTGGGTATCTGTATCTCATATGGACTTAATTGGAAATTCTATTAAATATCTCACAGAAAGTAATTTAAACAATACAACTAAAGAAAATTTAAAGAGTTTATTAATCGATTTAGTGATAGGACCTTACGAGGATTCCTCAGATTTGATGCTCCAAATAAAAGAATCAACATCAAAATTGTTAAGTAAAAAAATTAATATACAAGACGTACTAACATTTAAAAAATTATTAAAAGAAAATATTGAATTAATAAAAATTATAACGGAGGGGTAAAATGGAAAAAATTAGCGAAATGGGGAAACTATACTTAAAAGATTATTATGTTTTAATGGAAGCACAAGATCAAAGTCATACTTTCTTGAATACAGTATTAGAAAATGTAGTAAACAGAATAGAAGAAAGAAGAGAAGAACTTCCAGATCTTGGAGAAAATTATTATTGGAAAACTTGGAGCAATAAAACTAACTTGGGACATTATCAAATATACTTGAAAACAAAAAAAGAGAACAAACTGCTTAGAGCTAATAGAGTAGATATTATAATCAACTATAGAGATGTAAGACATACAACTATTTTAAAAGACCCGACAGCTGTTAGAATCTCAATTGATTGTACTAATTATTTTAATAACAAAGTAAATAAAATTTCTCAATCTGAGCTAGATGAAGCTTCAAGCAAAGCTATTGAAATTGGAACGAGTGTAGATTACGTAGAAAAAAGATTATTTAACAAGGAAATCAATTTAAACCTTTCAAGTGCTTCAGACTCAGCAGAATTAATTGCAGATGAATTAATAGAAAGAGCTATAGGTATAGCGGTATTTATTGAGAGTGTGGTAGATAAAAATAATATTAATATTTAAAAAGGAGAATAATTTGGACGAAGTTAGAAGTATTGATAAAAGAGAAGCAATTTTGTTAAAGAATTATGCAGCGTTTAGTAAAAATGCTAAAAGAGATATTTTGATTACTGAAAACGACTTCAGATCGAAATATTTAAGAGATAGAGACAGAATATTTCATTCTAAAGCATTAAGGAGACTTGAGTATAAAACACAGGTATTCTGTAAGCATTTAGGAGACATAGAGGTTAATGATCATCTTAGAACAAGATTAACTCATTCAATAGAAGTAGCTCAAATAGGAAAAAGAATTGGAGGATTTTTGGGGTTAAATACGGAGCTAATAGAAGCTATATCATTTGGACATGATTTAGGACATGCTCCATTTGGACATGCAGGTGAAAAAGCTTTGGATGAATTAGGAAAGTTAAATGGATATTACGGATTTAAACATAATATACAGAGTGTCAAAATTGCAAGAAACTTAGAAAAGAAATATAAATATGAAGGATTAAACTTGACTCATGATACGTATGAAGGAATATTAAAACATACAAAATTTTCAAAGGACTTGAGTTTAGAATATATTGATGATTTAAAAATTAATAGTATAGAATCGACAACTTTAGAAGGAAAAGTAGTAGCTATAGCAGATGAAATAGCATGTGCTGTTCATGATATTGATGACTATGTGAGATTAGAAATTATCAATATAGATGAAGTGTTAAACCAAGATTTATACAACAAACTAAAAGAAGATTATAAAAGTAAGGGAGAAAAATATATCGATGTAATTGAATATATAGAAAATAAATCATTGGAAATAGAGCAGAGAATCTCAATGGTATGTAGATGTCTAATAGATATATTAATATTAGATTTAGTTAATAATTTTAATAAAGACAAAGAAAAAAATAAAATTATATTCACTGAGGAAATAGACAAATATTTTAATAACTTAGATAGATTTAAACTTAGTATTATAAAAAGTAATAAAAAAATAAAAACTATGGATGATAAAGGGGAAAATATAATAAATAATTTATTCAATTATTATTATAAAACTGAAAACTTACCTGAAAATACTAAAAAACTTTTAGAAACAAAAGAAAAAACGGAAGTAATAATTGACTATATATCTGGCATGACAGACTTATATGCGATTGAAAAATATAAAGACCATTTTTATTTAATGTAAAATAATGATGACTCTTAAGCCCCCTAACCCATTTGGACAATCACACACCAATTTAATATAATAAAACCAATGGGAGGTTGTCTAAATGAGAAGCAAACATAAAAGATATTCAGCTGAATTTAAAAACAAAATAATTAAAGAAGTAAAAGAAACCGGTAATGCTTCATTAGTAGCAAGAAAACATGATTTAGTAGCCGGTACAGTAACTAGATGGGTAAGGGATTCTAAAAAGAATAATTCTGCTACTAACTCTAATAAATATAATATTAATAAAGATGATAGCGATCTAGTTAAAGAAAATGATAGATTAAAAAAATTACTAGGTGAAAAAGATCTTGAACTAGCAATACTTAGAGACCTACTAAAAAAAACGAACCAACAATAAAAGACAAAGTAGAGATAGCAACAAAATGGATTAAAGCTGGTTACAGAGCTACCTTTGTTCTTAACATTGTTAAACTTAACAGATCCACCTACTACTACAATATAAAAAACAAAAATAATGATACATCTTCTAAAAATAAAGGAGGAAGACCTATTCCAGGATACTCCCTTAATAAAGAAGGAGATAAAATCTGTGATGAACAGATAAAAGAATATATACTGCAGATAATAGAAACTAAAGGATCTGAGTTTTATGGATACTTTAAAATCACTATTGTCCTTAGTAGAAAATTCGGTCTAGTTATAAATAAGAAAAAAGTATATAGACTTTGCAAAGAACTAGACATATTAAGGCCTCAAAGAAATATAAGTAAAGCTAAATCAACAAAAATAGCTGTAAACAGAAAAATCACTACATCGAACTCTCTATGGGAAGTGGATATAAAGTATGGATACATCCATAAAGAAGACAGATTCTTCTATATACTATCCTACATAGATGTTTATGATAGAAGCATAATAGACTATCACATAGGACTTAGCTGCAAAGCCCAGGATGCTTCAGTTACATTAAAAAGAGCCATGATAAAAAGAGATCTTCATAATAAAGAAGCAGATTTAACAATTAGATCAGATAACGGACCACAGTTTAGAAGCTTTAAGTTTGAAAATACCTTAAAAGAACTAAAAGTTGAACATGAAAGAATTCCTTATTCTACACCAAACAAGAATGCTCATATAGAATCATTTCACAGGATATTAGAAGATGAATGTCTTTCAAAACACGAATTTAAAAGTTTCGCTGAGGCCTATAAAATAGTATCTGAATTCATGAAGTCCTATAACGAAGTTAGAATACACAGTGCTGTAAACTATATTCCGCTGCATTTGTCAAGGATTTATTTCATAAAAGCTTAAGCTGTATCCTTGATTAATATAAATATTGCTGTAAAATCATTCAAGAGGAGAGGGGAAGTAGCAATTCTAAAGATAAAGTATCATCTGTGAGTTTTTGTCCAATATTAATGGGTTAATCCGGTAACTATATTTAAAAGTTAGTATATATGTGATATACTTTTATTTGGAAATTTATTAAAGAAAGGATTGCTATGAGAAAAAATATTGTATATTACAAAAGTTCACAAAACATGGAGGAAGTTGATAATAATTCAATTGATTTAATAATAACGTCGCCTCCATATTTTAATATTAAAGATTATTTTAAGGATGGATATCAGAATAATGATCACAGTAAAATATCAGATAAAGACATTGGAAATTACAATCAGTACAATAAATATATAGAAGAAATGCTTAAAGTATGGAAAGATTGTGAAAGAATCTTAAAACCAAATGGAAAATTGTGTATTAATGCCCCTTTAATGCCAATGTTGAAAAGGGATATGAATACTCACCATAATAGACATATTTTTGATATCCAAAGCGATATTCAAAACTCAATATTAAGAAACACCTCACTGTATTTAATGGATATATATATATGGAATAGGACAAATTCAAGCAAAAGATTGATGTTTGGAAGTTATCCATACCCAAGAAATTTCTATGCTCAAAATACAATTGAATTTATAACTATATATGTAAAAGATGGTAAACCTGATAATAATATTAAAAAAGAGATAAAAGAAAGTAGTAAATTGACGAAGGAAGAATGGATAGAGTACACGAAACAAATATGGAACATTTCTATACCGAATAAAGGGGATATAGCATTTGGGAAACATTCAGCTATAATGCCAGAAGAGATTGTTAAGCGATGTATTAAGTTGTTTTCATTTGAAGAAGATATTGTTTTAGATCCATTTGCTGGAAGCGGTACTACGTTGAAAGTTGCAAAAGAATATAATAGAAATTATATAGGTTATGAAATATATAAGAAATATAAGGATGTAATAGATTTGAAATTAGGGAGTGTAGAAAAAAATGGAACTAAATAAAATCTATAATATGGATGTTTTTGATTTTTTAGAAAAGCTAGAAGATAAAAGTGTTGATTTGGCAATTGTTGATCCTCCATATAATAAAAGTATTGATAAATGGGATGAATTTAAGGATGAAGAGGAATTTTTAGAGTTTACATTTAACTGGATCCAAAAAACAATTTCTAAAATAAAACCAAATGGATCATTTTATGTTTTTAATAGTCCTTATAACTGTGCAATAGTATTAAATTACCTCAGGGATAAAAATGTATTTTTTAAAAATTGGATAACTTGGTATAAAAAAGATGGTTTTGGACCTACTAAAAAAAGGTATGTTAACAATCAAGAATCGATTCTTTTTTTCACTATGAGTAACAGTGATTATACTTTTAATGCAGATGAAATAAGAGTTCCTTACGATTCAAAAAGCAGAATGAAACATGCAGAAAAAAAGGGGATTCTTAAAAATGGTAAAAGATGGTTCCCAAATGAAAAAGGAAAATTATGCACAGATGTATGGGAAGAATCTTCTTATAGACATAAAAATAAAAAAAATGGAAAAACTCAAAAGTTCATACATCCGACACCAAAACCTTTGGAAATAATAAAAAGAATGATTTTAGCTAGTAGCAATGAGAATGATCTTATTTTAGATTTGTTTAGCGGTAGCGGAACAACAAGCTATATTTCTAAAAAATATAATAGAAATTTTTTAGGATGTGAAGTTAACAAAGAATACTTCAAGTATGCCAACGAAAGATTAAAAAGTATAAAACGAGGTGTAAATAATGATTAACGAAGAACTTATTAAGGAAGTAGATCCAAGCAAAGATTGTTTAGATTTTTTAATTGAGAGAATAAGAAGTGATAATTATAGAGGCGTTCAAATATCTCAGCATAACAGATATACATTTGAACAAATAGTAGATATGTTAAAAATAATGAATAGTTTAGTTGGCGAAGGTTGTATGCAAATAAGAACAACAGATTTAAAGAAAAGACCCCATAATATACCAGGTGAAGAAACATATTCAAACTATACTAATTTGGTAAATAAAAAGTATGGTAAATCTACTCAAGACTCAATAAGGAAAAATTTATTTGTTGATTTGCATAGAATGGGTTTAATAAATAGATATAATGAAAATAAAATATCATTAGGTCCATATGAAAGAGGTACAAAAAAATATGTTTCACTTACTAATTTAGGACATCAACTAATAAGAAAAGAAAATACTGAATTGCAAAAATACATGATATTTTCAAGAGCAATAAATAATTTGCTAAAAGATTTTGCAATCAAATTATTAGATATAATTGCGCAACTGGATTATATAACTCTAGATGAATTTATGCTCTTTGCATCATTTCTAGATAAAGAATTAAATGGACAAATCATTAATATAGATTTAGTAAAAAAATACATATTAGATTATAGATCATTGTCTTTTTATCAAAAAAAAGATCTAATTGAAAAAATAAAAAAAATATGTGATCCGTCTATATACAATGGTAATAAAAAAACTAAAAGAGATTTTCATAATTGGAGAAATGAAAGTCAACAAATAATGATGATTCTTAATATGACTATATATTATGAATACAACTATAAACAAGAAAAGTTATGGCCTAGAATTGGTAAAAATTATTTATTTGAAGATAAGTCAAAATTAAAAAGATCTTTAAACGAAAAATACAAGTATTTTGAAAGGCATGGAGTTAATAAGAAATTAGGTTTTGAACTCCATCATATAGTACCTTTATCTTGGGCAAAAACAAAAGAAGAGTTTTTTTTATTTGATAAATGGACTAACTTAGCTTATTTAGATGGATTTTCACACTCGAAAATAACACAGAATCAAAACAAGAATGTTAAATTGGAATTTCAAAATAATGACGTAAAATTCATTGACTTTGATAAAAATATTGTATTTTGTGAAGAAAATAAAAATATAAAATACAACATTGGGTTAAAAAATAAAATGAAAAAGAAAAATGAAAATTTATTAGAAAATATAGAAAGTTTCTAATAAATTAAATAGTGTTAATTTTTATGGAATATATTTAGAGTACTCATGCAACCAGGACTATACGAAAAACTACTAAACTACCTAAAAGAAAAAGAAATTGGAAAGTTAGGCGAATTTGATATTCGAAAGATAGACCATAGTGAAACATCTAAGGTCTTATCTTTAGCATACCAAAAAAAGATTAGAGAGATTCTGTCTGGTATGAAAAAAGATGAACGTGTGAGTTTTATAAATGGTCTTAATGAGTATTTAGGTACAGATAGGTTTTCAGTAGATGGTTCTAATTTTATAGAGTTATTAGCTTATCACTATGATGAAGATATTATTAAATACTTATCGGAGAATAGACCCCGGACTTCTATAGCTAATAGTACTTTATTTACAGGTCATAGTGGGCCAACTTTAGAGAGTGAACTTAAGAGAGAAATAAGAACATCTGATAGAATAGACTTTCTTATTTCTTTTGTTAAATATAGCGGGTTAAGACTGATAATTGACGAGCTAGAAGAATTTACTAAAGATCATAAACTTAGAGTTATTACTACTTCATATATGGGCGCTTCAGATTATAAAGCTATAATTAGATTGTCTGAACTTCCAAATACTGAAGTAAAGGTATCTTATGACAATAATAGAACTCGTCTTCATGCTAAAGCATATTACTTTGAAAGAAATACTGGCTTTAGTACAGCCTATATTGGTTCATCTAATTTATCTAATGCTGCCTTATCTAAAGGATTGGAATGGAATCTAAAAGTATCTGAATATACATCAAAGGATGTAGTCAATAGTTTTAAAAAGACTTTTGAATCCTATTGGAATGATGATGAGTTTGTTACTTTTGATCCTAATAATGAGGATAATAGGATTGAGCTTAAAAAATCTTTAGAATACCAAAAGGAAGATAATGTACCTAGTATATTTTTTAATTTAAAACCATATTCTCATCAAAAAGAAATCCTAGAAGATTTACGATTTGAAAGAGAAGAATATAACTCATATAAAAATCTTATAGTATCTGCAACTGGTACAGGAAAAACTATGATAGCAGCTTTTGATTTTAAAGAATTTATTAAATCTAATGGTGATAAAAAATTATTATTCCTAGCTCATAGAAAAGAAATATTACAACAAAGTATTGATACTTTTAGAGGAGTATTAAAAGATTGGAATTTTGGATATTTATGGGTTGATGGAAATGAGCCATCTCAACTTAATCATGTCTTTGCATCAGTTCAAACTTTAAATTCTAAAAGTAGATATAAGAAACTATCAGTAGATCATTTTGATTATATAGTTATAGATGAATCACACCACTCTACAGCGAATTCCTACCTGAAGATTTTAAAATATTTTGAACCAGAAATATTATTAGGACTTACTGCAACTCCAGAAAGGATGGATGGAGAAAATATTAAGGAATATTTCAATCACAGGATAGCTTCAGAAATTAGGTTGGCTGATGCTATAGATAGAAAACTTTTAAGTCCTTTTCACTATTTTGCAGTAACTGATCCGGAGTCTTTAAAGCATTTAAATTGGAGTAGAGGTGGCTATGAAATAAGTCAATTAGAAAATGTATATACTAAGTCTAAGCAAAGACTAGAAGCTATAATTAATGCTATGAAAAAATACTTAAATGATTTAGATGAATTTAAAGCATTAGGATTTTGTGTAAGTATAAATCACTGTAGTTTCATGGCAGAATCCTTTAATAAAGTAGGTATTAAATCCATAGCACTACACTCAGGATCTACTAAAGAAGAAAGAGATTCAGCAAAGAGGAAGTTACAAGCAGGAGAGATTAATTGTATATTTACTGTTGATCTATTTAATGAAGGTGTAGATATACCAGACATAGATACTGTACTATTTTTAAGACCTACAGAATCTCTTACTATATTTATCCAACAATTAGGTAGAGGATTAAGATTATCAGAAGATAAAGAAGTCCTAACGGTATTAGACTTTGTGGGACAAGCTCATAAAAATTATGACTTTAGTTTTAAATTAAGAACTTTAATAGGAAAAACTAATAGAGGTATAAAGGATGAAATTAATGATGAGTTTCCTAATATGCCAGCAGGATGTTTTATTAAATTAGAAAAAGCAGCTAAAGATTACATTTTAGATAATATTCAATCCTCGGAATTTAATATAAATGATTTAAGGAGAATGGTTAAGAATTTCGGGAATATATTTACCAATGAATTGAATTTAGAAAATTTCTTAGAAAACTATGGGATAGAAATAAATCTATTTTATTCAAGGTATTCTTTTTATGAATTATTATATCAGGTAGGTATGAAAGATAAGTATTTAGTTAAAGGTAACAAAGACCTAAATGCAGCTTTAAGAAGATTTTCCAGAATAAACTCAAAGCAATTGTTAAACTTTGCTGAAAAAATTTTAACTGAAGAAATAGATATTGATATTTTAAATAGAAAAGAAGAATTAATGCTTGGTATGCTTCACTATACTATATGGGGTGATAAGGCTGAAAAAAGTTATAAAGATTCTTATAAAAGGTTGATGGAAGATAATATAGATATAGTCAAAGAGATCCTTGATATAATTGATTATAATAAAAAGCATATAAAAACTATAGAGATACCTTATGAAGACAAAGATATACCATTGGATATTTATGCTTCATATACAATAGATCAGATTATGGTTGCTTTTGGTAAGAATAAAGAGAATTATAAGTATCCTATGAGACAAGGGGTATTATATATAGAAGACAAACATACAGATTTGTTTTTTATTACAATAAATAAAAATGAGGAAAATTATTTGCCATCTACTATGTATAATGATTATGCTATAAGTAATGAGTTATTTCACTGGGAATCTCAAAGCACTACAAGTGTAAGTTCACCTACAGGACAAAGATATATAAATGACATAAGTAAAGAACATAAGGTATTATTTTTCGTAAGGAATTCAAAGCATGAATACGGAAATGCAGCACCATATATATTCTTAGGAAATGGAAAATATGTATCTCATGAAAAAGAGAATCCAATACAAATAATTTGGAAGATGGACCATCCAATTCCGGAGAAGATTATTAAAGAATCTAATTTGAGATTTGTAGATTAGGAGAATGGAATCACATAAAAAACTATTGATATCAAATAGAATATATGTTAAGTGTTTTTTATCTTAAATTTCGGTACAAATCCAAAAAAAAAGGAGAATCAGAGTATGATACCAGGAACAAGATGTAAAAAGTACTTATTGGATGATAATGTGAATTTAATTACTATGGAAATAAATCATAATAGTAAGGAACTTACTGAATATGTCAATAAACTACTTGTTTCTATATGTACAGGAAAAAGCGGAATTAAGCTCGAAGTTGTGAAAATTGATTTGTTGAAATTTCTAGAAAGAAAAAAAGATAGTACAATAAAGATGGGAGCTGTTGCAGAATTTTTTGTCCATGTTGTACTTAATTCATTAGGGTTTAAGCAAGAGTGTTTATTTGAAAATCTTGAAGAGAATTCTATTAAAAAAGGATTCGATGGATATTATTCTAAGAATAATGTTGAATGGATTATGGAAAGCAAATCAGGAATGAATATTTCAAAAGGAGTCAATCATGTTTCTAAATTAAAAGAAGCATATAATGATTTGAAAGGAAAAATAAGTGGTAATTCGGAAAATAATCCATGGAAAAATGCATATCATCATGCAAGTTTAATGGATGTAAATGCTGATGAGACAATAATTAACAATATTAAAAGAATGTCAGCGAACTACTCACTTCAAAAATACGATGATATTTCAAATTTCAATGTTATACCAGCAGCTACTATTTTTTTAGATAATTACGTAGATAAGTATTACATTAAGGATTTAATACCTAGTATTAAAAAGTGTACTAAAAAATTTAATTATAAAGATATACTGGTTATTTGCACAACAAAATATTCGGTTGAAATTTTAAAAGAAATATTGCAATCCTAAATTAGGAGGAGTTATGAATAGGAAAGAAATGTATGGATACTCACAATTAATAAAATTGGATAAATTTCACGAAATAGTAAAAAAGCTTTACCTAGATAAAAAAATTTCTAGTGAAGATAAAGATTATATTTTAGCTTGTGCCATAGTATTATTGAGATATTATGAAAAAGATAAAAGCTACAAAAGTTATTTGGAATTTGCTTATTTTATTATATTGAAATATTCATTAATACATCATGACTTTATACCCTTATTTGATTTTTCAGTAAATTTCGGCTTTTATCCGATAGCAAAAAAAATTTATGATTTAGAACTTGTTAATGATATGTCTTTTAATATGGTCCTATCTTCATCAAGGTTATCTGAGTTTGAACATAATAATTATATAGAAACAAAAGAACAAAGAAGAGGAAGAAAAAAAGTACTTAAAGATGATGCTGAAGAAATATGTTATATTGCTCCAACATCATATGGTAAAAGTTCTATTATAGTAGATTATATAAAAATTTATGGAAAAAAAAGAAATAAGATAGGAATCATAGTTCCTACAAGGTCATTATTAATGCAGACATATAAGACGATAAAAAAAATAGGAATTAGTCGCAAAATAATTGTTCATGATGAAATGTATAACAGAGAGAATAGATTTATAGCAATATTCACACAAGAACGTGCTTTGAGACTCTTAGAAAAACATGAAACTGAATTTGATTTAATATTTATTGATGAAGCTCATAATATGTTGAAAAATAATAATAGGTCGATTTTACTTTCTCGAGCAGTTAGGATGAGCAAAGCGAAAAATTCTGAACTGAAAGTGATTTACCTAACACCGTTATTAGAGAATTCAGAGAACCTTAAAACATCTATTAAACAGACTGTAAAATCAGAGAAAATTTATTTCAATATAAAAGAACCTGATATTTATGAATTTAAACTTAGCGGAAAGACTTTTAAATACAATCGTTTTTTCAATAACTTTTACCAGTTAGATTATTTATTTAATAATTATTTAAAATATATTGTATCTAATTCATTAGAAAACAATTTTATTTACCATCGGTCACCTAAAAAGATTGAGATGTTCACAAAAGAATTAGCTAATTATTTGGATGATATTTGTTTAACTAAAAAGTTAAAAGAGATTATTGAACTAATAGAGAATTATGTGCATAAAGATTTTTATGCAATAAGTTACTTAAAAAAAGGTATTGTATATTTACATGGAAAGCTACCTGAAATAATAAAAGAATACCTAGAGAGTAAATTTAATGATTTAGATGAAATAAGATATGTGGTTGCAAATAGTGTCATATTAGAAGGTATGAATTTGCCGATAGATTGTTTATTTATTATGAATACACATGCTTTGAATAACAAGGAACTAACTAATTTAATAGGTCGAGTGAATAGATTGAATAATATTTTTACAGACTCTGAGAATAAGTTGAATAAACTAACACCTAAGGTACACTTTATAAATACTGAGAAATATAATCGTGTAAATAGTAATATGGAAAATAAAATAAATTTGCTTAGAAAAAGGGAATTTTCTGATAAAGTAGAAAATCCTGTTTTAACTAATTTCGATTTAAAAAAAATTAAAGATGCTAAGAAAAGGAAAAAATCAAAACAAATTATTGAATTAGAAGAACTCGTCTTAAGCCAAGACAGCAATATAAACAAAGTTTATGTTTATTTGGCGAAAGAAGGATTTAACTCCATTTATGAAAATATTAAAAAAGTTTCTGGTATAATAGAAAATAGAATTAAAACAATTACTTTTTCTGATGAAATAAGTATACTAGAAAAAATAAATAAAATACTTATATGTAATATAGGAAATATAGTTGATTATGAAATAAAACGTTTGGAAGATATTAAAACCAGAGAATTTTATAAATATCACATAGAAAATTCTCACAAACTCTCGCTAAATCAGAATATCAATAATATGTATAGATACTTTAAAAGAAGAATAAAAGAAGGGGATTCAAAATTTTACGTAGGTAAATCTTTTGGAGAAATTAAATACGATTCAGAGGTTTATAGTAAGAATGCTAGGGAGGTTTATATTGACTTGGAAAGAAAAACTAACTCTGAATTAATTAATTTAGCTATTGTTAAGCTTGAAATGGAAAATCAATTCGTAAGTTACAAACTTAACAAACTAATAGTTTTTCTTTATGATTTTGATATTATTACAGAGGATGAATACCATAAATATATATATGGCACTACTAATAAAACGAAAATTAATTTAGCTAGATTTGGATTATCAATCAGCTTAATAAATAGACTTGAAGCAGATAAACAATTGAAAAATATTTATCTTGATAAATATAATAATTTAGCAGCAAATAAAGATTTTAAGAATTATGTAAATAAGGTCGATGATTTTTATAGATATGAAATAATGAGAAATTTTTAGTTAATAGGTTATTAATTAAAAGAGTTTTGAATTTAAAATAAAGTTTAATAATAAAGAATAATTTTTGAGAATTTATTATTATGATAAAAGAACCATTATCAAATAAAGTTGCTCAGATATCTTAAAGAGTGCTAGTTTTAATGAGCGTTGAAATTTAAATATAAGTATAATTTCAATAATATTTTTTTGCTTTGAATTTACTTTTTGTAAGCTAAGATATTTAATAATATTATAAATGTGAAGTTATTTTAGTTTCAGCATAACAAACTAAATATAGGAGTGGAATATGAACAACAAAATAATGGCAACACCAAAACATCATGCTATGCTTTTTACATATATAGTTAAATCAGCAAGAGAAGAACTAGGCAGTGAAGCTGATAAAGTAGTTAAAAAAGCAGTAATTGAGTATGCTATGCAGAGAGGAAGAAGAATGGCTAAAAGAGTTAAAAAAAATGGATTGGAATTATCAACTCTTAATTATTTAGCCTACGGAGAATGGGAAGCAGATCCAGGAGATATGAGTATAGAATTCAAATATGATAATGAGCATACTAATATGGTAGTTCATAAATGTCCCTGGTATGATGCATGGAAAACTGAAGACCTATTAGAATTTGGTGAACCTTACTGTCAGTATATAGACGAATACTTAGCTAAGGGTTTTAGTGAGGATTTAGTATTAGAGGTGGAAGGTACTAGAACTGAAGGAGCTGAAATATGCGACTTTTACTTTAGATATGAATCATTAGATGAAGAGGATTTTAAATTACTAAAAGAAAGAAAAGAAAAACTAGGATCTAAAGCTAAAAAAGATTGGGATTATCATATAGGACATCTTTTATCAGCAGTTGAAAAAGTTTTCACAGAAGAATTAGGTGAAAAAGGAACTTTGATTATTGATGAATCCTTGGAAATGTATAAAGATAAATTTGGGAAAGAAGCGTATGCTAGATTGATGGAGTATAGAGATTTAGATTATGAATCCGTTGATGATTATGAGTGGATAGATAAAGAATGAGTAAAGAATTTGAAAACAAAGATTATTCAGACCAGTACTCTGAGAAATCTTTATTTGAAAAAATTAAAAAAGTAGCAAAGAATGCAGGAATTAAAGTAATATACTATGTTTTAATAGCATATTATTTACTGCAGAAAAAAGATTTACCTAAGAAAGAGAAGGCTATAATCATAGGAGCTTTAGGATATTTTATCATGCCTTTTGATTTGGTAGCTGATCCTACGGTAGCAGTAGGATATGTAGATGATATTGGTGCTTTAGCTTTGGCATTAGGTAAAGTTGCTTTATATATTGATGATGACATTAAGCAGAAAGCTAAGGATAAACTTAGGGACATATTTGGTGATTATGATGATTCGGAGTTAGAAGAGCCCGATGAAGATGATGAATAAGGTAATTATATTTAAATATTATGAAAAATTAACATAAAAACATAAGAAACCACCATTTGCAACTGCTAGTTGACAAACTTCTACGACCAATTGGTAGCATGCAACCGAGGTAGTTGATAGGATTTAATCAACAAGACAAATAAAAGGTGAAAGGAAGATAAAAATGAAATTAGCAGATAAGATATCAAAATTAAGAAAGCAAATAGGGTGGTCGCAGGAAGAGTTAGCAGAAAAAATGAATGTATCAAGACAGTCGGTTTCCAAATGGGAAAGTGCATCAAGTATTCCTGATATGAATAAAATAATTCGGTTATCAGAAATATTCAGTGTATCTACGGATTACTTATTAAAAGATGAAATAGAAACATCTGAGACAAATGTTGATGAGGTAGAAGAAGATGTTGTAAGAATCAACTTGAAAACAGCAAGGGAGTTTGTACAATCTAAAATTAAAACATCTAAGGTTATAGCTATTGCAGTATTAATCTTTATATATTCAGCAATTCCATTATTTTCATTTATAGCTTTGAGTGAAAGTGGACGTTTTGGTCTCACAGAAAATGTTGCTGTAGGTATAGGATTAGTTTCGACTTTGATTTTAGTCGCCATTGGAGTTGTAATTGCCATATCTTCGGGACAGTATAAAGAACATTTTGAACTTTTTGAAGAAAATGATATTGAACTTGAATACGGTTTAGAAGGTATATTTAAGGATGAACTTAGATCCTATAAAGGTACATATACTCGCTCTCTTTCAATTAGTATGACTTTATTTATTCTTTCAGCTGTTCCTTTGATTATGTCGGGATTATTAGATGCCCCTTCATGGATTTCTACTATGATGCTGTGTCTTACTATATTTATTGTTGGAATAGGTGTTTATATCCTCATCCCTGCAGCATCAAGGTACAATGCTTATAACTGTATCCTGGGTAAAGGTGAATATTCACCTACTAAAAAACAGCTGGCAAAAAAATCTGAAAGAATAGGGTCTTTTTACTGGCCTCTTGTAACAGCTGGATACCTTGGATGGAGTTTCTTATCAATGGATTGGCATATTACATGGATTGTGTGGCCAATTGCTGGAGTATTGTTTCCAGCTATAATAGGATTATATAATATTATTAAAGATGATGAAGAATAATAATACATATATGAAAATCGAACTATTCGGAAAAACCGAATAGTTCAAAATAAATGTAAAAATAGAAAATGAGATGGTTTGGATGACTCAGAAATCTATTCATAACTTTATTATAAAATATTAATGATTATTAAGGAGTGAAGTACTATGAAACCTTCAAAAAAAGACTGGAAACTGTTTAGGATGAAGATATCCGATTGGCAGGAATCTTATATGGAAAAGCTTGTTGTGGAATATATTGATTTTTTAAAATGTGATAAGCCTGCATCTACCAAATTTTGGGAGTTGGAAAAGAGAATTAAACAGGATAAAAAGAAGCCCGGTGTGATCCTTGAGCTTAGAAAGAACTATATGTTGTTTGATATTATAGACCTGATCAATGACGGTGTAATAACAATGGATGACCTTTCAGACTTTAGCCATGAGCTTAAAGACGAGATAAAATCCTTACAGGAGAGAATGAATTATGAAGTATGAGATTTACAGCAGCAAATATTTTGGAGTAGAGCCGGAGCCGGTAAATCCTAAGTTTATAAGAATGGATAAGGATATGCAAAAAGGATATGGCCATGATTATGAGGGAGAGACGGGCAAGGCTATTTTTTACTGGAATGTTGTTTTTGAAAATTTGAAATCGTATTTTGAAGAATATAAGTTAGAAAGTTTAAAAGATTTCGATAAGATCTTTAACGGCAATCAGTATGTATCAAACTGGGTTCAGGATTATGATGAAGCCTTAAGAAAGGTTCTTATGCATTCTGACAAAATTTCTAAACAAGAAATTGGTAGGCGAAAGATTGACTTGCTAAACTTCTTATTAAGTTTAAACTTGTCAGAAGAAACGACTATACACAATCATAAAAGATCTTTAGCTGAAACGTACTACCTTATGGGACAACCGGAGGTTGGTGAAAAACACTTTATCCAATTGATAGAAGAGTATCCTGATAATGCATGGGGATATATCGGTTATTCCGACCAATACTGGCTTGAAAAAGATAATAAAAATTATAAAAAGGCATTAAAAATATTGAACAAGGCTTATAATAGAAGAACAGTAGATGATAGTAATGATATTGTTGAGCGATTGACTGGCTTACATATTGCCATAAAGGAGAAAGAACTGGAGGAATATCTTGAAAAAGAGAAAGAAGATATTTTACATGAAGATATAACAATAATTGAAGCAATTGATCATCTCCGACGAGATTCGGATGATATCCCTTTTTCTTATCTTAAGTTTTTAGAATCTAATAGAGAAGATGTAGAACCCTTGATATTAGAAGAAATGAAGGCCTATATAAAAGATCCAGATAATTATGCAAAAAGCAATGGTTTACTGTCAGTATACCTACCCTTTATGTTTGGTCAGTGGGAAAGGAAAGAATCATCAAAGGATATTATTGAATTGGTTGCATGTTCTGAAGAGTCAATTGATAGGCGGATAGGCTACACTATTACAGAGGAATATCCAGTTGTATTATATAAATGTTTCGATGGTGATTTGGATTATTTGAAAGGTGCTATCAATAGAGACAATGTAGGCTCATTTCCGAAACTAGCCTATTTGAGAGCATTATCCATGTATTATGTTGAAGATTTGAAAGATATTGAAGGATTAAAAGTATATCTGGAAAAACTGCTGAAGGAACAACCGGATTTGGCGACTTGGATTTCGAGCATCGTATTGATGCACCACCTTGATGAACTTCTTGCTGTTGGCGAAAAATCAGTGAAGTCGAAATTTTACGATCCGGGAGTTAATGGTCAATGGTCTGAATTTAAGTTTCACTTTTACAGTGGCTTTATAGATGAAACAACAAAATATAAGGAGCCATTTAATGCTATAGAAGCATTCAGGAGCTGGTCTTCATTCAGTGATGAAAGACCGATAATTCCAGATTATCCTACCTTGTATCAGAAATTATTAAATATAAGAGAGGAAAAATTGAGGAAGTCGGAAGTAAAGGTTAATACGAACCAAGAGTTCTATCAAAAAACACTGGTGAAAGGCAAGAAAATTGGTCGTAATGAGCCATGTCCTTGCGGCTCAGGAAAAAAATATAAAAAATGTTGCGGGAAGTAGATAAATTATTAAATATGGAGGAAAGATACTATGCAAATAGCATTAACAGGTAAATTATCAAAAGCTTTAGGTTTGAAACCACCAGCTACAGATGAAAATATTAAACCTTTGTTTACATGGACAGCAAACTGGACGAAAGTGTGGGATAATCGCAGAGTTGAGGACATGCTTGTTCTAGTTAACAATGCAACACGTTTTACTGTTGCTATGTATCAGGTCAAAGGAAAGGATTTGAATAAAATTGAAGAAAAGATACAAAATGCAATCAGAAATACACTGTTGGCATTTAACTTGAATCCAGAAATGGTTGATGAATACTTAGAACTTTCAGGATCAATTGAATATACCAAGAATAGCAGCAGACATGCTGCAGCCTGGGTATCAAAAGCAGGCTCGGAATGTGCCTTCCATGTTGGTAGGGAATATAATTATATAGATAAGATGTATAGTGACGTTGTAGGTGTTACTGCTAACTATAGAATTGTTGATTATTCAAATAATGAAGGATTTCATCCATATAAGAAAATGATTAAGGCTATGGAAGAACTCACAGGAATGCAACCGTATAAAAATAGAGCATTTGAACTGAAAATTACTCTTGATCTTGAAGTATATACGGCTGAAAGAAAAATTATTGTTCCGGTAGACATGAGTTTTAAAAAATTTCATAAGGTTATACAGAATATTTTTGACTGGAGAGATTATCATCTCTATGACTTTACTGTATATAATCAAGAGACTGGAGAAAAGAAGCTGAGGATAGTACCTTTCGAGGAGGATTTAGATTACGATAGCAGTGCTGTTATCATGAAAGATCTCACCTTGTCTGGTTTTTTTCCTGAAAGCAAGAAAATGGTCTATAAATATGATTTCGGTGATAATTGGGAACATGTTATAGAGTTGGTTCAGGTGATTGAAGAATACGACGGGGAACTTCCATATCTTCTGGAAGCTAAGGGACAAACTCCTCCTGAAGATGTCGGAGGTGTTGGTGGTTTTGTTGAATTCAGGAAAATAATGATGGACAAAGATCATCCTGATCATCAAGAAGCAAAAGAATGGTCGAGATTCTGGACACCGGAGCTCAGCGAGTGGGAAAGCCGTCCGAGAGTGATTAATATATGGTGGTAAATGAAAAGAGGTTTAGAGACAAATGAGTAAAAAAAGCACAAAAAATCAAGACAATAATACTGATGTATGGACAGATGAACAATATGAAGAATATTTGAAGAACTCATATGGAATAGATTTTATTGTTGGATATACTGAAAATGGTGTGCCCTATGGTACAATGATAGATGAAAACAATGAAATGGATGAGCCGATTACTAAGGATAGTTCTCTTGATTCAAATGATGAGGAGCCCTTCTGATTGTATATAAAACGATTATAGTCGTTTTATGTATCGAAAACAGCAAATAAAACGACTATAATCGATTTATACATCGAAACCTAATGATAAAACGACTATAATAGTTTTATAAATGAAAAATTAATGTAAATTTAATTATGAACAGTCATTTTTATAGTATAATAGTATAAAACATGAATCTTAGGAGGAAAATTATGATTATAACAACAACCCCAACAGTAGAGGGGAAGAAAATCACTGAGTACAAGGGAGTTATTTTCGGAGAGGTAATAGCAGGAGTTGATTTCATAAAGGATTTTGCTGCAGGCCTTACAAACTTTTTCGGTGGAAGGTCTAATTCTTATGAAGGAGAATTAATAGAAGCAAGACAATCCGCTCTAAGAGAGATGGAAGAAAGAGCAAGAAGATTAGGATGTAATGCAGTAGTAGGTGTGGACATCGATTATGAGGTGCTTGGACAAAACGGTAGCATGCTTATGGTTACAGCATCGGGTACGGCAGTAGTAGTAGAGTAGTTTTAAGAATAAAAAAAGAAAAGGTGGTAAAGAAATGGGAGTAAGAAAAATATCCTTAGTAGCAATGATGGTAGCTTTAATAATGGTGCTTACTGGTTGTATACAAATGGAAGTAGGAGTAGAGCTTAATAAAGATGGTTCTGGTGGTATGGAAATTCTAATGGCTCAAAATACAGACTTGCTGGAAGAAGAACTGGATCCGGAGGCAGAAGCTGAGACTGATTCTTTGACTTTTTTCCAAGATGAAGATTTTGAAGGCATGGAAGGTGTAACTACTACAACAGAAGCAGTAGAGTATATGGATAAGGGATACAACTTTGCTGGAGAAAAAGCAATAATAGAAATTGAAGATATGGAAAGTTTCATAGCACAAATGAATGAAAAAGAAGGGGAAGATGGTATCCGTCTAGTAGATCTAGAAAACGGCAATAAAAGATTTGAAATGACTGTAGAATTAGGTGATGAGACTTTAGAAGGACAGGAAACAACCCAAGACGATGCTCAGGTTTGGGCTATGCTAGAAGCAACAGGCATGAAAATACTTTATTCCATAACTACAGACTATGAAGTAGTTAGTCACAATGCACATATAGTAGATGGAGATAAATATTCTTTAGACCTATTAAGATTATCAAGAGAACTTGAAAATACAGATGAAGATAGTATGATCTTTTTTGTAGAAATTGAAACAGAAAGCACTACAGAGCCGGAAGAAGAAGTTGAACAGGATGATGAAGAGTCTAAGGGAAGCAGAGAAGAAGTAGAAAGCAGGTTGAAAGCAGCTATTCAATTAGATAGGAATCATCAAGACTTTTACGGTGAAGCTTTAAAAGAACTTGGGATACTAAAAGGTACTGAAAAAGGATTGGAACTTGACAAGGAACTAACAAGAGCAGAAGGTGCTGTTATGTATTCAAGGCTTTTGGGATTAGAAGAAGAGATAGAATTATTTGCATCAGAAAATCCTGACTATACTACAGACTTTACGGATGTTCCGGACTGGGTAAAACCAACAATAAACTATTTACACAGTAAAGGTTATGCAAACGGCATCAGCACAACTGAGTACGGTTCCGGCAATTTTATGAAAGAAACTGAATATGCTACTTTAGTACTAAGAGCATTAGGCTATAAAGATGGTGAGGACTTTGAGTGGAATACTGCAAATGTAAGAGCAGAAGAGTTAGGGCTATTTTCTGAAGATGCTGTTGAGCCGTCAGTAATGCTTGGCGGAGAATTCAACAGAAGAAAAATGGCTTATATTTCATACAATGCTTTATTTAGTGTAGATGCTGATGGTATAGAGTTAATTGAAAGATTGGAAGAAGAGTAAAATAGAAGAATAAGTATATTTAAAGAATTGATTTGAAATAAATGCGGTAAATTGAGAAAATTACCGCATTTATTTTTAAATACGTTTATATTATTCATATATTTGATATAATAATTAAATAAGCACATAAAAAGTAAGACGGAGGGATTAAATGATAGGTGTAATATTTGCTACACTAGGAGGATTGTTTGTTAGTTTGCAAAATGTTTTTAATGCTCGTATAAGTGAAAAAGTTGGATTTATAGAAACTACAGCTGTTGTACATTTAGTTGGACTTGTATTTGCTGTAGCTGCTGCTGCGATTTTTGGAAGAGGAAATATAAGAAATGTGACGGAAGTAAATAAGGTATATTTACTAGCAGGATTTTTCGGAGTTATGATTATTTTTAATATCACCAGAAGTATAAGCTATTTAGGCACTGCCTTTGCCATGGCTGTTGTGATTGTTTCACAGCTTACCTTTGCTACAATAATTGATACTCTTGGACTTTTTGGTATGCCTCAATTAAAGCTGGTAATTACTAAACCGATAGGTTTGCTAATTATGATAGTAGGTATAATAGTATTTAATTTAAAATAGTAGGATGAGTATTTTACAATATTCAAGGAAGGGTGATTAAAATTTCAACAGAAAAACTAAAAATGAATTTAAAATAAATACGGTAAATAAATTTAATTACCGTATTTATTTTAAAAAAATGTTGTTTATATAATCTATTTTAGTTATAATATGTAGTAAGAGGTGTTAAATTATGAAAAAATCTAAAAAAATACCTGAAAATAAGAAATTATTTCATACAAATGAATTAAAAGAATTAGGATATAGTTATTATAAAATCATGAAACTAGTAGAAGAAAAAAAACTATATAAATTAAATAAAAGTTATTATGAGAATGCCAACTATAATGGAGAAGATTCAGACTTATATTATATAGAAGCATATTTTCCGAAAGGTATTGCCTGTTTATTAACTGCTTCAAATTATTATGGATTGACAGAATTTCGTCCAGATGCAATAGACGTTGCAGTTCCAAATAAATATAAAGTTAGTAATTTACCTGATTGGCCTAAATTTAATATTTTTTATTTTGATGAAAAAAGATATAACACTGGAATAGTTAATATAAAAGATGAGTTTAGAATATACAACATAGAGAAGACAGTTATTGATATTATTTCATTCCGAAATAAAGTAGGTATAGAAGAAACTAAAAAAATAATAAAAAAATATATAAAATTGAATGATAGAAATTTAAATAAATTATATAGATATAGTAAGCAATTAAACTGTAATGAAATTTTAAAAACATACATGGAGGTTCTAGTTTGACAAATCCAGCTTCTGTAAAAGCAAGGTTAAAGAATTTAGCTATAAAGAATGGTAAACTATTTCAGGAAGAACTAACAGCTTACTGTATAGAAAGGACAATATATAGAATTTCAAATTCAAGGTATAAGGAAAACTTTACTCTCAAGGGTGGAATTTTTTTATAGAAAAGAAAAGAGCTGTAATTAAGACAGAATTTCCTGAAGTAATGAAACTTATAAAATTATTTTTAAAACCCATAGTAGATAGAATTAATAACAATGAAAAATTTAACAAAGTGTGGATATCTGATAGAAGTAAATGGATTGATAATAAAAAACAAGGAAAGGGTGATTAAAATTTCAACAGAATATTACGATAAAAATTCAGAAAAATATATAAAAAGCACATTCCATGTAAATATGGAACCTTTACTTAATAAGTTTACATTTCATATACCAAAAGGTGGACTTATTTTAGATGCAGGTTGCGGTACTGGAAGAGACAGTATATGGTTTGTAAACCACGGATATAAGGTTTTGGCCTTTGATGGATCTAAGGAAATGGTTAAGCATGCCAAGGATTATGTAGATGGGGAAGTTATGCTTGCTACTTTTGAAGATTTTGACTGTGATAAAAAATTTGACGGCATATGGGCATGTTCTAGTTTGCTCCATGTAAAAAGAAGTAACATGGTTGAGATAATTGAAAAACTTGCTACTTATCTTAAACCAAAAGGAGCTTTTTTCATGTCTTTTAAAGATAGGGATGAAGACTACGTAAAAGACGGCAGAGTCTTTACCAACTATAGTGAAAAAGGACTCAGAAAACTTATAAACTCTATAGATGATCTAATCACCATAGAGATTATAAGGACTACCGACGTAAGAGAAGGTAGGGAAGGTGAGAACTGGGTTAGTGTTATAGCTAAGAAGAAAGGTTAAGCAGGAGTATATTAATTTCACTTTCTATAAACCAATTTTTATTTAGAAAAAATTCTAAATAAATTATAAATAACGAATATATGGGTATATGGTAAATATAAAGTATGATATAATATAAACAAAGAAAATATAATATTTTGCTCTTAAACCAGTTTAATATGGAGCGGTAAGTGTAGTCGACTAATTTATTTTAGTCGACTTTTGTGCTTTAAAGCATGACTTTTATAAAAGGAGGTGAAAATAATGAGAAATAGGATTTTAGCATTTATAATTGTTTTTATTTTTATATTTAGCATGATGATTTCACCAGCTTTTGCAGCACCTCCTAATCCAAATCATACAATTACAGTTAATGGTAGTGGATTTGATGGGACAGGAAATGTAGACTTCAATCTTTTACAAGATGGTAAAGTTGTAAACAGTTTTTCTTTTGATGGTACTTCAGTTAATTTTACTAATTTAAATGGAGGAACTTACAGTATATTTATTACATCAGTAACAGATGGGTACGAAGCCTCAGTAAGTCCTGAATCTGTAAAGCTTGTAGGTAGAGAAAAATCAGAAACTTTTACTATTACTCTATCCGGAGGAGTTGTAGAAGACACAGAACCACCTGTAATCACCTTATTAGGTGATAATCCAATGAATCTAACTGTAGGAGATACATTTACAGATCCAGGAACAACAGCAGTAGATAATGTAGATGGAGATTTAACAGAAAGTATAGTTGTTGGAGGAGACACAGTAGATGCAAGTACAGCAGGAACCTATGTAATTACCTACAATGTAAGTGATGCAGCTGGCAATGCCGCAGAAGAAGTAACTAGAACAGTAACGGTTGAGGCAGCAGTGGTTAATCCTACTATACACTACCTAGCACTAGGAGATTCAATAGCTACAGGAACTACCGGTATAAGCGGTACAATGTACACCTATGCATATCAGTTTAGGGATTACTTGTCAGGAATTTATGGAGATAATTTGACTTACAACAACCTAGCTGTAGATGGTGATGATGCTGGAGAACTTCTTTACAGACTAAATAACGAAAGTACATATATAACAGAAGTTGAAAATGCAGATATTATTACCTTATCTATCGGTGGAAACAATATCATGGATGCAGCAAGAGATTCCTCTTTCTGGGAAATTGATACAGCTATAGCAGAAGCAGGAACATCAGCCTTTGAGGTTGACTACCCTGCACTAATAGCTAGAATAAGGCAGTTAAATCCAGATGTTGAGATTATATCTATGACCTTGTACAATCCATACAATTCAGCAAGTCATCCTACTGGATATCCTGCAGATGAACAATTACACGATATTGGGCAGTACTATATAGGAAGGATTAATGATTCTATTAGAAGTATATCAGATGTTAATTACAAGATAGTAGACGTACATGCATCTTTCTATGCTTATGGTGAAATAGGTAAGATGGGTGACATAACTTTCTTCTATCCAAGATACAGCTGGTGGACATGGTGGTACATGAAGCTTACTAGAGATCCCCATCCAAATCAGACAGGACAGGATATTATAAGAGACCTTTTTATAGAAGCATATGAAAGTCCATTGTCTTATAATACTTTAGATATGAAATATTTGGCTTGATTTTTCAATTATATAATTGAGGAGAATTATGAATAACTTACTTTTATAAAGCCAGTTCGAATTTTTTACAGGCGAGCTAGTTTTTTTCTATGATTTTTAGAAAAATTAATATAAAATATAAGGTAAAGCAACAAATATGGAGGAATAATGAAGGGTATTCTTAAGACGATTATAGTTCCAATTTTAATAATTCTAATTAGACCTATAGGATTAAATTTGTATCAGAGTATTATTCTTGCAGGTTTAGTTCTTACTGTAACCTGGTGGACTACAGCAGTAGTGAAGAAGGTATATGCTTCTTTATTTTTGTTAGGTGTTTTTTCTTTATTTGGTAGTACGCCGGTAAGAGTAATCTTTGACTTTTTACTTTCCGAAACTATGGTAACCATAGTTTTTGCATACATATTTTCCCAGGGGATTTCTAATAGTAGATTAGCACAAAAGCTTTTAGAGCCGTACCTATACAAGCATGGTGAAAACTATATTAAGCTTTTGATTATTATTTTGATACTTCAATTCACAACGATTTTTATAATTCCTCAGCCCTTTTCAAGGCTAATAATTCTTTCGATTATTCTAAGAGAGTATTTCAATGGAATTAATTTAGATGATAAAGCTCAGGTAACCTTTATGTTTTGGATTCATGCATCTTCTTTATTTATAAATATGACTATTACAAGAGGGGATTTAATTTTAAATAATGCTCTTCTTAATATTGCGAACATAGAGCTGCTTGAATCTACATGGGTTAAATATATGGCTGTTCCGTCATTAATTTTATATATTGTTACTGCAGTAGGTTTTGTACTTATGTTTAAAAAGGAATTGGACAAGTACAATCACTGTGAAAAGGTGTTGAAGGTAGAAAAGGAAAAATTAACTAAAAAAGATAAAATCAATATGGTTATAATTGCATTAGTGGTGGTAATTTGGGCTACAGAAAGCTTCCACGGTATATCCGGGACTTTAGTGGTAATATTAGGTTCTATTGCAATGTTTGCAAATAAATTGTTAAAGAAAGAAGATTTGAAGTGTGTAGATGTTAACTTGCTTATATTTTTAACAGCAGCTTTTTCTATAGGAAAGGTTATGACCTACAGCGGTACTTCTGATGTTATTTTCTCTAACTTTGTACCATTATTTCCCGACAGCTTTAATAATCTTTATATTTTAATGATAGTACTGGTATCTATGGCTCTACATATGATTTTAGGTAGTAATGTAACCAGCTTATCTGTAGTACTACCGGGAGTACTGCTTATAAGCAGCGGGGTTGTAGATCCTGTAATAGTTATGTTTATTACTTATGTAGCGGTGTGTGGTCATTTTGTACTACCCTTTCACTCGGTGCTGTTACTGATAGGCAATGGTAATAAACTCTTTCCAAACAGCATAACTATAAAATTTTCACCGGTTATAACGGTAATAGTCCTGACTTGTATATTTTTAGTATATAAAACCTGGTGGAGTATGATAGGAGTGCTTTAAAGAAAAAATAAATATTTGCGTTTAAGAATACAATATACTTATGCAAAAACCCTTGTATTTATAGATTTTAGTGCTATAATATTATTACAACATAAATCGAACTTACTAAATCATAATAGCAAATGATTTTTAAAGAAGAAATTCTAAAAACCTAAAAGTATTAAAGATTTAAAGATTCAAGAAAGTAAAATAAGTAAGATTTAAAAATGTTGAGAAAAGGGTAAAACCTTAGTAACAAAGAGTTTAAGTAAGAAAGTTCCAAATTTTGAAAAATTAGTTTTGAAGTATCAAAGGTTTTTAGAAAAGTAAGATTTAAAGATCAAATGTAAAAAGATTTAAGTAAGATGGATAAAAGTTGTAGTAGCTTTTCCGAATATTTGGAAAGGTTACGAAAATATTCTGTTAGGGTGAATCCCCGAAAGGAGAAACATGAAAACAGAAGTGATTTAGGAGCCAGTTCTTAGAGGTAAAACAAAGAGAGCTGGTTTCCTATTTTTTGTGTTTTTTTGGAGTTATTAAATGAATATTGGTATTTATTAATAAAAGTAGTACAATATTCTTAGGGTGAGAAAATGAAGTCAAAGAGTAGAGAAGAGAAAATATTAAAATTAATTTTATGGATTTATATTATTTTATGTATCATAATTGCCGGACTTAATTACGGATATGCTAGAAATGCTTCTGGAGAAATCGCCAAGATGATAACCTGGAGTTGGCATTTTTATGAAAATTGGATTAAGACTATTTTTATAATTATTGGAGGTTATCTTACATTAAAGATTCTAATGAATAAAAATACCTCTTTAAGAAGGAAAAATCTTTTAGGCTTTATATCTGCTGCATTAGTAGTTCATATAATTGGGCCGATAATTCTAGGCAATACTGAGCTATATTTTTTCACTATGCCTTTACCCTGGACTACAACACCATTACAGCTTTTGAGTAGTGAGTCCAGCTTCTATTTAAGTAGGGTTCCTGTATGGGGAATAAACGGTATAAGTATAGCTTTAGTATTTTATGTAGTGTATTCTTTAGCTGTAGTTATAGGGACTTTAATAATGGGTAGAAGATGGCAGTGTTCAACTATCTGCTTGTTTAATGGGTTTGCTGCTGAGGTATTTGATCCAGTTATACCTTTAGTTGGTAAAAAGAAGAAGTTAGGGAATGGAACCCTTAAGATTTTCTGTTTTTTTAAATGGATATTCTTTGCTGTGGCAGTATTTTTTACCCTTTACTGGGTATTACATATAATAGGAATATATTTACCCGGAGACCTAAAAACCTGGGGAATGATTGAAAACTATAAATATTTATCAGGGGAACTGCTTATGGCTATGTTCTTTTGGGTGGCTTTCATTGGTAGGGGATACTGTTACTACTGTCCGCTAGGAACTGTAATAGGATTAATAAGTAAAATATCAAAACAGCAGATAAATACTGATAATACCAAATGTATTAGCTGCGGCAAGTGCGATGATATATGTCCTATGTCTATAAAAATAAAAGAAAAGGCTGAATTGGGGAAACCTGTAGTAGATATGAACTGTGTAGGGTGCGGTAGGTGTGTTGACAATTGTCCTACGGGAACATTATCTTATTCAACGAAATTTTTAAATATTAAGAAGAAAGACTGAAAACAAAAAAGGTGGTGGAGATTATGAATAAAAAAAGAATGGTAGTGAGTTTAGTAACCGGAGCTATCTTGGGAGTGTTTTGCATAGTAGGAGCTTCCATTAGGTCGGGAGGAGAGGCTAGTACCTCTTTGCTTTTCGCTTTGTGGTACAACAGAATAATCATGGGATTAGTAATAGGTCTAACTATTAGTAAAAAAGATCTGTCCAGTATAATTATCAGAGGAGCATTTTTAGGATTAGTAGTTTCCTTTGCATATTATGCTTCTACAGGATTTACTGATATTGTAAGTTTTCTAGCCGGGATAATCTACGGTATAATAATAGAATATGTGAATTTTAGGGTTAATAAATAGTTTATATCTAGATCTTATCCACAAAGAAGTGTTTGAATTTCTTTGTGGATTTTTATATTCACTTTTTTAAAAATTTGATATAGAATATTACAAAAGATTAAAAAACGAAGTTCATCTTGAGATGATAGGAGAGATTAATGGATTTTAATGTAGAAAAATACAACGAAGATATAATAAGAGAAACTCGGAATTTAGTTAGGATTAAAAGTGTTAAAGAACCAGGAAAAAAAGGAGCACCTTTTGGAGATGGGATAAGGAAAAGTTTAGACTATACTTTAGACTTATGCAATAAGTTAGGATTTAAAACTAAAAATCTAGATGGATATCTAGGATATGCAGAGTACGGTCAAGGTGATGACTTGGTTGCTATACTAGTTCATTTAGATGTGGTACCTGAAGGTAATGGATGGACAAAGGAACCCTATGGTGGAGAAGTAATAGATGGGAAAATGTACGGTCGTGGTGTAAACGATGATAAAGGTGCAGCTATTTCATCTATTTATGCTTTAAAGAGCATTATGGATAGTGGTTTGAAAATGAATAAAAGATTCAGGATAATATTTGGATGCGATGAAGAACAGGGATGGGAGGATATTAGATATTATTTAGACCATGAAGAAAAACCTACCTGTGGATTTTCTCCTGATGGTCCTTTTCCAATTGTCAACACCGAGAAAGGTATATTAAGGCTTAAATTAAAGAAAGACATAGGAAGCCAAGATAGTTCAAATATAAGAGTAATATCTTTAGTAGGTGGAGATAGACCTAATATGGTTCCTGAAGAGGCTACTTGTTTACTAAAAATTAATAAATATACAAACAGTGTAAAAACATACTTAAATAATTTTACTGAACATAACCTTGAAATTACAGAAAATGAGGATGGAATTTCAATAAGAACCAAAGGAAAATCAGCTCATGGAAGCGAGCCCTATTTAGGTGTAAATGCTATTGTAAAGATGATAAGTATTTTAACTAATTTAGAAGATATTGATGAGGATTTATATAGTTTTTTAAATTTTATAGACTCTTATATCGGTAGTGATGTAAAAGGTGAAAAATTTAAGATTGATTTTCAAGATGAAGTGTCAGGTTTTCTGACCTTGAATCCAGGAGTTTTAAATTATGATGGGAAATCAGTACATGTAACTTTAGATATTAGATATCCTGTAACCTTTAAAGGAGATTATATAGTTAGTAAGATTACTGAAAAAGCTTTAAAGAATAATATAGAAGTAGAGTTACTTGAAGACAAAGAACCCCTATTTATTGATGAAGATAATCCCTTAATACAAAAATTAAAAAATGCTTATGAAAGGGTAACTGGTAATAAAGCGGAACTTATATCCCTTAAAGGTGGAACATATGCTAGAGCTATTGATAATGCAGTGGCTTTTGGCCCTATAATGCCCGGTAAAGAAGATACTGCTCATCAAGAAGATGAATACCTAGAAATCGATGACTTATTAATCAGTGCTAAAATATATGCTCAGGCAGTATATGAATTGAATAATAATTAAAAACATCGTATAAATAATTAAAAATACCTTGATTTATTTCACCATATAATTTAAACTATTATAAAATGAAATATATTGAGGAGGATAAAATGTTAAAAAATAAAAAAATAATAATGTTTTTAGCTTTAATTCTAGTACTGACAACTGCTGTAGTCGGATGCGGAACTGATGGGGAAGTTGAAGAACCTGAAGAAAACGAAGAAGCCAATGGTGATGAAACACCGGTAGACGAAGAAAAGACGCTGGTAATAGCCATGCCGGAGGAAATTGAAGGGACAGATGTTCAGCAGGTGAGATGGGATAACCTGGTACATAATTTACTATACCAACCCCTTGCTATGTTTGATCTTGAAATAAAGGATATTTTACCTGCAGAAGCTATGAATTACGAAATAACAGAAGATGGAACAGTAATTACCTTTACTTTAGCTGAAGATGCAAAGTTTTCAAATGGTAATCCATTAACTGCTGATACAGTAAAAAAATCTATGGAAAGATATATTGAGATAAGTCCATATTCATATGATTTTGACCCTATAAGTGAAATTGTAGCTGAAGATGATCAAACTCTAGTCCTTAAACTTGAAAATTCAGCTGCCTTTTTATGGCCGGTACTTACTAGTGTTTACGGTGCACCGGTAGACCCATCTGTAGCTGAAGAACTTGGCGCAGAAGCTTTTAATAGAGATGCAGTAGGAAACGGATTATTTATGGTAGAGTCTTGGGAGCAAGGGTCAAAAATTGACTTAGTAAAAAACCCTAACTTTAAAACATATAATCCAGAAGTTGAAAACCAAGGACCGGCACTTATAGACAAGATTACAATAAGGTTTATTCCGGAAAACTTTACAAGAGTAAGTGAAATAGAAGCTGGTAGTGTAGATATGATAGTAGGAGTACCAACAGAAAATGTAGATACTTTAAAAGAAAATCCTGATATTACAGTATATGAATACCTTCAAACTGGTATTGACTATATTGCCTTGAATCCAGAACTACCTCACTTAGATGATGTAAATGTAAGAAAAGCTATGTCTTTAGCTATTAATAAAGATGAAATAAATACAGTTCTAAATTATACAGTAAAACCTAGATACGGTCTGATATCAGAATCTCAGCTTGCATATGATGCTGAAACTGAAGAAGAATTAGCCGAAGAATATGCATTTGACTTAGAAAAGGCAAAATCTTTACTATCTGATGCAGGATACGAAGATACAGATGGTGATGGTATTGTAGAAAAAGATGGAAAGGATTTAGCATTATCTATGATGGTTGCATTAGATGTACCAGCCCTAAAGCAGTCTGCACCATTAATTCAATCTCAATTAAAACAAATTGGTGTTGATTTGGAACTTAGAGAATATGAATCTCCATACATTAAGCAGATGATTAAGGATGGAGAGTTTGAGATGGCTACGAGATTTTTCTGGTGGGGAGATCCTGACATTCTATATTATGTAATACATAGTTCTGCTGATCTACCATGGGGAAGCGAAACAGTTGACCAACTTTTAGATGAAGCTAGATATATTATGGACATGGAAGAAAGAACTGCAAAATACAGCGAAGTTCAAAAAGCAACTATAGAAGAAATGCCAATAATTCCACTTTTCTCAGAATATGAATATATGGCAGCAAGAAATGATGTGACTGGTGTTAAAGTTGGAGCAGATGGAAAGAGAATTCTTATGAACGATGTAGATAAGGAGTAGGATTAATGAATGATTGGGAAGCAGATTTAGATAATATTGTAAACAAATATGTTAAGGATATGGAACCGGGACTATCTTTACTTATAGGCAAGAATAATCGGATATTATTTGAAGGTTATTATGGATTAGCTGAAGTAGAAAAAAGAAAACCTATTAATAAAGACTCGAAATTTCTCATAGCTTCTCTTACAAAACAGTTTACATGTGCTTCCCTACTAATATTAGAGGATAGAGGTCTAATAGACTTGGAAACAAGTCTATTAGATTTTTTTCCGAATTTTCCTTCTTTTAATAAAGATATAAAAATTCTACATTTAATGACTCATACCTCAGGTATAAGAGAATATCTAGATGATAATTTTTTTGATAATATTACTAACAAAAATATAAATAAGGAAGAAATAATAGAGAAAATATCTAAATTTGATACCTTAGAATTTGAACCTGGAACAAAATTTAAATATTCTAATTCTGGGTATGTACTACTTGGTAATATTATCGAGAAAATTACCAAAATGAGTTTTGGAGAGTTTGTAAAAAGGAACATTTTTGATGTTCTTAATATGAAAAACTCTTTTGTTTTGGATGAAAACAAAAATAGACTTGAAGAAATAGCCACTGGATACAGATTTATTTGCCACGGAAAATGGGAAAAAATTAGCCTAACAAACGATGTTGTTGGATGGGCTGATGGGAATATGGTTTCTGACGTTAGAGATCTATATATTTGGTTAAATTCTCTAAAAGAAAAAAATATTATCAGTAATAAATTGATAGATAGAGTTTATAACCCATATATATTAAAAAATGGAGAGTCATCAAATTATGGATTTGGTTGGTTTATAGAAGATGAAGGATACTATCATACCGGCACTACATATGGTTATATTTCCAAAATACAAATAAAAAGAGAAGATGGTTATACAGTATTAATGCTTTCAAATAATGATAGTATAGACAGAGAGAAGTTTTTTGAAAGCATATTCAAACTAATTTATAAACACATGGAGGAAGCTTAATGAACGATATGATAGAATATATTGTTAGAAGATTGATAATGGGTATCCTAATAATAATTGCTGTTACGGCTCTACTATTTGCTATCATGCAGATGATGCCAGGAGATCCAATAGAGCTTGTATCCAGTCCCAGGGTTCCTGAAGCCAGAATTCAAGAATTAAGAGTACTGTGGGGTCTAGATAAACCTGTTTTTTTGCAGTATTTTTACTGGATTTTTAGAATAATACAAGGAGATTTTGGTAATTCAATAGCTACAGGGCAAAGTGTATCACTTTTAATAAAAGAGAGATTACCATTTACATTAATGCTAACAGGATCATCTTTAATCATTCAATATATAATAGCTATACCTTTAGGACTAGTCGCTGCCTACAAAAAGAATTCTTTTTTAGACCACTCGGTAGTTACCCTAACTATAGGATTATGGTCTATACCTCCTTTTTGGTTTGGTATACTTCTTATGATTCTATTTGGAGTATGGCTCAAGGTGCTTCCTATTTCAGGATATTTAGGTTGGAAATCACTGATTTTACCATTAATGACAATGACTTTGCCTAGATTGGCAAGTGTTTTAAAATTAACTAGGTCTGAAGTACTGGAAATGCTAAGAGAAAAGCATGTAGTGACAGCCTATGCTAAGGGTCTAGATAGAAATAAGGTGCTCATTAAACATGTTCTTAGAAATGCTTTGATTCCAGTTACTGTTATGTTTTTCCTTTCGCTACCTTGGATAATAGGTGGTTCAGTAGTTATAGAAACTGTTTTTTCATGGCCGGGTATGGGAAGGTTACTCTGGAAGTCAATCTCTACTCAAGATTTTCCTGTTGTGCAGGGTATTATATTTATTATAGCTATACTTACTGTCCTTTCTAATATAATAGGAGATATACTATCTGCTTTCCTAGATCCAAGGATTAGGATGGAAATTAGAGGTGATAGACTGTGAAAAAAGAAAACATAATTAAAGAAATTATTCGAAATAAAACTTTTATTATTGGATTCGTTATTTTTACAAGCATTGTAATTGTAGCAGTTTTTGCTGGGAAAATCGCACCTTTCTACTATGATGAAATGAATATATCCGATGCTTTAACAGCACCGGGAGATAAGTATATGTTTGGTACCGATCAGTATGGAAGAGATATTTTTAGCAGGATTATATATGGCACAAGAATTACTTTAAAAGTTGGCATAATAGTGGTTTCCATAGAATGTTTTATAGGTGTAATCCTCGGATTGATTGCAGGATATTTTGGTGGAAATACTGATAAGATAGTATCTTTTATTACAGATATGACCTGGTCTATGCCTCCAATTATTATGGCACTTGCTATTGTAACTATGTTGGGACCTAGTTTAAATAATGTAATAATAGCTATAGCGGTGGTAAGTTGGGCTCAATTCACCCGTATAGTCCGAGTAAAAACTCAATCAATCAAAAATCTTCATTTTATAGAAGCAGCGAGAGCTTACGGAGAAAATAATTTTAATATAATGCTAAGATATATATTACCTAATGTTGCCTCATCTATAATAGTATTAGCAACTTTGGCTCTGCCAACAGCAATACTGTCAACGACTTCCTTAGGTTTTTTAGGGATGGGTGCACAACCACCACAGCCGGATTGGGGATTAATATTAAAAGAAGGAATTGGATATATTGGAAAAGCACCTTGGATTTCAATATTTCCTGGCTTGGCTATTGTATATACTGTATTAGGTTTTAACCTTCTAGGAGAAGGTCTTAGAGATTTGCTTGATCCTAGACTTAAGATGTAGGGGGATAAATAATGAAAGATAAAAAACTATTATCTGTAAAGGATTTGGAAGTAACTTTTAAAACAAAAGATGGAAATATAAAGGCTGTTAATAATGTTAGTTTTGAGATAGGTAAAAAGGAGATAGTAGCTTTAGTAGGGGAGTCCGGAAGCGGTAAGTCAACTACAGCAATGGCTTTAATGAGATTGGTAGCAGAACCTGGAGTAATAGAAGGTGGAGAAGTTATTTTTAATGGAACAGATCTACTAAAATTAAAAGAAAAAGAGATGTACGGAATAAGAGGCAAAGAAATCGGCATGATCTTTCAAAATCCTCTTGATTCTCTTAATCCTGTGTATAAAGTAGGAAGCCAAATTTCTGAAGCCCTTTTTTTAGATGATGTATCTAGAGAAAATGCTTTTAAAAAGGTTGTAAACATTTTTGATGATGTTAGAATAACCGATTCAGAAGAAAGAGTAAAAAGTTTTCCTCATGAATTAAGCGGTGGTATGAGACAGCGTGTAATGATAGGGATGATGATTTCAAGAAATCCCAAGTTAATAATCGCTGATGAGCCAACTACAGCATTAGATGTTACTATTCAAGCACAGATATTAAATTTAATGAAAGACTTAAGGGATAAATACGATACTTCAATTTTGGTTATAACTCACGATTTTGGTATAGTTGCAGAAATAGCTGACAAAGTTGGTGTAATGTATGCTGGAGAAATAGTTGAGTTTGGCAATGTATTTAAAATTTTTGAAAATCCAAAGCATCCCTATACAAAACTTTTAATGAGAGCCTTACCAAGAATCACGAAAAAAGAAGGTAGGTTAGAAGTAATAAAAGGAGATGTTGCTAACCTTTTAGATCCACCAAAAGGTTGTAAATTTCATGAAAGATGTCCATATGCCTTTGATAGATGCTATAAAGAGAATCCTGAGTTAAAAGAGGTTGAAGATAATCATATGAGTGCATGTTTTTTAGAAGGAGATTTAGATGGAATCATTAGTAAGGATTGATAACTTAAAAAAATATTTCAAGATAGAAAAAGGATTATTAAAGAAGAAAACAATAAATGTTAAAGCTGTAGATAATATAGAACTTGAAATATATAAAGGAGAAACCTTTGGTTTAGTAGGGGAAAGTGGAAGCGGTAAGACTACAGTAGCAAGACTTCTACTTAATTTTACCAAACCTACTACAAATACAATATATTTCGATGGTATAGATATATTTAACTGCAGCAAATCTGAACTAAGTCAATTAAGAAAAAGAATTGGAGTGGTCTTTCAAGACCCTGCTGCATCTTTAAATCCAAGAAGCACAATCTATGATACCTTAAGAAGACCTTTGGAAGTAAATAACGTAGATAAAAGCCAAATAGACACTATCATAAAAGAAATAATGTCTAATGTAAATCTAGGAGACGAACTCCTAAGTAGATATCCTCATCAGCTAAGTGGAGGTCAGCAGCAGAGAGTTAGTGTAGCAAGATCAATTATTTTGAAACCGGATTTTTTAGTTTTGGATGAACCTACCTCAGCTTTGGATATATCCGTTCAAGCTCAGGTTCTTAATCTGCTTTTAGACATACAAAAAAAGTACGATATGACCTATTTATTTATTAGTCACAACTTATCGGTGGTACGTTATATTAGTGATAGAATAGGAGTTATGTATTTAGGAAAAATTGTTGAAATAGGCACTGTTGAGCAAATATATAAAAATACTCTGCATCCATACACAGTGGGATTACTAACATCTGAACCTGCTTTATCTCCAAAGGATAGAGATAAAAATAAATTGATATTAGAAGGGGAAGCCCCTAGTATGATGAAGGAAATTAAAGGATGTAACCTATCAAATAGGTGTCCTTTTAAAAAAGATTTATGTGACTTAGAAGAACCTAAACTGGTTGAAATTGAAAAAGGTCATCGCGCAGCTTGTCATTTTGCTGGAGAATTAGAATTTAAATACTGATATTTTAATTCACTATTAAGAATACAATATACTTATCCAAAACCCCTTGTATTTATAAGAAACAGTGCTATAATAATATTACAACAAAAATCGAACTTGCTAAATCACATATTAAATGTTTCAAAGTAAGAAATTTTAGAACCTTAAACGTAACAAAGATTTAAAGTTTCAAGAAAGTAAGATGAGTAAAATTTAAGTAGATTGTAAAAAGATTAAAAACCTTAGTAGCAAAGTATTTAAGTAAGAAATATCCAAATTTTGAAAAATTAGTTTTTAAGTACTAAGAGATTTTAAGAAAAGTAAAACTTGGAAATGGATTGAGAAGGATTTAGTTAAGGACGATAAAAGTTGTAGTAACAATCCGAAAAGGAAAGTTACTTTAAAAATTCTGTTAGGGTTAAAACCCGAAAGGAGTAGCATGAAAACAGAAGTATTGTAGGGACCAGTTCTCGAAAGTTAATTGATATAGAGAGCTGGTTTTCCTACGTTTTTTGTATTTTTTGGTGTATTATTATAATAATTGATATAATAATAAGCAGTGATAATAAATATTGGAGGTAAAAATGAAAACTATAGGTCTAATAGGTGGCATGAGTTGGGAATCATCGGTAGATTATTATCGAATTATCAATGAAGAAACTAGAAATATTCTCGGAGGATCCCATTCATCGAAATGCTTAATGTATTCTTTTGATTTCCATGAAATTGAAGAACTACAGAATAAAAATTCCTGGGAAGAATTAACTAAAGAGATGGTTTTACAGGCTGATAATTTGAAGAAAGCTGGAGCAGATTTTATAGTTATATGCACTAATACTATGCATATAATGGCACCTGATATAGAAAAAAGAACGAGATTAAAAGTCCTGCATATAGCGGATGTTACGGGTGAAGAAATAAAAAGAAAATCTATAGGAAAAGTGGCACTACTAGGAACTAAATTCACTATGGAAGGTTCTTTTTATAAAAAAGTTTTAAAAGACAAACATAACATTGATATTGTAATTCCAAATGATGAAGACCGTGAAGTTATTCATAATATTATATATAATGAACTGGTGCGAGGGATCATTAAGGATGATAGTAGACAAAAATATATTAAGATTATTGATAAATTAGTTGATAAAGGAGCAGAAGGTGTAGTGCTGGGTTGTACTGAAATACCTCTTTTAATTAAGCAGAAAGATGTTTCTATTTCGATTTTTAATACAACGGAAATTCATTCGAAGGCAGCTGTAAGGTATGCGATTGATGGGGAGATTTAGTTGAAAATTTAAATGATTTGAACATAAAGTAAAAACCCAACTCTTAAAATTCAGAGCTGGTTTTTTAATACCGTATTTTTTATTCTATTATTTAAATACTTATTGTATAATTAATATATGTATCTAAGTGGAGGTAAATATGGATTTTAATGAATACGATGAATTGATGAAAGCAAATTATGAAAGAAATATGGAGATTTTATCAGGATTTGAAGAACATCTTATAGCCAAAGGATTAACTTCTAAAACTATTAAAGATCATTTAAGTAATATTGATTTTTATATTAATACTTTTTTGGTAAATTATGAGGTAAATAAAGCAGAAGAAGGAATATATAGTTTAGATATGTTCTTTTCAGATTGGTTTCCAAGAAAAGCTATGTGGTCTTCGGGATATCACGTAAAAAAGACAATAGCATCACTTAAGAAGTTTTATTCTTATTTAGAAGATATCGATTTAATAAATGACTTGATGTACAAGGAATTTCTAGATGAAATAAAAGATAAAAAAACAGTTTGGATGGCACTCTCAGATGGAGAGTATAGGGAAGAAAGAATGAATTTTTTTAATATGGATGAACCAGATGATTTTGTTTTTTATGGGGAAAAAGTAGATAAAAAATCTGAGGCTTTGAATAAACTTATGACAAATATAAAGGAATTTTCAGAGAAAAATTCATGGAAATTTTTGGGCGATACAGATATTTTTGGTATTAAATTCAAAGATGAAGAAGAAATTTATTTCTGCTGTATTTTAGGAAATGCCGGTATGGAATATGGAATAAACATATATAGAGGTATTAAAGGACTAGTTTCTTATTTTGACTTAATCATGGGAAATTATGATTTAGAAGAGGAGGCCTTTGCTTCCTTTGATAGTATAGTAATAATTTTTGAAGATAGAAAAGACATTTACAGTGAAGATTATTATTTAATTGATTATAGTGGGGTTAAGTTTAGAGGTAAAAAAAAGTGGCCTACAATAAGAATTCATGAACCTGGTTTAATGCCTGAGATTTTAACTATCGATGATGAAGATAAAATTGATAACATTACAAAGTTAATGAAAGTTTTACCAAATATCACTGACTACTTAAAAGATAATCTAGATAAAGCAAGTCTTATGAAAGAAGGTAAGTGTTTAATAAAAGTGTTTGATGGTGAAAAAGAAGTTGAAGAATATGCTTTAAATTTTGAAAGTTATATAGATAAATATTTTGGCAAAAATGTTGTGAGAAGTTATAGTGATTTAGATATTAAAAGAGTCTTAAAAAAATGTAAAAGGACAGATGATTTATGGGAACTTGATATTTCTTATTTAATCTATACAGTTGCTGAGGAAGAAAAAGAGGGTATATTTTACCCCTTGAACATGATTATAGCAGATGTAAAGACAGAAATGATAGTGGGTCATCACATGGAACATCCTGATAATCCTGAATATTTCCAGAATGTATTTTTAAACTTGTTAAATGAATACGGAACTATACCTAAGGCCATAATTTATAGACCTAATTCAAATATAGGATATATGATTGATTTATTAAATAAATTAAATATAGAAATAAGAGAAGTAAAAAATCTACATATAATTCCTGAAATTAAAAAAGAACTCTATGAATATTAAAAAAATTAAAATGGATGTGAATTTACAATGTATGTTTTTATGTACAAAATAGATGAATATAATAAAAAAATAATTTGTGAAGTTGCTTTAAATCAGGATGCTAAAGTTTATTTTGTAGATAATTTAGTAGATTTAGATAAAATTTACCAGGAATCCAATAAGAAAAACTTGCTAATTATTAATGACAGAGATTACTATGATTTAAAAAGTATAAAAAAATTTAATAATGAAACTGAGATATTAGTACTGTCTGATTTTAAAAATGTAGAATTTATTTCAAAAGGAATAAATAATAAAAGCTTCAACTATATTGTAAAAAGTCCGATAGGTTCAAAAAAAGAAATTCAAATTATTATAAAAAAAGTAATAAACAAAAATAAAGAAATAAAAGAGATAACTAGACAAAATCTTAATGATCAAAAAACATTCAAAGATATGGTTACCATGGAATATATATATGATTTAATTTACGGTAGAGAGTCAAGAATAAATGAAAATGCAGATATAGATTTATTTAGAAATATAAATAAAAATTATACTACTTTGATATTCATTAAAATAGATGACTTTTGGTATATATGCGATAGGTTAGATAACAAAAAAAGATATATTGTAAAGAGAAGATCTCTTGAAATAATAAGAAAATGCAAAGTGGAAGGATTGAACTTCATTGCAACATCTCTTATTGGTACGGATAAATTAATTTTGTTGGTAGAGAATACTCATAATAAAAAAGACCAAACTCTAGAAGTTAAATTAGCTAAAAAAATAATAAATAAAATAAAAAAACAATCTAATTATACAGCTACAGCAGCAGTGAGTAGAAGATACAGTGGTATAAAAGAAATATGGAAAGCTTATGAAGAAGCCTTCCAAGCTTTGCTCAAATCTTTTTCTTTGGGAAAAGAAAGCATCATTTTGTGTAGTGAAATAGAAAGTGATGTTGGTAAAAAAATATATAACGAATACAATCTTCTTGAGTTTAAAATAATTAAATCTTTTTCAAAACCTAAGATAGATGATGTATATTTTGAATTTAACAATTACTGCGGATCTTTAAAAAATAATGAGAACTCAGAAAATACTATAAAGGCATATCTGATTAGATTAATTTTTAATATAACTCAATATGTGAATCAAAGTGTTTCCGAAGAAGAGATTTCAGTAAAGGCAATTGAAGCATCTAATAATATTCTGAAATCAAACTCCCTAGAAAAAATTAAAGAAATAAGCAAAGAATTCTTAAGATTTGCTCACTATAAAATGATAAAAAATTTAAGTAAGGATAAAAACAATATATTTTACAATGTAAAAGCTTTTATTGAAAAATTTTACTATACAAATCTAACACTTGATGAGATAGCAAAGGTGGCTTCTTTCAGTCCTTCCTATTTTAGCAGAAAATTTAAATTAATTTTTGGTATTTCTTTTATTGAATATTTAAACGACTATAGATTGATGAAAAGCAAGGAACTTCTTGAAAATACGGAACTAACAGTGGGTGAGATAGCGCAAAAAGTAGGTTTTAGTGAATACACTTATTTCTCTAAATTGTTCAAAAGTAAGTATAATAAATCACCAAGTTATTTTAAAAACAAATAAAAAATTGGACAGGCATCAAACTGCGTGTCTTTTTTTTGTAAAAATAATTAAAATATATGACAAAATATTTCATACATTGTTGAATTAATTATTATAAAATATTAACAAATAAATATAGAGGAGGAACGATCATGAGCAGGAATACGTTTTTTGTTCTGACAGCTTTAGGTATTTTATGGGGAGTTTTTGGAAATCACATAATTGGACCAAATCCACCACTTGTATTTGGGTGGTTACCACTTACAGTTGTATCAATTATTTTTACCGGTTGTTATGCCGCACTTATTAATTATTTGTTCTTTAAAAACTATGGGGAGGTAGAGTAAATGTTTACTATTGTTGCAACAGCAATATTTTCATTAATATTAATTTCAGTTGGTATCTTAGCATATAAGAAAAACGAAGATACTGATGATGGTTTCTTCTTAGGTGGAAGAAGCATGGGTACCTTTGCCACAGTTATGACACTTGTATTTTCTATTTGGAGTACTTTAGCTTTTTATGGAGTAGTAGGTGAAGCCTATATAAATGGTATAGGAGCATTAGGCATAGCTCAGGGTATATTCTGGGGTGCTTGTCTTCAAGTGTTTGTAGGTTATAGACTATGGACAATGGGTAAACTTTATGGAATGTCAACTCCTGGAGATTTTTTCGGAGAAAGATTTCAATCAAATTTCTTTAGAGTTATTACATCAGTTGGTTTAATTTTCTTTACTATGCCTTATATTGGAATTCAACTAGCTGGATTAGGATCAGGACTTAAAGGAGCAGCTGGTGTGCCAGTTGCAGTTGGCACAGTAGTTTTAGCCTTAGTGTTGTTGGTTTTTGTATCTATTGGTGGCATGAGATCTGTTGCTTGGACGGATTCAGTACAAGGAGTTGTATTTACAGTAATAGTTTTCATTTCACTTATAGCCTTAATGGTTTCAATGCCGGAACCTTTAACTGACGTTATGAAAAAATCAATGGAAGTAAGACCGGGATTAAATAGTGCACCGGGGCCTAATGGTAAATATTCACCTCTTTTGTTCTTGCACTTAACTATTACTATTGGTTCCTTTGTGGTATGGCCTCATATTTTCATAAGATTCTTTATTGCGAAGAAGAAAGAAACCTACAAAACATTGGCAGTAGCATTTCCAATTTATGAAGTTCTATGCATGGTACCATTACTTATAATTGGTATATTGATAATTCCTTACATGTTTGGAGGAAACTTAACTCCAATGGAAGCTCAAACAAGTATTCAACTTGCATTGAATCAGATACCATTCGGACATATATTTGGGGCTGGAGTATTTTTAGCAGCTTTTGCCGCTTCTATGTCAACGGCGAGTTCCCAGTTGCTTGCATGTAGTTCTATGTTCACAGGAGATTTATATAAAAGATATATTAATAAAGATGCTTCAAATAAAAACATAGTAACAACAGGAAGAGTTGCGATACTTGCTTTTGTAATAATTTCAACGTTATTTGGATTGTTTTGGCCAAATGTATTTAGCATAGCGACTCAGTTTGCTACACCTGGATATGCTCAACTGTTACCGCCACTTATGGCAGGATTGTTCTGGAGAAGAGCTAATAAACAAGGAGCCATTACAGGTACCCTAGGTGGATTTTTAACATTGTTGCTTACTTCTTTAGTATGGCCAAGTCCACTTGGTATTACAGCATTACTTTGGAGTATGATAGCTAATGTTGGACTTTTAGTAATAGTATCTTTAGCTACACCAGCACCGCCTGAAGAAATCGTATATAAGTATCACGATTCCATAAATGAAGAACTATTTTCCAAGAAAAAAGAAACAGTAGGAGCTTAATTAAATAATATAATTTAATAGCCGGCGATTCTCTTTTGCTTTTTAGGAGAATCTTCGGTTATTTGCATAATGTAAAGAACGGAGGGATAATGTGGAAAATATAGAGAAAACCCTTTTTGATATATCAGAAGCTGTTAAGGCATTTGACAAGGAAAAAACGGCTAAGTTGGTGAGGGCCTTAGTAGAAAAAGAAGTAGAACCAAAAAAAATAATTCGAGATGGTCTTATTATAGGGATAGATTATGTAATCGGCAAGTTCAAAACTTTGGAATATTTCTTGCCTCAACTAATTTATGCTTCGGAGGCAGTACAGAGTGGAATTGATGTTTTACTAGAAAATTTAGATAGTGATAGTAGAAAAGAACTCATAAAGGGAAAAGTAGTAATTGGAACAACTCGTGGAGATATTCATGATGTAGGCAAAAATATTTTTTCTACCTTATTAACAGCATCAGGTTATGAGGTGATTGATCTAGGTATAGATAAAAGCATAGATGATTTTATAGATAGGGCTGAAGATGTAGGTGCTGATATTATCGCTATATCCTGTCTTATGACTACAAGTTTAGCTCAGTTGAAGGAATTAGTACAAGATTTAAAAAGGCTCAATGTAAGAAATAAATACAAGGTTATAGTAGGTGGAGGAGCAGTACAAAGAGAATTTGCTGAAGAAATTGGAGCAGATGGATACGCTTTAGAAGCATCTGATGGAGTAGAGCTTTGCAGAAAAATCTTAGAATCAAAGGAGGTATAAAATGCATATAAATTTTTTGGAAATAATGGATAGAGCAATAAATACAGGCGAAAAGATGGAAGCTAGAGATTTTGACATGAAGGTATACTCTGAAACTTCAAGACTTATTGAAAAATATAACATTAAATTTGATAAAGAAAATGTTGTAAACATGGACAAAGATATGGCTGACAGGCTTTTTAATGCAGGTAGAGAGTTTTACTTAAACATGGGTACATACACAATGGAAACAAAAAGGGTCATAAAAGTAAGTGAAGATGAATTAGACTATCTTCTCAACCAACTTCCTGAAAAATTAGTAATTGGTAGGGGTAAAGATACAAGAGTAATGAGACACAGAAATGTTGGAGATAAGACCTTACCGAGTGTACAGGGTGGAGTAATAGGAGGTAAAGCAACTGAGGATATGATGGGTTCTTTATATCAAAGTATAGCCCAGGAGACATTAGTAGATTCTTTTTACTTTGATCCACCTCATATTATAGAGAAGAGAGACGTTACTTTTGGTACTCCTTTGGAAATATATTCTGCAAAAGCAGCAACGGCAAAAATACGAGAAGCTGTAAGAAAAGTAGGAAGGGAAGGCATGCATATTTTAGGTGGTAGCGGATCAGGTATAGCTGATGTAGCATGTTGTAATGAGGAAGGTATAAGAAAATCAGATGGAATTTGTGCCCATACTACTTCAGAATTAAAAACCGATTATGATTCTTTAAATAAAATCATGCATACTATTCAGTACGGGTGCTTTAGACAGGTATGGTGGGCACCGGTAATAGGAGCATTTGCTGGAGGGGCAGAAGGTTCAGCAGTAGCAGCAGTTGGAGGATTGTTTCACGGGGTAGTTGTTGGACAAGCTCATTTGGGAGCTACTTATTTAGATCTCCAGGTAACTCCTTACTACAATGCGGGAGCTACGGATAGAATGTCCTTATGGATTTTATCTACTGCAGGACAGGCTATAGTTCAAAATAGCAAAGCTATTTTACAGGGAACCATTACTACTACAGCTGGTCCAGGAACCAAAATGATGCTTTATGAAATAGCAGCTTCTACTATTGTACAAGCTGTATCAGGTTATAACTTATTTGGAGTTAGAATTCATAAACCTACAAAAGATAATCATGGTACTGGTCTTGAATCAAGATGGATGGCGGAAGTGAGTAGAGCAGCAGTCAAATTAGATTTAGATCAATCAAATAAAATTGTTAATAAATTATTTGAAAAATACGAAGATAAAATAGGAAAAGGTCCTGAAGGATATAGTTTTGATGAACTTTATGATGTGGAAATGGTGAAACCTAAGGATTCATATGTTAAAATATATAATGAAGTGAAAGAAGAATTAACAAAAATGGGTCTGGAATTCGAATAGAAAAAAGGAATTTATAATGAAATCTATAATCATTAATAATGCTGAAATAGAACTAGATTTAAATAAAATTAGAAGAAAAATAAAAATTAATAAGAATGACCCTATCGATAAAGATCTAATAAAGCTTTTTAATGATATAAAAAAGATTGCAAATCCAAAGGGAATATATATCCCTATTGTGATAGATGATATTGGTGAAAGCTATATAAAAACAAAAAATATCATATTAAATAGTAGAATACTAAGAGAAAATTTAAAAAACAGCAAAAAATTTTTCCCGTATATTGCAACTATTGGAAGTGAGTTAGAAGAATGGTATCAAAACATTGAAGTAGTAAGCGAACAGTATATTTCAAATATTATCTTACAAGAAATTTGTTATATTATGAAAGATATGCTCATTAAAAATATAAAAAATAACTACGATATAAATTCAGCAAGTTCAATGAGTCCAGGAACTCTTAAGGATTGGAAATTAAGTGAAAGAGATAAGCTACTTCAATTATTTAAGGGAGATGAAAAAAGAATAGGTGTAAAAACACTAAATGATAATTTAATAAGCCCAATTATATCAGTATATGGAATAGTATTTGAAGATTTGAATGATTATAACAATTGTAGGCTTTGTCCCAAAGAAAATTGTCCAAATAGAAGTGCAGATTTTGAAGGATAGAAAACCCAACTCTTAAAATTCAGAGTTGGGTTTTCTAGGTTTTTTGTGATTTTTATTTATTAAAGTTGTTCTAGCAGGTTAACCATTTCAATAGCTGATACAGCAGCATCATAACCTTTATTTCCTGCTTTTGTACCGGCTCTTTCAATAGCTTGTTCTATAGTATCCGTAGTAAGAACTCCGAAAATGATAGGAAGTTCTTGGCTTAGGGAAACGCTAGCGATACCTTTTGTAACTTCGTTGGATACATAATCGAAGTGAGGAGTAGCTCCTCTGATTACAGCACCTAGGCAGATTACTGCATCGTATTTTTTAGACTTAGCCATTTTTTGAGCAGCTAAAGGCATTTCGAATGCTCCCGGAACCCAAGAAATCTCGATGTTTTCTTCACTTCCACCGTGTCTTTTAAGAGCGTCTAAAGCACCTGATAGGAGTTTTCCCCCTATAAATTCGTTAAACCTTCCAACTATAATTCCAAATTTTTTACCGTCGGCTTTAAGCTGACCTTCATATACTTTCATTTAAATTTCCTCCTTTATTTAAGTAAGTGACCCATTTTTTCTTTTTTTGTTTCTAAGTAGTACTTATTTTTTTCGTTGTGATTCATTTGTATCGGCACTCTTTCAACAATTTCTATACCGTATCCGGATATTCCTGATAGCTTTTTAGGGTTGTTGGTCATAAGCTTGACTTTTTTTACTCCTAAATCTTCAAGAATTTGAGCACCTATGCCGTAGTCTCTCATGTCTTCAGGAAATCCTAGAGCTATGTTTGCTTCTACCGTATCCATGCCCTGGTCTTGAAGTTGATATGCTTTTATTTTATTTATAAGGCCTATTCCTCTTCCTTCCTGTCTCATGTAGAGGAGTATTCCTCTTCCTTCTTCTTGGATTTTTTTTGCAGCTTCATCAAACTGCTCACCGCAGTCGCATCTTAAGGATCCAAAAGCATCTCCTGTAAGGCATTCAGAGTGAACCCTTACTAATACAGGTTCTCCATCGTCTACCTTTCCTTTAACTAAGGCTACATGGTGTTCGCCGTTTAGTTTATTTATGTAACCTACTATATCGAAGTCTCCGTTTTTAGTAGGCATATCAGCGGTAGCTACCCTTTCAATAAGCTTGTCTTTTTGTCTTCTGTAGGATATTAAATCTGCTATAGTGATTATTTTTAAATCATGTTTTTCAACGTACTCCATTAGTTCTGGAACTCTTGCCATTGTTCCGTCGTCATTCATGATTTCACAGATTACCCCAGCTGGTTTTAGTCCTGCTAATCTAGCTAAATCTACTGCTGCTTCAGTATGGCCTGCTCTTTTTAAAACTCCACCATCTTTTGCTCCAAGAGGGAAAATATGTCCTGGTCTGGTAAAATCTTTTGGTGATGCTTTTTCATCTACAAGTTTCAAAACTGTTTCGGATCTTTCTTTTGCAGAAATCCCTGTAGTAACATCAACCCAATCAACAGATACGGTGAAGGCTGTTTCTTTTGGGTCGGTGTTGTCTCTTACCATAGGTAAGATATCCAGATTGTAAAGCCTTTTTTTGGTCATAGGAGCACATATTAGTCCCCTACCGTGCATTGCCATGAAGTTTATAGCTTCCGGCGTTGCTTTTTCAGCAGCCATAAGGAGGTCACCCTCATTTTCCCTATCTTCATCATCTACTACGATTATCATTTTTCCATTTTTTATATCTTCGATGCCTTCTTCAACTGTATTAAATTTTCTCATTAGATTTCCTCCTATATAAATCCATTTTGTCTGAGGAAGTCTTCGTTAAGATTTGATTTTGGTTCCTCAGATTTATTTTTTTCAAATTTCATAAATTTCTCTATATATTTTCCTACCATATCACATTCAAGATTTACTTCATCTCCGATTTTTTTATCCAGTAGGGTGGTAGCCTCGCCGGTATGGGGGATGATGGAGACTTTAAAACTTCTGTCATCAACATATGCTACAGTAAGGCTGGTGCCGTCTATAGCAATGGAGCCTTTTTCAATTATATATTTAAGCAGGCTCTTGTCTGCTTCTATTGTTATCCATACGGCGTTATCTTCTTTTCGATAATTTGCTATCTTTCCTAAACCATCTACATGGCCAGAAACCATATGACCGTCTAGACGATCTCCTACCCTTAAAGCTCTTTCCAAATTAACCTTTGAGCCGTACTTGAAGTTCTTTAGGTTGCTCCTGTTCATCGTCTCCGGCATTACATCTACAGTAAAGGTGTTTGGTGTTTTTTCAGTGATTGTTAAACAAACACCGTTGGTACTTATACTGTCTCCTATTTTGGTGGATTTTAAAATTTTCGAAGCATTTACTGTGATTTGGGCAGAATTACCTTTTCTAGTTACTGAAGTTACTTCTCCTACTTCTTCTATTAGGCCTGTAAACATATTATTCATCCTTCCTTACATATCCAGATATCATTATATCTTCATCAAATTGTTGGGTTGTAATTTTATCTAAAACTACTGCATCTTTTACATATTCAAAGCCTTTACCTTCAACAGGGGTTTTTGCTTTGGCTCCTCCTATTATTTTAGGTGCTATAAAGGTGATGACCTTATCTACCAGCTTTTCTTTTATTATACTTTCATTAAGGGTGCTGCCACCTTCTACTAGGACACTGTCTATGCCTTTATCGCCTAAATATTTGAAAAGGTAGTTTAAATCAATTTGATTATTTTTAGTAGGAGTGATTACTACTTCTACTTTTTTAGATTCAAGTTGTTCTTTTTTATGTTTTGGTATTTTGCTTGTCGTTGCTAAAATGGTTTTTGTCCTTGAAGTACTGTTGATTACTTTAGACTCTAGGGGAATTCTACCTTTTGAATCTACAATTACCCTAATAGGGTCTGTACCATCTTTGTCCTCTAGTCTTGTTGTAAGTAGAGGATCATCTGCTAGGACTGTCCCGATTCCTACCATAATTGATGAAACTTTGTGTCTTAACTGGTGAACGTACCTGCGAGATTTTTCATTGGATATCCATTTTGAATCTCCGGTATATGTTGCTATCTTGCCATCTAAGGACATTGCAGTTTTTAAAATGCAGAATGGAATTTTATCTTTTATGTATTTTAGAAATATTTCGTTTAGGTCTTCAGCTTCTTTTTTTAAGATTCCTGTTTCTACTTCTATACCAACTTCCTTTAATATTTGTATTCCTCTACCGGCAACTAGAGGATTCGGATCTTCCATTGCTATAACTACTTTTTTTATACCTTCTTTTACTATCCTTTCGGAACAGGGAGGGGTTTTGCCGTAGTGGGAGCAGGGTTCTAATGTTACGTACATATCTGCACCGGTTACATCTTCTTCTGCATTTAAGAAGGCATTAACTTCTGCGTGGTTTTCACCGTACTTTTCGTGGTAACCCTCACCGATAATTTTTCCGTTTTTTACTATTACAGCTCCGACTAAAGGGTTTGGACTGGTATGGCCTTCTCCTAATTTTGCTAGTTCTAAAGCTCTTTTCATATATTTTTCTTCCAAAAGATCACTTCCTTTTAATCATATAAAAAAACCTGAAGGGAAATTCCTTCAGGTTGTATTTCAAGTTAAAAGTATAAACTTTACAAAAAGCATACACTTGTATCATTCTTCTCCCATCCAGACTTTACTGTCGGTACTGGAATCTAACCAGTTCAACCTGTTAAGGTTCGCGGACTATACCGCCGGTCGGGAATTTCACCCTGCCCTGAAGAAACTATTTAATTTCCTATAAGATAACATTTTCACAGATTATTGTCAAATATATTTTTCCTATATTCATTATTGTTTTTTGTGCTTTTTCATCATTTCTTCTTTTAAAGTTTTTAGGTCTTTGTTATTTCTTGCTCTAGAATAGGCTTCATTAATCACATCGAAGGACATTTTCATTCCCTCTTTGTCTGTATCAAAATCCATTGAGTAGTCATCTTTGATACCGTAACCTCTCCCGGTTAATACTGCATCCTGGTTTGCTGCTAAAAATATAAATTTCCAGTTGTATTTATCTTCGTGTATTTTTATCTTTCTCTTGATATTAAGAGTAGAATATTCCTTACTGGAATTTTCCATACCATCTGTCAGGATAGCTACTATTACATTGTCAGGAGTTTCTGCTTTTTCTAGATTAGCATGTCTTAAATCAGCCCTGTCTATAGATATACCTATTGCATCATTAAGGGCGGTCATACCTCCAGGTACGTAACTCCTATAAGTTAGTTCGTCGGCGTATTTGATATTTTTCCCTTGGTACATTTCGTAGAATTCGTGGTCAAAGAGATTTAGAGTAATTAGTGCATCTCCTTCTTTGTTTTTTTGATCTTTAAGAAAGGAATTAAATCCTCCCACTGCATCATCTCTTATTGATGCCATTGATCCGCTTTTGTCTATTATACAGATTATTTCTGTTAGATTGTTGGTTTTCATTTTTGATTCCTCCTATATTTATTTGTTTTTCATCTTTAGTATACATTTATTTGTATTATTTTAATTGGCTAGGGAAACCAATATGTAATTTCTAATTATTTTTTCCTTATTTATATATTTGGTGTATAATTAAATTATAAATTATTTGGAGGGTCTAAAATGCTACTTATGAAGGGTGACGAACTTAATAAAAGATTAAAAAAATTAGTAGAAAAATACAAAGAAAATCTTAAAGAGTACATTTTTGATTTATATTATGAAGAAAAATATGAAGACCTTAGATCAGAAATAGAAATCGTTAGATCTCTTAAGGCTGACAGTGATATGAAGCTTAAAGAAATAAATAGAGAAAATGTTAAATTAAGCAGTCATGTGGAGTCTGAAGTTGGAGAAAAAGATTTAAAGGATATAGCAAGGGAACTGGAAAAAATAGTAGAGAATAGAAAAGATTTAGAGACATTTGAGTATTTGATCCGAAGACATTATGTAAAAAGCAATATGTCTCAAGTGAAGTTAGCAAATGAAGCTAATGTTGAATATACTACTCTGAATAAAATTTTAAATAATAGAAGAGATGTAGATAGTATAAGTAAGGATTATATTATTAAACTTTGTTTAGGTTTAAATCTTAATATAAGAGAAAGCCAGGAACTTTTAATGTCTGCAGGATATGTTTTATTAGGTATAAATGAAAGAGAGTTGTTTATAAGAGCGGCTATTCAAGAAGGACTAAGCATCACAGATACAAATCTAGTCTTAGATATAAATAATATGAAGTTATTGTAGTAAATTTAAGGTTTAAATAATAAAAACTAAGGAGAATAATAAGATGAAATTAAATACTGAATTATTTAAAAAGTTGTGCGATACTGTAGGAGTTTCAAGCAATGAAGATAAAATAAGAGAAATAATAGAGAAAGATATAAAGGATTATGTTGATGAGATAAAAATAGATGTGTTGGGAAATCTAATAGCTCACAAGAAGGGTAAAGGTAAGAAAATAATGCTGGCTGGACACATGGACCAGATAGGTTTTATGGTTAGTGAAATTACAGAAGATGGGTTTATTAAGTTTTCGCCTATAGGCGGTTTGATACCTTTTACATTAATTAGTCAGAGAGTGGTTTTTGATAATGATACTATAGGTGTAATTGTGCCGGGAAATGATTTTGAAAAATCAGGTAAATTATCTGAATTAAATGTGGATGGACTTTTCATAGATATTGGAGTAAGCAGTAAAAAGGATGCAGAAGCTAAAGTATCAGTAGGAGATTTGGGAACTTTTGAATCTACTTTTTACGAAGATGATGAGAAAATTATTACTAGAGCTATAGATGATAGGGTAGGATGTTTTGTACTGGCTGAAGTAGCTAAGGCTAATGTAGATACGGATATGGATGTTTATTATGTCTTTACTGCTCAAGAAGAATTAGGTATAAGAGGTGCAAAGACTTCAGCCTTCGGAATAAATCCGGATTTAGCTGTAGCAGTAGACATAACTCCTTCTGGAGATGCCCCGGGGACTAAAAACTCAAATGTTAAGTTAGGAGAGGGTACAGCAATTAAACTGAAGGATAATTCCATGGTAACATCTAAGTATATGAAGGAACTAATGACAGAAGTTGCAGAAGAAAATGGAATAAAATATCAATACGAAGTACTAAAACGTGGTGGTACCGATGCTGGAGCCATACATTTATCAAGAGAAGGAGTTCATTCCGGTACTATTTCAATACCAACTAGAAACTCTCATACAGCAAACGAATTGATACGAAAGTCCGATTTGGCAGACTCAATTGAGCTTCTAAAAGGTATTTTGAAGAAATAAATTTAAAAATATCTCCCTTTTAAAGGAGATATTTTTTTACTTCATTATTTTCTTTATAAAACCTAGTTTGCCTTTGTATGGTGGATAAATGTATCTAATATCGAATTTAGTTGATTTTTTCATCATACTTTTTTTGTGAGAGAAAGTAATAAAGCTTTCTTCACCGTGGTAGGATCCTATCCCGGAATTTCCAGTGCCTCCAAAGGGCAATCGTGGGGATGATACGTGAGATATTGTATCGTTTATACAACCACCACCGAAAGGTACCTCATCTTCAATTTTTTTCTGAAGATTTTTATCCTCTGTAAATAAATATAGGGATAAAGGTCTCGGTTTATCTTTAATTATATTAACTACTTCCGATATTTTGTTGTAGGTTAATACCGGTAGAATAGGACCGAAGATTTCTTCCTGCATTACATCATCATCCCAGGTTACATTTGTTAGGATAGTTGGAGAAATTTTTAATTTTTCTTCTATTTTTTCTCCACCGAAATACAGCTTCTGATCATCTATAAGATCAGATAGTCGGTTAAATTCTTTGTGGTTTATTATTCGACCGTAATCTGGACTTTTGAGAGGTTCGACCCCGTAAAAATCTACAATTTCTTTTATTAAACCTTCTAAAAGTCTATCTTTTACATCTTCATGAACGTATATATAGTCTGGGGCTATACAGGTTTGTCCAGAATTATAGTATTTCCCCCAGGCAATTCTTGCAGCAGCTTTTTCGATATCTGCATCCTTATGAACAATTGCAGGACTTTTGCCGCCTAACTCTAAGGTTACTGGAGTTAGGTTTTTTGATGCTGCTTCCATGACTATTTTACCAACAGGAACACTACCGGTGAAAAAGATATAATCAAAATCTGAATGAATAAGTTCAGATACGGCTTCTCGATTTCCAGTAACCACATCTACATGTTCTTTGTCGAAAACTTCTTCTATTATTTCTCTTAATATTTCAACGGTTTCAGGAGTTTTATCTGAAGGTTTGATTATAGCTGTATTACCGGCTGCTAAAGCACCGATAAGAGGTTCCATAATAAGTTGGAAAGGATAGTTAAAAGGACCTATGATAAGAACGGTACCGTGGGGTTCGTACTTTACATAGCTTTTAGATATAGGCATAAAAATCGGCCTTCTAACCTTTTTTGTCTTAGCCCAGTTTCTTATATTTTTTAATGTATAATCTAGACTTTTAAGGACAAAGCCTACTTCAGAAGTATATGCTTCAAAGTCTGATTTTCCTAAATCTTTCTTCAGGGCTTCTAATATTTTTTCTTCTTTATTTTGGATTACTTCTTTTAGTTTAAAGAGATAGAGCATTCTAAAAGAAATATCCTTTGTGTTATTTGTTTTAAAAAATTCTTTTTGTTTTTCTATTTTTTTCTGTATCATTTTATCACCTGCTTTATTTTATCATTTAATTAAAGCTTAGTAAATGAATTAAGATTTAATTTAAAAAAGGGGCTGTCGGAAAACAAGGAAATTTAGCTCCTGACTTATAAAAAAATGAAACCTGCTAAAAATACAGCTTTTCACAGTTGTAAATATTAGCAGGTTTTATGCTTTGAGAAAAAGTTTATT
>Ga0182234_10047_pt1 | contig 66561 bp, 61 predicted proteins | sample hydfratesGB_TM_A_FD_145595 | JGI IMG/M metagenome (GOLD analysis project Ga0182234, IMG submission 145595) | Subsurface microbial communities from deep shales in Ohio, USA - hydraulic fracturing test GB_TM_A | ecosystem: Environmental > Aquatic > Deep subsurface > Shale gas/oil reservoir >...
ATCCTCTTAACTCTTCAGGAACTGTAAACACCATATGTCTGTGGCTGACATCTAAGATCATATCAACCTGTTTGTCTACCCATTTATCTACATAGACTTTACCACATCTGGAGCAGAATCTACTTTTACAACTGAAGCTGACGATATGCTCTTGACCACAGTCCAAGCATTTATATTTAGCATAACCATTTTCTGGATTACCACATTTCATTGATTTTTCTACCTGATCAATTACATGGTTTAACATATCAGCCGGCACTCTGCCAGGAAGATGTTTAATCTTAAACTCTTCCCAGTGATCATTCAATATTGTTTTAACTTTAATACGTTTTCCTCTTTGTTTTGGGCTCATAATATTTTTATCCTTCTACAAAGTTATCCACATTCCTGCAAAAGCATAATTTCCTATATAATGAAACCAATTTAATAAGATTTTCTTTATTTTCTTTACTATCATCATTAAAATCTACATTTTCTTCAAGATATAACTTTTCAGGGTTTACCCAGTTAATTTTATCACGCCAATCATCGATGAAACTAACTATATAGGCCTCTTCAGTACCTCCAGCTTTGACTCCTCTAAGAGCTCTACCAATCATTTGAGTCATCAAAATAGTTGAAATGGTTGGCCTTGTTAAAAATACAGTCTCTACATTGGGGAGATCTACCCCCTCTGTAAGTATATTAACATTAACCAGAACATCAATTTCATCATTTCGAAATTTCTTCATCTTTTCATTATTATCCTCTTGAGAAATAGTTACTCCATGCTCATTTCTAATACTTGAGACAATGAATTCTGAAGACACTCCATTCCTATTGAATAATCGATTTAAAACTATTGCATGAGAAATATCGATTGTGAAAACTAATAGTTTTCCATACTTATCTTTGTTCTCTAAATAATGATCAACTATACGCTTATTTCTTTCCTTGCTTTGAGCAATCTTATCAGCAATATCACCTTTTAAATCAAATGATTGAATATTTTTTATATCTTGATCATTTAGTTCTTTGTAAATATCTAATTGAGTATTATATTCTTTAAAAATTGGAGCAGAAAGAATTCCCCTATTGATTAGCTGCTCTAAATCAACCTTAAACAGTATATCATCTTTAAAAATTTTCTTTAATAACCCCTGCTCCTCTTCGGAGGTTCTGAATGGTGTTGCTGTAAGACCAAGAATTGAAGATTTGCTAACATTTTCTTTAACAGCATCAATAATTTTTCTATAAGTTTTTGCAGCAGAATGATGGGCTTCATCAATAACAAGAAAGACTTCCTCATTATCATTCAGCCAATTATTAATTAAGTAATCCGTATTATAATATAAGCTGTCCTTGCTCGCAATTACAAAGTCATCATTTGGCTTCAGATTTACTGATCTATCATGCTGTCCAGAAATCATATGATATCTGAATTCCTTTTTGTTTTTTATTAGATCAGAATAAGCATTCTGATGCAGAGCATTAAATGCCTGATTTAATAGCTCATGTCTATGGGCAATCCATAATACTTTTTTATTTTGATCAACTGCATTTTTTAATAACCACTGCATAGCGGTCAAAGTTTTCCCTCCACCAGTAGGAATAGCCAAGATTCCTGAAAAATAACCTTTATTATTATAAATTTTATTCATTTCTTTTATGGCATCCTGCTGATGCAAATATAAGTTATATGGGCTTTTTGAATTTGAAACCTTTACTTTGCCAGAATTATCATTATAAAATTCACTTTTCGATTTGAAAGTAATATTATCATTATAGTCAATCTCATCCCAATTAATTTCTTTCTTAGTCCTGCTATTTTTTACAGTAACGAGATCATTTTCTCCTATATAGCCCACAATTAACTCCATAACCTTACTACTTCTTCTTTCATAATCTAATTTGCCTAGAAGCGTCTTAAACTTCATATAAGTTGTTCCTTTATCATCAACAGTATTTTTTATATCTGCAATTACTGTTTCAACTCTATTATGTAATTCACTCTGATTATCAGCCAAATCACTCACTCCATTTATATATTTTTTAATTATTAATAGGCATAAAAACTTCTTCTACAACTGACTCAGGAATCCACATATATTCAATTCCTTCTGTATTCTCGGGAAATTCCCAAAAATACCAATTACCTTTTCTATCCGTATCAAATTGATCAGTTTCCATTACACCTTCTAACCAGATTTCTTTAGCTACAATTAATTCGTCATCATTAATGATAGGCTTATTTGGGAACGCATCATTAATAGCCTTAAGCTTATATTTTCCACTTGGGAAACTGTAACCACAGTCTTTATATTCCTTGGCCAAATAATAATTTCCAACTTTAAATTCCATATTCATTCCTCCTGAATATAATCGGTATTCAAAAATAAAATATTAACTAATAAATCAAACTCTATGATTAGAGTTATTTATTAGATGACCCAAATATTCGTTATGAATTATTATTTGAAAGTTGATATTTGGGAAACCTAAAAATAATAATTTTACTAATTCCTAATTAATAGATTACTTATCTTTAAATAAAGAAATCTGTCATTTATCTTCTAATTATTATCTTCTACAAATACAGGATTATTCCTTTAATAGAATAATTTTGCGACATTAAATTACATAATTCTACATAATCATCTAATAATATTATTGATAAGTTACCAGTTAGCTTAAATTCAAAAATTAATTTTTTAAAATAATTAACTCTACTATATTAATTAATACCATATTCTTTAAAACCATAAACCATATAGAAACCTCATAAACGCCGTTCCAACAGCTTTAAAAGCAATTTAACCCCTATCATTAATTTGCTTAACCCTATTCACTGACTAGCTTTAACTCTTTGACCCTCTCTATTAATTTGCTTAATAAATGCTTAACCCTACTCATTCAATTGCTTTAGCTAAGTAAAGAAATTAGATGGAAATTTTTTCTTTGGAAATTATTGACATTAATAAAAATTAGTGATATAATTTAATTATACTAAAAATTAAATACCTAAATCAGCCAAACTATCAACTAAAAATTCAGCCATTACATTCATGCTAAGCAATCTACTAAACTATCAATCACACCACTTTTAGGTTAACTAACTCAAAAAGGTGGTGCTTTTTTATTTTATGTCAGAAAAACTAAAATATCCTGATCCATTAGCTAGAAAAAAATATAAGCTATATTTTCGATTAGAAACGAGAAATTTATCTAAGTTCTGGTCATTAACTCAAAAAGAAATGATGCTATTATTTAATATTTGGATCCAGAATAAGGAGAACCAAGAATTTTCATTCCCTGCTAACCAGCTTAATACGGTATCTGTTCCAAAAGAAAAAGACAGAAATGTTTCTGTTAAGATCTCTTCTCATTATAACTCAAAAAGCTTGGAGAGACTTCAGGAGCTGGGATTAATAAAAATAACTGGCAAGAGAAATAATTGTCATATTGAATACCCATTTCAACAAAATGATGATTTCCGCAATATTCCCCTAGCTGGTTATTATAATTGGCTTCTTAAAGCAGGTAAATCTTCAGGTTTTAAAACATTTATATATCTGCTTTTCGAATTATATAGAAAACCTAACTATAATTCTAGTGATGGATATGGGGTGAGAGAAATAAAAATTTCAGCTGCAGAAGTCGCCCAGGTACTTAATCTTAGTATCTCTTCTGCCCGCAGGCACTTAAAAAAGATTGCTGAATTAGAATTGCTTGAAGTCGAACATCAAGAGGGAAAAAAGAGTGTTTATACCCTCCCCCTGATATCTATCAAAACTAAAACTAATGATCCATCAGAAGATCCAGCGGAAGAAGTTTACTACGATTTAATAGAAAACAAAATCTGCACCAAAAAAGAACTAAAAAGAAAGTATGGAAAGAAATATGAGCAATATCTGAAAGATGGAAAATTTGAAAAACAATAAATTAGAAAGGATGAATTAAATTGAAAAAGAAAAATGAATATAACGCTTATTGGAGGAACTGGTTTAGAGCAAGTAATATTCCCCAAAACCTTTGGGGAAAGAAACTTAAAAAAGAAGTACTGAATTTGAAATTTGCAGACAGTGAAGTTAAATTTGAAGATATCTATTCGGTCATTTTAGATGCCTGGAAGAATGACGAAAATTACGGAATATTCTTTGTAGGCAAAAAGGGAAATGGGAAAACTCTTACTGCTGTAACAATAATGAAGAAATTGTTATTTGAGTTGGAAAAAGAAGACCGCAAAAAAATAGGTTTTATTGATTTATCTAACATGCTGCTTGAATATAAGCAAAGCTGGAATGGAAGTTTTGAGCAAAAAGCAGAAATAGCTGCTAAGCTACAAAAAATCAAAAAAATTCCGATCCTCGTAATTGATGAGTTTTTCCGTCATTATGCCGACTGGCAGCACGAAACTATAGATCTTTTGTTAAAATATCGCGATAGCCAATCATACATCACTATTATCACCAGTAATAACTCTATGTCAGAAATTGTTAAGAAAATTAATAGTGATGAAGACGAAATTATTTCAATACTTGGTAGTTATGACTCTGTTGAATTTCTCGGAAAAGATAGACGGATTCATTCAAATAGTCGGCTCAAATCAAAAATAGAAGGGAAAGATGTTAGTGGAAAAAATTAAGTTAAGAAGAATTATAATTGGTAAAGTATTAGCCGCTAATGATAGTAGAAATCTTCACCTTGTTAATGAAGAACTGCATGTTAGCGATTTTGGAGCAGGAATTGATTTTCGTGTTATATCCTATGCCCAAAGTTTTTTCAATAAACATGGACAAAAAATTAAACCAGCAGATCTATTAAATGATGTTAATTTAAAAAATGATTTTGTTAAACTTTCAGAAAAGCTAAAGAAGTTTTATCTTAGGAATAATGACACCTCTGAGTTAAAAAAACATTATGTTAAATTAGAAAATGAGAACCAACTACTTGACTCAAAAATTCTTGTAGAAATCCAGAAAAGATATGGTCTAATAAATGATTCTGACATATATTTTGAAGTTCAGGAAAAGTCATTAGAATATTTTATTTTAGAGTTAAAGAAGAAAATTAGACTAAATAATGTAATGAAAGAATATCATAAATTGGGTACAAAATTAGAACAGCTGCAAAATAATAATGAAGAACTACCAGATGGTTTCTTGAATTCTCTTTTGGAATCTACTCTTAAATCGGAAGAAGTTAAAAAGTTGAGTGAAAACACTAAAGATATTATGGATAGGCTATTGAAAAAAAGAAAATCTGGAAATTCAGTATTAATTCCTACCTATTTAGCAGATATCGATAATGAGTTCCTTGATGATGGCTTTCGGAATGGTGAATTAATCTTTACAGCTGCTAGACCAAGTGTCGGAAAAACTGCATTTGCACTAAATATCTTCTACCGCCAGATTTTGAATAGTCATAATGTAAAATATGTTACCTTAGAAAGCACTAAAGAACAGATTCTCCAGCGACTATTGACAATTCACTCAAACCACTTAAATAATTATGGGAAAAAAATTAGTTTGTCTGACTGGAAAGATGGTGGCTTTAATTTAGATGCAAAAAATAGTGAAACTAGAGAACAAATATTATTTGATTTTATCAAAAATCGATTTGCTCAACATGTAATAGACCTGTCAGATTATAGTTCGTTGTATAAATTAAAAGCTAAATTAACTCATCTAGCAACCCAGGATGATAGAGTTGAAATAATTCACATCGATCATATGCACGAATTAGACGGAAATGGAACTGATCTAACAACTTTCTTTAGAAAAGCATTCATGGAGTTACGAAATGAAGTTGCTCGCAAATATGATCAGGCTCTTAATGTAATAGTTCAATTGAAAAGACAGGGAAAAAAGGATGAAAAACCTGGTATTGACAGTATCAAATATAGTGGTATTGCTGAACAAATTGGAGATTTTGTGATAATACTTGACCGTGAAGATTATGGAAAATCAGAAAAAGAAAAATCTAATTTTGAAGATGATAACTTACTTGAAGTTAATTTTGGGAAATCTAGAGACGGAAAAACAGGAAGAACTAATCTTAAATTTTATAAGGATAAAATGTATATAACTAATTTTTCTCTAATTGATGAGCTAGAAGCTGTACCAGATTATAATGCAGAAAACAATCAATCTGAAGAAATAAATCAATTTTTATTCTGGGACTAAAAAATCCAGGTATGGAGTATATTATGTTCCATGCCTGGATTTATTTATAAATACTTTTTCAAAAATCTAGTTCTCTTAATTAGAATAATATTAAAATACTTGAATATGACCTTCATCACCATAATTTATCTTATCAGCAATTGAAAATCCGACATCTTCTCTAACTAAATCTTCAACTTTATTTCTTCGAGCTATTTTGCCAAAACCTTTTAAAAAATCAACTTTAATTGTCTTTTTATTTACCCACATTTTGATAATATTCGTTCCATCTGTCTTAAAAACAATATATGACTGATTAGCAACAGGATAATCAAAATGATGAATCTCCTGTAATGCTTGAATATATGCTTTAGCAACTTCTTGTGTCTGCAAATCCCCCTTCTGCACATGATATTCGACTGAATACTGACTATTTAATATAGGTTTATTAACAGAAAAATCTTCAAAAGACCTATCCTCTAGCACCTCCAAAGATTCATCTTCATATCTCAAAATTGGTACTATCTTCACATCGATATTCTTACATCTCATCCATGAACAAGCAAGATTCAATTTTTCATTATCACCTGTTCCAATTAGAATAATTCGCTGATCATTGTTTATATAGCTGATGTCCACATCGAGAAAAGCATCTAATTTCTTTTCAAAGTTTACATGCTTATTGATCAGTTTATAATAACAATCTTCATATAGTTCCTTTATGTCAGAAATATCCCATTTACTAACAATCGCTGCATATTTAACTGTCTGAAAATCTGCATCAGTACCATAAGAGGTAAACGAGGATTTAAGCTCTATGATAACCATTTTTCCTTCTTTATCAATTGCTAAAATATCAATAGTATCTAAATAATTTTCAACTTGTATCTGTCTACCAACAATTAAAAGTTCTTCTTCAACAATTTTATTTAAATCTTCATTCGAAAATAAAATATCTTCCATTTCATTTTCAGATTTAAAATTGATAACATCAGCATATTCATAATTTTTTGAATTTTTATATAGTCTCATTATCTTATCTCCTTTATTTTGTTTTAATTTTATAGCCTCCTCACAGATTTATAGAGTAATATAATTAGAATTTAATTTGCATTTAGAATCCCATTCAATTATAATTATTTTACTGACATTTAGAGTCTAAAATCCTGCCAATCCTGCCGAAAGGGTTGGTAATGGCTGGTAATATATGACATCTAAACCATAGGATGACTTGGTAAAATTTTATAATGACTGATATAACGGGATTCTTGAGAAGGCTATGATCTTGTAATTGGTGTTATTTTTAAGCAGGACGGATTCAAAATCCGTTGTCCTCACGGACGTGTGGGTTCGAGTCCCACCTTCGGCACCAGTTTAATACATATCAACACTTATAACACTATTTTAAGTCTCCTTTTTAGGAGATTTTTTTAGTTTTTAAATAGATTAATTGACTGCTCTTCTTGTAAAAGTACTAAAAAATCCAGAATGAAGACAGGCATAACTAAACTCTATTAAAATCAGGTAATCTTATATTTTTATCTCGAAGCACAAAATCATAAATACGGAGGAATGAAAAAATGAAAGCTGATTTAATTATTGCAGGTGCTGGACCAGCAGGACTATTTGCTGCCATTCAGGCTGCAGAAAATAATGAAAATAAAAAAATCATAATCTTAGAAAAAAACTCCAGTGCCGGCAAAAAACTTTTGATCAGCGGCTCCGGACAGTGCAATTTGACCCATGAAGGAGATATTGCTCAGTTTTTTGATCATTATGGAGAAAACCATAATTTCCTTCTGGGGGCCCTTTATACCTTTGATAATCAAAAGCTAATGCAATTTTTTAAAGATAGAGGAATTAATTTTGAAACAGCCAGAGGTGGTAAGATTTTCCCTAAGTCAAATCAGGCTTCAGATATTTTAAATGTTTTATTAAAAGAAATAAAAAATAGAAATATCGAAATAATCTATAATTCAGAAATAAAAAAGATTAGGCAAAAAAATAAATTTTTTGAAATTAAAACTATAGCTCAAACTCTTAAAAGTAAATATTTTCTACTTGCAGCAGGTGGAAAATCATTCCCGAAAACGGGATCAACCGGTGATGGTTTTAAGATTGCCAGCAGTCTAGGCCATAATATTGTGGAACCCCGCCCTGCTCTGGCACCTGTAATTATTAAAGACTATAAATTTAAAATGCTGAGTGGAATTTCGCTCAGAAATAAAGAAATTTCTCTCTGGAGGAATGATGAATTATTAAAAAGATGGAAAGATGATCTGCTGCTAACCCACAGAGGCCTCTCCGGTCCCGGAATAATTAATTATTCGCGTTATATGCAGCAGGGTGATGTTATCAAAATCAAGCTCTTAAATTATTCTAAAGAAGAATTAGAGGATAATTTAATCAAAAAAATTAGAAGAGAGGGCAGATTAAACCTGCTTAATCTGTTAATTAAATATCCGCTGGCCCAGAGGTTGATTGAAAAAATACTTGAACTTGCAGATATTGATGGCAGTCAGAATGCTGCTCACTTAAAGAAAGAAGAAAGAAAAGAAATTGTTGAATTGTTTTCCAGTCTGGAATTTAAGATTAAATCTCTTGCTGATTTTAATCGATCAATGGTTACCAGAGGTGGGATTGACCTCAGTCAGATCAATCCCCAAACTATGGAATCCAGAATTATTGCTAACTTTTTTGCTGCAGGAGAAGTTTTAGACATTGATGGTGATACAGGTGGTTACAATCTGCAGGCTGCATTTTCTACTGCTTATGCAGCAGGAACTGAGATTTCTCAAAGATTATAAATTAAACTGATCAATGGCTTTTTTAAGTTCATCAGCCATATCAGAGAGTTGATCGGCAGCGTTTACGATTTCAGCAGTAGATGCAGACTGCTCTTCGCTGGCAGCAGCTACCTCTTCGGAATTACTGGCAGCTTCTTCACTAACAGATGCAATTTCTGAAATAGTAGAATCAACAAGTTCACTATTTTGATTAACCTGTTCTGCTTTTTTGGAAATAATTTCTATTAATCTCCTTAATTCTGCTGCCGCCTGATTGATTTTGCTGAACGAATCACCTGTTTCATCAATTGCATTAACACTATTATTAACTACTTTTTCTGTAGTATTCATTTTGGCTACTGCATTTTCTACTCCAGTTTGAATTTCCTTGATTAAAGAGCCAATTTGATCAGTAGCATTCGAAGATTCTTCAGCAAGTTCCCTGATTTCATCAGCTACAACCGAAAATCCTCTACCAGCTTCACCAGCTCTTGCCGCTTCTATGGCTGCGTTTAAAGCAAGTAAATTAGTCTGTTCTGCAATTCCATTAATCAACTGCACTATTTCTCCAATTTTTGCCGAAAGTTTTCCCAGATCATTTATGCCACTGGAGACTTCAGCCGAATTATCCTTTACTTTCTCAATCTGTACTACCGAATTATTAATTGAACTACTCCCATTTTCTATACTGTTCATTACAGTATCCGCCTGTGAATTCATATCAACCGAAATACTGTTAATTTTTGAAATCTGATCAATCAATTGATTAATAATACTGCTGGCTTCTTCAACTTGAGCTGACTGTTCTTCAGCTCCAGAAGCTACCTGTTGAATAGAATCTCCTACCTGATCTGCAGAAACCGCAACTTCTTCACCAGAAGCAGATAGTTCCTGACTGGATACCGAAAGGCCGGCAGCAATATCTGATACATTTTCAATAATAAGTTTTAAATTGTCCAGCATCTTATTTAAAGAAACTGCCAGGGTCCCAATTTCATCATTAGATTTAATCTTAATTTTATCAACAGCCAGATTTCCTGAGGAAATTTCTTCTGCCATTTCAACTGCTTGCGCGATTGGTCTAGTTATTTTGCTAGAGAAAAAATATGCAATAACAATTACCAGGAGAGCTATAATTAAAATGATGATTAGAGTATTATTATTCATAGAGTTTATTTCCGCAAACGCTTCATTTTTGTCAATTTCAGCAATAATGGCCCAGTCAATCTCTTTAATATCAAGGTTAGAATAAGAACTTAAAACTTCTACTCCCCGATAGTCTTTAATAATTTGACTCCCCTCATTACCTGCTAAAGCCTGATTAACAGCCAGGGTGTTAATTTCCTTTTTTAATATTTCATTTAAATCTGTAAATCTAGAATTAGAACGCATCAGCCTCTCTTCTCCAACCAGATATGTTTCTCCACTCTCTCCCAGTCCAGAAACACCTCCCATTATTCGGTTAATCGGCTGTGTTGAAATCTGAAGAACAGCTACTCCAATTATTTTTTCACTCTCCAGTATCGGAGCTGCTACAAATTGGGCCGGGGAGTTTACCGGTGCGTAATATTGATAGTCTACCAGCGAAACTTTACCCTGTATTGCCTGTTTATATGCCTCTGCCAGATTTGAATCTGCTAAATCTCCTTTAGTTAAGTTTTGAGCTAAATCACTATTTTGAGACTGAGAAAAAATAATATCCCCTTCCGGGTTAATTAAAAATATATCATTATAGTTATTTTCTTCTGCATATGTATTAAAATAAGGACCAAATTGTTCGATAAAAATTTGATACATTACACCCTCAGAGCCGCCGGATGAAAAAGCATTATTAAAATTATTAAAAGCATCAATTATAATCGGGGTCCTACTTAAAACCTCCACATCTCCCTTAATATCATTATAAAAAGTCTCAATTTGATTGGCTTTATTTGTCCGGATTGAATCTAACTGATTAAAATTAGCCTCTCTAAGTGCTTCACTGCTCTGATTGGTAATTACATATCCCAGTAAGGTAATTGGAATTAAACTAATTGCCAGCATAATAAAAATCAACTTATAATTTAAACTTAAACTAAAACCACTCTTATTCTCCTTTGTTTTTGTTATCACCTTAAATTCCTCCCACTAGATTATCCTTCTATAAAATTATATAAAACTATTTAATCATAATTTTACTCTATTATCAATTTAAATATTTTTTCTGTATATTATTTAGATATTTAGAAGATATTACATTTTTAAATAAAATTAAGCATCAGTCACCAGTAAATATACCTCTGGTAACTGATGCAGATTGACTGTGCTTATTAAAAATAATTTTATTTTTTTAACGGCTCAGAAATAAGCTAATATCTAAAAATAGCAGCTATATCACTCTCAACAGGCATTTCTTCACTATCTAAAGGATAAACTTCTCCACCATTAACAAGTGTCTCAACTGCGGCAAAGTTATAAAGATCATAGTCTTTATTATTACCCATTGTCTTAATTTCGTTCTCATCTTCAACAAAAACTCCGGCTTTTTCCGCTCTCTTATTTAAAAAGAGAATATCAATCTTACTGTAATGAGCAGCTTCAACTATATCTTCTAAATTACTGGCTGTTTTTTCAGTTGCCTGAAGTTCAAGGTATCTTTCCTTGTCCTTATTTAAATAATCATGAAGATGCGGTTCCACAATCTGCCAGCTATTTTGAAGAAGTTCTTTTTTGTTCATCTGTCTGGAGTTACCACTTAAATTAGCTGCCAGTAAATTATCATAATTATTTATATTTTTATAAAGGGAAAAGACACTGTCATCAGCGGCTACCACTAAATAATTATTTGAGTCTTTCAATTCTCTGTTAATGACCCTGTCAATTTCTTTGAGATAGTGGATCAAATCTTCATTATCATCATCTGAGGCTGCTCCCTGTCCATGGAATACCGATGAGCCTCCTGCTGTATTAACAGACTGATATTTTTCTGCTGCCTCTTCATCTAAATTTAAAAATTCTTTAATATTAGCCGGCATTTCTTCTACATTAACTTCTTCTATTTTATTACGATCAGCCAAATACAGCTGACTATGGTTGGGGCTTAAAGCAAGCAAATAATACTGCTGATTATCCTTTAACTCTGCAATCAGCTGTTTTAAATTAAAACTGTAACTTACATGAGATTTATCATAGGTATCAACTGCGAGTTTGTAATGTTCAAATCTATCAGGTGAAATAAATACTGCCAGGCCTTCATTTTGTTCCTGCCAGAAAGCACTATCTGCAGCCAGAGTGTAAGCCTGATTTAGAAATTTATCAACATCTCGCTGCTTGAAGTCCCAGTTCTCTTCTAATTTTTCTTCAACTTCCTGCAGCAAATTTTTGAATTCAATTTCGAGCTTTTTAAATTCTCCTTTATGAACCGCCTTAGTTGACATATAAATTGAAACACAGGGACTCTCCTGACATTGAATTAGATCCTTTAAAGTTTCCAGTTTAATTTCTGTCATCTTTTTAACCCCCTATTAAATTTAAATATACTACTCACTACTTCTTGACTACTACTAAGACAAATATTAAAAAAGAATTTAAGTATCTTTTCTATAATTATATTTTATCAAAAATTTATAAAATATAAAGTTATTTTTTAACTGATAAACTGCCAATATACTTTTGCCAGAGCCATAACTCCCTGTTTAATTGAAAACTGATTTAATGTTGCCGGCGAAATAATTAATTGACTGCTCTCATCTCTGGCGGCAAAATTCCAATATAGAGGAAGCAGAATAGAATTTTTCTCAGCAAAAACTTTAAAATCATGTTGATTTATTGATTGATTAAGGACTAATTTTAGATAAAACAGAGAATTGTTTTCTACAGCCTGCACTCCCCGAAAATGTTCTTTTACATTTTCAGCCAGTAAAAGCTTTTTGTTTTTCAGTCTCTGCTTTAATAACTTAAGTCTCTTTTTTAAATAACCGTTATTAAGATAATAACTCAGCAGATTATAAACTAAATTATCTCCTGCGGAAAAGCTGTTTTGGGACAAATATTTAGTTAAAGAATACTTATCAATAATTTTTAGTCCCTTATCTCTGCTTAAATCTTTTTCTTTAAGATAAACCAATCCCATTTTTAAGCCCGGAAAAACTCTTTCTGTAAGCCCCTGAATCAAAATTATTTGATCTGCAAATTTAGAATCTAATAACTCTTTGATTTTAGGATTTTGTTGATAAAATCCAAAATACTCAAAAATAATTAGCTTGAATTTTAACATTCGGGCCAATTCCAGCAGTGATTTAAGCTTTGAAAGGCTCCAATCCAGCACTCCATCAGCTGTCGATTCATCACTAATAAATAAATAATCAATTTTATTTTCTTCCAGGTAATCCATTAAACTCTCATAATCAGATGGGCTCAGATAAAAATTAAGTTCAGCTTCCGAATCAAAACCAATCTGAAAATTATTTTTTTCAGAACCCATACTTGCTAGATTAAAAAAATTATTAAAAACTGAAATATTATTTTCTCTGGTAAAAAGGAATTCCTTTTTACCTCTAACTATTTCACTCATAATATCCCTTAAACCTGTTTCCGAACTATAAAATAATTTATTTTTATTTAAATCTGAATACTGGTCCTGGAGAAATTTAAAATAAGAATTATCAGATGCAATACTGCTAAAAACATTCCCCTTAAACTCTGAGTAAAAACGGTCAAAAATTAAGTCCCAGGAATACTCTTCTAAAAATTCCCCTGTATTTTCAGCCCCACTGAAATCAATTATTTTGCTAGGAGCGGAAAACTTTTTAGAACTCAAAATTCTCAGGCGATGATCATCACTGTTGCTTTTTAAAGCTGCAGCAGGAGCTATATAACTCCCACTGCCTTCTTTTTTGTAGATTAAATTTTCGACTGCCAGAAGATCATACGCCTTGACAACTGTTTCTGTATTAACATTCAACCGGGAAGCAAGCTTTCGAATTGAAGGCATCTTGGTATCTGGTGTATACTTATCTGCCAGAATTTCTGCCCTGATTGCCTCATAGATCTGGATATATAAATTTTCTTTGCCATCTCTTTTTAATTTAATATTAAACATTTAGCTTACCCCCATTATAATCTACTTTTAAAATTATCTTTTATTCGGTTTCAGTTCTTCTTTTGAAAAACTTGATAACTTCATGACCAATCAAGAAAATACCTCCAGCAATTACAACTCTTCCCCAGTCAGCTATGGTAACTCCTGCAAAACCAAGAAAACTATTGACTGGTGAATAAATAATTAATAAAACCATGGCAATTGAGATTAAGATTGAATAAAGCATTTTGGTATTGCTAAAGAAATTTTTGTTAAAAATACTCTTATATTCATATCTGCGGGACATAATATTAACCCACTGAGAAAAAGCAATTGTTAAAAATGAAATGGTTGTTGCTCGAGCATAGATTTGGGTTCCCGCTCTAACTGCGGCTGACTGATCGTTAATAAATAAATAGAAATTAGTAAAAGCCAATCCCCCCATCAGAATAGCCAGAAACATTATCTCACTAAAACTGTTCTTATTAACTATATGATCATCCTGTTTACGAGGTGGTGATTTCATTAAATGTTCTGAAGCCGGATCAAAAGTTAGTGCTGTCAGTGGTAAAATTTCAGCTAAAAGGTCAATTGAAAGTATCTGAATAGCTAAAATTGGGATTGGAGTCCCCAGCATTGCTGCAGCTAAAAGACCCAGCAGCACAATTGTTAGTTCAGCTCCGTTTGTTGTAAGAGAAGCAATTACTGTTTTCTTCAGATTATTGTAAATTGTTCTACCCTCTTTAATTGCATAAACTAAAGTTGGATAGCTATCATCGAGCAAAATTAATTCCGAGGCCTCTTTAGAAACATCTGTCCCCATCTGTCCCATAGCAACTCCGATATGAGCACTTTTTAGTGCCGGTGCATCATTTACTCCATCTCCAGTAACCGCAACAATTTTCTGCTGCTCTTTTAGATTTTTAACAATCCTTAATTTATCTTCCGGAGAAACTCTGGAAAATATTAGAGATTCATTTTGTTCCATTTTCTCCTGCAGAACATCTTCGCTCATTGCTTCTAAATCTTCACTGGTAAATACAGGCACCTCATTTTCATCAACAGAAAGACTTATTTCTTTTCCTACTGCTTGGGCTGTAATTGCGTGATCACCAGTCATGATATAGGTATCAATATGCGCAGCATGAGATTCCTGAATAGCCTCTTTAACACCTTCTTTCGGTGGATCAATCATAGCAACCAGACCTAAAAAGATAACATCTTTTTCAATCTCTTCTAATACATAATCTGTTTCATCATCTTCTAATTTACGATAGGCTATTGCCAGTACCCGCATTGCATCTTTAGAATATTTTTCATTTAATTTATTTAATCTTTCTTTATCTTCCTCAGTTATTTCTACTACGTCACCATTTTTTAAGATATGTTTGGAAATAGAAAGTACACTTCCTAAGGCACCCTTCATCTTAAGATAATTGCCATCTTCGAATTGTCTGATTGAGCTCATTCTTTTGCGATCAGAATCAAAACTAAACTCATGTAACTCAGGATTATCTTCATCTTCAGTAGGAGAACGGGTACCAAGTTTAGTTGAAAGAGTAATTAAAGCCGCTTCTGTTGGATCACCAATTGCATACCAACCAGGATGCTCCTCATCTGGCTCATGAATCTCAGCATTAGAAGCCATGGTTGCAGCATCAAAAATAATCTCCATTTCTGCAATCTCTTCTTCAGTTAAAGGATCCCCATCTTCACCTATTAATTCTCCTTCTGGCTCATAACCAAGTCCGGTCACTTGATACTCACTACCATCAAAAAACACCTTTTTAACTGTCATCTCATTTTTGGTCAGGGTTCCGGTTTTGTCTGTACAGATTACATTTGTGGAGCCTAAAGTTTCGGCAGAAGAAAGTTTCTTAACTACCGCATTTTTTTCTGCCAGACGATCAACTCCCTGAGATAAAGCAACTGTTACCTGCATTGGGAGAGCCTGTGGTACAACAGCAACAGCTATCCCCAGAGCATAAATCAAAGCAAAATCTAATCCATAACCCTGATAAATACTAACTCCAAATAAGGCAAGGGCAATAATTACTGCAAAAGTGGCAATCTTATTTGCTACAGACTGCAGCTCAGACTGGAGAGGAGATTTAGACTTATCTTCTTCCTGTGTCATAGAAGCAATTTTTCCCATTTCGGTTTCCATACCGGTCCTAACAACAACACCTTTAGCTGAGCCAGAGGCTACTGTGGTGCCTAAGTAAGCCATATTATCTCTATCAGCAAGAGGCCTTTCTTCCTCAATATGATTGGACTGTTTTTCTTGAGGCATTGATTCTCCAGTCAATGAAACATCATTTGTCCTTAAATTAAATGACTCAATAATTCTTAAATCAGCTGGAATCTTATCTCCTTCTTCCAGACTGACAATATCTCCAACAACCAGCTCTTCCTGGGCAATTTCCCCAATCTGATCATCTCTGATAACCTTAGAAGGAGACTTAACCAGTTTATTTAACGAATCCATAATCTTTTCTGCTTTATATTCCTGGCGAAAACCTATAACCGAATTAATTACAGCAATAATAACCATAATTGTACCATCACGATAACTTCCAATTGCAAAGGACATAACTGCAGCTACTAAAAGTAAAATTACTAGAACATCCTTAAACTGTTCTAAAAAAATTTTAAATAGTGATTTATCTGCTTTTGCCTGCAGTACATTCTTGCCATCTCTGGCAAGTCTTTTATCTGCTTCAGACTGAGACAGCCCTTTTTTTGATGTTTTCAAATCATCTAAAATATCGACTGCTTTCTGTCTGTAAAACTCTTCTTCTGCCATATGATCACCTCTTTATATATTTTGAAGTAAATCTAAATTACAAATTAAATTGCCAAACAATTAATCAGCCAGTGCTGCCACCAGTTCCCTGCAGTAAGCTGGAATATCTTTAACAACTCTACCCCAGACTATGTTTCCATCTCTAAAAGCTGGCTTGTCAACCCAGCGGCCTCCGGCATTAATAATATCATCTTTAATACCCTCAGATCCAGTAGCTTTACCATTTACTATACCAGCAGATATTCCTACCAGACCGGCATGACAAATTAAACCAATTATTTTTCCTTTCTCATAATTCTGACGTACCAGCTTAACTACATTTTTATCTCTTCTAATTTTATCTGGTGTCCAACCACCAGGTACTAAGACTCCATCATAGTCTTTATCTAATACTTCTGCAGCAGTAAAATCCGACTTTTTAGTCAGACAGCCATGTTTGCTGCTATATTCTTTATTTTTTTCCATCCCTATCACATCTACACTGGCACCTTCTTCTATCATTCGCATATAGACAACCCAGAATTCAAGATCCTCATAACCCGGACCAATTAACATTGCAATATTTTTACCCTTTAATTTCATTCTTAGCTCACCTCTGATTTAATGTTTTAATCTTTGTAAATAAGCATAACAATAATTAATTAGTTTTTAAGTTAAAAGCTTACTAATTGATTTTAAAACTTTCCACCTGAAAATATTTTTCTCTTTCTTCTTTATTGCCAGTCTCCTTTGCCAGTCTATAAATTTTATGATTTAAGAATTTTTTGTCTTCCTGTTCCAGTACATTTTTATCAAAACCTCCCAATATATAATGGCTAAATTTCCAGACCTGTTCTTTAATATCTTTAGGACTACCTTCTGCAATAATTACCAGGGCATCAATTATTGAGCCAGCAACAGATACATCCTGATTACCATAATGACTTAACTGATAAAAAGTTTTATAAAGCAGATCCCAGAAAGAAATATCTTCTAAAATAAAACAGAGCTCATCTTTATCATTATAATAATAAGTATTTTCCAAATTGGCGACTGCAATCCGGGACAGAACCCATCCCAGCTGATTGATACAAAAAATAGCTGTATTAGGATCATTAATACCGGGAGAAATCGCTCTTAAGGCCACTTCGGTCAATTTTAAAAGTCCAAATTCGATATCATTTTTTTTACTTCTTTCATTATTGATTACCAGATTATCAATAATTTTATTTTCGATGGTTTCAATTTCCTCTTTCTCAAACTCTTCCACTTCCTGATTCAGCTGCCAGAATTTAAAAACAATTGTATTCTCAGTTACATAATCACCAATCATTTTTTCAGCTCTAATTATTATGTCATATTCATCTGCCAGCTTGGTTAGCTCAATATCATAGATAACCTGAATATAACCACTTTGCTTTGGGTGAACATCATATGATTTGTGATCAAGCTTTTCTTTTAAATTCTCTGGAGGATCATTACGAATCTGATCATTACTATTATTTCTAGCCTCAATGGAATCAACAATCTCTATAACTTCTTCCTTAAGATTTTCTATTAATAAATTAACCTGAACAGAATTAGCAGCATGATGAATAAAATAAACAAAATATCCCAGACAGACAATTGCTACAATAACACCTATCATTGCAGAAAAAATTGTAGATTCTCCACTTCCCTGCAGGCTATCATCAATAAAAAGAAGAGTTAAAATTGAATAAATAAAACCTGCAATAAAAATACCCAGCACTTTTAAAGTTACTTTGTTTTTTAGAAAATCTTGCATTGTTCTTGGAGAAAATTGTGAGGAATACATAGTCAGCACTACCATAATAGTGGAAAAAGAAACTGTAATCATAGCAAATAAAGAGCCAGCTATAGTTGATAAAATTGTTTTTGATAGATCATAGGAAGTGAAAAAATAAGATGGAAGTACATTTACCAGGGTCTCTGTATACTGATATTCAATAAATATTACCAGAATTGAAAGCAGAGTAGCTGCAATAGCATAAATTGAAGGTATAAAGTATATTTTATTTTCTATATTATGTAAAAATTTAAATTTCAAAACTACACTTCCTTTCCTGCAGAATCAAAATGCTTCTAACAATTAATTTCAACATAGTTACTAAATCTCCTTTTTTTCTTGATAAATGTTGATAATAATTCTTAATTTGATTATAATTAATTTAAAGCATAAATTAAGATTAAAATTGGAGGTTGATAAAATGAAATATGTTGAATTAAATTCCGGGGATCAGATGCCACTTTTAGGTCTGGGAACCTGGCAGTTAAGAGGAGAAAAATGTACAAAGTCAGTTAAAGAAGCTTTGGATATCGGTTATAATCACATTGATACTGCTGACGGCTATGACAATCATCAGGCTGTTGGTAGAGGAATTAAGAAAGCTAATATTGACAGAAAAGAACTATTTATAACCTCTAAAATAAAGCCAGAAAATTTGCATTATGATGATATAAAGGCAGATGCAGAGAGATTTCTGGATGAATTAGAGATAGAATATCTGGATTTGCTTTTAATTCACTGGCCCAATAAAAAAATACCTCTAAAAGAAAGCTTAAAAGCTTTAAAAGAAGTTAAAGCAGAAGGGCTGGCACACAATATTGGTGTTAGCAACTTTACCATAAATCATCTCAAAGATGCAATAAAAATTTATCCTGACTTAATAACAGTCAATCAGGTAGAATTCCATCCATCATTATATCAAAAAGATCTGCTTGATTTCTGTCAGGAGAATGGGATCATTCTTACAGCCTATAGTCCTTTAGCCAGAGGAGAAGTTTTCCAAAATGATATAATAAAAACATTAGCTGATAAATATGAAAAGTCAGCTTCTAAACTGGCTCTTAAATGGCTAATTGAAAAAGATGTAGTAGCAATTCCCAAAGCGAGCTCAAGGGAACATTTAGAAAGTAACTTTGATCTTTTTGATTGGGAGCTACCTGCTGAAGCAAAAGAAAAAATGGATGCACTAAATGAAGATAATCGAATAATTGATCCCAGCTGGGCAGAATTTGATTATTAAAAATTTCAACCCGGGCCAGCTATTATCTTAATGCTGATGCCCGGGCTCTAAAAGCTAAATTTAATTATCACCTATTTGGGACTCCATAACATTTTTAATTTCTTTTTTTATCGTAATGAACTTCTCTTTCCTGTCACTTTTAGTTGGATTAAATGGATCATTTACTTTTATCTTTATTCTATTAAAGGGAAGCGGTAGCTTTAATTTGTCCCATCTTTTCTTCAATTCTATTTTATGCTTAGCCTCAATAGTTACCGGTAAAATCTTTCTCTTTGAAAAAAGAGCCATTATTAAGGCAAAATTTTTAATTTCATGCTGAGGCCCAGTTGGACCATCCACTGACATTACAAGATTAGCATATGTTTTTTTGTTTATCAAATCTCTAACTTTAAATATGTAGTCACCATTCCCCCCAGTATCAGGTAGTCTTAAAACATCATAGCCAAAATGGCTGCTAATCCTGCTTATAACCCCGCCTCTTTTATTTTTAGTTGTGATAATATTTAGTTTCTTTCCTTCTAAAAAAGGATAATAACAATAGCTATCTCCGTGCCAAATAAAAATAATAAATTTATCTTTACAGCTATCTTCTAAAAGATCTAAACGGCCTATTTTTTCAATCTTACTTGTTTTATAAACAAATTCAATATAGTAATATAATAAAAAACTAATAATTTTTTCTTTTAATTCAAAAAAGATCTGCATAATATCCCAACTTTCTTTTCTCCAACCTCTTATTATTTTGACAGGTTGTGATAATTATATTATAGTCAGCTCCTAACTTCAAAATATATATCAAAAAATTTTACCTTGTTAAAAATCATATCGTTTTATATAATTAAATTAAGTCAGATTAAATTTTTAGAATATTTATAAAATCTTACTTAAAAAGAGAGGAGTTTTAGCATGTATGGACAAAAAACTATAGAAGAATTTTTAGAGGACTTAAGTTCAAGTAATTCTATTCCCGGTGGAGGGAGTGCAGCAGCGTTAAGCGGTGCCTTAAATGCTGCATTAATCAGCTTTATTGCCAACCTGACAATAGGAAAAGAAAAGTATAAGGAAGTTGAAGCAGAAGCCAAAGAAATTCTGGCAGAAAGCGAAGAATTAAAAAAAGAAATGCTTTTAATGATTGATCAAGACAGCAAAATCTTATCTGATATTCTGGACAGTTATAAAGCTGGAGACCAGGAAAAAGTTCGTTCAGTCTGTCAGGATGCAGTAGAGTTTTCAATGGATATGACAAAAAAGGCTGTCAGATTAATGCGCCTCAGTCTGGAAATAAGTGAAATAGGCAATAGAATGTTGGCCAGTGACTTTGAAGTAGCAGCATACATAGGAGATGCAGCAGTTGGTAGTGCAATAGCAAATGTTAAAATCAATCTCAAAAGCCTTGATAATGAAGAATATAAATCCAATATCAAAAAAGAATATCTTAAATTAAAAGATGAAAGTTCCCGCCTTAAAGAGGAAATTATTGAACTTGCAAATTAATTATTTTGATTAACTGAAACTAAATTTTATTAATTTAAATAAAGGAAGTGACAGAATGCAAGAATTAAGCGGCAAAAAATTAGCAGCAGAAATTAAAGCAAGTCTAATTACGGAAGTAAAAAAATTGAAATCTGAAACAGGTGCTGCTCCCCATCTTATTGTGCTGCAGTACGGAGAAGATGCTGCCAGTAAAGCATATGCGGACAGGATTGAAAAAAACTGTGAGGCAATAGGAATTGAATTTGAGTACCAGCAGTTTATAGATCAACCAGAAGATTTTAAAGCTCGACTCAAAGCTGCTAATGCAGATGACAAAATAACTTCTATTATGGTTCAACAGCCTCTTCCAATTGAACTAAAAGATAGCCTGGAAATGATCAATCCCCAGAAAGATATTGAAGGTATAACTTCTGCTTCTCTGGGTAAACTTTTTGTTGGATTAGAAACTTTAAATCCAGCTACTGCCGAAGCCTGTATGGAGATTCTTGATTATTATGATATCCCCATTAAAGGCCAGCGAGCTGTAGTTGTTGGTAGAAGCAATATAGTAGGCAAACCGGTCTCAATTTTACTTCAACAAAAACACGCAACGGTAACAATGTGCCACTCCCGTACCAGAGATTTAAAATGGGAATTAAAAAATGCAGATATTGTTGTAGCAGCAGTGGGTAGAGCTGAAATGATTAAAGGTGAAATGTTAAATGAAGATTCTGTTGTTATCGATGTTGGTACAAACTTTGTCGAAGGAAAATTACTGGGAGATGTTGACTATAATTCAGCTGCAGAAAAAGTTAAAAGTATCACCCCTGTTCCCGGCGGAGTTGGAACAGTTACCAATCAGGTTTTAATGCGCAATATTGTTAAGTCATTTAAAAATCTGCACAAAATTAAATAATTTAATCTAATACTTTAAAAGGCCCTTCTTCATTTTAAAATGAAGAAGGGCCTTAATTTAACTATTAGCTATTTACTCTGCATATCCATTGAAATTAATAACTAAAGTTAAAACTAATATTAATTTTTACTCAGTAATTAACTCTAGAGGTACTGGAGTATATTCGTCAACTTCTTCTCCATTTGCTACTTTAACTGCTGTTTCTACTGCCATTTCTCCCATTAAACCTGGCTTTTGAGCAACAGTTGCTGCCATATTTCCTTCTTTTACAGCTTCTCTTGCATCATCAATAGCATCAAAACCAACAATCATGATCTCATCAGAACGACCGGCTGCTGCAATTGCTTCCATTGCACCTAAAGCCATGTTATCATTATGAGCAAATACCGCGTCGATTTCTGGATTACCCTGCAGAATATTTTCCATAACTGTCATACCTTCTGCACGGTCAAAACCAGCAGGTTGTCTTGCGATAACTTCCATGCCAGAATACTTATCCATAGCCTGATTAAATCCTTTACCTCTATCTCTTGCAGCAGAGGTTCCAGGAATACCCTGTAGTTCTACAACTTTACCTTTTTCGCCTAATTGCTTGGCAATGAAGTCTCCAGCCATTTCTCCACCAGCAACATTATCAGAAGCAATGTGACTTGTAACATCGATACCTTCAGCTGCACGGTCAACTGTAATTACAGGTACACCTGCATCCTGGGCGGCTGTAATTGCAGAAACAACAGCATTTCCATCAACTGGATTAACAATTAAAACATCAATCTGCTTAATTAATAAATCCTCAACACTGCTCAACTGACTTGCAGCATCATTTTGAGCATCAACAGTTAAAATTTCTACTCCCATTTCTGCTGCCATAGATTCTGCACCATCTTTTAGATCAACAAAGAAAGGATTATTTAAAGTAGAAATAGCCAGACCCAATTTAATATCCTGTGCTGCAACACCTGCAGAAAGTCCTACCACCAACATTAAAGATAAAGCAATTACAATAAGTTTTCTCATTTTTTTATTCCTCCTTGAATTTAATTCTTTTAATGAATCCTGTCAAAAAGAAGCTGATGAAAAATTCACCTCCTGTTTGAAGTATTTTTCTTAATCTATATTATTACTGCTGCTGACTCTTACGATCCAGGAAGACAGCAAGCAGAATAACAGCACCTTTAGCAACTAACTGATAAAATGAAGATACATTTAAGAGATTTAAGCCATTATTTAAAACCGCTATAATTAAGGCACCAATAATGGTCCCAATTACACCACCACTACCTCCTGAGAGACTGGTTCCTCCAAGTACAACGGCAGCGATCGCATCTAACTCATAACCTTCGCCAGCCATTGGCTGAGCTGAATTAAGACGAGATGTTAAAATAATACCACTTACTGCTGCTAAAAAACCATTAAGAGCATATACTGCAATCTTAATTTTATCTGTATTAATACCGGACAATTTAGTTGCTGTTTCATTGCCACCAATAGCATAAATATAACGACCAAAAGGTGTCTTTTTTAATAAGATATAAATTACTATTAGAAGAATAAACATAATTACAACTGGAATTGGAATTCTACCTAAATAGCCGGCACCAAAAAACCTAAATGTTTCGTCAAAACCTGAAATTGGCCGACCATTTGTATAGATCAGAGTAAAACCTCTGGCTACAGTCATCATCGCCAGGGTCACAATAAACGCTGGCAATTTCGCTTTGGCAACTGCAATTCCATTAAACAGCCCCAGCGCTGTACCTGCTGCCAGACCGATTAAGATAGCCAGAAATACATTAAGGCCAGAATTAACCATCATTCCAGCGGCAACAGCACCTGAAAAAGCAAGCATTGAACCAACTGAAAGATCAATTCCTCCTGTTAATATTACCATGGTCATTCCAAATGAAATCACTGCAATAATAGAAACCTGTCGGACTACATTTAACAGATTGGGAATTGTTAAAAAGTAAGGACTCATAAAAGATAAGACTATTACCAAAACTAAGAGCCCAATTCCTGTTTTAAATTTATTTAAAATTTCTAAAAAACTTTTATCTTTAATACTACCACTAATATTATTCACTTTACTGACTCCTCCTTCCGGTTGCCAGCTTCATTATCGCTTCCTGATCAGCTTCAGCGGCATCCAGCTCTCCCATAATTTCTTTTTCGTGCATTACTAAAATTCTGTTACTTAAATTTAAAATCTCAGGCAGTTCTGAAGAAATCAGAATCACTGCCACTCCTTCATCAATTAAATCCTGCATTAAATTGTATATTTCTCTTTTAGCTCCAACATCAATTCCCCGAGTCGGTTCATCAAAAATTACTACCTCAGGTCTGGTAGAGAGCAGTTTTGAAATTACAACTTTCTGCTGATTTCCACCACTTAAGTTTTTAACCAGCTGTTTTTCAGAAGGGGTTTTGATATTCAAATCCTTGATATATTTTTCAGCCAGTTCTTTTTCCGCTGCTGAATCTATAAATGTATTTGCATTTAAAATTGTTTTTAAAACTGAAATACTTATATTATCAGCAACTGATAAACCCAGGATCAGTCCTTCTTCTTTCCGATCTTCACTCAAGTAATAAATTCCATTATCTATCGCGTCCGCTGGAGAATCAATTTTCAATCTATTGCCCCGATAAAAAATCTCGCCAGTTTTTTCTTTAAAAACTCCAAAAATTGCTTTAGCAAGTTCTGTTCTTCCTGAACCCATCAGACCTGCAATTCCCAGTATCTCTCCTTTTTTAAGGGAAAAAGAAGCATTAACTATTTGATCAGGTACTGATAAATTTTTTACTCTTAAAATTTCATCAGCAGGGGCAAAATTCATTTCCGGAAAGCGATCCTCAATGGTTCTACCAACCATCATTTTAATTAACTCATCTTCATTAGTTTCTGAGGTCTTAACCTCCCCCACAAACTGGCCATCTCTTAAAACAGTAACTCGATCACAGATCTCAAAGACTTCTTCCAAACGGTGTGAAATATAAACTATTGCTATTTCCTGTTCTTTTAGTCGTTCAATTAGTTCAAATAAAATTTCTATTTCTTGATTTGTAAGAGAAGAAGTAGGCTCATCCATAACCAGTATATCAGCATCCTGTGATACTGCTTTAGCGATCTCAACCATCTGCTGACTACCGATATTTAAATCTTTTATCTGGGCTCGAGGATCAATGTTTACTCCAAGCAGATCAAGGACTTCTTCTGTTTGCTGATAGAGCTTTTTGTAATTAATAAAGACTCCGTTTCTTTCTTCTCTTCCCAGGAATATATTTTCTGCTACATTCAAATAAGGTATTAACTCCAATTCCTGATGAATAATTGCCAGCCCTGCATTTTGAGCTTCTTTAGTATTTTCAAACTCAACAGGCTCACCCTTTACGATTATTTCTCCTTCATCACGCTTATGAATACCGTTTAAAACTTTCATCAGAGTCGATTTTCCGGCTCCATTTTCTCCTAAAAGAGCATGGACCTCACCTTTTTCCAGAGAAAAATTAACTTTATCTAAAGCTTTAACACCAGGAAATGTCTTGGTAATATTTTTCATTTCCAGAACCTTTTGTTTTGCCATTTAAAAATCAACTCCTGATATTAAGATAATATTCGCATAAGGAATAGTTTCTCCACTGCGAACTACTGCGCGGGAGTTATTTGTTTTCTTTTTAAATTCAGTATGTGGAATGTACTCAATTTCTATATCGGGCAGTAATTCTAATATTTCCGCTTCTAACTTCGGGCTTTCTTCTTTAATTTCGGCAGCCAGAATTGCTTTCTCAACAACCAGATCTTTAAGCATAGCTCGTAATATTTTTAAAAACTCAGGATAACCTTTGGTCAGTGCCAAATCAACTCTTTCAACTTCCTGTGGAATTGGCAGACCACAGTCGGCAATAGTCAGACTATCTTTATGTCCCATTTCAGCAACAACTCGTGCTAATTCACTATTAATTATTCCATTTTTTTTCATTTTATTTACTCCTTTCAGCAAGGAATTGACTCAGTTCTTTTTTATCCGGAATAGAACTCTGGGCACCTCTTTTAGTTACCGAATAAGCCGCAGCCTGAACAGCAAATTCTAATGCTTCTTTCAACCTATTTTCTGCCATTAAACTGGCTGCAAAAGCTCCAGCAAAAACATCTCCGGCTGCTGTAGTGTCAACTGCTTTTACTGGCAGTGTATCAAGATGCATATTTTTACCTTTACTGTAATAATTGATTCCCTTATCTCCTTCAGTAACTATTATGTTTTTTACACCTATTCCGAGTAATTCTTCAATTTTTTCTAATCTGCTTTTGGATTCTGACTCATCCAGCAGTAAATCAAGTTCACCTTCATTAGGCAGTAGATAATCTACCTTTGCTAAAATCCGGTCAGACAATTTTTGAGCCGGTGCAGGATCAAGAATAATTTGGGTATTATTTTCTGAAGCAATCTCTACAATTTTTTCAATTGTAGCAACTGGAATTTCCAGCTGTAACAGAACAATTTCAGCTTCAATAATTTTATTTTTTACTTTCTCAATCTTATCCGGTCCAAGCTGATAGTTGGCTCCTGGAGAAACAATAATTCGATTATTACCTTTTTTATCAACTGTAATAACCGCAACTCCTGTACTTACTCCTTTAATCTCAAAAATATTATCAATTACCGCTCCGCCAGCTTTTAAGCTTGACTTTAGTTTAGGAGCAAAACTATCATCTCCACAGGCGCCTATAAACTCAATTTCATCTCCCAGCTTTGCCGCTGCCAGAGCCTGATTGGCTCCTTTACCACCTGGAATCTGCTCAAACTTACCTCCAATTATAGTTTCACCTTCTTCAGGGTAGCGTTCAGTTTCAACCACTAAATCCATATTCATACTTCCAATAATAAGTATTTTGGCCAATTAATTCACCTGCTTTCTAATTAGTTCTATATTTAAAGAATTATTCTAGCTTTATAAATTATTCTAGTTTTTAAACTGATTCTCTGATAATTAAATTCGTTTTTAAAATCTGATCTTCAATATCGATTTGCTGATTATTTATCATCCTTAAAAGAACTGTTACTGCTCTTTCGCCAAGACTATATTTGGGCTGACGCATTGTGGTTAGCTCCGGTCTTAAAAGTGAAGCAATATCAATATCATCGTGTCCTGCAACTGCAATATCGTCAGGTATCTGCAAATCAGCAGCAAATAAAGCCTTATAAACACCGGCAGCACTTAAATCATTGGCTGCAAAAACTGCTGAAGGCCTTTCTTTTAATTTTAATAATTGCTGCATTGCCTCAAAACCAGAATGCTGAGTATAATCTCCTTCAATAATATAATCCTGATTAATTTCAATTTCGTAATCTCTGAGTGCCTTTTTATAGCCTTCCAGTCGCTCACGAGCAGTAGTAGTATTTAAATCACCACTGATATGTGCAATTTTGCGGTGACCTTTTTTAAGCATGTATTCAACCAGCTGATAGGCAGAATTTTTATTGTCTATACTGACCAGGGGATATGAGTCACTAAGTACTGATCTATCAATCTGAACTACAGGATAATTTGTTGCCTTTAATTCTCTGAGTATTTTTTCGTTTCCCAGAGACAGAGAGACAATTAGACCATCTACCTGTTTACTTTTAAATAACTCCACTGCTTTCTTTTCTCGCTCCAAATGATTATCTGTATTAAAAAAGATAACTGAATAACCCAGTTTTTGAGCTTTATCTTCAATCGCTCTTGCAACCTGGGGGAAAAAAGGGTTGCTGATATCAGGAATAATCAAACCAATTGTATGAGTTTTCTGCATCACCAGCCCGCGAGCCACACTGTTGGGATTATAATTCATCTCGTCTATTATTTTTAATATTTTTGCTCTGGTATCATCACCAACATCAGGTTTATTATTTAAAACCCTGGAGACAGTGGTAACTGACACATCAGCTTCTCTGGCTATATCTTTAATTGTAACCTTCATTTGTTATCACCTGATTTATAAATTAAATTAGTGGATAATTTTATCTATGTAATAAGTTTAGCTATTTTCCGTTAACGTTTCCGTTAACGTTTACATTTATGATTATAAAATATTCTGAAAAATAATGCAAGTAGTAATTATTTTATTTTTGGTCATTATTAGACTTCAGGTCAGTTTATCTCTTTCTAAAACTCCAATAGTTCTTATAATTCTTAAATAGTCTCATTTACTTTAAAATAATCAACTAAAACAATTTCGAAATAAATTATTTTTAAAAAGAAAAAACTCCCCGGGGGAGGGGAGTAAAATTGGATAAAAAAAAATATATAAATAAAATTTCGACCACCAGTCAATATGACTCATAGTCGAATTATATAATAGAATAATTAAATTGTCCAGTAAAATTTTTGTTTTTACAGCAATTTAGTGTTTTTACTAATATATTAAAGTCTTAGACTCCTAATCTTTTTTAAAGCCTTAAATTTAATTTTAAAATTAAATGTTATTAAATGACTTCAAAATCAAACCCCGGTTTTAAAACCGGGGCTAAACAGGGCAATAATGCCCTGGGGTAACTTAATCTCCATAAACTATTGGTATATCAATATTATGGTGATCAAGTTGATCCTCTGTTATAAAGATATCCTGAGTATATCCATTGAGAGGCCTTGTTCCCCTGGGCAGAGATTCTTTTAAAAGCCTTAACTTATGATATCCCAGAGGAATATTTTGAAAATAATATTCTCCCAGCTGATCTGTATAGTCTTTTTTATTTAATCCAGCAACTTCCAGTCCAGCCCACATTAGATATTGATCATTCTGATCTTTAACTCCATTTGCATTTTTATCGATAAAAACTTTACCGCTAATTGTACCATTAATTGTGACTCCAAAATTCTGCATAACATTCTGATTATCTTTAACTCTAACTAATATCTCTTCGGTAACCGGTGTATAATCAGCAACTAGATTGCGATAATCAAAGTTAAGAAAATAAATATCATTAAAATATGGCTTAAAGATAAAGAAACCTTCCTGATCACTAACGGCCAGCATATTACCTAACCTCATTGGAATATCAGCCAGTTTTTTCTCTCCTGGATCCATAACTCCATTATAGTTTTCATCAAGATAGGCATAACCAGCAACTATCGGTCGAGGTTCAAAGTCTGTAAATCTTGCTGATTTGGTTTCTTCACCAATAAACGAAAAAGCATGAGAATAGGAAATCGTAGCATATGCTTCGTAATTATTATTTACAAAATCAGCATATTCTCTACCAACTTCAATTTTAATTTCACTTTCATTATCTCTGACAATATCATACGCTGCTCGAAATGAAGTACCTGCCTCTCCCTGATCAGGAACAATATATTCACCCGATAAACGAATATAACCGGGATTATCCGAATAATAGTAGTTGCCTGCTAAACTAAACGATTGATAGTCACTTAAAAATTCCGAATGATAATCCTTTAGCTCAGCAGTTAGACTGAATTCTCGATTAAAATAATAATTTAAGCGCAGATTACTCTCTTCATCAATTCTATCTTCCGATTCTTCTTCATTTCTTTTAGTTTCCAGGGTTAAAGAAGCACGATTAGCAAATGATAACCTCAACTGGCCATCATATTCTCGATCATAGTATCTTACTCCCTGAGCATCTCGCTGCTGTTCACCATCATAATTAGCTGAGAGTAATAAATAATTACCAAAACGCTTATATAAACCTACTTCAGCTTCATAATCCTGATAATTTTCTTCATAAAAATTGCTAACTCTAATCTGATTATCATAATATGCCAGATCACTGGAAACTCTAAATGTTCTTCCATATATATTATTCTCCAGACCAATTCCTTTTCTTATTTTATCTCCCAAAAAAATATATATTTGATCATTTTGACCGATAAAAGAATACTCAGATCTATTATCTTCATAATAAAGAGATACGGCATTATAGTTTCTCCAACTAGGATTATAAATAACTTTGAAAGTATAATAGTCACTTTCATCTATCTCGTCGGCAAGGCTTTTTCGCTGACCAACTGTTGGATTGATACTAATATTATTATTTAAATCAAGCCGAAAAGAAATTGATTTATCTTCTCCTTCATCTTTTTCCATATATTCTGCTGTTTCCGGAGGAATATATAAATATATTCCCTGGAAATATCCATTTAGTAATCCATATAAAATACTGGCTTCAGCTCCACTTTCCAGACTATCAAACTCACCTGCAATTAACCAGTCTAAGTTAATTACTGTCCGAGGATTAATTCTAAAAGAAAAACCTGAAATTGAAGAAATAACCTCTCCAGTCAGTTCACTATCCGGATTAAGTGATTCATTATAAACAGCTGTTTCTAAATGAGCAGAAAGATTACTGTTTATTGCATAATTGGCCCTTAGTGCTCCAAAGTAACCTTCCCAGCCGTCTTCAGAATAATCGTCATCTCGATAGCGGCCAGCAAAAACTTCTGTTTCTTTTACCTTTGAATTTAAAACATCACTTGAACCAGCAAGATAACTTACATTTCTTTCTTCTTTTCCTTCTGAAGTTATTTTTACAACTTCAATTTTATTTAAATATCTGGCTCTTAGTTCAATATTTTCAAAAATATATTCTCCATCAGATTTAATATCTCTTTTTTTAACTAAATTATCATTAAGATAAAGTGAGATCTGATCTTCTCTTTTTACTTTTACTGTTACATTAGTATAGGGAATTAATTTATAGCTCAATCTATCCGGCAGTGAAAAATATACTCCCTGCATTTCGTTATTTCCCATTGTCTCTTCCAGCCTGAAATCATGGTCTCCGGCAATGATCAACATATTATTTTCCTGATATTTAAATTTTAGTTTATCAAGTTCATATTCAATTTCACTGCTGTCAATATTATATTTAAGATCATTGTTAAAATAATAAGCCCAGTTGCCGGTTCTACCATAAAAGTTCAAATCTCCAGCTAGCTCTTTATTTAAATCTCCAAAGATTCTATCTTCCAGATTTAACTGAATCCGATAATGCACAGAGCTGAGCTGAAAAGCTGCCACCTCGTCTCCTAAGATTTCTTTTTCTTCTTGCTGATAGATGACTTTTTCTTCTATATCATCTTCCAGGCCATCTTCTATCTCAATATCTTCAAAAAATTCGCCTTCCACTACAACTTCCTGCAGAGAATTATTCCAACTAATCTGATAGTCGGTTAGATATTCAAAAACTTCTTTTGCCAGATAAAATTCTCCTCCATAAATTACTGGAGACCTTTCATTCCATTCTGAATGATTCAAATAATCCTTTGTCTGTAAATCAACTCTTATTTCTCTATCCTCTTTTTTTAATGTCAAAAGAGATAAGTCTCTATTAAAATTAAGCTCCACTTCAAGGTATGGTGCAATCAGATTTGCCGGTAGAAGAATATAATCTTCATCAGTAAAATAAAATATCTCAAAAAAGTCGTCCTGATCATAGGCCTGTTCTCTATTTGTATCAAAAAGGGTTAATAAGACAATGCTTGTTTCAATATCTAAATTGTCTTCCACTAATTCCTGGGCCAGAAGACTGCCCGAGATAAAGAACAACAGAGCAAATAGAGTAACTAATATTAAGTTTTTCATGTTTTCCACCAGCCTACTCTATTTTAATCGGAATCTGATATTCAGCAACTCGATCTGTGTTATAAAAACTAAACTCCAGCATAAATTTATAATTCCCTGGTTCAAGTCTTTCTTTGAGATAAAATGAAAACTGTCTTTCATTTTTAGGGAGAATAAGTAGCTGAGTAAATTTATCTTCCATTACAAGTTTGTTATCCTGATCGACGATTTTATAAGCCGGGTAATATCTTAGATGTCCATCCCCATCATTTTTAATTCTTAGGGAAATGCCCTGAGGCATTGGTTCTGGGCTATTATAGACTCTTAAGCCAGTAAACTTAAAATCATATTTAACACCGACAGGAATAAAATAAATAGTTGTACCAATCTGACTTTTCACCCTTGATCCGGTTGCATTATCAATTAAATCAGTTTCATGTTCTACAAATACTATACCTCTTCTTTCTTTAGGTATTTCTTCCTCCGGATTGGAAATAGTAAATCTAACTATCTGTTTTTGTCCTGGAGCCAGAGTGAATTCTCTTGGATTAAATTTAATTAATCCATCCAGAGTATATTCATTTTCACCCGCTTCAAAAACTACTACTGAATCCCTTTCATCTAAACTCCAATCTTTTAAGACTGTTGTTAATTCTACCTCTTCTTCACCATTATTAACTACCTCTATCATGCCGGTACTGCGTTCTCTTTCTAGAGCATTTAAAATTATCCTAGAAGGTTCAACTCTAATGGTTGCAAACACTGAACCTGCAGTTAATAGAATTAAACTAATAGTTAAAATAAACATCAAATATATATTAATATTTTTAATTTTCTTAATCATAGAAGTTACTCCTTTCTACTTATTCAGGGGCTGAATTTTCAGCCCCTGTCTTGTAGTGGAAAAGTTGTATTTACTTAGTCATGCAGTACTACTTAAATTGTCACAGCTCTAAATACTACTTCACCAGAATAGTGACCATGAACAGTATTCATACTGAAAGGTACTTTGAAGTTATGAAGAGCTTCTAATTTAAATCCAGCATTTCTGGTGCGGGTGAAAGTTTTTTCTGTATTACCAAAGATAAAGTCATTTGTTAATTGATTTCCATTGAGTTCTGTTCTCATATACATTGGAAGTCTATGACCAGATGCTCCACCTTCTCCGTCTAAGGCTTCAGAAGTTACTTCATACTTATAGTTATCATTAGAAATAACTTCTACTGCAAAGATATCACAGGCACCAATAAATACTTCATCCCCAGGATCTATTTCTACATTACTTCCATGACCCAGAGATTCCCAGTCTGCATTTAGATAACCACCAATTTCATTATCAAATACCATATGGTATCCAGATTGACCTTGAGGTAATGTTGAACCAGTTGCTGAAGCACCAGGGCCATAACTGATAGCTGAAGTGGTTCCCTGATTACCTGTTAATCTCATTTCTAAATAACAGGGAATATATGCTTCTGCAGGTAATGTGATTGCAACTTCTTGTTTATCAGAACTTTCAGTATTTACATCTAAATATTCTCCACTTCTATCGAACTCTTCTAAATTTGTATAATCACCAGGATTATCAGCATCTATATGATTTACAAAAACAACTCCATCACCTGTATCAGCATCATAGTCAGCATATAATCCTCCATCCTGCCATATTGGACCTCCTTCTACTCCGGGAGCCCATTCAAAATCGCCATCATCATTAAGAACTCCATCCTGAGCCATTACCGCACCTGAGAGAGCAAATACCAACACGAAAGCTAATACCAACATTTTTTTCATTATAAATACCTCCTTGTAATTTTAGAAACCTGATTCCACATTAGGACTTTATATTAAATATCAGCTGTGGCTGATAATATAGGCCATCTACATTTTTTCAAGTTTAAAATTAATCTGATAATTTTTTTCTCCGGCATTTACTTTTCTAAAATCTTCTATCCGCAGCTGATAAAAAATTTCTACCTGGCCTGAACTCAATTTTGCAGTGTTCGAACCATTGGCAATAACTGTTTCCACTTCATTTAGATTAATAAACTCACTTTTATAATCTACAAAAGATCTACTCTCAGAATCAGCTGCTACTCGAATTGAAAGGTTATCTTTGCTTTCTTCCGTTATCATTACTTTGAGTTTCCAGTTAGTATTTGATCTGATCAATATTTTCTGCTGGCCAGAACTGAAAAGTTCCATTGTTCTGTGATCGGTATTTTCTATTTTTGCACTCTGAACTGTTCCATTAAGAATCTCCATCCAGGGCCTAATTTCAAAAACTACCTCTATTTCTAAAATTTTATTTTTATCTTTTAAATATACAATATTGCTATATAATCCTGGTTCATATTCTGCTTTTAAATTAAGTTGAAAATTTAAAGAAAAGTTGTAAAGTAAACTGTTTTTTTCTATCTTAAGCTCTCTACTTGATAAAGGAATAGAATTTTCTCTATTTACTAACTTTAGGTTTGAAGATGCAATTTTATTTGTTTCTGATCTGAAATAATCATCTGAGGTCGAAATAGAGATTATTTCTCCTTCCAGGTTTTGAACTGGAATCGAAAAACTAAAGTTTTCATTTGTTTGAGGGGTAAAGCTGCCTAGATAAACTCCCGCTGCTTCCACATTAATCTGAGACAGGAAAATAATAAATAATATTATAAAAAATATTTTTCTCTTCATATATTTCCCACCACCTTTTGTTAAACCAATCATAACAATTTGATATTGAATTAATCTCCAATAAATCTCTAAAAAATATCTAAAAATAAAACTTTGGATTAAATTTAAAAATTAATCCTTTACTTAAAATTTTTTTAAATATGAGAATATTAAGGACCTATAGTTACTAAAAGTATTAAACTATCAAAATTTATAAAATAATTTTTGTCAGTCTAAATTAAAACCCCGGCATAAAATAATACCGGGGTTAAACAGAACATTTCTGTTCTGATTGTATTCAGGGGCTGAATTTTCAGCCCCTGCCTTGTAGTGGAAAGACTTTAAAAAACTGCAAAAATATCTATTATTATTTAAAAACAGTAATTGAAAATGAATTAAATAAACAATTTAAAAATTATACTGTAATCCTAACCAGTAAGAATCTTCTTGTTCAAGATCAAGATTCCAGTTATATCCAAATAACAATCCATAATTATTTAATTTATAAGCTAAATCCACTCCTGCCAAATCATATTCAATTAAAGATCGGTATTCTAAAGCAAGATTTAACTTTTCTCCTAAATCTGATTCTCCTCTTATATACCAGCTGGGATTCTTGTAATTACTTTCTTTAACTTCAAAATTATAAGTAAGAGGATTTACACCTGCATCCAGTTTTAAAGGTCCAATTTTTACCAGATCACTGAGTTTTAAAGCCAATTCATTTTCTTCATTTGCCAGCTTAGCAAACTCCACCCCCATCCATAAATTATCATAAACATGACCAGATAAAGAAATTGTATGTCTGTCTGTTAAGATTTCATTTAAATTAAAATCAATTTTGATTTTAGCATCATTTTGATATGATCCGGTTAATGATATTTTTTGATTTTGATCAATCTTTTTCTCATAAGCATATTTTAAAATCAGTCTTGTTTCTTTTTGGCTAAGCTCTCGGTGATTAAAAATTTCTTCCAGACCAGCAAGACTAACTGATAAGTCTGGCAGTGTCAAAACACCAACCGGTCTAGCAGTAAGAAACACAGCAAAATATCTTTTTTCAATTTCTTTTCTCTCTCCAATTTTTTTTTCTATTCTATTCTTTCTCGTACTTTCCATAAGAGCCAATAGATATGGCTGTGCTGGTTTGATCCAGACCTCTGTTGCTATCCCTGTGGGACCTTTTCCAGTTTTTAAGTTAATAACTGTCAAAATCGGATTTTCTTCTTTATCAAATTCATTCTTTGGAGTAAGATCTAATTCAAAAATATTTGTGTAGGTAATAGAATCAACTGATTCTACATCTAGATATAATTCTTCCTCTGCTACCTGTAAAGTTGCAGTATGACCAGGTGCCACAATAATTCTGGGACTTAAAATTGATTCTTCCGACTCCTGTTCTCTTAATTTTTGCAGCATAATCTCAAAATTATTGCCATAAAATTCGATTAGCTGATCTTTATTTATAAAATTAAATTCCTGATCATTTTCTTCTTCATATTCAAATCTTTCTAAATTAAAACTGCTTATATTTTTATCGGTAACATCTATTATTTCAAGTTTAAATAATATGTGGTTTATTGATATCTGATTATTAAAATTAGAGGAGTTAATATTCATAATTTCTTCAGAATTAGAGCTCGCCACAACTGTTATCGCAGATATAAATATAATTAATATTATAAAAAGAAACCAAAATGGAGATAAGAAATATTTTTTATAATATTCCATAATAACTCCTCCCCTATTCTGCTGGATTAATTATCTCAGTTGTAATAAACATCAATAATTCTCTTTCAGAATCTTCTTTTCTATCCTGGCGGAAAAACCATCTTATTAGAGGAATATCACCTAAAATAGGAACTTTTCTAATATTATCTCTCCTATTTTCAATAGTCATTCCTGCCATAACCAGTGTTTCCTTATCCTGAGTATGAATCACTGATGTAATCTCACTACGTCTAATTCTCAGCCTTTGATCCATTTCTTCAGTGAAATGACTTATAGAAGGGGATATATTAAGCTCAATTTCATCTTTACCTATTATTCTGGGACTTACCTCCAATGCTACTCCTACTTCTACCCGTTCCAGTCTTGCAGAAGCATCTTCAGGTTCCAAAATAATGACCTGTTCTTCGCCAATAAATAAAGTTCCTGTTCCTCTATTTTGGACAATTAACCTGGGATCAGCTTTTATTTCCAGATCTTCTCTTTTTTCAAGCGCTTTTAAATTAGTTAAAATTCTATCGGAACTTCCATACCATGATAATTCCACAGATTCATTATTATAAATTAAACCATCAGATCCCACTATTTCTTCTCTTAAATAATCAAATAAGTCTGCACCATATTCTTTGACTAAATCACTGGAAATCTCAGTAACAACGAACTGGATCTGAATCTGTTCTGGTGGTGAATCTATTTTATTTACTTCCTCAATAAATTCTTCAATTATAGCGGGAGTAGCTGTAATAGTAATTGAATTTCTTTCTTCACTGCTTCTTAAAAATGGATCATAAAAAGCAGGTAATAAATCTCTTGCTTCAGAAGTTGTAATATACTTTAATTTAATATTCCGGCTTTCTGCCATATGTTGAAATGCAGGACTGCGAGGATCTGCCATACTAACCAGATAGTAATCATCAAAACGTCTAAAGGAGTATCCACCACTCAGTAAAATCATTTTCAGAGCCTTTTCCAGGGGAACGTTTTCTAAATCTAAAGTCACCAGACCCTGAACTGTATCATCTGCAATTATATTTACTCCTGACTGCAGCACCAGATCGTTTAGAGCTTCTCTGATATCTGTTTGAAAATAAAGTGCTGATACCATCGTCTGCTCTGATTGATCAGTTTCTGCAGAAACTGATCCAATTAAGAAAAAAATAATTATTATTAAATAAATAAAAACAGTTATCTTTCTCATAATCTCTACTCCTTTCTAATTTATATCTACTGAAGTCGCTGTTTTTTTTATTTCTTTACCATTATCTGTAATTATTATTTCAACTTGATAGTTCCCAGGTTCAATTCCAGTAGTTCTCTGCATCATACTAACTGTTTTTTCTGGAAGTAATTTATTATCGTACTCTTCAGATGGAGAAAGATTAATTGTTTTTATAATCTGTTCCTCATCATTTTTTATAACTAATAATACAGCCGGATTAATGTGGATTGAACTTAAATTTTTTAAATTAAGACTAAATGTTTGTACACCATTATCATTTATAAAATTAAATCTCTCTACTTCAGCATTATATTTCCAACCTTCACCGATCAGCATCTCCAGATTAATATTTCTAGTTTCCAGCAACTTATCTTCTTGACTATAAACATCTAATTTTAATTTCCCGTAATATCCCCCGGCTACAGCATCTCTTATTGATCGATAAATAAATACAAGACGTTCCGAATTCCTATTATTTATAACTAATTCTTCACCACCTCTGAGCTGAAGCTCTCCAGTATTGAATATAGAATAATCAAAATTATCCACTACCTCTTCTCTATTAATTTTCACTTTAATTTTTTCATTATATAAATTATTTATTTCAATAACCTGAGTAGTAGGAGAACCCGCTCTTAAGTTTTTTGAAATGATTTCTGGTTCATAAGAAATATATCTTCTGGGTCCAGATCTTCGTAATTCTTCTTTTAAAGTAATTACTTTTCTTTCAATTAACTGAAGATTATCTCCATATCTTAAATGTACCTGTAAATTATAATCTCCAGGATATAAAGGCTGATTTAACTCGCCTTTAAATATAACTTCACTACTCGGATAGATTCTTGTAGCTAAACTATTATTTCTAGCTGCAATTTCACTTATAATATCTAGTTTTTCTATAAGTCGATTATTTTTATCTCTCAAAGTAGCTTCAGCACTTGCAATAAAGTTTATCGAATCTGTATTTTTTATTAAAGCTGATATTTCAGGTATTCCTTCCTCGTTTTGTTCTAAATATATATTAACTATCTCTGCTCGTGGTCGCTGTCCAGGACGATCAATATTAATATTAATTCTAACTGCATATCGAACTGTAAAATTGAAAAAAGAATTATTCTGATTATCTTGATTATCCAAAGGCTCTATCATAATAATGGCGGTATGTGATCCTGAAGCATTATAAGGAACCTGAATAACTCCAGAAACAACTTGTTCCTGACTAGCAGGAATAATAACTTCTTTTGACTCAAGGCTTATCCAATTTAAAACCGGATTAATCTCAGGATTTCCCAGATTATAATTTAAACCGCCTGTAAGATTTTGAGTAGGAGTATATAGATTTAATTCAACATTTTGTCTCTGTTCTCCGGGAGTTAATACAAATTCAAATTCCTTTATTTCTCCTGGATCCAGATCAAATTCAAAAATCATTGGTCTTACTCCAACGGCTGCAGCTTCTAAGGTTAAAATTAAAATAATTATAAATAATAGATTAATGTAAAATATTATATTTTTCAATCTAATCATATTTACACCTTCTTATCTTTTTTGTCAGAACTTACTTGAAAGTTGAATTTTGAAAAAGGAAGAGAGAAACTCATAAGTAAGTTTCCCTCTTTTTTATTTTAATTACTTAAGGCATAAAAGCTGCAACTGTAACAGTAACATCTGCACTGTAGTCATCTGCTAATACCTGACCAATTTTTAATAACCATAAGCCAGCATTTACATGGAATTCTAATGGACCTTCACATAGATAATCTGCAAAGTCAACATCAAAGCTATTATCTAAATCGGTTCCATTATGACTATCAATAATATCTTTAAACTCCTGTGGTGTTTCAGGCTTATAGGTTGGTGTATTTCTAACTCTGGCTAATTCATCTGCCCAGTCGCCAATACCTTTAATATCATTTTCATCAGATGACACTCTAAAGAAAGTAGGAGTATTCATCCAATTTGTCCAGTCAACTTCTAGCATAACTTCAACATGGGTGTTGGCTTCAACTTTAAACATTTCAACATATTTTGTGGATTCTCCAGGATTATAGGCAGTTATAATATCACCAGCAACTGCACCTGCAGGTCCCCAGAGATTTAGAGCACTAGTATTTGTAGCAGTTCCATCACTTATATATATGCCTGGCATTCCTTCAATATCTCCAGCAAATAGACCATCATAATCCACTGGACTATCATACCAAACATCCATATATGGTAAAACTGTAACTCCAACACCTACTGTTGCTCCCTGATCACCATCTTTACCATATTCATAAGCCATTCCAACTGCACTTAAACTCAAGACTAACAACATAGTTAAACCAATAGTTAACATTTTTTTCATTTTCTTTCCTCCTGTTTTGGTTGTCCTGTCCTTTTATCTGGAAGGTTTTACCCTAGCTATCCACCACTCTCAAGGTGACCAATTAAAATGATGGTTTAAAGCTTCCTATCAAAAAGGACTTTAAATTACTTTACATTTTAATAATACATAAATTTTAATTACTAAAATATAAATATCATGATCCCATATTAATCCCCCTTTCTGACTTTCTTTATACTAAACTTTAATATAAAATCAGCAAATTGCTTTCTTAACATTTAATTAATTTACACCATCTACAGCAGATACAGTATATATAATCTCTCCTTGATATTCACCCGCCCTAATTTGGCTCCAGTTACTCTCACGTGACCAATAGTATTGAATAACAATATCAAAATTATAAACTCCTGGATCAAGTATAAAAGCCTGTTGACTCTGAAGATTTTTATTATCATTTAAGATAGATTTTAAGACTGAATCCTGCTCTCCACCCTGATTGAAAGAATTATCAGATCCCAATTCAGCTTCTTTTTTTCTTAAAAAAGTATTTAAACCAAAAGGCTGATCTGTTGCTTTTACTGTTTCTCCTCTTATTAATCTTTCAATAAATTCTACTGGTATTCCTAGAGGCAAGATTTTTCCGGTTTCCTTATTTATCAAGGCTGTACTTTCCCAGCTTAATTCTACTTCAGTATTAGTTTTAAGATGCAGATTAGAGATAGCCTCTCTTACTTCTCCACCCTGCCAGGGTTGATCGAGATTAATATTTATGTCATCTCCAACTTCTAAAGTAATATAAGGACTGATATCAAAAGCTAAATTTAAAATTTCTCTCTGACTCTGAGCCATACTATTCCCGGATAAAATTAAGATAAATAAAACAATTATTATTGAGCTTAAAATTATTTTTTTCATAAATTACCTCCTCCACTACAAATTATTATCCAGAATTCTTAAAGTAAAAATTATATTTCCACTATAAAAGCCAGCAGGCTGTACAGAAGATTCTTCTCCAGTTAAATCAATTCCAAACCTGATAGAATTTAAACCTTCCTGATATTCTTTACCATTAATTAATATAAGTGAATACTCAGTTTGAAAATTTTTAAACTGATCTTTGTTCAGCTTTAATAGATCAGTTTTCTGATTTAAATTCTCCAACCTATAAAATAAATTTTTAGCAGCCAATATCTCTCCTTTATCACTCTCAAATTCATTTTCCAGGCAGGCCTGAACCTCCCAATCCGTATGATTATAGTCTATATTCAGTTCATACAACTTGGGAGCAATAAAGAAATCAGTTTCCCGAGGATTATTTACAGAAAATTCAATATTTTTTTCATCTAAATTAAGTTTAACAAATGGTTCTATTGTTACTTTGACCATGATTTCCCAGTCAAGATCATCAATATTAATAAATCCTTTATATATTCCCGGATCAAGATAAACAGTTTTACTCAATAATCCAATTTTAAACCAGCTCTTTACCTGATCTTTTTTCATTAAAAGATAACGATAACTTTGATCCATCGTATCCTGAAAATAAGGTGTCTCTATTTTAATATAATTAGCAGGAATCTCTTTGCCTTCCGCACTTTTTAATATAAATTTTTCTAAATATATATTTTTTAAAGGTAATTCTTCTTCTCTATTAATTAAACCAAGATCAATATTAGTTGAAAACACTTGCTGCGGAGAGTCAATATTTAAATTGATCTCATATCCAGAAGCAGAAAGATTAGCGGCTTTTGTAAAATTCGTAGTTAAAAACAGAAATAAAATGAGTAGCAAAAATAAATCAATAATTTTTTTTAATTGATGCGTATTAACTTTCAATTTCATCTTCCTCCCTAATTGATTTAAGGGAATTAAATTATATTTTCTAAATGTATGATAACAATTCCAGATAAAAAAAAATTATAAAAAATCTCTAAAAAATATCTAAAACCAATAATCTATTATTTTTAAGATAAATATTTTAAACTTATTTAAACCCTGGTTTTTAAGCCAGGGTTAAACAGAGCAAATTAATGCTCTGGAAAAACTTTTTTTGACAGGGGCTGAATTTCAGCCCCCGCCTTGTAGTGGAAAAGCTTTAACTAGGCATATTAATTGCTTTTAAACCCGGGAGTCAACCCGCATGTAATTTGAAGCTGATTATTGATAATTTAAATTTATTAAATCTTTTTTCCACTATAATACTTTTACAAAACCTCACTTACAGAAAGCTGATAAACAGCTTCTTCCAGCAGAGTTCTGACTACCAAATTAATTACTTCCTGTTTACCACGACCAGATTCGAATTCTACAATATTATTTCCCATAAAAGAGAACACCTGAAAGCTAATTCTTTCACCAATAATTTCTTTTTTGAGACTTTTAGCCCAGACAACTTCTCCAGTTGTAGTATCTGTTACTCTTAAATCAACTGCACAGCTAGCTACAGCATATTCCTGCTGTCCTCCCTTACCTGCAATGATCAGACCCAGACCACCTGTTTTCTTATCAATTTGATACTCAGTAATAGCTCCATCAATAACATAATGAGCACCTGTTAACTCACCAGTTACCGGACCATCATTGCCTGTTGTTCTATCCTGATCAACCAGTGTTTGTTCTGTCATAAAATTAGATATATTTACTCGATCAAGAACTTTAAACTGTCTTGATCTGACCAAAGCAGTAATCAACATCTCAGTTGCACCCTGTGATACAACCATTGATCCAATCTCGCTGTACTGTCCGGTTTTATCTTTAATATCATAAATTGCTATTTGATACTTTTCTTCTCGCTCCGGTAAAGCTGCTAATAACTGGGTTGCTGTTGTTACATTTTCCTGAGAAGTGATAATCTGATCGGCTGATGCTCTAATTTCATTTATAGTTTGATTAGGATCAGCTGCAAGTTTTTCAGTTACCTCTTTTTCAGGCAGCAGCCCGGTCGAACCCCCTGCAAACAAAGAAACTATCAAAAGTACAGCAATCATTTCTTCCATACTGTTCACCCCTCTATCTCTCTAATTTTATTTATTAAAAGTCTTCGCTGGAAGGCCACTCAGTGGTATCATACTCGATCACTGTAATTTCACCAGTAATAATATTTGTTAACACAATAGTAACTACCCCAGTAAGTGGGTCTTCGGTAACATCTATCTGAACATCTCCTACCTCATAATTGATTCCCTCTCCAATATTATTTTCCAGCATTTTATTAACAATATCCTGTTGAATCATATTCATAATTCTGCCATTAATTCCTGATATAAATTGAGCAATTGGATCATTGGCCAGAGTCATATCATTTTGAGCACTGGCTATATTTTGAGCAACCTGTCTGGCATCTGGATCATTGAGAATATTAAATTTCCAGCTGGTTACACTAGCAGCCTGAACTGCATTAGGCAAAACTATTGAAATTATAATTATCAGCATAATAAGTGAAAGTATTTTTTTCATACTAGATACACCTTCTTCTAAAAGTTTAATTTAAAACCGACAGAAGAATAAAAATCTCCCTGATCAAGTTCATCTTTATCATTAATAAATTTGGTTTCCACAAAGAAATTATTGTTTAAATTTAAACCAACAAATCCCTGATAGTCTGCTTTCCCCATGAATTCTGCTCCAACTCCAAAATATGGTGAAAACAATTTATCATTAAGTGTTGCTTTAATCGATAAAAATCCGGCCAGATTAATATCTTCATCCTCTAAGTAAATACCTTCCAGTACATAAGCAAGCCTAAAATTCTGATAACTATCGCTTTTAAAAAAATCTCCTTCAAATTTACCTCCGAGATTTAGCTCTTTTTCGCCTGCATGAAAGGTAGTTAGATAAAGACTTACTCCTGTAGCAGATTTGTCATTTTTTTGAGCTGATAAATTTTGTGAAGCCTGAATTAATTCAATTCTATCTTCCAACTCTTGCCCAATTTCGTTCTCCTGCAAATCCTGATTATCATTATTTTGGGCAGCAGCAGAAAATGAAATTAAAATAACCAACAGTAAAATAGCCAGTGGAAGTCGAAAAAAATTCTTAGTTGACATTTTCTCACCCCTTAAAACTATCTCTATTTTTCCTTAATAATCTTTATAAAAAACAGTCTGGTAATAAATTATAAAGGGAATTATCCCAGACTGTTTTTATTAGATGCTCTTAATCAATCGATTAATAGATTATAACTATTTTAACCATTAATAATCAGATCTGATTAACGAGTTATCTCTATTACTTTTTAGTCAAATAACTTAATACTGATAAATTTCAGCATTGTTAGCAAAACCCATCTGACTGATTAAAGCAGTGTCACCACAGAAACAGTTACCACCACTCTGTGCTGTCATAGCTCTGTTAGCTACACCAATCTGTCTAACTAAGCTGACATTCATTTTGCCGGACTGCATTTGGGTTACATGGTTAAATACACCGTGCTGAATTGCAAATGCTGTTAAGTCATGACCATCTTGATCCTGAATTACTGTGTTAGCAAATCCCAGGGATAAAGCGTGAGTCAGGTTATCAGAACCTCTCTGGGTTACATAGTTTTTGTTACCTACTCCATCCTGGAGAATTACAGCAATATTATCAGAACATAGTGGACAATCCCAACCACAACCACCATAAGAATGACCATACTGAGAGATTGAAGCATCGTTAAAAGAACCTAACTGATCAATCATTGCAACATCTCCACCAACACCAAAGGCCATTGCAGAAATAGATAGAGCCATTACCATAACAAAAGCTAGAAATAAAATTTTCCTCATTTTACTCACCTCCTTTTCCCTTAATTTACTCAGACTTTTACAAAGAAGCGGCACAATGTTATCCATAATTTTCCCGACCACCTCCTCCATTTATTTCAAAATATATCTTAAACCAGAATATTAAGCTGGTTTTCATCAATATTTATATAACTTTAATTTTTCATTATCTCCAAATTGAGTTATAAAAACACTGCTATTTTTTCGAAACTGTTCTACCTGCACCAGATTATTATTCCCATACTGTCCAATCTTAAGCCTATTATTTTTATTATGCTGAACTGCAGCAGCATAATTATTATTTCCGTATTGATATATAGAAGCAGTTGCTGAACTAATTGATATATATTTACTTCCCTGTTTTATCTCAGCAAAATTATTATTTCCAATCTGAACAATTACAGCCTTTTTGGGGGACTGAAGATGATTATTATAATTAAAATCAAAATTATAATTAAAATTTTGATAAATAACTTGTTCAGTATTAATATCATAATATAATTCCTCAATCTTATAATTATTATTTAAGGAATTAACATTCGCTTCCTGAGCATAAACTGGCAGTGCAATAATAAAAATTAATAAAAGGCAAAAAACAGATTTTAAATTTATTGAATTTAATAACATATTTGGCACCACCTCCACTCCTCTACTTTTATAATAACAGTGTTATTTAATAAAAATATGGAAAAAATATCGAAAAAATCTCTAAAAAAGAAAAAAACCACCCCGAAGGATGGTTTTTAAAATAAATAAATAATTAATTTAATTTATTTCTTTAATATCTAAAGTAGGTTTTTTGGCTAAGTTTAATTCTTTGTATAATTTATTGAATCTATGCATAACCAGACCACTATTTACAAGATCCATTTCTTTTAAAATAATATACACTTTTTGACTGAAATAGCAGATAACATCTTCTGTCCTCAATGTCTGGGCAATTTTATGGATCAATTCTTCAAAATTAATATCAGATTCCATTTCTGAAAAATCAAGAGTGAGTAACACAAACTCTTTATTTAAGCGTTTAACATGTCGAAGTTCAAGCTCATAAATATTCTGAAATACTTCCAGATCACAGAACATAGCTCCTCTTTCAATTACTGGTTTAGTATTAAAATTTTGATAAATTTTTTCGCTAATTTCCCGACTCATTTTAATTCTCTGATATTCGCTTTTTAATTCCTGTCCTGGAGGAACATTTAATTCTTCTTTTAATATTCTTTCACATTTTTTATAACTGTTAATTGCTTCAGCAATTCTCCCCAATTTTACCAGTGCCTTGATATAAAGAAGATAAAAATTTTCACGATAAGGGTCATGTTCTATTCCTTTATGAAGATAATTAACTGTATCCCGATAACTTTCATTACTATATAGTTTCTCTGTCAATTTTTCAATCAGTATTAAAAAATATTCCCTGAGTTTTTCTCTGTTTAATTCAGTCCAGGCCTCATATCTTAAAGAACTAAAATAATCACCCTTATACATTTCAAAAATCGATTGTAATTCTTTGATTGAATAATCCTGCCCCAGTAATAATTTGTTTATGTTTTGTTCAAAAAAATCCCAGTCAGTCCATATCTCATATTTGTTATTGATATTATAGGCTCCGTTTAAAGACTCTACAATATCTTTCGGGACTCCTCCCTTTTTCAAAGAGGTTCTAAGCAGATAAATTGTATTATATAATTTGTTTTTCCCATCTTCAAGTTCTGATTCAGGCCAGAAAATATCTACCAGTTCTTCCACACTCACCCGCCGCTGTCTTTCCTGAAGGAGATACATTAAAATATAAAGAGCTCTCTTTGAAACCCAGTCAGTACCATCAATCTTTCTATCTTTATATTCACAATAAAAAGAACCCAGTCCATAAAATTTAAAATCTGCTTCACTCAAATTAAACACCCCCAATAAAGACTGTTCCACTACTAAACATTTATCTTTGGGGCATTTATCTCCATAAAATAATTTCTCTTTATGGATTATTTTATTAAAATTTTATATGGTAGAATAAATGTCCTTTTCTTTAAAAAGCTGCTTCTAAAATACTCTCTATATCTTCTCTTTTTACCTGACCGGCAGAATTTAAAAGTGCACTATTGTGCATTGCTTTATCTACTATCCGATCAAAATCAGATCTCTTAACTCCGATTTCCTCCAGACGAACCGGAATTCCTGCTAAAAATCTCAGCTCACTTAAAATACCTACTACAGAATCAACAGCCATTAAAGCCCGGTCCTCTGCTTTAGTATTGACAAATTTTTCAGTGTCTTCTAAGGCAAGTAAAATATCCTGATAGGAATTTCTGCAGTATTCAAATTTAAGATTATAAAACATTCCGTGAGGTAAAAGAACTGCCAGTGCATCTCCGTGGGAAACTTCAGAAATCTTCTCACAGGCATCTCCTATGGCATGAATAATACCGGCATGAGAATTGGAAAAAGCTATCCCTGCCATTAAAGCTGCATTATTCATCGCAACTCTATAATTTTTATTATTCACATCATTAACCAGCGGTTCAAGATTTTTTCCAATTAATTTTAAAGCAGCAATTGCATAAGCATCACTTAAAGGGTTAGTCTGCAATCCAGTATAGGCCTCAACTGCGTGGACCAGAGCATCAACACCTGTAGAAGCTGTCAGCCTTGGCGGCAGAGTAAAGGTCATTTTAGGATCAATAACTGCCAGATCCGGCATCAATTTACTGGAAATAAACTCCAGACTGTTCTTGCTCTTCTGGTCGCTAATTACAGCACTCAAAGCAGCTTCAGAACCGGTTCCACTGGTAGTAGGAATTACAATAAAAGGCTGCATATCACCATGGGCAGTTTCAATACCGGTTAGTTTTGTTAAGTCATCAACTTTCTCTGAAATAATTAAGTTAACCCCTTTGGCGGTATCAATAATTGCTTCTCCTCCCAGGGCTATTATTCCATCACAGCCTAATTCTCGATAGCGCTGGGAAGCCTTTTTTACAATTTCTAATGTTGCTTGATTGGGAATAGTTTTAATAATCTGGCGCGGGTTTATCTCTATCTTTGTTATGCTGGAAAGTAAAAGATCTAGAATGTTAAGTTCATCTAAGGTTTGATTGGTTAGAATTAAAGGCCTGCTGACATGCAGCTGCTCCAGTTCATAATTTAAAGTTGATAAGGCCTGGTCGCCTGAATTAATTTTTACAGGACTGAAAAACTCAAAATAATTCGAAGTCTCCATTTAAATTTCACCCTTTTCTCTAAACAATAATAACGCACTCAAAACCAACTGCAGTCTTGACATTTCTCTGTTGAAATTGTAGGTTAGAACCCGCTCAGCAAAATCATCTGACATAATGTAGGCTTCAACTAATTCCAGAATATAAATTACAGAAACAGCATACTCTAAGTCTCCCTCAACCATCAGTTTATGTTCCGAAAACGCCTGTCTGATTCCCTCTTTGGCAGCCAGAACCTGATAAGCAAATTCTTCATCTTTAAAATAAATCTTTAAGTCTATATTTTCAGGTGAAGAACGATAGCCGCAGTATTTAAGTTCTGATTCTTCTTTTTTTAAAACAATATAAGCTCCACTTTTTTCTACAGCAATTGCGATATTAAAGTAATCAGGTAAATATGCTAATTCTTTATCAACTCGAGAGTCCTTATCTTTTAAAATTATAAAAGAGCGGCCTAAAAGTGAAAGTATAAATTTATCGATTAAATGATGCAAATATTTCAAGTTAAAGCCCCCCTGCTTACAAATCTCTATATTCTGCCCTTACTCCACCAACAAGTTTCAACCTTGTCCGGGCTGCGGTAAGATGGGCTTCACCTATTTCACTGATTGATAACCTAACAGGTACTGCAACATTTTTTAAGTGCATTCCTATTAAAGCATCACCAATATCAATTCCCAGATCTGCCTCCATATTTTCTACAGTTACCGGCTGCGAAAATTCTTTAAATGCTGCTGCTGCAAAGGCTCCCCCAGCTCGTCTGTGTGGAATAACATTTACTTCATTAAATAAATATTTAGTCTGAGTCTCTTTTTCAATAACCAGTGATCTATTAATGTGCTCACAACCCTGGACGGCAAGGTGAAGATCAAATTCTGCTAAAATTGAAATTATCTTCTTGATAATCTTATCTCCTAAATCTAAATCAGTTGCTGAACCAATTTTTTTACCCTGTATTTCACTTGTACTTCCACCCAGGATAAAAATTGAACCAGCTTCGGGTTTAGCTATATCTATTAATTCTCTGATGGCTTTTTCTACATCAGCTACTATTTTCTCTGTCTGCATTAAAATCTCCTTTCTAAACTTATCCATAACTATATTTTAACTCAAAATTATATATATCGCAAATATGTGATAATTTATACAAAGTCTCAATGCAGCCTTTAAATCAATAGAAAAAAGCCGAGATCTCAGCCCGGCCAGCTCTCCTGTTCTTAAAATTTAGGATTCCTTCATAATTTCTGCTTCTATTTTAAAATATTTTTTTTTGGCCCCCTCCGAAAGTTCCTGCATTATTTCATCTCTAAATTTAAAAGCCAGTTCTTTTCGGTCATGACGCTTGCTGTCATTTAAAATTTCTGACCAGCTTATTTTTTTACTCTTATTAAAGAGATCATAATCCACAAGTCTTTCTCCCTCACTGTTATATTCAAAAGCAAATAATATTTTTTTGATTTCAATTGGAGACAGAAAGGTAAAGAGTCTTACCTGATAGGCAGTTATTGAAAATAAGGCAAAAGCATGGTCCTTAGTCCATGATTCTCCCAGAATTATTCCCGCCTCCAGGTCTGATAAAATGGTTATTAATCTCTTATATTCTAATTCATAAAGCTCATCTGAATCATAAATATTAATTTTAAGTTCTGACCACTGATGGTCTTCCAGTCCGTGAGTAATATACCGGACTGCATCCCGCCGAAGCTCCTCAAAAAGAAGTGTAGACTCTTTATCTATTAAAATATTATTTCTAACTTTTTTTAAAGATTTAAGTCTGGATTTAATTGGCTGTTCGGTAAAGGAAATAATCGTGCTGTTGGCACTCCCCCTATCAATTCCTTCCAGAATTGAAACTTTCTCTGCCTGGTAACTTTCAATAATTTCCTCAATCACTTTTTCTCCATTTTCCGGAATTCTCATAACCAGCTGGCCCGGGCCAGCAGTTACATTTTTTACCGCCCGACTCAATTCTTCATTATTTAAAATCATTGCCAGCAGGGCCGTAGAGTTAAGAGGCAGATATAAAATCAGATCAGAGTCTTCAACTTTAAAGCTTTTATTTTGCTGATCACTTAAGAAAATTATTACAGACTCTTCAGCCGCCAGTTTAATCGCTGCCTTAAAATTAAGACGCCTCACCTCAGTTTTTTGAGAAAGATTCTCAGAAAACAAATTAGGATCTTTTACTTTTAAAAATAAGTAGCGGGGACCACTGCGGACAAAATTCATCAAACCACTCCTGTTATTTGATAATTATTTAAACTTTCTAAAAATTTAAAGCAAAATAAATTAGCCAGATCCTTGCAAATCTGACTAAGAATAATTACATATTTAAATCATATTAAACCTTTTGTACTGCCTTCCCTGATCAACTGTCCAGGGATAATTGACCTTATAATCTGTTTTGGAAGGCAAAAGCAGATAATTGATATTTAAAATTCCATTAAGATATTTATTTTCACTCTCAAATTCACTCTGTTTATTATGACCAAATAGATTAATATCTGCTGTCTGAGGAAGATTTTCTGGGTAATGAGCCAGGCCAATCTTAACCCCATCTAAATCGATTATTGTTCCTTCGGCAACAACTTCACTTCTCTTTGTATTATCTTTTATGATACTTAGGTCATCATGATTACCTGGAACATAAATAATTCTGGCCGATGTTAATTTTTCTAAATTACTGATAAATTCAGCTGACTTCTTCTGATAAAGTGGAATCATTTCAGAACCAGCATCTTCAAGTTTTAAATTATCAACCAGGTCTCCAGTATGAATAATAACATCCGGCTGGCTGTAGTTTAACATTTTATAAATATGAGAATAAATTGATTCCGGAGTATCACTAATATGCATTATTTTTAATTCCTGAGAGCTGTGAAACTCTTCCGGTAATTTATAACGATTTTTAAAATCAGAAAGACCACTGCTGAAATTATTAAACACCTTTCTAATTACTGAAGTCATATAAACCACTCCTCTGCTACTCTGCTGATTGACTTCATGTTTTTATTTTGATTATCTTTAATTATATTACTTTTAATTTAAGAAATCAAGCTGTAATTCCAATATTTTCAGCTAAAACTAAATATTTTTATTAGAACTTAGCCAGGGCCTTTCCTTTTAGATAGTTATATGATCTTCCCTGGTATGTGCCGCGCTCATTCATTCTCTTGATAATCAAATCATGAATTTCCCACCAGGGAGTATCCCAGTTTTCAAAAATTGATTCATCACCAGGGGCTCTACCGATTAGTCGCTGAACAGCAATATCTGGAGCCAGATTCTCTAAGAATAAAATTACTCGATCGATATATTCATCAAGTGAACAAATCTCAAGTTCACCATCTTTATATTTTTTAGCAAAAACAGAATTCTCTCGAATAAAAAGGGCGTGTAATTTTACATGATTTACTTCCAGGGCCGATAAAATTCGGGCACCTTCGATAACATCTTCCCGATCATCACCCGGTAGATTTAATATCATATGGGCTCCAACCTCAACTTTAAAGCGTTTTGCAGTTAAAACCGCATCTATAAATTCTGCCAGACCATGTTTTCTATTGACTTTTCTTAAAGTCTTATAATTAACAGTCTGCAGACCAAATTCAAAAGCCAGCTCTATTTCCGAAGAAACTTCCAGCAGTGAATTTTTGATAGCCGAAATATATCTTTCATTAATTGCATCCGGTCTGGTGGAAAAATAAACAGCTGCTACTCCTTCAACCTCGGCTGCTTCCTTTGTGTATTCTTTTAACTTATCAATAGGCAGATAGGTATTGGTGTAATTTTGAAAATAGGCTATAAATTGATCAACACCATAACGCTCACCTATATATTCTCTGTTTTCCAGCAGCTGCTTTCGGACTGACATATCATCAGGCAGCATTTCAAAATCTGCCCCTTCTTCTCCACAAAAATAACAGCCTTCACTGGCAAAACTACCATCACGATTGGGACAGGTTGTTGGTAGATTTACAGGTAATTTGTATGTTTTTTTGCCATATTTGTCTTTTAAAAACTGTGAGTATTTATAATAGGGTTCTTCCATTTCGACACTCCTTAAACTGATTTCTTCAATTGAGCAAGTCGTTTTTCTCTATTTTTTAAATAACTGATTACTTTCTCAGGACTGCGGTTGATAATTAAGTTTTTATCAAAGTCTTCACTTTCAAAAATAAAATTGAGGCTTGAATATTCTCCAATTTCATCATGAAAATGAGCATCACTATTTACGGCCAGCTTAAAGCCATATTTTTTTGCCAGTTTTAATAATCTCAGTGACTGACTCTTTATCCCCCGAGTATGGTCTTTTTTAGGACTGTATGAGCTTGCATTAAGTTCCAAAATAACATTATTTTCTGCAGCTGCTCTAGCCACTTTCTCCAGGTCAAGTGGATACTCCTTCTGGACGGGATGAGTAATCATATCGAGATAAGGATTTTCCATCGCCTTAATTGTAGCCTCAGTATAGGCTTTTTTATTTTTTAAATTGTGACCTGTTAAACGGTGTAAACCTGCGGAAACAAAATCCAGTCGGTCCAGATCTTCAGCTTCCAGATCAAGTCTACCATTATCTAAAATATTGGCTTCTACACCCTTGATTATTCTAACACCATATAATTTATCAGGAACTATTGATATATTTCCAAAATGATAGATATGAGGACCTCCAGGCATCTGAGGACCGTGATCAGTAATTGCTATTAATTTAATCCCCTTAGTAAAAGCTCCTTTTGCCATCTCGTCAACTGTGGAATAGGCATGACCGCTTGCAACTGTATGAGTATGCAGATCTGTATTGATTTTTAACACATTAACACTTCCCTTCGTTATTTACTTATTAGCTTATAGAAGTCAGGTTAATAATACATTAACTAGCTATTAATTATCTGTAAACATTTTAACAGGCCTTGAGTCTAAAAGCAAATATCAATTAAAAAAAGCTCCCATAGGGGAGCCTTAGTTTTGACTTAATATTTTTGTTAAAAAGCTCTGAATCCTTTCAGATTCAGGGTTAACAAATATTTTTTCAGGAACAGTATCACTAATTATTTTCCCGTGATCCATAAAAAATACTCGGTCTGAAACATCTCTGGCAAAACCCATTTCGTGGGTTACAATTAGCATAGTTATATTCTCTTCCGCTAAGTCCCTGATAACTGTTAAAACTTCACCTACCAGCTCCGGGTCCAGAGAAGAAGTTGGTTCATCAAATAACATTATATCTGGCTCCATAGCCAGAGCTCTTGCTATTGCTACCCTCTGTTTCTGACCTCCAGAAAGTTGGGCCGGGTAGCTGTCTTTTTTATCAGAAAGTCCAACTTTTTTTAAAAGTGTTTCTGACTTTGCTTCAGCCTTAGCTTTCTTCTCCCCTTTTACAATCACTGGTGCTTCCATTAAATTACCGAGCACCGTTTTGTGAGGAAAAAGATTAAAGCCCTGAAAAACCATTCCCATTTTTTCGTAAGCCTTTTTTCCTGATTCTTTAACCGAAATTCCTTCAATATATAATTCACCTGAATTTATTTCTTCCAGGCCGATCAGTGAACGTAAAAGTGTACTTTTCCCAGAACCGGAAGGACCAATAATTGAAATTGCCTCTCCCTGCTGCACTTCAAATGATACACCAGAAAGCACCTCTAGTTCACCAAAATTTTTATAAATATCTTTTGCTTTTATCATTTCCAAACTTATCACCTATTCGTAAACAGAATATTTTTCTTCTAATTTGCGGAAAACCGTAACAATAACTGAACTGATTATTAGATAAAAAACTGCAGCTATTATAAAAGGAACTATAGAAAAATCTCTTGTTACAGCTACTTTAGCAGATCTGAGTAAATCTCCCAGACCAATAACAGCAACTAAGGCACTATCCTTGACCAGATTAATTGCTTCATTACTGGTTGCCGGAAGCACTCTTTTAACAGTCTGAGGAATTACTATTCTGCTCATCGTCTGTCTGTAATTCATTCCCAATACCTTGGCAGCTTCATACTGACCTTCATCAATCGATTCAATTCCACCTCTAAATATCTCGGTAAAATAAGCTCCATAATTGATAATAAAAGTTAAGGCTGCAGCCGGAAACGGCTGTAAAGTTATCCCCAGCACAGGCAGACCATAATAAGCAAAAAAGAGCTGTAAAAGTAAAGGTGTACCTCTAAAAATCCAGGTATAAAGTGACAGAATTGATTCCAGTAGAGGTATTTTAGAAATTTTTCCTAAAGCTCCCGCAATCCCAACTATCACAGAAAATATTGCTGTTACAAAATAGAGCTGGAAGGTAACTATACTACCTTCCAGTATATATCCTGATACGTTAATTATATAATCAAACACATAAATGCCTCCTACTTAAGAACAATGTCCTCGCCAAACCATTTTTCTGAAATCTCAGCTGCTGTTCCATCTGCAATCATTTCATCAAGAGCATTATTAAGAGCTTTTCTAAAAGAATCAGCTCCGTCTCTAACACCAACTCCATATTTTTCTCCCCCGAAATCATCTTTTAAAACTTTAAATTGACCCGGGCGCTGACTAATATAATAGCGGCCAACAATTACATCTAAAACAACGGCCTGAATTCTGCCAGTCTGAAGATCCATTAAAGCTTCTGTATTATTGGAAAATTTGCGCAGTTCCTGAAAAGTATCCAGTACTTCTGGCTCAGATTCTACAGCACTCACCGCACTACTTCCAAGCTGAACACCAACAATTTTATCTTCTAAATCAGATTTGGTTTCAATTTCACTATCAGCCTGAACAACAATACTCTGAGAGTTTTCTAAATAAGGCTGAGAAAAATCAATACTTTCTTCCCGTTCAGGAGTAATTGTTAAACCATTCCAGATTACATCAATCATTCCATTTTTAAGACTAAGAATGACGCCATCCCAATCTACCGCTTTAAATTCAACATCTACCCCTATTCTTTTTGCTGCTTCTTTAGCCAGATCTATATCAAAACCAACAATTTCTCCACTCTCATCTCTAAAACCCATAGGTGGAAAACTGTCATCAAGTCCAACTACCATTTTACCTTTTTCTTTAATCTCAGCTAAGGAGTCCTCAGCCATAACATTGCCACCAACTAGAAGTAATGCCAGAACAACAACCACCAAAATATTAAATAAATTCTTTTTCAATTTTTTTCCCCCTCGACTTATTTTACTCTATTATACTTTATTACTTTATTGTTGTAAAGTGCTGAGGTAAAAAAATACTAAATTAATTAAATTTACTTTCTTTAAACATAAAATCTGAGCTAAAAAATTTCAAAACAATAATAAGAGGACGAAAATGAATATCCGCCCTCCAATTATTCTATATAATTTTATTTCTATCTTACTTAAGATGTGCCTGACCTCTATAAACTAAGCCTCTAACACCATCTACAGTAATTATCTCACCATCTTTAAAGTCATCACTAATATCTCCTGTATTAACTACCACAGGAATACCAATATTTAGACCAACAATTGCTGGATGTGAGGTTAAACCTCCACTAAAGGTAACTACTGCTGCTGCTTTCTTCATTGCAGGTACAAAGTCACGGTCAGTCATTGGAGCAATCATTATGTCTCCTTCTTCGATCTTATCCATGGCCTCTTCTGCAGTTTTTACAAGTTTAGCTTTACCAACAACAATTCCTTTGCCAACCCCCTGTCCATCAGCAACTGGTTTACCAACAACATCTACCTTAATTAAGTTAGTTGTACCAGAAATACCAACAGGAGTACCGGCTGTAATAGTAACTAAGTCTCCTTCTTCTATTAATTCATGGTCTAAAGCAGTTGAGACAGCATTTTCCATCATTTCATCAGTTGTAGAACTTCTAGCAGCTAATAGTGGAGAAACTCCCCAGGTCATAGCCAGCTGATGAAGAACTCTCTTATTTGGAGTAACTGCGATAATAGGAGTCTGTGGTCTAAATTTAGATACTGTTCTTGCTGTTAGACCAGAACCGGTAGAAGTAATAATCGCTTCTGCTCCCAGTTCTTCGGAAGTCTGACAGGTGGCCAGTGAAATAGCAGCAGTAACTGATTCAGCTGCAAACTCATATTTACCGGCAAATTTTTCTTTATAACTTTCTGAACCTTCTACCTCTCTTGCAATCTGAGCCATAGTTTTAACTGACTCTACTGGATATTTACCGGCTGCTGATTCTCCTGATAACATAGTGGCATCTGTACCGTCAAAAATAGCATTGGCAACATCAGAAGCCTCTGCTCTTGTTGGGCGTGGGTTTCTGATCATAGAATCCAGCATTTGAGTTGCTGTAATAACTGGTTTGGAAGCTTCATTACACTTTCTGATCATCATCTTCTGCACAATTGGTACCTTTTCTGCAGGGATTTCTACACCAAGGTCACCACGAGCTACCATGATTCCATCTGCTACTTCTAAAATATCATCAAGGTTTTCTACACCTTCCTGATTTTCAATTTTAGCAATAATAAAAATATCTTCATCTCCGCTTTCTTCTAAAATCTTGCGGATTTCAATTACATCACTTGCTTTACGAACAAAAGAGGCCGCAATAAAGTGAATCCCCTGACTGACACCAAAACGGATATCAGAAATATCCTTTTCTGTTAATGCAGGTAAACTTACTTTAACACCAGGTAGATTAACACCTTTACGTGAACCAAGTTCTCCTCCATTAACAACTCGAGTTACTACATCTCCACCTTCAATGGCTGTAACTTCCAGTTCGATTAAACCATCATCAATTAAAATTCTATTTCCAACTTCCATATCCTCTGCTAAATCTTTATAGGATACAGAAATTTTATCAGTTGTACCTTCAACATCTTCTCTGGAAATTATAAGCTCAGTATCAGCTTCTAGCTGGATCTTATCACCCTGCATTTCTCCAGTTCTGATTTCAGGACCCTTGGTATCAAGCATCAAACCTACTGTTTGACCAGTCTCTTTCTCTGCAGCTTTTACCATCTCAATTCTTTGTTTGTGTTCATCATGATCTCCATGAGAAAAATTCATCCTGGCTACATTCATCCCGGATTCCACTACTTTTTTAATTATTTCTTTGTCATTTGTTGCTGGACCTAAAGTACATACTATCTTCGTTTTTCGCATATTAACCTCCCAATTATTAACTTACATTGATAAAATATTTGCTAAATTATAAATATCCATATTTATTGTTTCAGTCTTTTTAATTGCATCTTCAATCTTGCAGTAACCGATTGAATTATCTTTGTAGTTAACCATCTTATCTCTTTTACCTTCTAATAAAAGATCAATGGCCTTAGCTCCCATTCGACTGGCAACGATCCTATCAGTTGCAGTTGGACTACCACCACGCTGCAGGTGACCTAAAATAGTTACCCTGGTTTCCATACCAGTTTTTTCTCTAATTAAATCTCCCATTGCCATCCCGGGACTGCCATGATATTCTTCTAAATCAGCAAATGGAGCCTTTACTCCTTCGGCAATTAAAATTAGACTGTGTAACTTACCTCTTTTAAAACCTTGTGTAATTTTATCACAAACTTCCTGTGGTGTAAAATCAATTTCCGGAACCAGAATATATTCTGCACCACCGGCAAGACCTGTCATTAAAGAAAGATAACCAGAATCCCGCCCCATACATTCGATTACAAAAGTTCTTTCATGTGAGGTGGCTGTATCACGAATTTTATTAATTGCATCCAGAATTGTATTCATAGCTGTATCAACACCAATTGTATAATCAGTGCAGGATAAGTCATTATCAATTGTGCCGGGAATACCTACTGCTTTAATATCACTTTCAGCATTAATTTTCTGGACACCGCGCAAAGAACCATCACCACCAATAACAACTATTGCATCAATACCTTCTTCCCTCATATTGGCATAGGCTTTTTTTCTACCTTCTTCTGTTTTAAATTCATCACAACGTGCTGACAGCAAAATTGTGCCCCCACGCTGAACAATATCTGCAACTGAACCTCTATCCATTGGAAAAAAATCTTTTTCAATTAATCCCTTATATCCATGCCTAACTCCAACTACCTCCAGATTATAATAAATTGCTGTTCTTACTACTGATCTGATGGCTGGATTCATACCTGGAGCATCTCCTCCACTTGTAAGTACTGCTACTTTTTTCATTTATATTCCTCCAATTAAAAGTTTTTATGTAAACAGGAATAGGCTTCTTCAGCTTCAATTGCCGGGACCTTAATTTGGTAGCTGCCGGAGCCGGCATCATCAACCTGAACCATAAAGCCCTCTTTTTCCATAATTTTTAAAATATTATCAGCTTCCTCTTTTGAGGAAGCTATATATACTACCTGCCACATTTATAAGCTCCTTTCAATTTCTGATCCTTAATGCATCAGAAAACAAAGCCTTTATTTTCCCTCAGAATTTAAACTGCCGTGTTTGCTCATAATTTCAGCTTTACCTCTAATTTTCATTGCAGAAACATTTTCGGTAAATTGAGCAGCCAGGATTTCTCCCTTATCCAATTTTTCTGTATGATTAAATTTAGTATCTTTGCCTCTGGTTAAACCAATAATTGTAACTCCATCTTCCAGAGCTTTAATTAAAATATAATCAGCATTAACATCCATGGTTTTTCCCCCTTTATCCACTTAATAATATAATAAGCAAAAAAGCATTGTCAAGAAATTTTGACATTTTTAACACAAAGTTTATCCTAATTTTAAATTTTATTCGACTCAGAGTCAAATAAACTGGAAGCATTTCCATCTTTAAATAAATTTATACTCTGATTTTTGCATAGCTCTTGCCAGTTCTGTTTGAGTCTGCTGACTACTGTCGATATTATACTTATCAGCAGTAATTATCAGCTTATTATTTCTTTTCAATAGAACCGGAATATTACCTTCTTTTTTTATTAAATACCTTTTCAATTTAGAAATTCTGTTTTGAGAAAGCTGAGAAATATCCATCAATAACAATTTTTGCTTTAAAGAAATAATTTTTTTAGCAATTAACTGATCATCATTTTTTTCTCCATAAATTAAAAGTCCTCTATTTTCTCTTAGATCAAATCTTATTTTTCTAAACAAATCAGAAAAAACTATGACTTCAATTTTTTCATCCTGATCACTAACTGTTAAAAAGGCCATTTTATTATTACGTTTTGTTATATGCTCTTTATAGTTTGTCAAATAAGCTGCTGTTAAAATTTTCTGCCCTTCAGAAGCTTTAAGAACCTGATTAACAGAATATGTTTTTAAATGTTTTAGCTTCTCCTGATACTGATCCAGAGGATGAGCAGAAAGATAGATTCCCAAAAATTCTTTCTCCTGTTCTAAAATGATTTCTGTTTTTAACTCTTCTACTTCGGTATAATTTAAATCTTCTTCCATAAAATCATTCTGATCTTCAAATAATTCTGCAAAAGACTGCTGACCCTGTGCTCGATGTTTTGCTAAATTATTATATTTATTATATAAATCTTCGTAATTTAAAAGCAGTGAAGCTCTACTGACAGCAATCTGATCAAAAACCCCTGCCTTAATAAAAGCCTCCAGAGTCTGAACATTAATTGCAGAAATATCCACCCTTTTCAAAAAATCAATTAAAGAAGTAAATTCCCTTTCTTTTCGGGCTTTAACCAGAGCCTGAATCGCAGCAGAACCAACATTTTTGATAGCTTTTAAACCATAGCGAATTTTATCCTCATCTTCAGCTGTAAAATCATGATAGCTTCGATTAATATCAGGAGCTAATATTTTTAGACCAATTTCTCGAGAAGCTTTTATATAGTCTGCAATCTTATCCTGATTCCCCATAACCGAAGAAAAAAGAGCAGCCATAAACTCTTCCGGGTAATGATACTTTAAATAAGCAGTCTGATAAGCCAGAAAAGCATAGGCAGTAGAATGTGATTTATTAAATCCATAACCAGCAAAATACTCCATCTGATCAAAAATTTCCTGGGCGGTATTTTCTTCAATCCCCCGCTCTACTGCTCCTTTAACAAATTTTTCTCTTTCGGCAGCTACCAGTTCCAATTTCTTTTTCCCCATTCCCCGACGCAAAAGATCAGCCTCACCCATGCTGTAACCAGCAAGGCTGCTGGCAATTTCCATTACCTGCTCCTGGTATAAAATCATGCCAAATGTTTCTTCTAAAATCGGTTTCAATTTGGGATGTAAATATTCAGCCTTTTTTTCACCGTGTCTAATGGCAATAAAATCATCAACTATATTACTTCCCAGAGGGCCCGGGCGCCCCAAAGCCAACATTGCAATTAAATCATTAAACTTCTCCGGTTTCATTTTTCTGTTCAAAGACTGAAATAAATATGATTCCATCTGAAAAACACCGGCGGTTTTTCCGGTAGACAAAAATTCATATACTTCTGGATCAGCAAGCGGTATATTATCAATATCAATTTTTTTATCGCGGCGTTTTTCTATTAATCTTAAGGTATTTTTAATCACAGTTAAGTTTCTTAAACCTAAAAAATCCATTTTCAAAAGTCCAAGTGCTTCCAGATCACCCATTGGCAGCTGAGTAATAACACTCTCATCCTGCTGCTGCAGGGGTACTATCTCAGCCAGCGGCTCAGCTCCAATAATTACTCCAGCTGCATGAGTAGAAATATGGCGCGGCAGCCCCTCAACTCCTCTGGCATAATCAAGTAGCTCTTTAATTTCTCGATCATTTTGATAGAGTTCCGCTAATTTATTCTGGTCTTTTAGAGACTGTTCTATTCCCCGGCGAGAAGAAATCAATTTAGCAACTCGATCAACCTTACTATAAGGGATGGCCAGCACCCGGCCCACATCTCTGACTGCTGCCCTGGCTGCCATAGTTCCAAAAGTCCCAATCTGTGCTACTCTTTCGGTACCATATCTTTTTCTTACATACTCAATAATCTGGTCCCGATTCTCATCAAAGTCAATATCGATATCAGGCATGGTTACCCGCTCTGGATTTAAAAAACGTTCAAAGATCAGACCATATTTTAAGGGATTAACTTTGGTAATATTTAATAGATAGGCTACCAAACTACCGGCAGCAGAACCACGACCGGGACCAACCATAATACCATTATCTTCTGCATATTTTACAAAATCGTAAACAATTAAAAAGTAAGCTGCATAGCCCATCTCAAAGATAATTTTAAGCTCATATTTTAGTCTATCTAATGCCTGCTGATCTGAATCCATTTCCTTTACTTTTAAACCCTTAAAACATAATTTCTTCAAAAGCTCCTCCGGAGATTTTGCTTTTCCTAAATCTGGATATTCAGGTAGATAAAAATGATTAAAATCTAAGTCAAGTTTAACTCTATCTGCAATTTTTCCGGTATTTTGATAGGCAGATTCCAGCTCTGGAAAAAGCGCCTGCATCTCAGATGGTGACTTATAATAAAATTCCTCCCCGCTGAAGGTCATTCTATTTTCATCATCAACTGTAGTACCGGTCTGTAGAGCCAGCAGAATATCCTGAAGTTCTGCATCTTTCTTATTTAAGTAATGACTGTCATTTGTTACAACTGCCGGAATTTTTTCTTCTCTACTTAATCTGAGTAATCCCTGAGCTGCCTCTTTTTCTTTCTGTAAATTATGATCCTGAAGTTCCAAAAAGAAGTTATCTCTGCCAAAAATCGCCTGATAATCAGAAGCTGCCTTTTTAGCCAGATCATAATTTCCATTAATTATAAGCTGTGGTATCTCTCCCTGCAGACAAGCCGATAAACAGATTAAACCCCGACTGTATTCTGCCAGCAGTTCCTTGTCAACCCGGGGTTTATAATAAAAACCTTCCAGCCAGGCTTTAGAAACCAGCTGAATCAAGTTGTGATAACCCTCTTTATTCTGAGCCAGAAGTACCAGATGATAGCGCTTACGGTTTTTTTCGAAGCGGCTGCCTGGAGCAAGATAAAGTTCTGCTCCGATAATTGGTTTAATACCTTCTTTTTTTGCCTTTCTGTAAAACTCAATCATCCCGTAAAGCACACCGTGGTCAGTAATAGCTGCAGCCTTCATTCCATATTCCTTTGTTTTCTTAATCAGAGAATCAATTCTGATAGCTCCATCCAACAGACTGAAAGCTGTGTGGTTATGTAGATGGACAAAATTGGACATTGAAATCATTCCTTTAAATTTATACTTAATTTATGCTTGTAAAATCTTGAGTTTTTTTGTATAATATAATCAAATGTCAATTTAGGAGGTGCAAGAATGAAAGAAGAGGTACAAAAATATATTGATAAAATTAGACCCAGTCTTCAGGCTGACGGTGGAGATGTTGAACTGGTAGAAGTTACTGAAGATGGTGTTGTTAAAGTTAAGCTTTTAGGAGCCTGCAGTGGTTGTCCAATGTCAACCTTAACCATAAAAAATGGTATTGAAAGAACTTTAAAACAAAATGTTGATGGTGTTAAAGAAGTTAAACCTGTATAAGATTTTAACAGATTTAAGTTTTTAACATTTAAATAAAAAGAGTTTAAAAGCATCCTCAAGCTGGGGATGCTTTTTTGTTTAGCAATCACTCTGCCTCTATTCCGTTTCAGCTTCTAAATCTGACTCTTCTTGCTCTGACTTTAATTCTGCTTCTGATATTCCTACTTCTATATCTGAAAAGATTATTTTTTGAATATCCTGTATTGTCTTACTGAGTGCATATTCGGCTTCTAAATATTTTTTGACATTATTGTTAATTTCAATAAAATTCTGCAGGTTTTGAAGTCTTTCCTTATCATCCTCACTCAATTCTTCTCCAGACATTCTTTTACTCTGCATTTCCATCATCAAATTCTGATAATCGAGCAGCATCTTCTTTGAACCTTCTTTTGCCATTACCTTTTTACGAAGTTCAAGATAATTTTGATATTCATCAGAATTTTTTAATTTTCTCTGTAACCTCCGCGCTGTATCATGTACTGACATTAAGATTCCTCCTTCAAAATTTTTATTTCAGCTTTTATTTCCTCATCAATTTCTATTATACCAAATGTATAATTTTTTTCCAGGCGTTTATCTGTTGGTGAACCAGGATTAAAAAATAATTTATCACTTACCTTTTCATTAAAAGGTCTGTGTGTATGACCAAAAACAATAATATCACTATCACCAAAACTGTAGTTTAAACCCTGCAAAATATTTCTACCTCTAAATTGATGACCATGAATAACTGAAATCTTCCTTCCAGCGGTCTCAAAAGTAATTTTATCCTTTAACTTCTGCTGTAACTGATAACTATCTCTGTTGCCGGCAACTGTTTTAACTTCTGCAATAGATTTTAATTTATTTAAAAATCTTAATTCACAGTGATCACCAGCATGAATAATCAAATCAACATTCTTTAGTTCTTCAATTAATTTTTTCGGAAAATCCTGATCTGCACCGGGCAGATGTGTATCTGAAATAACTCCTATCTTCATTTCTATTAAACCTCCATTACTTTGAAAAAAACAGTCGAGCCAGCAGTGGATACTTAATTTCAACTGCATCATAGGAGCACAACTCCTGACAGCAGAAACAGCGAATACATGTTTCTAATTCCACTTCTGGAAAATTATCAACCATTGTAATTGCATTTGGGGGACAATTCTCAGCACAGGTACGGCAGCCCACACACTTATCTTCTTTAAAAACTGGTTTAGGGCGCAGAAATTTTTCTAAAATATCTGACAAAAAAGTGGGCAATTTGGTATCAAATAAATTATTCTCCTTTTCAATTTTGGGAATCTCTACTGCAGCTGGAGCCTGGATTGGATCTCCTCTAAGTTCCAAATTGTCTTTTTGAATAAGCTGATCATCAAGCGCTGCTTTAACAGACGGAACCTTCTCTACTGGATCTATACCCATTAAACTGACAGCTGCCAGATCTAAATAATAAGGAGAAGTAGATGCCAGCAAATAATTAAATTCTTTTGGTCTTCCATTAGAGGGACCATCACCTTCCATTCCCACAACCGCATCCATGATTGTCAAAGCAGGATTAACAAGTCCTGCCAGATCATTTAACATCCGCGAAAAATCTTCTACTGCCTGCATTCTGAGATGATATTCTGCTTTCAGAATCCCTGGAATACACCCAAACAGATTTTTAACTGCACCTGTATACATTGTTAAGCCATGAGTTTTTAGTTTTGGTAGATTAATTATCAAATCAGCATTCTCTAAATATGAAGCCAGCTGAAAAGATTTATTAATCTTACCAGCCTGATATTCATGCTTTCTGGAATCAGTATTATAATTTAATTCCAGATTCTCCTCAGCGGCCAGCTGATAAAGACCAGATTTTTGGTATGCTCTTTTTAGTAATTTTTCATTAAAAGGACCTCCAGGACTGTCAGCAATAACCACTTTTGCTCCAAGTGCTTTAACTTTTTGAGCCAGAACTCTTATCAATTCTGGATTAGTCGTTACTGCAGCCTCAGGAGATTTACCCATTAAAAGATTTGTTTTAAAAACCACTCGATCTCCTTGCTTAACGAAGTTAGCAAGTCCCCCAAGTTCATCTAATAATAAATCAAGTTTGGCAGCCAGTTCTTCCCTTTGATAACCTGCACATTTTTTTGCAGCTACAATAGTCATTTTTTTACCTTCTTTCTGCTCAAGAAAAAATTAAAACCGGCACTAAGGCCGGCTTATTTCTTTAATTTTCTACTTCACTCAATTACTGCCTTTAAAGCATTAACTGAATAAATACCTGATTAAGAAACTTTTTCGCTTTTCTTTTCCTTAGACTTAGTTGCTTTCTTTTTATCCTGATTTACATAAAAATTAGATCCCTTAAAAATTATTCCAGGTGAACCAATAATTCTTTTTACCTCACCACTACATTCCGGACATTCTTCTAAGGCATCATCATTAATATTCTGAAATTCTTCAAATCTACCACACTTTTCACATTCATATAAATATGTCGGCATTTTTATTCCTCCTTCATATCCTTTTTTCTATTTTAATTTTTATTCATTAACAATATTTAGATAACCCCAGTAATTATAAAGCTGAATAAATACAAATAAAGCAGCAATCAACCATTTAGAATAGTAGATAAAATAACCGAGTCCAGCGATTGAGCTAATAATTATTGCCGTCAAAACAAATTTTCGTTTTAATTTAATTTTTAATATCTGCCAGGGGATTAATCCCAGACCAATAAAGACTCCAGAATCAACATTATAAATAAGACCGGCAATTCCAACCAGCAAAAATATAATCAATAAAAATAAGTTCATAATTTAACCTCCAGTTATGGAGTTTCCTGATTCTTGAAATTAAAATATAACTTTATAATAATATATCATAAAATAAAGTGTTTTAGCAAGTTAATAATTTACAGTTTGAGACTGAAAACTAAAGTTTAACGCTGTTTATAGTAGTAATAATTTACTAATTCTAATTTTTTAACTCTAATAAGGCTACAGACTCTATATGATAGGTCTGAGGGAAAAGATCTACAGGCTGAATTTCTACTAATCTATATTTTTCTTTTAAATTCTTTAGATCTCTGGCCTGGGTAGCTGGATTACAGGAAATATAAATAATTTTATTTAGCTCCTTTTTAAGCAGCAGCTGAATAGTTTTCTGATCCAATCCTTTACGGGGCGGGTCAAAGATAATCGAATCAATCTGATTTTTTTCTAGTATCTTTGCCAGTTTATCCTCTACTCTACCCAATTCAAAATCAACATTTTTTACATTATTCAGGCCGGCATTTTCTCTAGCATCTTTAACAGCTGCCTTCAAAGATTCAACAGCATATATTTTTTCCGCTTTATCTGCAAGGTATAAGGCAATACTCCCGGTACCAGAAAAGGCATCAATCACCCTGGAATTGTGAGTATTCCCCAAATATTTTGCTGCGGTATCATATAATTTCTGAGCCTGCATTGTATTAACCTGGAAAAAAGAACGGGCAGAAATTAAATATGCAGTACTGCCAATATATTCAGTAATTTTATTTTCTCCTGCTAAAAGTATATCCTTACTCCCAAAAATAACATTGGTATTTTGAGAGTTTATATTTTGAACTACTCCCTTTAGTTCAGGTATTTTGCGCATCAAAGTCCTGGCTATTAAATTTTTATCTATAAAATCATCTCCATTAGTCACCATGACCAGCAAAGCTTGATTTGTGCAGGTACCTACTCTAATCACCAGATGCCGCAGCAGTCCTTTTAGAGTCTTTTCATTATATACACTCAGTTGAAATTTATTCAGTTCTTCCAGAGTAATTCTTAAAATCCTGTTAATTAAAGGATGCTGAATTAAACAATTATGATTAGGAACAATATCATGACTTCCTCTTTTATAAAATCCAGCTGTTATCTGATCATTATCATCCAGAGCTAATGGAAACTGAGCTTTATTACGATAACGAAAATCATCATCTGCCGCCAGTACCTCATTTAATTTAAAATTATCGATTTCAGCTATCCGATTAATTAGTTGTTTAATATTATTTTGTTTAAATTCCAGTTCTTTTTGATAATTAATATGCTGAAGCTGACAGCCTCCGCATTCATTATAGACCGGACAGGGGGCTTCGGTTCTTCCCTCTCCAGCTTCGATAATTTCTATTAACTCAGCAAAGGCGTAATCCTTTTTAATCTTAGTAATTTTTGCTTTTACCAGATCCCCAGGTAAAGACAGAGAAATAAAAACAGCCATCCCATTTTCTGCTCTGGCAACTCCATCTCCACCGTGGGCTAAATCTTCTATTTTAAAATTTTTAATCTCACCTTTTTTCAAAATTGGCACTCCTCTATCTATTAAAAACTCAACTTTCGGCGTTAGAAATCATTAATGATTTCTTGATATAACCAGGAAGAAGCTCAAAAAAGTAGTCTAATAGGTCATTTATCTTTTCTTCAGTTAATGTTGAATAATCATGTAGAGTCTTTT
>Ga0182234_10049_pt1 | contig 64039 bp, 66 predicted proteins | sample hydfratesGB_TM_A_FD_145595 | JGI IMG/M metagenome (GOLD analysis project Ga0182234, IMG submission 145595) | Subsurface microbial communities from deep shales in Ohio, USA - hydraulic fracturing test GB_TM_A | ecosystem: Environmental > Aquatic > Deep subsurface > Shale gas/oil reservoir >...
AATAGGGCTTCACCTTCTTTCGTGTTTTTTGGGTGCTACTATTAAATTCGACAAGATGGGGTGAAGCCCTTTTTATATCATTAAAATCTTTGTTATATCAAGGCGTATTTTTATGAAATTCGCTTATTATAGCTGGTAATTATATTCTCCGGGTTAAATATTTTGCCTTTGGTTATTTGGTCCCTCTGGCCTGGACCACACTATATGGTCTAATTCTTGGTACAAATTCTTTTGCTATTCAGATGACAGAAAAGTTGGCGCCGAGCTGGAAAGTGTTTATGCGAAGTGGACCATATGAGATGATGGCTGCCGTACTTCTGGCTGTGGCCACTGATAAAATAGCGATAAATAAGTCAGAGAGTTTTTTAAAAAAATCTGAAGCTGTACCTAAATCGGAGCGAGATAAACTAAAGAAGAAAAACTACTTTGCAATTATTATTTCATTCTTGATACTTGCAGCTGCAGCATGGAGAGAGGCCTATATGATTTTCCAGTTTTAAATAAATGGGATATTTTTCTATGCACCCGGGACCAAAAAGGGAGGAAACGCATTGATAATTTAGAATTTGAGTTTCTTTTCTGCTTTTAGATACAAATACCCAAAGTTGAAGTATCTGGGGTTAATTGGCTTATCAGGGATTATATTTTATTTGCTTGCGATTCTTGATGTTATAAAGGTTTAAAAGTGAACACTTTTTATTTTAAGGGTGATGTAAATGCTGAAAAAAATTGGAATAATTCTTCTGTTAATCAGTCTTGCTTTTCTAATCGGGAGTGGTCTTTATCATTTAATGCTGGTCATCATTAATGACCCAGGTTTACCACTTTTAATTAGATTTGCTCTTGGTGGTTTAATTATTGCTCTGCTAATAATTTTAATTGCCTTAATCAAGGAAAGGTGGGAGGATAAAAAAAATGAAAAATTTGATCATCGTAAATACTGAGAGTGTAGCAGGTAGAGAAATATCGGGGCAGCTGGGTCTTGTAAGGGGAAATACAATTAGAGCCAGACATATTGGCAGTGACATTATGGCTGGCTTAAGAAATATAGTTGGAGGCGAGGTAAAGGAATATACTCAGATGATTAGTGAAGCTCGAGAAGAGGCTCTAAAAAGAATGATTGAGGAAGCTGAAAGTTTAAATGCGGATGCAGTAGTAAATGTTCGCTTTACAACCTCACAGGTAATGGGCGGCGCAGCAGAAATTTTAGCTTACGGTACAGCTGTAAAGTTAAATTGATTCTAAGAACTTTAAGTTAATAAAATTTACGCTGAGATTTAAATATTTTTTATTATAGGAGACAAAAATATAAATGTGGAGGAATTTTTTAATGGCTTATTTTAAAAAAATTAAAGGAGAAATTCCAAATTTAGTTCAGAAGCTGATTAAATAACTAATAGCGCTGAAGCCTGATAAGAAAGGAAAATTATGAAAAAACTATTAACTTTTTTTCATTTTTTTGTTGGAATAGGTGCTTTATTTGGCGGTGGAGGGGCAATTATTAATCCGCTTAGCCCAATGGGGATTCCTATTGATGTTTTAGAGAACTCACCTTTTAATAGTTTTTTAGTTCCAGGTATAATTTTATTTGTAATTATAGGATTAGGTAATATTTTTGCAGCAGTTATTTTATTTAAAAACTATGATTATAGCTTTTATATTAGCCATTTTATGGGGCTTGTTCTTGCTGGTTGGATTGTTGTCCAGTGTGTAATGATGAGAACTATTAATTTTTTGCATATTATTTACTTTATAATTGGTGGAGTAGAAATGCTTATTTCACTTAGATTAATAATTAGTGAAAAGACTGTTTCTTAATGAAAGTGAGCAGATTTCTGCTCGCTTTTTGTTTTAAAAGCAGGTAATTAACTAAATTTATTGAATAAATATCTTAACAGAATGTTAATTTAGCTAATAAGGAGCAGAAAAATGATAAATCATCTACATATTTTAGGACCATCAGGTTCTGGGACTACAACAGTTGCTAAAGCACTGAGCAAAAAACATAATTTTGCTCATTTTGATGCTGATAATTATTTCTGGAAACCAACTGATCCCCCCTATCAGCAACTACGTTCAATTGAAGAACGCCGCTGTCTGCTAAAAAAAGATCTTAGAAATGAAAGCCGCTGGATAATTAGTGGTTCTTTTTGTGGCTGGGGAGATGTTTTTAGGGATTCCTTTGATCTTGTGATCTATCTCTGGACACCAATTAATGTTAGATTAAGAAGGCTAAAAAGCAGAGAGCAGCAGCGGTTCGGCAGTGCAGTGCTGCCCGGAGGTAAAATGTTTGAGAGGCACCAGAAATTTTTAGATTCAGCGGCAAGATATGATTATGATCAGACGGAATTCAGAAACAGGAGAACCCACGAAGAGTGGATGCAGAAATTAAATTGTCCGATTCTAAAAATTGAGGGCGAAAAAACAATCAAAGAGATTGTATCGTTAATAGAGGCTAAAATTGAAGAACTGGAAAGCTAAATTTTCAAAAATTTTAGTTTTAAAATAAAAGAGAGGAGTATACTAAATTGCACAATATATTAGTTATCAAAAATGAAATTTTTGACCTGCCAGCAGGAGCTGAAGCAGAAATAAATCAGCTGGATTCGGAACTCAAACTAAATTTAATTGATTCCAGCGAGGATTATCTACCTTTACTTAAAGAGGCGGAGATAGTATTTGGCTGGCCCAAAACTGATTTGGTCAAAAAGGCTGAAAATTTGAAGTGGCTTCATCTCCCCAGTGCTGGTGTTGACCGCTATGCAAATCAAGAAATATATCAAAAAAATGATGTTTTACTGACAAATTCAAGTGGAGTTTATGGGAAACCAATAGCCGAACATGTATTTTCGATGATTATGGCTCATAATCGGAATTTAATTGATTATGCCTATGATAAGAAGGACAAAAATTGGCAGCGTAAAACTGAAATTAAGGATTTCTTTAATTCCACAGTTGGGATTTTAGGTTTTGGGGATATCGGTAGTACAGTGGCTAAAAGAGCAAAGGCCTGGGGAGCTAAAGTTCTGGCCTTAAAAAGAACCATGATTGAAACTCCCGAATATGTGGATAAAATATATTTAAGTGATGACCTTGATAAACTATTAAAGGAATCGGATTATCTTATTTTGACTCTCCCGGCTACTCCTAAAACAGAAGGCATAATTGGACGAGATGAATTTAAATTAATGAAAGACTCTGTTTTTATAGTTAATATAGGTCGAGGTACTTTAATTAAACAGGATCAGCTGATTGAGGCTCTAAAAAACAACTGGATTTCAGGAGCAGGACTTGATGTAACAGATCCAGAGCCTCTGCCGGAAAACAGTCAACTCTGGGATCTGGATAATGTGATTTTAACACCGCATACTTCTGGCTTTTCGCCTACAAACGACCAGCGGCGTTTTGAAATTTTTAAAGACAATTTGCGGAGCTATCTCAATGGTCAACAGCTTAAAAATATAGTTGATTTTAAATTAAAATATTAATTTTGTAAAAAAAACTGCTTTCCGGCAGTTTTTTTCTTTTTAAAGCAGGAAAATCAACCTGAGTAAAGAAGTATATTTAATAACAAATATGATTATTTTTATCAGAATAATTATATTTATTTTTTTAGGGAGGTTAGTATTTAGTGCAGAAGATTAAGTTTGGTATAAAAAAGAAAATGATAACATTTATTGTAATGTTGGTTGTTATAACAGTGCTTACTCTTGGTTTTTATTCTTTAAACAATTTGAATGATACACTTTATCAGGAAAAAGAAACTCAGGTTAGGGAAATGGTAAATTCGGCACTTGGAGTCATAGAATATTATCACCAGATGGAAATAAATGGTGAAATAAGTCGAGAAGAGGCTCAGAAAAGAGCTGCTTCGGCTGTCGAAAAGATGACTTTTGGCCAGAATGATAGAGATTATTTCTGGATTAATGATCAGCAGCCTGTAATGATAATGCATCCTTACTCTAAGTCTTTAGAGGGGGAGAATATTGGCTCAATTCAGGATCCGGATGGAAAATATTTATTTAAAGAAATGGTTGAGGTTGTAAAAGAAAATGAGGCTGGTTTTGTAGAATATCAGTGGCAGTATTATGATCAGGAAAATCGTATTGAACCAAAACTCTCTTATGTTAAGGGATTTGAACCCTGGGGCTGGATTCTTGGTACCGGAGTATATATTGACAATATTAAAAGTTCATATTTAGAGTTAAGAAACCAGTTTTTAATAATTGGGCTCATAATTTTATTGATTTCTTTATTGCTAACCTATTTAATTGCCAGTTATCTGGCCAGCCCAATTAGTTTATTAACAGGAATTATAGATCGACTGGCAGATTTTGATCTAAGAGATAATAACAAAGAACTTCTGACAAAATACAGCATTCGCAGTGATGAAATAGGTTCAATTGCGGCCGCTTTAAAACGAATGAAAGATAATCTTTTAGAATCGGTTAAAAAAGAGTCGGATATTGCTGAAAATCTGGCAGCATCAAGTGAAGAACTTTCAGCCAGCAGTCAGGAAATGTCAGCTTCGGCTGAGGAAGTTAGTCGTTCTATTAACAATTTAGCTCAAGGAACAGTTATGCAGAATGATAAGCTTGCTCAAACGGAAGAAAACATAGTAGAGCTTGATCAAAAAATAGATGCGATTACTGAAAAAGCAGAAGTAATTAAAACTGAAGCTGCTGAAGCAGGAAAAGAGATTGATAAAGGAAATAAAGCAGTAAAAACTACGGCAGATGAGATAGAAGTTGTAGTTGATAATCAGCAAAATGTTCTAAAGAGTGTATCAGAATTAGATGAATTATCCGGACAGATAGGTAAAATTGTTGAGATTATTAATGGAATTGCAGATCAGACAAACCTACTGGCTTTAAACGCTGCAATTGAGGCTGCAAGGGCTGGCGAAGCTGGTCGTGGTTTTAGTGTTGTTGCTGAAGAAATAAGAGAACTTGCAGAAGAATCATCTCAGGCAACAGATGAGATAAATAGTCTGATCAAAGAGATTCAGACAAAAGTCAGTGATACTACAGAGATGATGACAGAATCTGATCAGGGAGTTAGGGCAAGCAGCAGAGCAGTTGCAGAAGCAGAAAGAACTTTTGCAGAAATTGAAAATGTTGTTTCGCGATTGAGTAATTTAATAAATGAAATTGTTTATAATTCTCAGGATATGAAGCATAATAGTAAAGATGTTAGTAAAGCTGTAGAGGATATCTCGGAAATAAGTAGGGAATCCGCTTCAATTGCAGAAGAGGTAGCAGCTGCCTCAGATGAGCAGAGTAATTCAACTATTGATATTGTCAATGCTGCAGAAGATCTTGCCGAAATGGCACAGAAATTGACTGGTATTACTTCGAAATATAAAAGCTAAAAAATCATGAATGTCCGGGGCCTGAAAAAGTGCTCTCCGGGCATTTTTTTCTTTCCAAATTTTTATTAAAAAAATAAAGGTTAATAGTAATTGTTAGCGAAGTATAAAAATATACAAAGTTACTGAATTAAAGAGGCTTTATTAGTTTGGGTATTGTTTGTTAATAGTTTTAAGAGGAGTGTAAGAAATGGCAGAGAAGGTTATAATCAGAAAAAATATCAGAAAATTTAAAATAAACAAATTTATTGATGAGCAGGATTTGATAATTAGTGAGGAACCACTGACACTCTTTATAAATGGCTATCAGTTTTTGACTCTGATGGTGCTTCAGGAAGATTTGGAAGAATTGATTATGGGTTTTCTGGCGGCAGAAGGAATTATCGAGGGTAAAAATGATCTAAAAAAAATTGATTTTAAATATGACAGAACTGTAGCTATGATTGAAGTAAAAGGAGATTTCTCACCAGCAGCCTATAAAAAAAGAACGCTAACTTCGGGTTGTGGAGGAGGATCAACTTTTATTAATCTTAAAGACTGTGCAGCAGCCAGTCACATTAGTTCTGATTTAAAACTTATTGCAGCTAAAATTCCGCTTTTAATGAGCAACTTACAGCAGAATTCAGAATATTTCCAGCAGACAGGGGGGACTCATATTGCAGCCCTGGCTACAGATAATCAGATTATTTATCAGTTTGAAGACATCGGACGTCATAATACCCTCGACAAAGTTATTGGCAGGGCATTAAAGGACAATATTCAACTTACAAATAAAATTGTTCTCACCAGCGGTAGAATTTCTTCAGAAATGGTTGTGAAAATCTTGAAACAAAAAATACCATTTTTAGTTTCAAGATCGGCCCCGACAGAGGCGGCACTTAAAATAGCTAGAGCAAGAAATCTGACTTTGATAGGTTTCTGCAGGGGTAAGCGTTTTAACATTTATAGTGGAGAAGAAAGAATAAAATTAGATTAAAATATTAAATTCAGATAGGAGAGGATTCTATTGAAAAGTAAAAAAAGAATTTTGATCGCTAAATTAGGTCTGGATGGCCATGACCGGGGAGCAAAAGTGGTTGCACGTGCTTTAAAAGATGCAGGGATGGAAGTAATTTATACCGGTCTCAGGAATACAGCTCAGGATGTTGTGAGCACTGCCCTGCAGGAAGATGTTGATTTGATTGGTGTTAGTATTCTTTCTGGGGCTCAAAAAACACTTTTAAAAAAGTTATTTAGATTATTGGAGGAAGAAAAAATAGAAAATACTCCTGTTATTATAGGGGGAATAATTCCTCAGGGTGATTATAATTATCTTTATCAGTTAGGAGTTAAAAAAATTTTTGCTAGTGGTACTCCTCTATCAGAGATAGTAAATTATGTTGAGAATATTTAATCAGTGCCTGGATGAATTTATTCGTTTGCTTAGATCAGGAAGTTAAAAGGTAATAGTGATTGAGCCAACAGGCCAGCATATTTGAAGATTATTTAGCAAAAATATTAGCGGTAGAAACCGCGCCAGTTCAGCTTGTTGAGGAGTTTGTTGATAATAATTTAACAATCTTAGTTGACTTGTGGTCAGTTTTTTGCTATCCTTAATGGTGTCGATTAAGTAAAGGAGGTAAAATGAATCTCAAAAATATAGAACATATAGGGATTGCAGTTCAGAATCTGGAGAATGCCCTTAACTTTTATCAAAACATCCTGGGTTTAAAATTTATTAAGCGAGAAATCGTGGAGACACAGGCGGTTGAGATAGCTTTTTTAAAAGTTGGAGAGAGTAAAATAGAGTTGCTTGAGCCCTTAAATGAAGAGAGTACTATTGCCAGATTTCTCGAAAAGAACGGGGAAGGGATTCATCACTTTGCTATTTTAGTCGACAGCATTGAGGATAAGATAAAAGCAATGCAGGCTCAGGGAGCTAGATTGATAGGAAATAAGGCAAGCGCTGGTGCAGACAATATGAAAATTATTTTTGTTCATCCCAGAAGTACTAACGGAGTCTTGTTAGAGTTATGTGAACCATTTGCTAAGGAGGAATAATAATGTCAGTAGAAGATAAGGAAAAATTATTAGAAGATAAAAAAGAGACGATTCGACAGGGTGGTGGCCAGGCAAGAATAGAAAAGCAGCACAAAAAGAATAAAAAAACCGCCAGAGAAAGAATAGAATACTTACTTGATGATAACACATTTAATGAATTAAATATGTTTGTAGAAAATCGCAGTACATCTTTAGGCATGGACGAAAAGGAAGTGCCAGGAGAAGGTGTAGTAGTAGGTTATGGAACTATCGAAGGTAGGCTGGTTTATGTTTATGCTCAGGACTTTACAGTAATGGGAGGTTCTGTTGGAGAAGCTCATGCACAAAAGATTTCTGAAGTAATGGACTTAGCTGTTAAGAACGGTGCGCCAGTTATTGGTTTAAATGATTCCGGTGGAGCAAGAATCAATGAGGGTATAGACTCCCTTAATGGCTATGGAGAGATCTTTTATCGTAATACTAAAGCTTCTGGTGTGGTACCCCAGATTACAGCAATTTTAGGGCCCTGTGCCGGTGGAGCAGTTTATTCACCAGCAATTACAGATTTTATAGTTATGGTTGACCAGACATCCAAGATGTTTATAACCGGTCCCAGTGTAGTTAAGTCAGTAACTGGGGAAGAAGTAACAGCAGAAGAACTTGGAGGAGCAGCCACCCATAATGAAATTAGTGGTGTAGCTCATTTTATGGAAGCTAATGAGGAAGCAGCTTTAACCAGGATCAGAAAACTATTATCTTACATACCCGATAATTTTAAAGAAGAACCTGAAAGCCTGGAGAGTAATGACAGTCCAGGTCGAAGTACAGAAGAATTAAAAGAGATAGTAAATGAAAACCCGAAAAAAGCTTACAATGTTAAAGATGTAATAGAAATTTTGGTTGACAGGGATAGCTTTATGGAAATTCAGCCTTATTTTGCTAAAAATGCAGTAATCGGTTTTGCCAGATTAAATGGGCGCAGCGTGGGGATAGTAGCAAACCAACCTCAATTTTTAGCCGGCTGTTTAAATATTGATGCATCAACTAAGATAGCAAGATTTATTCGTTTCTGTGACAGTTTTAATATTCCCATTATTTCGTTAGTAGATGTTCCCGGATATTTACCCGGAGTTGAACAGGAATACGGAGGAGTAATCAGGCATGGAGCGAAAGTACTGTATGCATATTCAGAAGCGACAGTACCCAAGATTACTTTAATAATGCGCAAAGCTTATGGAGGAGCGTATATAGCGATGGGAAGTCGTTCGGTAAGAGCTGATTTAGTTTATGCCTGGCCGATAGCAGAGATAGCAGTTATGGGACCGGAGGGAGCAGCCAATGTAATTTACAGAAAAGAGATAAAGGCCGCAGATGATCCAGGTCAGCTGAGGCAGGAGAAAATAGACGAATATAAGGATAACTTTGCCAATCCATATATTGCAGCAAAAAGAGGAATGGTAAATGATGTAATCAAGATGGAAGAAAGCAGAAATAAACTAATTAATGGTCTTGAGATGATGATTAACAAACGCGAAGATGGACAGGATAAAAAGCACGGTAATATTCCGTTATAAAATAGTAGTTTGAAATTGCTTTTACAATTATTTGATTATTTTAAGTTGGGAGGAATTAGATGAATGTCTTAGGAGAAACACTGGAGATTACCGTAATTGGACTTTCCGTTGTTTTTTTAGTACTGCTTTTATTAACTATCATTTTGAAGCTTCAGGGCTGGTTAATGGAAAAATTCTTTTTAAAAAGTAAAAAAGAAGCCAAAAAGCAGGTTGAAAAAGAAGGAAATATAGCAAAAACAGAAAAGAAGAAAAGAGCTGTTATTGCTGCAGCGATAGATTCGTATCTTAAAGATCATCCGGCAGGATTTACTACTCAGGAGGGAAGAAATATGCAAAAGTATAAAATAAAAATTGATGACGAAATTTATGAAGTTGAAGTAGAATTAGTTGATGAGGGTAATAATATTAAATCAATTAATAAAAGTAATAATCAGAGTAAAAGTAAGTTTTCTACTATTTCAAAAGATAGTAATAGTACAACAGATAAACAGTCAGCAGCTAAAAAGAGAGCAGCTCAAATTAAGAGTAAAGAAAAATCAAGAACTTCTTCGGTTTCTGAAGATGACGAACTGGAAATTAAAGCACCAATGCCAGGTCAGATCCTGATGCTTGCTGTTACAGAAGGAGAAGAAGTTCAGGAAGGACAGCATCTAGCAGTACTGGAAGCAATGAAAATGGAAAATGATATTACTGCACCAAAAGATGGCGTAATTAAAGAGGTATGTGTAAAAGAAGGTAAAGAGGTTAATTCTGGAGATAATTTGTTTATTTTAAATTAACAGTAAAAGGATGGTGTACTATTTGTGACAGATAAAATAATATTATTTTTACAGGGAAGTGGTTTTGCTCAATTGAGCTGGGGTCATATTGGAATGATTATCATTTCAGCTATTTTAATGTACCTTGCAATATTTAAGGAATATGAACCCCTTTTACTATTACCAATTAGCTTTGGTATTTTCCTATCTAATATTCCAGGAACAGGATTAATGTCCGGCCCAACAGCTAAAACTGTTGGTGGTTTGCTGCATTATCTTTATGAAGGTGTAAGGTTGGGGATTTATCCTCCTTTAATATTTTTAGGAATTGGAGCTATGACTGATTTTGGACCACTAATTGCTCAACCCAAAACAATGTTGTTGGGGGCAGCGGCTCAGTTGGGAATATTTACTACTTTTTTTGGTTCAAGATTATTAGGATTTAATCCAGCTGAGGCTGGTTCGATTGCAATAATTGGTGGTGCAGATGGACCAACATCTATTTATTTAACATCATTATTATCACCGCATTTACTGGGGCCAATAGCTATTGCAGCTTATATCTATATTGCTCTGGTACCTTTAATTCAGCCGCCAATTATTAAGTTTTTTACTACCAAAGAAGAACGATCAATTGAAATGGGTCAGATGAGGAGAGTTAAAAAAATTGAGAAATTAATTTTCCCAATTCTGGTTTCATTAATTGTTGGATTAATTGTACCACAGGCATTAACTCTGGTTGGTATGCTGATGTTAGGAAATATATTAAAAGAAAGTGGAGTTGCAAAAAGATTATCAGATACTGCCAGTACTGCAATGATAAATATTGTTACAATTCTTTTAATGTTGAGTGTTGGTGCAAGTTTGAAAGCTGAACAGTTTTTTACTATTCAGTTTATTTCCATTATTGGACTGGGATTATCTGCTTTTGCCTTAAGTACTTTTTCAGGTTTAATGATGGGGAAATTAATGTATTATTTAACAAATGGAAAAATCAACCCAATAATTGGTGCAGCAGGTGTTTCAGCAGTACCTGAAGCAGCTAGATGTTCTCAGAAGCTTGGAAATGAAGCAAATCCAGGGAACTTTTTATTAATGCATGCTATGGGACCTAATGTAGCAGGAGTAATTGGTTCTGCTGTTGCAGCGGGAGTACTGTTATCAGTTTTAGGGTAGTTATAATTAATTAAAGATTAGGCCAGCAGTATACCTGCCGGCTTAATTTACAGCAATAAAAGTCAGAAAATTAAAATAATACTTTTAAATAAATTTAAAAATTTTCTTTTTTTTAAAGTAGAGAGTATCGAGCAGCTGGCTTCATCTCCGCCTGAAATGGGCAGAAAATAAAATTATTTTTAAGGAGTGAAAATCATGGCCAGAGGTGAGAGAATAGAAATTGAACATCCTGACTGGTGTAAAAACTGTGGTATTTGTGTTTCGGTTTGTCCAACAGATATTTTAATTAAAGGTAAAAAGATAGTAGAAATTTTTGATTTAGAAAAGTGCATAGGCTGTCATAATTGTGAGTTGATTTGTCCTGACTTTGTGTTGAAGGTGGTGGCAAGTGATGAAGACTAAAATATTTAAGCCAGAAAAAAGAGCGGTTCTTCTCCAGGGTGATCAGGCAGTTGTAGAAGGTGCACTGGCAGCAGGGGTAGAATTTTTTGCCGGTTATCCAATTACTCCCGCCTCCGAAATTGCGGAGGGTTTTGCCAGAGAACTGCCTAAAATTGGAGGCAAGTTTTTACAGATGGAAGACGAAATCGCCGGAATGGCTGCAGTGGTAGGTGCCTCACTTGCTGGTAAAAAATCAATTACTGCTACAAGTGGACCAGGATTTGCTCTCAAACAGGAGAATCTGGGCTTTGCAACTATGGTAGAAGCACCTTTAGTTGTAGTTAATGTACAGAGAGTTGGTCCTTCAACCGGTCTCCCCACTTCACCTTCCCAGGGAGATTTGATGCAGACTCGCTGGGGGAGAAATGGTGATCAGGAAATAATTGCTCTGGCACCTGCTTCTGTAGCAGAAAGTTACGAACTGACAATTAAAGCAGTAAATTTAAGTGAGAAATTTAGGCAGCCGGTTGTTTTGCTGCTGGATGAAGTTATTGGGCATTTGAGAGAAAAAATATATTTAAATGACAGTGAAGAAATCGAAATAATTAACAGAAAGCGACCCACTGCAGATCAGGATCCAAAAAGTTATCTTCCTTATCAGCAGACTGATGACTTAATTCCCCCCATGGCTGATTATGGTAGTGGTTTTAAATATCATACAAGTGGTTTATTTCATGATCAGAGTGGATTTCCTGATGGTAAAAAGGAGACTGCCAAATTGATGCAGGACCGACTCCATAATAAGCTGCACAATAATTTGGAGCAGATAATATTTTATCAGAAAGATATTAGAAATGATGATCGGGTGGCAGTTTTGAGTTATGGATCGACTGCCAGAACAGCGATTAGTGCTGTCAATACTGGACGAAAAGATAATCTGAAAGCTGGCTGGTTTAAACTACAGACAGTGTGGCCGTTTGCAGAAAGGGAAGTCGCCAAACTGGCAGCTCAGGTTGAGACCATTATTGTACCTGAATTAAACCAGGGGCAGTTGATCAGAGAAGTTGAAAGAGCAGTCGCCGGTCAGGCCAGAGTTCTCGGGATAAATTCTTATGCAGGAGAATTAATTAAGCCGGAAGCAATCAGAGATCTAATGGAGGAGGTATTATAATGGAAACTGAAAAATATTTAAGAATGGATAAATTACCTCATATCTGGTGTCCGGGCTGTGGCCATGGGACTATTTTAAATTCATTTATTAGAGCTTTTTCTGAAAGTGATTTAGATCAGGATAAAACAGTTGTGATCTCAGGTATTGGTTGTTCTGGCCGAGCTACCGGTTATTTAAATTTTGACACTCTGCATACTACTCACGGGAGAGCTATTGCTTTTGCTACAGGAGTTAAAATGGCCAATCCCAACTTAAATGTTATTGTAATGACTGGAGACGGTGATGGGACTGCAATTGGTGGCAATCATTTAATTCATGCTGCTCGTCGGAATATTGATTTAACAGTTATTTTATTTAATAATCAGATTTATGGAATGACAGGTGGACAATTTTCGCCAATGACTCCTCCCAGTGATATGGCAACCACTGCTCCATATGGCAATATTGATCAAAACTTTGATCTGGCACAACTTGTCGAAGGAGCAGGAGGAACTTTTATTGCCCGAGGAGCTACTTTTGATCCCCGGCAGTTAAAAAGGTTATATCTTGCTGCTTTAAAACATAAGGGATTTTCTTTTGTAGAAAGCTTTTCGCAGTGTCCGGTTAGTTATGGACGTCAGAACGGAAGCGGAGATGCGGTAGAGATGTTGAAGAGTCAGAAAAAGAATACAGTAGACTTTAAAAAGTGGCAGCAGCTCAGTACTGAGAAAAAACAGCTTTTGTATCCCCTGGGAATTTTAAAAGAAGTGGATAGTCCTGAGAGTGAATATACTGTCCGTTATAAAAAGATTATTGCAAAAGCAAATCAAGAGGGGGCTTTATAATGAATAGATATGAAATTAGACTAAGTGGTGCCGGAGGTCAGGGAATGATTTTAGCTGGGAAAATTCTGGCTGAGGCAGGAGTTATGGTTGATAATTTAAATATTAGTCAGAGTCAGTCTTATGGTCCGGAATCAAGAGGGGGAGCCAGCCGGTCTGAGATTGTTTTTGATGAAGACCAGATTGATTTTCCTAAAGTTATTAAACCTGATCTTTTAGTCTGTTTGACTCAGGAGTCCTTTGATCAGTACGGATCTGATTTAAAAAGTTATGGAGTAATTATTGTTGATAGTAGAATTGATATTTCTGCTGTTAGACAGGAATTTAAAGATAATGTTTATCAGCTAAATATTCTAGATCTGGCTGCTAGAAAAATTGGGGAAGAAATTTCTGCTAATATGATTGTATTGGGGGTTATTTCCAGAATTATACAGAACAAAATTCCAGTAGAGTTTATTAAAAAGGCAATAATCGAAAAGGTCCCCCCGGAAACTATTGATATTAATATGGAGGCTTTTGATTTGGGTTTTGATTTAAAACTTGATAAAAGGAGCTATATTTATGGGAGAATATAAAGATAAAGAACAGAGTGAAAATGAATATTGGAGTTTAAAGGAGAATGAAAAAAGCTGGCAGGAAAACAAATATCAAAAAACAGCAGAACGTTTTGGTTTGAGGAAGGATGTTTTTTCTTCTGATACAGAATTCAAAATTAAACCTCTTTATACACCCCTGGATTCTCAGAATATTAATTATAAAAAGAAGCTTTCATTTCCTGGAGAGTTTCCATTTACCAGAGGAGTTTATCCAACAATGTATCGTTCCCGTCTCTGGACAATGAGACAGTATTCGGGATATGGTACTGCCAGAGAAACAAATAATCGATTCAAATATCTTTTAAAACAGGGGCAGTCTGGTTTGAGCGTTGCCTTCGATCTTCCCACACAAATTGGTTATGACTCTGATCATCAGCTGGCTGAGGGAGAGGTAGGAAAAGTAGGGGTAGCAATTGATAGCGTAGAAGATATGAAAATTCTTTTTGATGATATTCCCCTGGCCGAAGTTAGTACTTCAATGACAATTAATGCACCGGCTGCAGTTGTTCTGGCAATGTATATTGTAGCGGCCGAAGAGAAAGGGATTGCGCCTGAACAGCTGTCCGGGACTATTCAAAATGATATTTTGAAAGAATATGTTGCTCGAGGAACTTATATTTACCCACCTGAACCTTCACTGCGTCTGATTACAGATATTTTTGATTATTGTTCTCAAAAGATGCCTGGCTTTAACACAATTAGTATTAGTGGCTATCATATTCGGGAAGCAGGCTCAACTGCTGTTCAGGAACTTGCTTTTACTCTGGCAGATGCTTTGACTTATGTGGAAGCAGCTTTAAAAATTGGTCTTGATATTGATGATTTTGCTCCAAGACTGTCATTTTTCTTTGCTGCTCAGATGAATCTAATGGAAGAAACAGCTAAATTTAGAGCGGCCAGGAGACTCTGGGCTGAAATTATGGAAGAAAAATTTGGGGCAGAAAAGAAGAAGTCGAAACTGCTGCGTTTTCATACCCAGACTGCGGGAACTGCTTTAACAGCCAGTCAGCCCTTAAATAATATAATTAGAGTAACAATCCAGGCAATGGCAGCTGTTTTTGGTGGCACTCAATCTCTGCATACAAATTCTTATGATGAAGCTTTGTCTCTTCCCTCTGAAGAAGCAGTAGAAATAGCTTTGAGAACTCAACAGATTATTGCAGAAGAAAGTGGAATTGCTGATGTTATTGATCCACTTGGAGGTTCCTACTATTTAGAAGAATTAACGGATACTTTTGTAGAAAAAAGTCGTAAATATTTAAATAAAATTGATCAACTTGGTGGAATGATAGAAGCAATAAAAACAGGTTATATACAGCGAGAAATTCAGGAAAGCGCCTATCAAAAGCAAAAAGAGATTGACCAAAAAAAGAAAGTGGTGGTTGGAGTCAATCGATACCAGACAGAGAATCAGAACTCGGAAATAGAACTGCATCAACTTAATCCAGCTCTAGAAACAGCTCAGATAGCAGATCTGAAAAAAATCAAAAGCAGTAGAGACCAAAAAAAGCTTCAAAAAGCATTAAAAGCAGTTAAATCTACTGCCAAAACTAATGAAAATTTAATTCCAGCTATTATTCAAGCCGTTAGAGTTAGAGCAACTTTAGGTGAAATAAATGATCAATTAAGAGAAGTATTTGGTGAGTATCAAAATAGAAATATTTAATTATTATTTAAACCCTGTCATTTTTAGGCAGGGTTTTTACTATTTATAAAGAAATATTAATTTAAGCAGTCAATTTAATAGGGGAAATTCTTAATTAAAATTATTTAATTCTAAATAAGTGGGAGGTAAATTATGTTAAGAAATGAAAAATTAAAGAGTCTAAAAAAGAGTTTGAATAACTTAACTGAAGAAGTTGTATTAGAAATGTTAGACGAGATGCTTCAAAGAGAGGAATTTAATGATGTCTGCAAGGATGAAGATTGTCTGTTGGATATGGCAAGTTATGCTTTGAATCGTTTGCCTGCAAAATATGTTGCCACTTCTAAAGGAGAAGTTTTTTCCAAAACAGAAGAGCTCGAACAACAGCATTCAGTTGATGTACTTTCTGTTGTTACCAGAGCCATTAAAGTTGTATCAGAGAATAAGCATCATAATACATAATTCCTGTTGGGCAATATAGATTTTTTTATAGGTTGAAAATGAAATGATTTAAGGAGGCTTTTATGTTCAAAGAACGTTTTTTTAGAATTGGACACGGAGTAATAATTATTCTGATAATAATTTTTTTAGCTGGCCAGATACCATATTTTACAGCACCTTTAACTTCCGTACTCAGTTTTGTGCTGCTGCCGCTTTTGTTCAGTACTTTTTTATATTATTTAATGAGGCCACTGGTTAGATTTTTGCATAAATGGATCAAAAACAAATCTCTTTCAATAGTGATTTCATTTTTGGTGGTTATTACAATTATAACAATGGTCTTTTATTTTGGCGGCAGTATTATTTACAATCAGGGCAAAGAGCTCAGCCAGAGCTTAAGTGGTAATTATGACTATATTTACAATTTTATCCTGGGTATAATTGAAAGTTTGAGAGAATATATAAATTTTGATCAGTCTTTTTTAGAAGATTTGAATTTAAGGGAAAGAATATTCTCTTATGCAAATAATCTGGCTCAGAAAATTTCTTCTTATAATTATATGGGGATTTTTAGTTCTATTACTAATTTTGGATTAATAATTTTGTTGATTCCATTTGTATTATTTTATTTACTTAAAGATGATAAAAAGATATTTGATAATTTAATGACATTTGTTCCAGAATCTAAAAAGAGGAAAGTCGAAAAAATGGGAGTTGAAATTGATCAAATACTCTCTACTTTTATCAGTTCTCAGCTGGTTGTAGCATTTTTTCTGGGCTTAGTAATGTTTGCAGGTTTTTTAATTATTGGACTTCCTAATGCTGTTGTTTTGTCTTTAATAGCAATGATAACTTCTTTAATTCCTATTATTGGACCGTTTTTTGGCAGCCTGCCGGCTGTTTTTGTTGCTGTAACAAATAGCTGGTTTTTATTTTTAGGAGTTCTGACAATTATTCTGATTGCACAATATTTAGAAGGAAATGTTATTAGACCCCTTGTCCAGGGAAGAAGATTGGAGATTCATCCGATTGCAGTTTTATTTGTAGTTTTATCAGGTGTTTATTTATTTGGATTTATCGGAGCCCTAACCGCTGTTCCATTTTATGTGGTTGTAAGATTGATTTTTAGGAAAAAATATATAGAAAAAGAAATATAAATTTAAAGCTTATTGGCAGCGAGTGTCTGGAAATTACCTCCAGATACCTGGTGCCATCTTTTTTTATTGTTAATTAAGTTACTTTTTTAGCTAAATCCTTGACTAAAGTTGAGTAATGTTGTAGGATATAAATAGCAGAATGCTGAGCAGATAACTTTAATAAAGGAGATGACATAGATTATGGCTAAAAAATTGCTTAAAATTTGTAATCTGAAATCAAAGGTAGAAGATGAAGAAATTTTAAATGGAATCAATTTGGAAGTGAATAAAGGCGAAATTCATGTGATTATGGGGCCAAATGGAGCCGGAAAATCTACTCTGGCTAATGTCTTGATGGGGCATCCGGAACACAAAATTATAAATGGAGAAATCGAGTTTGAAGGAGAAAACATTAATGAATTAGCAGTTGACAAAAGAGCTAAAAAGGGTATTTTCTTATCATTTCAGTATCCTCAGGAAATTCCAGGAGTGACGGTGGAAAACTTTTTGCGTACTGCAAAAACAGCAGTTAGTGGTGAACAGCAGAGTATTTTCGATTTTAAATTTCTTTTAGAAGAAAAGATGAACCTGCTGGATATTGATCAGTCATATGCAGATCGTTATTTGAACAAAGGCTTTTCTGGAGGAGAAAAGAAAAAAAATGAAATCTTACAGATGGCAGTTTTAGAGCCAAAACTTGCAATTCTAGATGAAACAGATTCTGGATTGGATGTTGACGCTACAAAAACAGTCGCCGAAGGAATTAAAAAGCTTGCTTCTGAAGATAATGCAATGATAATAATTACTCACCATAACCAGATTTTGGACTATCTGCAGCCGGATTATGTTCATGTGCTTGTTGATGGTAGAATTGCTAAGTCAGGGGATATGGAGCTGGCAAAAGCGATCGAAAAAGAAGGTTATGCTGAATATAAAGCTGAACATCTAGATGAAAGCAATTCTAAAACAAATTGTTAACTTAAATTTATAAATAAAATTGGATTATAATAAAGATGATAGTTTAATATATATTGGGGGATTTAAGATCAGAAAGTCATTGCTTAATGTTTTTAGAACAGGGAGGTTTTTAAGATGAGTGAAAAGACAGAAGTCAAAGATGTTGATCGCAGTTTGCATGACGAAAAAAATGAAGAAAAACATCGCTATAAAGCACAAAAAGGTCTGACTCCTGAAGTAATAAGAGAAATATCCCGGGAGAAAAATGAACCGGAGTGGATGCTTGAATTCAGGCTAAAGGCTTTAAAAATATATCAGAATAAAGAGGTTCCCACCTGGGGAGCTGATATTTCGGATTTGGATATGGATAATATTATTACCTATGTGAGGCCAGATGCTGATCTTGAGAGTGACTGGGATCAGGTTCCAGAAGAGATTAAAAACACTTTTGATGCTCTGGGTATTCCGGAGGCAGAAAAGGAGTCTCTGGCTGGAGTAGGAGCTCAGTATGACTCAGAAGTTGTTTATCATAATTTAAAAGAAGAACTGGTTGAACAGGGCGTTATTTATATGGATATGGAGAACGCCGTTAAAGAACACGAAGAGATAGTTAGGGAACATTTTATGAAATTAATCACACCTAATGATCATAAATTTTCAGCTCTGCATGGAGCCGTCTGGTCAGGTGGGTCTTTTGTTTATGTTCCGGCAGGAGTAGATGTAGATATACCTCTGCAGTCTTATTTCCGCCAGAATGCACCTGGCTCAGGTCAATTTGAGCATACACTGATTATTTTAGAAGAAGGAGCAAATGCTCACTTTATTGAAGGCTGCTCAGCCCCAAAATATTCAGTTAATAACCTTCATGCAGGAGCTGTGGAATTATTTGTCAACAAAGGTGCAAAACTACGCTATAGTACAATAGAGAACTGGTCTCGCAACATGTATAATTTAAACACTAAGCGGGCACTGGTTGACGAAGATGGAGTTATTGAGTGGGTTTCTGGTTCATTTGGCTCCAAAGTTTCGATGCTTTATCCAATGAGTATTTTAAAAGGAGCCAGAGCCAGAGCAGAATTTACAGGTGTTACTTTTGCTGCTGAAGGACAGTATTTAGATACAGGAGCACAGGTAATCCATGCAGCTCCAAATACTACTTCTACAGTTAATTCTCGTTCAATTGCCAAGGATGGAGGTCATGCTTATTACCGCGGACTGCTCAAGGCAACTAATAATGCTCACGGAGCAAAGGCTTCAGTTTCCTGTGAATCCTTAATGCTTGATAATGAATCTAAATCAGACACACTCCCGATAATGAAACTTCAGACTGATGATATTGATATTGGGCATGAAGCTAAAGTAGGACGAATCAGTGAAGAAGCAGTTTTTTATCTGATGAGCCGAGGGATTAGTGAAGAAGAAGCCAAGGCAATGATTGTTCGTGGTTTTGTGGAACCAATTGCAAATGAACTACCATTAGAATATGCAGTTGAATTGAATAATTTAATCAACCTTGAACTCGAAGGTACTATAGGATAGGTGATATAAAATGTATAATAAAAATTTAGTAGATAATTTAACTACCGGTCAGTCGAAACTTTTAAGCAGTAGAAGAAAAGAAAGCTACGAAATTTATGAAAATTTGACTAAGGGTGATTATAAAAGAATAAATTTATTTGATTATCAGTTTCCAGAATACAGTCCTTATAATAAAGAGTATCTAAAAGAAAAAAAGTGGCAGCAGGAACTGATGATCAAAAAAATGACAGATAATCTAAATAATGAAGAAGAAATTATAAATTATCTGGATCAATTTAAAGATAAAAAAGTTAAAAAAGGAAATCAGGGTCTTGATCCTAAATATTTAGCAATGGTTGAAGCTTTTTATAATACCGGACTTTTTATTAAAGCTCCCCAAAATGTGGAGTTGAAGGTCCCGGTAGAGATTTTTTATGAGCTCGATCAGGAAAACCCATTTTTAATCGATAATAATTTAATTGTAGCCGAAGAAAACTCTAATTTGACAATTGTAATTGATTATCGAATGCAGGATCAGAACTTAAAAGCTTTCCATAATGGCCTAACCCGGGTAATAGTAAAGGAAAATGCTGTTTTAAATATTGTTAAGGTACAGCGTTTCAATGATCAGAGTGATAATTTTGACAGTAATATTTCTCTCGTTTCCAACCAGGGAGAACTCAATTGGATTCCGATCGAACTGGGAGCAAAGAACTCAGTAACTAATAATGAAAATACCTTAATTGCTGACGGGAGTAGAGCCAGTATTAGTTCTGTTTATTTTGCGGATGGGGAACGCAAACTGGATCTTGGTTTTAAGATGAACCACCAGGGACGTCACAGCAGCAGCGAAATTGAATCAAAGGGAGTTTTAAAAGATAAGGCCCAGAAAGTATTTAGAGGAGACTTATATTTCCAAAAAGGTGCCGGTCAGGCAAAAGGCTCAGAGAGGGAAGAAGTGCTGCTTCTGGATAAGACTGTAGATTCTGATTCAATTCCCGCACTATTTTCGGAAGAAGATAATGTGGAAGGAGAACATGCTGTAAGTGCCGGACAAATAGATGAACAGAGGCTTTTTTATTTAATGAGCAGAGGGATGACAAAAGCTGAAGCCAAACAGTTAATGGTTGAGGCATCTTTTAATCCAATATTTGATAAGATACCTCTAAATGACCTCAAAGGAAGTGTTATCAATGACGTCAAAACAAGAATTCGCAGTTAAAGAAAGAATATCAGGTCAGGAATTTGCTGAAAAATATAAAGCGGATTTTCCGATTCTTAAGCAGCAGATCAATGGTAAGGAACTGATTTATTTTGATAATGCAGCTACAACTCAAAAACCTGAGTCTGTTTTAGATGCAGTTGATAATTACAATCGGACCATTAATGCCAATCCTCACCGGGGAGCTCATACATTAAGTGTTCGTGCTACTGAGGCTTACGAAAATGCCAGAGCAAAAGTTAAAGATTTTATTAATGCTGAAAAATCGGAGGAGATTATTTTTACCCGTAACACTACTGAATCACTAAATTTGCTGGCAAACAGCATGGAGGCTCTGGTAGAGGATGGAGACGAGATTTTAATTTCTGTTCTAGAACACCACAGCAATATTTTGCCATGGCAGCAGCTGGCTGAGCGGAAAAATTTAAAATTGAAGTATTTATATCCAGATCAAAATTACAGAATTCCACTTTCAGAATTAAAGGAAAAACTGACTGAAAAAACTAAGGTTTTTAGTATCTCTCAGATGTCAAATGTGAGTGGAGTAATTAACCCGGTTAAAGAAATGGCAGAGCTTGCTCATCAAAAAGGAGCATTAGTTGTAGTTGATGGTGCTCAGGGGGCTCCCCATATCCGAACTGATATTAGAGATATAGATGCTGATTTTTATGCTTTCTCCGGTCATAAAATGCTGGGACCAATGGGAATAGGCGTTCTTTACGGTAAAAAAGAACTTTTAGAAACATTACCTCCTTTTCTAAAAGGGGGAGGTATGATAGAATATGTAAAAGAACAGGGTTCTACTTATGCTCCACTTCCAGAAAAATTTGAAGCCGGTACTCCTAATGTAGAAGGAGCAGTGGGACTGCAGGCTGCAATTGAGTATTTAGAGGAGATTGGACTGGATAAAATTAAAGAACATGAGTTGGAATTAACGAAATACGCACTGGAAAAGATGGAGGATCTGGACTATGTAGAAATAGCTGGCCCACTTGATTTAGAAAATCGAGGTGGAATTATATCTTTTAATCTAAAAGATATTCATTCTCATGATCTTGCTACTATAGTTGATAGTGAAGGAATTGCAATTCGCTCAGGTCATCACTGTGCTCAGCCTTTAATGAAATTTTATCGTCTTAACTCTACCGGTCGGATCAGTTTTTATTTCTATAATACTAAAGCAGAAGTGGATCGTTTTCTGGAATCCCTGGAGAAGGTAAGGGAGGTTTTTGGATATGGATCTTGATTCAGTTTATACAGAATTAATAATGGAGCACAATAAGAACAGCCGCAACAAGCATTCTTTAGATAATGCTGATTTGAGTGAACACGGCCATAATCCAAGCTGTGGAGATGATATTACTCTTGAGCTTAAGTTTGATGGTGATCTAATCAGTGATGCAGCTTTTACCGGCAGCGGTTGTGCTATCTCACAGGCTTCAACTTCGATTATGATTGATTTAATTAAAGGAAAAAGTATTGAAGAGGCGCTGGAGCTGGTGGAGACTTTTATTGCCATGATCAAAAAAGATATAGATGATCAGCAGGAGTTAAGGAAATTAAAGGATGCAATGGCTTTGAAAAATATTTCAAATATGCCGGCCCGAGTTAAGTGTGCAGTATTGTCCTGGCACACTCTCAAGGAAGCCTTGAAAGAGAGAAATTAAAATTTGAAAACTAATTTTGAAACTTCACCTAAAAGGTGGAGTTTTTACTTTACATAAGGATAAAGACTATATATAATAATGATAATGAATATCATAGAAGTGGGAACAAAAAAGTGTTTTAAACAGTTACTTGTTGATAAGTTTTAATAACTCTATAATTCTATAATATTATAAGATGAGGTGGAAAAAATGGAAAACAGAAAAAAGGGAATAACATTTATACTTTTATCATCACTCTTTTTTGCGTTAATGGCAGCTACAGTTAAATTTTTAGGTGATATGCCGACAGCAGAGAAGATATTTTTTAGAAATTTAGTTGGTATTTTTGTTGCTTTCAGTCTGGTAAAAAAAAGCGGCAGCTCTCTGATTGGAAATAACAAAAAACTTTTGATTTTACGCAGTACTTTTGGACTTTTAGGAATTGCAGCTTATTTTTATGCTCTGGCAAATATGAAACTTTCGGATGCAGTAATTTTAAATAAAATGTCACCATTTTTTGTAATGATTTTTGCTGCTCTATTTTTAAAAGAGAAGATTACTAAAAAGCAGTTAATTGCTTTAGTTACCGCTGCCTTAGGTGCTATTCTTGTGATAAGACCAGGTTTTGATTCAAATCTTATACCATCCTTAATCGCCTTAATGTCGAGTATATTTGCCGGGGTTGCCTATACATTAGTAAGGCAGCTGCGCAAAACAGATTCGGCAGCTACAGTTGTATTTTATTTTAGTTTTTTTTCAACCATAGCTATGATACCTTTTATGCTCAGCGGAAGTTTTGTGATTCCAACTGCTGTTCAGGCACTTGCGTTACTGGCTTTGGGGCTATTTGCTGCAGTTGCTCAATTATTTATGACTAATGCTTACCGCCATGCTGAAGCGAGTGAACTGTCAATTTATACTTATGCCAATATTGTCTTTTCTTCAGTTTTTGGTTTTGTCTTATTTCAGGAGATTCCGGATATTTTTTCAATCATCGGTGCATTTTTAATAATTTCAGCCGGTTATTTAAATTATCGGGCCAAAGAAAAAGAACAGGCCGAAAAAGCAGCGAAATTGAAGCTTGAGCAGAAAAAACAGCGGAGTACAGTTTAAGCAAAAGAATATTTTACCAAATCACCCTCAGTTTAATCACTGAGGGTTTATTTTTTAGAGCAGTTGGCATTGCAGAAATCTTGATAAAACAATATAATAAAATTAGTCTGCATATTTTATTTAAAATGGAGGGATAAAATTGAAGGAGATAAATACAATTTTTTTGGATGTTGATGGTACACTAACAAATGGTAAAGTTTATTTAGATAATGGGAAAAATGAATTTAAAGCTTTTAATGTTAAAGATGGTTTAATGGTAGTGGCTGCAATAAAAATGGGATATGATGTAATTATTATGACTGGTCGAAAATCTGAAGTGGTAGCCAGGAGAGCTGCTGAGTTAGGGATTGAAGAATACTATCAGGGGGTTAGAGATAAAAAAACTGCTTTAGAGAAGTTGATGGAAAAAAAGGGGATTAATTATAGTAATCTGGCATATCTGGGTGATGATTTAAATGATCTGGCAGTGATGAGCAAAGCCCGATTCGCAGGATGTCCTGCTGATGCTGCAGATGAAGTTAAAGAAATCTCCGATTTAGTCTCTGAATTTAAAGGTGGAGCTGGGGCAGTGAGAGAAATTTTAACTCATCTTCTTAAATCTAAGGGAGAATATCATAAAATTGTAGAAAGTTTTTCTTAGTAATTGAGTAAAATTATATTGACAGCGAGCATAATTAAAGTGTATAATAAATTAAGTTGAATTCAATTTAATCACATAAAATAAAATAGAGGTGATAAGATGGATCAATTTGAGAAGTTAAAATTAGAAAATCAGATCTGTTTCCCGCTTTATGCACTTTCCCGCAAAGTGATTCAGTTATATAAACCATTACTGGATAAGTATAATTTAACCTATACTCAGTATATAATAATGCTGGTCCTCTGGGAAGAAGAAAAGATTTCAATAAAGGAACTGGGCGAAAAGCTTTATCTTGATTCAGGAACTATTTCTCCGGTGGTAAAAAAATTGGTTAAGCAGGGACTGCTTGAAAAATTTAGATTTAAAGAAGATGAGCGGATAGTTATGGTCAAGTTAACTGAAAAAGGAAAAGAAATGAAAGAAGAGATTGTTGAGATTCCGGAAAAATTATACAGGAATTTTGAGGGAAATAAAGAAGCACTTTTTCAGTTAAAAGAGAATTTAGATAAGATTTTAGAAGAATTTAAGGAAGGAAGTTAAATCCTGTTTAAGCAGGGTTTAACTTATGTTTTTAAAAATTAAGTTGAGAAAAACGGAGTAGAGAAAATCTACTCCGTTTATTTTTAAGTACAATTAAAATTTTGAATGAAAATATTTATTCTGCTGCTCCTTCACTAATTGTAATAACTTCCATTTTTTCTATAGCTCGATCAATTAAATTTTCAATTTCTAAATCCTCTTCGCCAAAATGAATAGTGTCAAGTTTAGGCTGAGTTGCAGGATTATCAGGCACAAAAATTGTACAGCAGTCTTCATGAGGTCTAATCGAAATTTCATAAGTTCCAACTCTTTTTGCCAGAGCAATAATATCATTTTTGTCCATGGTAATTAAAGGCCTCAAAACTGGAAATTCAGCTACTTCATCAGAAGAACGCAGACCTTCTAAAGTCTGACTTGCTACTTGTCCCAGGCTCTCACCGGTAACCAGGGCAAGTTCTCCGTTCATCTCAGCCAGTCTGTTGGCGATTCTAATCATCATTCTCCGCATAATTGTTACGGTATATCTTCTTGGAGATTTTTTTAATATTTCCTGCTGGATTTCTGTAAAATAAGGAATCTGTAGTTTGATTTCTCCACCATAACGGCTTAAAACCTTTGTCAGATCAACAACTTTTTCTTTGGCTCTTTCTGATGTGTAAGGAGGGGAGTTAAAATAAACGGCATTTAAGGTCAGTCCTCTTTTTAAACCCAGCCAGCCAGCAACAGGACTGTCAATACCTCCAGATAATAAAAGCAGAGCCTTTCCGGATGACTTAACCGGCAGCCCTCCCGGGCCAGCCTCTCGCCTGATGAAAATATATATTTTACCCCGTCTAATTTCGATTTCAAATAGATGTTCTGGCTGATGAACATCAACACTGAGTGGTCTAGTTTTGCTTTCCACTTCTCTCAAAATTTCTGCTCCCAGCTCTCGATTAAGTTCAGGACTTTCCATTGGAAAAGATTTATCTGCCCGAGTAGTTTCGACCTTAAAAGTAGTGGGATAGTTTTTAACTTCAGCTTTAAAGAGTTGAACAACTTTTCTTTTTAGTTTTTCAAAATCCTGCTGTTCAAAGTTAGCGACTTTTTTTCCGATTCTAAACCGCTGAGCAGGACTTAAGGAAATAATTCCCGGAACATTGACCAATCTTCCTACAATTTTTTCAATCTTATCACTTTCTGCGTAAAGAAAAATCCGCCCGTAAACTGTGCTGATTTCAAATTCTCCCAGATCTCTGGTTGCTCTCTCAATATTTGCAACCAGCTGAGAGATAAAATCGTTGATATTATCGCCTTTTAAGCCAATTTCTCCATAACGAATAATTATTAAATCATACAAAATTTTTCACCTCATTAAAAAAGTTTAAGAAAATTTATCTGTTCTTTTAAAGTTTTTATAAAATAATTCAAATCATCTTTTGTGATTTCTTTGTTTAAACTCACTCTAAGTGCACTCTCGCTTCTAGCCTGTGATAATCCGCAGGCATTAATTATTCTACTCCCCTTTTTTTGGGAAGAACAGGCTGAACCTGTAGAAATATAGATTCCCCTACTTTCCAGTGCATGCAGCATGGTTTCTCCTTTAATTCCCGGAATAGAAAAATTAATAATATGTGGTGCTCCAAATTCTGGTGAGTTAATAACCACCTCTTCTATGTCATTTAAATAATTTAAGAGGTATTTTCTAAGTTTAACCAATTTTTGTTCAAAAATAGCTTTAGTAGTTAATTCGGGCAGCTTTTTCACTGCTTCGCCCAAACCAGCAATTGCCGGCACATTTTCTGTACCTGAGCGCAAATTCCTTTCCTGTCCGCCTCCATAAATAAGAGGCTTTAAATTTATACCTTTTTTGATATATAAAGCTCCTACGCCTTTAGGACCGTGAATTTTATGACCACTAATTGAATAAAGATCTATTGGCCATTGATCAAGCTGGCTGTGAATTTTACCAAAACCCTGCACACCATCTACATGGAAAAAGCTGAGTGCATTTTTATCTTTAATTATTTTAGCGATTTTTTCCAGGGGCTGGATAGTTCCCAGCTCATTATTAACCTGCATAATGCTGACTAAAAGAGTGTCTTTGGTGATTAAAGATTTTAGGTGCTCAAGATCAACATGTCCCTCCTGATCAACCTTAACTCTATCTACCTGCCAGCCTTCCTTTTCTAAAACTTTAAATAGCTCAGCCACAGAAGAATGTTCGATAGGAGAGGTGATTAAATGTTTTCCCCTATTTTTATAAGCTTCCGTAATTCCTCTAATGGCCAGATTATTACTTTCTGTACCTCCGGAAGTGAAGATGATTTCTTTGCTTTGGATACCGAGATATTCAGCAATAATTTTTCTGCTTTTTTTTAAAACCTTTTCTGCTTTTAAGCCAAAGTTGTGTAGTGAAGAAGGATTAGCATAATTTTTTTCTAAAGCCTCAACTACAGCACTTGTTACTTCAGGTAGAGCCTTAGTGGTTGCAGCATTATCTAGATATATATTTTTTTTCATTAAACTCACTCCTAATTTTAAACACTAACTTTAATTATACCACCAATGGGTAGATAAATAAACCGTTATAGCTGATAAATTTGGCTCAGAAGTGTTTTGGTGGCTAAGATCCCTAATTAAAGACAGCCTGGTTTATCTCTTATTTTATTTTTTAAGTTCTAGTGATATAATACAAGATGAAGGTAATATATATTATTCAATAATTTTTTACCTGCATAATAGAAAGTTTTGTTATTAGAATTTAAATTTAATTTATAGAGGGAGGAAAAAATTTGCGTTTAATAGATACTCATGCTCACCTGGATTTTGATGATTATGAACAGGATAGAGAAGAAGTTTTTGCTAGAGCCCACAAAAAGGGTGTAGAAAAAATTGTAAATATTGGTGCAGATCTGGAAGGGAGTCGGCGGGCTGTGGAACTGGCCGAAAAATATGATTTTATTTATGCTTCAGTTGGGATTCATCCACATGAGGCAGATACTGTAAACAGAGAAAGTCTGGCAGAGATTAAGGCTTTAGCTGCTTCCTCTAAGGTAAAGGCAATTGGAGAATGTGGACTTGATTTTTATTATGATAATTCACCTCGTGAGATTCAAAAAGAAGCCTTTAAAAAACAGCTTGATCTGGCGCTCAAACTTGAGCTTCCGGTAGTTATTCATTCTCGAGAAGCGGCAGCAGAGACTTTAGAAATTTTAGCCCAGGCTGCTGATTTTGCCGAAAATTTAATTTTCCACTGTTATGCCTATGGGCCGGAAGAGATTGAAGAAATTATAAATAGAGATTATTATGCAGCCTTTGGGGGCTTAATTACCTTTAGCAGTGCTCAGCCGATTAGAGATGCTTTAAAAAAAGTGCCGTTGAATAGAATTTTGCTGGAAACTGATGCCCCCTATCTGACTCCAGCACCTTATCGGGGAAAAAGAAATGAACCGGCCTATTTAGAACAAATTGTAAAAAAGGCTGCAGAAATAAAAGGGATTACTGCTGAAAAAATGGGAGAAATTACAACTGAAAATGCTGAAAGAATCTATGGATTTTAAAATTTAATTGAAATTTGGAAATTTTAAATTTGCTGTCTAAAAGTCTTTAAAAAGAAGATAAAACAGGGAGGCTATTTAAATGAAAATAGGAATAATTGGGCTGGGAGATATTGCTCAAAAAGCATATTTACCTTTAATTACGCAAATGGAAGCTGTAGATCCTTATTTCTGTACTCGTAACAAAACTACTCTAAAGCAGCTGGGGAAAAAATATCGAGTTGATAACTTATATAGCTCAGTTGATGAGCTGCTAAAAGAAGATTTAGACGCTGCTTTTATTCATGCAGCTACAGAAGCACATTATTCTTTAGCCAAAAAACTTTTAAAAAATAATATTCCCACTTTTGTTGATAAACCACTTACCTATCATTTAGAACAGACTGAAGAGCTGATTAAACTGGCTAGAAACAATAATGTGATTTTGATGACCGGATTTAATCGTCGTTATGTTCCAACTTATAGGCCTTTATTGGCAATTGAGAATCCTAAAACAATAATTATGGAGAAAAATCGAAGAGAACTTCCCGGGGATCCCCGCAGTTTTATAATGGATGATTTTATTCATGTAATTGATATGATTTCGTATTTAATGGGCGAAGTTGATTTGAATCAAGTTGATGTCAATAAAATTAAAAGAAATAATAAATTAGTTCAGGTTATCTTAAAGCTCAGTCAGGGAGAAAACACTGCAATTGGAATTATGAATCGAGATAATGCAATTACTGAAGAAACTCTTGAACTAATGAGCTTTAAACAGAAAAAGAAGATAAAAAACATAACTCAAATTGTTAATTATAATGATGGTAAAGAAATTATTTCTCAGACAGCTGGCTGGAATAAGATGGGATATGATCGGGGTTTTGTAGATATGATCAGTGAATTTTTAGAAAGGGTAAGAAAAGGAGAGAATAATAAAAAGGAACTGGCAGCAGATTTATTAACTCATCGTCTGGCTGAAAAAGTTATTGAAGCTTAAAAATAAATTGTCAGCTTAAGTTAAAAGATTGCTTGATTATCAGAACTTCCAACTTTGCCTGAACTGAGTGAATATGATAAAATTATAACAAATAATTTAATAAGGATGATTTAAAATTAATATGAAAAATAAGATTGCAACACCTTCAGCAACAAAAAAGATTTTGCGTGAGCACAACTTAAATTTAAAAAAGAGTCTCGGTCAGAACTTTCTAATTGACTCTAATATTATTGATATTATTACAGCAGCAGCAGAGATAAAAGGTGATGAATTTATAATTGAAATTGGTCCTGGGATTGGCTCACTAACTCAGGCAGTACTAGAAAAGCTAAAGAGTGGTAATATGCTGGCTGTAGAAAAAGATGCAGCAATGGTTGAAGTTCTAGAAGATATTTTTGCAGATCAGGAAAAACTAGCTTTGCTTAATCAGGATGCGCTGAAAATCAAATGGGAAGAAACAGCAGCTAAATATAATCCTGAAAATCGGAAGATGAAGCTGATTGCAAATCTTCCCTATTATGTAACTACTCCAATAATTATGGGGGTTTTAGAGAGTGAGCTGGAGCTTGAACAGATGGTATTTATGGTGCAGAAAGAGGTTGGAGAAAGAATTTGTGCCGGACCAGAAACCAAAAAATTTGGTTCCTTAAGTGTTGCAGTTCAGTATCACATGCAGCCAGAAATCGTACATCAGGTCCCTGCATCTGTATTTATACCTCAGCCGGATGTTGATTCGGTTATTGTCAGTTTAACTCCCTATGAGAAAAATATTTATCAGGAAGAGGTAATTAACAGAAAATTCTTCTTTCAGGTTGTAAAATCAATATTTCAGCAGCGGCGTAAAACCCTGCGTAATAGTTTGAGTAAATCAGCTGTAATCAATCTTGACCGTGATCTTGTAACTCAAGCTTTAGAAGATGAAGGTATTGGTCTTAAAAAACGTGGTGAAAAACTTTCTATTTCGGAAATGATTTCAATAAGTAATAGAATTTATGAAATGAAAGAAAATAAATGATTTAGGTTAAATAATTAAATTTTTAGCTGGAATTTTGGAAGGAGGCAGAAAAATGGTTAAAGTAGAAATCTGTGTGGGCAGCCACTGTTCACTTGTAGGAGCATTAAATATTTTAGATACTTTAGAAGAATTACAGGAGGAGTATCCAGAACAAATTGAGATAAATAGAGTTGAATGTTTGGATATGTGCGGAGATATCAAAAATGCTCCTGTAGTTAAAGTTGATGATGATCTTATTACCTCAGCTCAAACTCAGATGGTAATCAGTAAAGTAATGGAGAGGATAAAATGAGCAAATTAAAAGGAATTTATACTGATATAGTTAAAATTCGACGGATGGTCTTTGCTGAGCTGGCAAGGCTGGCTCTCAAAGATGCTGAGTGTGAAGAATTTGATAAAATACCTTATCGAATCATTGATACTGAAGAAGCTACATATAGATCAAGTATTTTTAAAGAAAGAGCAATAGTTGCTGCCCGGGTTCGGATGGGACTGGGAATGGACTATGAAACAAACCAGGAACATAAACTGCTTTCAGAGGGAATCAGAGATTTTCTTAAAAACGATAATCAGCTCAAGGAACCTCTGGTCAATGTAATTCGTTTTGCTTGTGAGAAATGTCCGACAAATGCTCATTTTGTAACTAATAACTGTCGTAAATGCCTTGCTCATCCCTGCAGTATTGTCTGTCCTGTTGATGCAATTACTATTGAAGAGCACGCTGCAGTTATTGATCAGGAAAAATGTATCAACTGTGGGAAGTGTAAGGAAGCCTGTCCTTATGAGGCAATTGTAAACTACGAGCGCCCCTGTGCAGCTGCCTGTGGTGTTGATGCCATAGAAAGTGATGATTATAATCGAGCTCAAATAAATCAGGATAAATGTGTAAGCTGTGGTCAGTGTATTATAGCCTGCCCATTTGGAGCTATTGCAGATAAATCTATGATTTATCAGCTTTTAAAATCAATTAAAAAAGGGGAAGATGTCCGGGCAATTATTGCACCTTCCTTTGTCGGTCAGTTTGGTCCTTTAGTTTCTGCAGAAAAAATTGTAACTGCTTTAAAAGAGCTGGGTATGAAAGAAGTGCGCGAGGTTAGCCTGGGAGCTGATTTTGCTTCTCTGCATGAAGCTGAATTATTTGCAGAAGATATTCCAGAAAAGCAGCCCTATCTTGGCACTTCCTGCTGTCCATCCTGGACTTATGTGGCAGATAAACATGTGCCTGAAGTTAAGGATAATATATCTGAATCTAGCTCACCAATGATTTTTGCAGCTAAATCAGTTAAAGAAGATAATCAGAACAGTAAAGTTGTATTTATTGGCCCCTGTGTTTCTAAAAAACTGGAGGCCTTAAGTGATAAAGTAAAAGATGAGGTGGATTTTGTAATTACCTTTGAAGAGCTAGCAGCGATTTTTGTAGCGGCAGATATTGAGCTGACCAAAGTTGATGCAGAAGAGGAAATTAGAGATGCATCATATTATGGTCGCGCTTATGCTAATGCAGGTGGAGTTGCTGAAGCAATCAGGCAGAATTTGAAAGTAAAATATGAAATAGATCCGCCAATTACTAAAGCAGATGGACTGGCAGATTGTAGAAAGACCTTAATGAAAGCAAAGGCTGGAGTTCTTGCTGGACATTTGATTGAAGGAATGGCCTGTGAGGGCGGCTGTGTTGGTGGTCCTGGAACTTTGCTGGCTACCAAACGGGGAGCAAAATATGTTGATAAATTTGCAGATGAGTCACCTTACAAATTTGCCTTTGAAAATGAAAACTTGAATAAGAATGAGCCAAAAGAATAAAAATTCCATTATCATCATCTCTTATCACTACTACTTATAAGGGCATAAGTTTTGCTTAAATGGGCAACTTATGATATAATTATTTTTGAATTGTTTTCAAAATGAGGTGAATCTGAATGGAAGAAAATGTTCTTGATAAAATAAAAGAGGAAGTAAAATCATTTGTCGGTCATCGAGTAAGTGTTAAAGCCAATCGAGGCAGACGAAAAGCGGTAGAAAAAGAAGGGGTTTTGGAAAAAACTCATGAAAATGTTTTTGTAGTTAGAATTAAAGATCACAATCAAATTAGGCGACTTTCTTATACTTACTCAGATCTTTTAACAGATGATGTAGTAGTCATGTCTAAAGATGATGAAGTAAAGATAGGTGTTTAATTTAAGATAGAGGATATAAATTTAATAGAGCAGCCGTAGCTGGCTGCTTTTTTTCCTGTTATTTTTTAAATAAAATTTTACAAAAAAAGAATATATTTCTAAGAAGATAATCTGTATTATCTAAGTATTATTCATAAACGGGTAATTTAATAACGGGATAAACTCAAAAAAACGAAAGGGGAGATAGGTTTGGGAATTGATATGGCTATAGGATTACTCGGTGGTCTGGGCCTCTTTATCTATGGGATGAAGCAGATGAGTGAGGGGTTACAAAAAACTGCCGGGAAAAGACTGCGTCATTTTTTGGCTGCCATGACTTCAAAACCAATTATGGGAGTTGGAGTTGGAACAATTGTTACCGCCATAATTCAAAGTAGTAGTGCAACTACAGTTATGGTTGTAGGTTTTGTCAATGCTGGTTTAATGACTTTATTCCAGTCAATTGGAGTAATTATGGGTGCCAATATAGGTACTACAGTAACTGCTCAGTTAATTGCTTTTAAATTAGGTGATTATGCTTTTCATGCAATAGCAATTGGTGCTTTTACATATTTATTTTCTAAAAGCAAAAAATTTCAGTATATTGGACAGATTTTATTAGGTTTTGGTTTATTATTTTTAGGTTTAGAAACTATGGGGGATACCATGGAACCCCTAAAGGATTCAGTTGTTTTCGTCAACTGGATGGAAAGTTTTGCTCAGTATCCAATTTTGGGTATTTTAACAGGTATTTTTGTTACAGTAGCTATTCAGAGTAGTTCAGCTTCATTTGGTATTCTCTTAGGACTGGTGACTGCAGGAGCTATTCATTACGAAGCTGCAATTCCAATTCTTTTAGGTAGTAACATTGGTACAACTGTTACTGCTATTTTATCCGCGATAGGTGCTAATTTAACAGCTAAAAGAGCTGCAGCTGCCCATTTTTTATTTAATGTTCTGGGAGCTGGAATAATGATTGCATTTCTTTATATAGTGCCAGATTTTGGTTCTTTACTTGAAAATTTAATTTTAAATATCAGTGGAATTTTTGGCCAGATAAATCCTTCTGAGGAAAGGCTTCTGGCGAATACGCATACATTCTTTAATGTTGTGAATACACTTGTCTGGTTACCATTTACAGGTTTTATGGTTTATTTAGTTAAAAAAATGCTTCCAGGTGAAGACTTAACTCTAAAAAGAGGAACTACTTTTATAGATGATAGAATGTTAAGTACCCCCTATGTTGCAATTGATCAGGTTAAAAAAGAAATTGCGGCAATGGGTAAAATTTCTCGAGATATGGTCTGCGAATCTGTAGACGGATTTTTGAGTAAAGATGGTGAAGTAATCAGAAAGATTAGACATCATGAGGATATAGTAAATGAAATGGAGGAAGAACTTTTACATTTTATTCAGAAAATACCTCAGGCGCAATTAAATGATGTTGATATCCGAACTTTAGATAAATATTTTGCTGTGGTTGATGATATTGAAAGTATTGCTGATGATGCTGATGATATTGCAGAGTTAATCGAAAATAGATTAGAAAATAAACTCAAGTTTTCCTCTGATGCTCAGGCAACAATTCAGGAAGTATATTCAATTATCTGTGATGTACTGGATAAGACTTTGGAATTGATTGAAACTGATGACCTTGAAATCGCTGCTGAAATTTTGGAAGCAGAAGAAAGATTAGATCAAATGCAAATTCAATTTCGACAGGAAAGTATTAGTAGAATCAAAGGTTCCGATAAAGGAAGCTGTGATCCTAATTCCGGTATTATTCTTTTAGAATTACTTGATGATCTTGAGCATATCAGTGATCAAATGGCTGATATTGCTTACAGCATAATTGAAATTTATGAAGATGAAAGCACAGGTAAAGATGTTCAGGAAGTAGATGTGGTTTAAATTTACAAAGATTTAACATTGATATAGATTTATTTGCTTGGGGCCTCCTTTTTATAGGAGGCTCTTTTTGCTATAATGGAGAAAAGAGCTATTTTTAATTGTCCATAGTCTTCACAACGGTTTTCGTTGATAGCTAATTATTAGTTTTTTCTAACTCACTTCGTTCAGACAGGGAAAAAACTTTTCATAATTAGCTATACTCAAACCTGTTTCGACTAAAGGGCCAATTAAAAAAACTCTTTTCTCTGGGGATGCTTGAAGTTTGGATTGTTATCCTAATTTAAAGAATTGTTCTAATGATAATTTAATAAATTATAATCAAAGCTATTTTGTCTGAAGTACAAAATCAGATAAAGATTTAAGGAGGTTTCTATGACTAAATCATTTTCTGAAATGTCGCTGGAAGAATTATGGCAGCTGTTTCCCATAATCTTAAAAAAACATAATTCGGAATATAAAGAGTGGTACCGGGAAGAAAAGAAGAATTTACTAGCTGCTCTGCCGAAAAAATATATTGAACGGATTAATCACATTGGTAGTACTGCAGTTCCTGGGCTGCTGGCCAAGCCAACTGTTGATATTTTGCTGGAAATAAGCAGAGAAGCTGGGATCGCAAAGATTGAAGCAGAGCTAAAAAATGCCGGCTGGACTTTGATGCATAGAAATGAGGATTCTCAAGAACTTAATCTAGTTTTTAATAAAGGCTATACTCCACACGGCTTTGCAGACAAAGTGTTTCACTTACATCTACGCTATCTTGATGACTGGGATGAATTATATTTTAGAGATTATTTGATTGCTCATCCAAAAATAGCAGAAAATTATGGAGCTTTAAAAAAGAATTTAGAAGCAGAGTATAAAAATAATCGTGATGGTTATACGGAAGCAAAAACAAATTTTATTACAAAGTGGACTGCTGAAGCCAGAAAAGATTTTAAGAATAAATATAAAATAAATAAAAAAGATTAATTTGCTCAAAAATCAGAAATCCAGGAGGATTTATAATGGAAAAGATTCTTGTTGTTGAGGATGAAAAAAATATTAGAGAATTAATCAAATTTAATTTAAAAAACGCGGGCTATACAGTTGAGACTGCTGCAGATGGTAAACTAGCATTAGAAAAACTTTCTGAAGAAATTGATCTGATAGTTTTAGATTTAATGTTACCCGAAATTGATGGTATGGAAGTCTGTCGCCGGGTAAGAGCTAATAAACAACTGCGGCAGATCCCGATAATCATGCTAACTGCTAAAGGGGAAGAAGTTGAAAGAATTCTTGGCCTGGAGATGGGTGCAGACGATTATATGACAAAACCATTTAGCCCCAGAGAATTAGTTGCCAGAATTAAGGCAATCTTTAGAAGGGTTAAAGAGTTTAGAGAAGATAGTGAAAAAATAAAAGATGAGATAATTGAAGCCGGAAAATTAAAACTGGATATTTCTCGTCATGAAGTAATTTATGCAGAAGAGCAGATTGTTTTAACTCCCAAAGAATTTGAACTTCTCCGCTATCTGCTTATCAATCAGGGAAGAGTTTTAAGTCGAGATTTACTTTTAGAAAAAATATGGGGCTATGAATATGCTGGAGATACAAGAACAGTTGATGTTCATATTAGGCGACTGCGCAAAAAAATTGAAGCTGATTATATAGCCACAGTTAGAGGGGTGGGATATAAATTTGTTAAAATGGAATAATTTAGGTATCAAGAATCGTTTGATTATAATTTTCGTTGTAATGCAGCTTTTTATCATTGCATTAAGTTTTTACTACTTTAGTACAAATCATCGAGAATTTTATTTAGAACAGGAGAGAATTAGTCTGGATCATTATTCTCAATTGATGCTTAATAATATTAAAGCAGAAGAAATCTATAATTTAAGCCCAAGTCTGGAAAAAAAAGCTGCCAACTGGTCCCGAGATTCGGAAACCAGAATTACAATTATTGCAGCTGATGGGAATGTACTGGCTGATTCTCATTATGAGATCAGTGAGATGGATAATCATCGAAATCGGCCGGAAGTGGCTGAGGCTTTTCGCAATCAGAATTCAGGCAGTGAAATTCGTTATAGTGAAACAATTGGAGAAGAAATGCTGTATTATGCTGTTCCAATTAAAGATCAGGATAGAATAATTGGAATTTTAAGGACGGCGCGTCCGCTTCAATTTATTAGAAGTGTTTTAGTAGAAGATATAAAAAGTTATCTTTTTTTCTTTCTCATTCTGGCAGTAATTACAATTCTTTTAGCTTGGCGGCTTACCTTCAGTATTGTTAAACCGCTGGAAACCGTTACTGAAACAGCAGAAAAAATATCTGAGGGTGATTTAAGCCAGAGAATTCCTGTAAGAAAATATAATAGTGAAATTGAAAAACTGGCTCGAATGTTCAATTTTATGGCAGCAGAACTGGAAGAAAAAATTACAGAGATTTCACAGGAAAAAAATAGGATTGAAGCAATTTTAGAAAGTATGGTTGATGGTGTAATTGCTGTTAATGAAGAAGGAAAAGTGGCCTTAATTAATCCTGCTGCACGTAGAATATTCAATATTGAGGCAGAGAGGGTTAAGGGAAAAGAACTGATTAGCACTCTTTTTAGTCACAGAATTGATATGTACCTGCAGCGTGCTTTTGATAAAAAAGAAAGTATAAGCAGGGAGATTAAGTATAAAAATCCTGAGCCAAAAATTATTCATGCAACATTTATCCCCCTACTGGATGAGCAGAAAAATGTTACTGGTGGGGTAATTGTATTAACTGATATTACTGAATTAAGAAAATTAGAAACAGTTAGGAATGATTTTGTGGCCAATGTCTCACACGAATTAAGAACTCCGCTTACATCGATGGTTGGTTATTTAGATACACTTTTAGAAAGTAATATTGAAGACCCGGCGACACGAGACAAATTCTTAAAAATAATTAAAGAGGAAACTGATCGCTTATCAGTTTTAATTAAAGATCTACTTAACTTATCAAAGATTGAGTCTCAGTCTTTTGATCTTAAAGCAGATAATTTAGGGGAAGTATTAACTAAAGTAGTTAATTTATTAGAAAAAAAAGCAGAAGATAAAAATATTGATCTAAAAATTGAGATAGCAGCCAATCTGCCGCTTGTTTATATGGTTCGGGAGCAGATAAAGCAGGTAATGATTAATTTGATTGATAATGCAATTAAATATACTCCTGCAGGTGGAAAAGTCAGCATTAATGTAGAAGCTGAAGCTGATAAAGTTTATATTTCTGTGAAAGATAATGGAATTGGAATACCATTATCTGATCAGGAAAGGATTTTTGAAAGATTTTATAGAGTCGATAAAGCTCGGAGTAGAGCTCTTGGTGGCACCGGGATTGGTCTTTCAATTGTCCGTAATATTATAAAACAACATGGAAGTGATATTCAGGTCAAAAGTCGTGAAGGTGCTGGAAGTGAATTTTCTTTTTATTTAAAAGCAGCTGAATAAGTCTTAACTTTAATACCTGCTCTGACTAATATGAGCAGGTATTTTCTTTGCTTAATTTTGTAGTTGATAAACTATAAAATTAAAATATAATTTTGCTATGACAAGCTTTAACAACTAAAAAAGTAGAAATTAGTATAAAAAATATTGACTTAACTAATATTTAATGTTATTATCATATTAGTATTTATTAATATTAAAAGCCAAAAGGAGAATTTTGATGGATAAGTTACTTAATTTTTTAAAGTGTATAGCTGATGAAAATCGAATAAAAATACTTAAACTTTTATTGGATAGTCAGTACTGTGTGTGTCAGCTTCAACAGCTGCTGGGAAAATCTCAATCAAGTGTTTCTCAACACCTTAGTTATTTTAAAGAGCTGGATCTTTTAATAGAAGAAAAAAGTGGTAAGTGGATTTATTATTCAATCGATAGAGGGGTCTATGACAGTTATTTAGCCAGTCTGATTTCTTTAAGTTCAAATTCGCTAACTGAATTAAATTTGCCAGAACTTCAATCTAAGATAGATAATTTAGATACAGCAGCTGAGATTAAATCAGCTTCTAAAGGAGGCTGTTGTTAATGTTTTTATTATTTGAAAAATTGGCAGATTTGATAACTTATAATTTCTTTGGCCTGGACTCAGCAGGTAGATTGGGAGACTCTGTTCATTTCTTTATCTATGATACAACTAAGATAATTTTTTTGCTCTCTATAATGATCTTTTTTATTTCAATTATTAGGAGTTATTTCCCCCCAGAAAAAACAAAAAAACTTTTAAGTAGTTATAGAAAAATTACAGGACATGTTATGGCTTCATTACTTGGAGTTGTGACACCATTTTGTTCCTGTTCATCTGTTCCAATATTTATTGGTTTTGTAGAGTCTGGAATTCCACTTGGAATTACCTTTTCTTTTTTAATTACTTCACCAATAGTTAATGAGGTAGCTCTGGTTATGCTCTATACAATTTTTGGTTGGAAAATCGGGACTATCTATTTGATCAGTGGTATTGTTGTCGGAATTGTTGGTGGAATTGTGATTGAGATTTTAGGAATGGAAAAACAGGTAGAAGAATATGTTTACCAGATCAGCGCAGAGGAAAGTGAGATTGAAAAGCTAAACTGGAGTGATAGAATTGATTTCGCTCGGGCCGAAGTTAAAGAGATTGTGAGTAGAGTCTGGAAGTATGTAATAATTGGCATTGGATTGGGTGCTGTAATACACGGATATGCACCGGCCAAATTACTGGCTGAATATGCAGGAGTAAATAATCCTTTATCAGTTATTGCTGCTGTTATTGTTGGGATACCTCTTTACTCTAATGCAGTTGGTACCATACCAATTGTGGAGGCTTTAATGAGTAAAGGTGTTGCTCTGGGAACAGCTTTAAGTTTTATGATGGCAACTACTGCTTTATCTTTGCCAGCAATGATTATTCTGCGTAGAGTAATTAAACCTAAATTGATTGCCGTTTTTGTAACTGTTGTTGGAGTTTCAATTATTGGGGTAGGATATATGTTTAATTTAATTATCTAATTTTTAATTAAATAACCTGTATAGAAATTTGATTATTATAAATTGATTTAAGAAATTAAATTACAAATCAAATCTGAGGAGTGTTAAAGATGAAAATTACTATTTATGGACCAGGATGCAAAAATTGTGTCAATCTTGCTGACAATGCCAGGAAAGCTGTAGCAGAAGCAGGTATTGAGGCAGAGATAATTAAAGTTGAGGATATGAAAGAAATTGCAATGGCTGGAATTATGAGTACTCCTGCAATTGGTATTAATGGAAAGGTTAAGATAAAAGGGAGGGTTGCATCAGTAGAAGAAATTAAAGAGTTAATTGCTTAAATGTATTTATAAGCTGATAAATTATTTTAAGCACTCAATTATGCTAAGATAAAATTAAGCTTCTTTTACTTTTAAAAAATTAAATAAGTTTTTAATTAGACCGCCTACATTGGAAGTATTATATCAATGAGGGCGGTTTTTTTGTTTACATTATTTTAACATTAGTGACATACTGTTGTAACATTAGGCTGTTATCATTTAATCAGAGTCAAGTTAATAAAGAAAATAAAAATTCCTTAAGGGGGAAAAAATTAATGAGTAAAATTAATTCTTTTGTTGTTGTGCTGGCACTCTTACTGGTAGCTGTTATGCCCTTTAGTGTAATGGCTCAGGAAGAACTTACAATTCAGGGTTCTTCGACAGTTCTGCCGATTGCTCAAAAAGCGGCTGAGGTTTATATGGAGCAAAATTCTGATGTAAATATTTCTGTTCGTGGTGGTGGATCAGGTAACGGTATTGCTGCTTTGATTGATGGTGCTGTTGATATTGCAGATGCCTCTAGATTTGTTAAGCAAGCAGAGGTTCAAGCTGCAGTAGAAAATGGAATTTATCCTGTGCCTCACAGAGTAGCAATGGATGGAATTGCTGTTGTAGTTAATCCAGCCAATTCGGTTGAAGAATTAAGCCTGGAAGATATTAAATCAATTTATACTGGTGAAGCTACTAACTGGTCAGAATTTGGAGGACCAGATATGGAAATAGTAGTTGTCTCTAGAGATTCAAGTTCTGGTACTTTTGAAGTGTTTAATGAGATTACACTTGGTAAAGAAAGATTGACTAAAGCAGCTTTATTACAGGCTTCTAATGGTGCAGTTGCCGGAGTTGTTTCTGATACTGAAGGTGCTATCGGTTATGTGGGACTTGGTTATTTATCTGATTCACTTAAAGCTGTTAAAGTTAATGGGGTTCTACCTTCTAATGCAACAGTAGCCAGTGGAGAATTTCCAATTGCTCGTCCGCTATTCATGTTTACTGATGGCTGGCCAGAGGGTTTAACAGCCAGATTTATCAACTTTATCTTAAGTGCTGAAGGCCAGGCTCTAGTAAAAGAGCAGGGATTTGTACCTCTTCACTAAAAGATAAATTATAAAGTTTTATAAAGTTAATAGATAAACATCAAATATACTAGTATCAACCTGGAAAAGGGAGAGGCCTCTCCCTTTTTCAATGTTTATTTATAAAATTTTTTCTATACTTGAGAGGTGAAATTTATGTTAAATTGGAAGACTAAAGAAAAAATAATTAAAAATATACTTTTATTTTTTGCTTTTTCATCAATACTTTTCTTAACAGGGATTATTATTGTTTTGTTTAAAGAGGGAGCTCCAATTTTTTCTAAAGTAGGAATTTTGGAATTTCTTTTCACCAGTGACTGGTATCCAACTTATGATCCGCCAGGTTATGGTATTTTTAATCTTTTGTCAGGCTCAATAGTGGTAACAATTGGAGCAATGGTTATTGCAGTTCCTTTTGGAGTTGCATCTGCAATTCATATTGCTTATATTTTGCCCAAAAAATTTAAGAATATTGTTAAGCCAACAATAGAAATGCTGGCTGGAGTGCCTTCTGTTATCTATGGACTATTTGGAATGAAGATTTTAGGTCCATTTTTAAGAGAAGTTTTTGGCCTGCCTACCGGATTAACTGCTTTAAATGCAATGATAATGCTGGGAATTATGGCTTTGCCGACAATTGTTAGTCTGGCAGAAGATGCAATTACAGCAGTTCCTCAAAATTTCAGAGATGCCTCCCTGGCTTTAGGGGCTAATAGATTAGAAACCATGTTCAGAGTTATACTTCCCACAGCTTCTTCTGGTATTGTGACAGCTGTAATTTTAGGAATGGGAAGAGCCATTGGAGAAACAATGACAGTTTTAATGGTTGCTGGGGGTGCTTCGCTGTTTCCAAGTAATATTTTAAAACCTGTTAGGCCAATGACTGCAACAATTGCTGCCGAAATGGGAGAAGCTCCGGTTGGAAGTGAGCATTATCAGGCATTATTTGGAATAGCAATAATTTTATTTTTAATAACTCTTATTTTTAATATCTTTGCAGATTTTGCTCAGCAGAGATTTAAGAAAAAGGTGAGTGGAGAATAATGGAAAATAAATTAACTAAAAGAAAAGCAGTAGAAAAAATAGTATTTAGTATTTTGGGATTATTAATGCTGTCTTCAATAGCTGTCCTGGGCGTAATTATATTTTTTATCTTTAAAAGAGGTCTGGGGGTAATTAGTTGGGAATTCTTAACCTCTATGCCTAAGAACGGAATGACAGAGGGTGGAATTTTACCGGCAATTGTTGGTTCTTTTTATCTGGTTAGTGGAGCAATTTTAGTTGCTACCCCGCTTGGAGTCTTTGCAGCAATATATATGACTGAATATGCCAAAAAAGGAAAATTAATTAGAATAATTAGAATAGGTGTTAATAATTTAGCAGGTGTACCCTCAGTTGTATTTGGGCTTTTTGGTCTATCTATCTTTGTAAAATATCTTAATTTTGGAGTTTCCATTTTATCAGGAGCTCTTACGCTGGCTATTGTTATTTTGCCAACTATAATTCGAGCTTCAGAAGAAGCATTAATGTCAGTTCCCGATGAATACAGAAGTTCTTCTCTGGCACTGGGGGCAACTAAATGGCAGACGATAAAAAATGTAGTTTTACCAGCTGCATTGCCCGGAATTTTAACTGGGTGTATACTGGGAGTAGGACGTGTAGCTGGGGAGACGGCACCTATAATTTTTACGGCAGCTACTTTCTTTTCAATGCGTCTTCCCAACTCAGTATTTTCAGAAGTAATGGCCTTACCATATAATATTTATGCACTGGTTGCTACCGGTACTTTTCCCCAAAAGCAGATTCCAATTGCTTATGGTACAGCTGTAGTATTACTGGTATTAGTTTTATTGATTAATTTAGTTGCTATTTTTATGAGAATTAAATTTAGCAAAAAGAATACAAATTAAGCTGGAAGGAGTAAATTTATGAGTGAAATTAAAATGGAAGTAAAAAATCTTGATTTTTATTATGATGATTTTCAGGCTCTAAAAAATATTAATATACCGCTTGAATCAAATAAAGTAACTGCTTTAATTGGGCCTTCAGGTTGTGGTAAATCAACATTTTTGCGGACTTTAAATAGAATGAATGACCTTATTGAGGGTAGCAGGGTAGAGGGAGAAGTTCTTTTTGATAATGAAAATATTTACAAGGAAAATGTTGATGTAGTTGAATTAAGAAAAAGAGTTGGAATGGTTTTTCAGCAGCCTAATCCGTTTCCGAAATCAATATTTGATAATGTCGCCTATGGGCCCAGAATTCACGGCCTTAAGGACAAAGATAAATTAGAAGAAATTGTAATTGAAAGTTTAAAGGGGGCTGCCTTATATGAGGAAGTGAAAGACAGGCTTGATGATTCAGCTCTGGGTCTTTCTGGAGGACAGCAGCAGAGACTTTGTATTGCTAGAGCTCTGGCAGTTAAACCTGAAGTTTTATTAATGGATGAGCCGGCTTCAGCCCTTGACCCAGTAGCAACAGCTAAAATTGAAGATTTAATAGATGAGCTAAAGAATAATTATACTATTGTAATTGTTACCCACAGTATGCAGCAGGCGGCGCGTGTTTCCGATAATACCGGCTTCTTTTTGATGGGAGATCTGGTTGAATTTGATCAGACTGATAAGATATTTGAAAATCCATCTGACCAGCGGACAGAAGATTATATAACAGGTCGTTTTGGTTAAAATCAAATCTGAGTTTATTATTAAGTTAGGAGCTATTTATTATTTTAAAAATAGCTTGAAGGAGGTATATAGTAAAAATGAATGAATCTCGTAAGGCTTTTCATACAGAACTGAAAGATTTAGAAAATGAAATGTTAAAAATGGGAAGTGTTGTTGGTGAAAGTATAAGTAAGAGTATTGAAGCTTTAATGAACAAAGATATTAAGCTTGCTGATGAAGTAATTAAAGATGATGATATAATTGATGACTATGAACTAGATATAGAAGAAAAATGTACCCGTTTGATTGCTCTCCAGCAGCCAGTGGCAATTGATTTGCGAAAAATTATTGTTATTTCCAAGTTAGTGACTGATCTGGAAAGAATTGGTGATAATGCTTCAAATATTGCCTATAAAGTAAAAGAAATTGGTGACCAACCCCTAATTAAAGAAATGCAGGATCTACCTGGTATGAGGGATATTGTTGTCCAGAGGTTGCGAGAAAGTTTAGAAGCTTTTGTTGATATGGATATTGAAAAAGCAAAACAAGTTGCAGCTAGAGATGAAGCTGTAGATCGTCTAGATGAGCAGATCAATTCTGAACTGCTAACAGTTATGGAAAATGACTGTGCGACAATTGAGCAGGGAACTTCACTGATGTTTATTAGTCGATTTTTAGAAAGAATAGGTGACCATTCTACCAATATTTGTGAGAGAACAGTTTATATGAAAACTGGAGAATGGACTGAATTAGAATAAATTAGAAAAAAATAATTTAATAGTTATTAATAAAAGTGTACTCTATCAAGGAGTGCACTTTTTTTACTTAAAATAGTAATTGCAATAACAAAACTACTGTGATAAAATTTCTAATTAGTAAATAAAAAAGGGGGTATTTTTATAGATGTTAAAAAAGTTTTTTAGTTATTATAAAAATCACTGGAAATTATTTTTAGTCGATATTAGCTGTGCTATTTTAATGTCCGGTATTGACCTTGTCTATCCAGTTTATGTTCAGCGTCTGATTGATGATTATTTTCCTCAGCGTAATGCAAACATGATAATAAGAATTGCGATTATTTTGCTTGTTCTGTATATTCTGCGTTTTTTATTCCAATATATAGTTCACTATTGGGGACATGTGGTTGGAATTAGAATGGAAACAGATATGCGTTCTGATCTATTTACCCATCTGCAAAAATTGTCCTTTAAGTTTTATGATAATAATAAAGTAGGATATTTGATGTCCAGGGTTGTTAATGATTTAAATAACATTTCAGAACTGGCTCACCATGGCCCTGAGGATGTATTGATTTCGGCTATGTTATTAATTGGGTCTTTTTCAATTCTGGTAACTATGCACTGGCAGCTGGCCCTGGTAACTTTTGCTTTAATCCCGGTTATGTTTTTCTTTTCTCTGCATTTAGGAGAAAAAATGTATAATGCTTTTAAAGTTATCAGAGAAAAGATGGCTGAGGTAAATACAATAATTGAAGATAGTTTAAGTGGAATTAGAGTAGTTAAATCTTTTACAAATGAAGATTACGAAAATGAAAAGTTTTGTGAGGGTAATCATAATTATCGACGTTCTCGAGAATGGGCTATGAAAAACATGGCACAATTCCATTCCGGTATGAATCTTTTTATTAATCTAATTCGTTTAAGTACCCTGGCTGCTGGAGGCTATTTTATTTATAATGGTAGTCTTTCGGTTGGTCAGATGGTTGCTTTTTTATTTTATGTTGACATGTTTATGAATCCAATTAGAAGATTGGTTAACTTTAATGAACAGCTACAGCGCGGAATGTCTGGATTCAGCCGCTTCAAAGAACTTTTAGAGGTTGACCCAGAAATAGTTGACCATCCTGATGCTCGGGAGCTAAAAGGTGTTGCTGGACTTATAAAATATGAGGATGTTACCTTTGGTTATGATAACCATGAAAAGGTACTGAGCAATATTAATATAAGGATTGAACCGGGTAAAACAGTAGCTTTTGTTGGACCTTCTGGAGCAGGTAAATCAACTTTAACTAAACTACTGCCCAGATTTTATGAGATTGATAGTGGTAGTCTTTCTATTGACAATACTAATATTAAAAATGTGACTTTAGAATCACTGCGCCGTAATATTGGAATTGTGCAGCAGGATGTTTTTCTTTTTAATGGTACAGTTAGAGAAAATATTGCCTATGGGACAGCAGGTGCTTCAGATGAGGATATTATTGAAGCAGCGAAAAAAGCCAATGCACATGATTTTATTTTAAATTTAAGTGAAGGTTATGATACTGATATTGGGGAAAGAGGAGTTAAACTTTCTGGAGGACAGAAACAGAGAATTTCTATTGCGCGTTCATTTTTGAAAAATCCTCCTATTCTAATTCTGGATGAGGCAACATCTTCTCTCGATAATCGCAGTGAAAAAATTATTCAGAAATCTTTAGAAAAACTGGCAGAGGGACGAACTACCCTGGTTATTGCTCATCGACTTTCGACAGTGATAAATGCTGATCAGATTATTGTTTTAACTGAAGAAGGAATAGTTGAGCGAGGGAAGCATCAAGAATTAATTAAAAACAGAGGAGAATATGCTCAGTTATATAATGAGCAGTTTTCTACCAAACTGGCTGAATAAAAATATTAAATTTTAGTCTATTATAAAAAATGAATAGTTTACTTAAAGTCGGGGATTAACCCGGCTTTTTTCTTTGACAAGAGCTCTGAAATCTGCGATACTATAATCAGAAATGATTCTTTAACATATTTTAGTTATTGTCCTATAAACTATTTAAATAATGAAAGGAAGATTTATAATGTCAAAAAAATTATATCGTTCTCGTGATGACCGGATGATTGCCGGAGTCTGTGGAGGACTGGCAGATTATTTTAACGTAGATTCTTCTTTAATACGACTTGCAGTTTTATTTATATTTTTATTTCAGGGAGTAGGTTTGATTGCTTATATTATTGCCTGGCTTGTAATGTCTGAAGAGCCGGTGAAAAATGAATACAGAATGCCAGATGATTATTATATAGAAGATAAAAAATCTCAGGAAAGCCTTAATCAAGAGCAGGACGATAAGCAGGAGAGAGCCCAAAAAAACAGTGAAGATTATGAGTCCAGAAAAGAAAATGAAAAAAGATATTATGAGCAGTATCAAAATCATAGTCCTGAAAACAGTAACAATCGCCGCAAACTATTTGCAATAATCATGATTTTGGTTGGGTCTATTTTTTTAGTTGATATCTGGATTCCAACTTTGTACTGGGAAAAATACTGGCCTTTAATTTTAATTGCCGCTGGAGCACTGATGCTTAAGGGTGATAATAATGACAGATAATAGGGACCGCAGTTTAATTGCCCTCATTTTAATTTTTGCAGGTATTATATTTCTGGGAGATTCTCTTGGTGAGTATAATTTTAATATATTCTTATTTATACGCAGTTACTGGCCTGTATTATTGATTATATTTGGTTTGCATATTTTATTACAGAAAAGCAGTTTCTGGTTTATCGTTCCCATTATTGTTATTGGTCTATCATTATATTTAATTTATCTGCTTGTCAATCAACAGCCCTTTTATTTTATCCCACAGATGAGAATGCGTATTTTTGATTTCAATAATTTGCCTTTTAGATAATTATGCGGTTATTCTAATTATAATATTTAAAAACAAAACCACCTGAATTATTCAGGTGGCATTTATTTTCTAAGGCAGAGAAATTTATCTGCTTTTATTAAAGGAAAGCCGTTTTTCAATTACCGGGGCTAAGATTAAAACCAGAACTATTTTTGCAAAATCTCCGGGGATGAAAGGTATTACAGTCATATTAAGCGCTGCAAGTAAACCTGTATCTGTTACAAAACTAAAGTAGATACTACCAATGATATAATTACTTAATACAGCAGCAGTAAGTATCAAAAAGTATTTTTTATTATTACTGCTGTGGTGGGCTGCAATCCAGGCTGCAACTACAAAACTAATTAAGAAACCACCGGTAGGTCCTGCAATTACGCCCAGACCACCCTGGCCACCAGAAAAGATAGGCAAACCAAAAGCTCCCAGTAAAAGATATGTAACTTGAGATAAAACACCGTATTTTTTTCCAAGTAGTCTTCCTGAAAGTAGAACAAAGAAAGTTTGCAGAGTTATTGGTACTGGTCCAACTGGAATTATAATGTATGCACCTACTGCTGTTAGTGCTGCCATTAGAGCAGCTTTTATCATCTGATTTGTTTGCAAGAGAAACACTCCTTTCTTTTTGTTTAATCAGCCAAATCTGACTGATAGTCGAATTCTTTTAAGTAATGTTATCACAAACTTTAATTAATTTAAATAGCTATTTGAAAAGTTATTAATAAAAAATATAAATCGGAGGAGAATTATGCGAGAAATATATGTAAAAGCACCGGCAAAAATAAATCTTGCTCTACATGTTAGAGGACTTAGAAAAGATGGTTTTCATGAATTACAGATGATTATGCAGAGTATAAGCCTGGCTGATAGAATAAAATTAAAAAAGAAAAGTGGAGGAATTATTGTAAAAAGTTCCCAGACTGAGTTGCCTACTAATAAAGAGAATTTAGCTTATCAGGCCGCAGAAATTTTCTTTGAACTAAATCCTGAACTCAAGCAGGGAGTTGAAATATATATTGAAAAAAATATACCTATTGCTGCGGGAATGGCAGGGGGTAGTGCAGATGCTGCGGCAGTTATGAGGGGTTTATATTTATTATTTGAACTTAAGCCAGATTTAAATAAAATACGAAACTCTCTGGCAGATATTGGTTCTGATGTACCTTACTGTCTGGAAGGGGGAACTGTGTATGCTTCTGGCAGAGGAGAAATTTTAGAGAAACTACCCTTTATTGGAGAAAAATATCTGGTTGTGGTGACTCCATCCTTTAAAATTTCGACACCGGCAGTCTATAAATTATATGATGAATTAGAAGGATATGAAAAATTTGATTTTAAGTCAGTTCTAGCTAATTTAAAGAATAAAGAGGAACCTGATTGGAATCTTGATTACAAAAATGATCTGAAGAAAGCTGCTGAAAAAATTTGTCCGGAAATCAAGGAGATAAAAAATATATTAAATAATACAAAGGCTGCTTTTACAATGCTTTCTGGTAGTGGCCCTACAGTCTTTTCTATTTATAACAGTAGAGAGCAGGCAGAAAAAGTTGCAGCAAACTGGCCTCGTAAAAATGATTTTGTGACAGTAGTTAAAACAATTGATAGTTATTAAATTATTCAAAAATTAGCTAAAAAAATTAAAAGCTAACATGAGATTGACATCAATTTGATTTCGTGTTATACTTTCTGCAATAATTATTAGGACTTTGGGAGTAGTGATAAGAATGAAAAAAGGGAAAAACATTACGATGAGGGAAGCAAAACAAAAAACGGGCTTAAGCTCCAGGCAAATTCGTTATTATGATGAGCAGGATTTGATCTTTCCTGCCCGCAGTAGTGGGAATCAACGCCTTTTTTCGGTAAGCGATATTAAGAGATTAGTTAAAATCAAAGAGCTCCTTGCTGCTGGAAATAGTATTGAAACCATTCGTTCTAAATTAAGTGCTCCAGCACTGGAACAAAATATAGAAGACGATGTTGACTTTGATGATAATTATGATTATTATTCAGATGTTGATCTGGATTCACTTTACCCTGTTTCCAATCGTTCTGAGTTGATGAAAAAACTTTCCCGGAGTAATAAAGAATATTCTAAGGAGGAGGAAGAATAAATGGAAAAATTTAGTAGAGAGAAGATATTAAAGATTGCTGAAGAAAATAATGTTGAGTTTATTCGCCTACAGTTTGTTGATATTTTAGGTATTATTAAGAATGTGGCGATTACAATTGAACAGTTGCCGGAGGCGCTTGATGGCAAGATTATGTTTGATGGTTCATCTATTGAGGGTTATACGCGTATCCACGAATCCGATATGTATTTAAAACCTGACTATGATACTTTTACAATTTTCCCGTGGGGAACTAGTGGTGGTTGTACAGCAAGGATGATGTGTGATATTTATTTACCTGATGGAGAACCTTTTGTTGGTTGTCCGCGTGGAGCTTTAAAAAGAGCAATGGCAGAAGCTGAAGAAATGGGTTATGAAATGTTTGCTGGACCCGAACCAGAATTTTTCTTATTTGAAAAAGATGAGCATGGTAATCCAACAACAAACACTCATGATAAAGGTGGGTATTTTGATTTATCTCCAGTTGACTTGGGAGGAGAAGCACGTCGAGATACAGTACTTGCTCTTAAGAAGATGGGCTTTGAAGTTGAAGCAGCTCATCATGAAGTAGCTCCAGGCCAACACGAAATTGATTTTAAATACACACCTGTTCTGCGAACAGCAGATAATATTGCGACATTTAAGTTCGTTACTAAAATTATTGCTATGCAGCATAACCTGCATGCAACTTTTATGCCTAAACCAATTTATGGTGAAAGTGGTTCTGGAATGCATGTACATCAATCACTATATAGAAATGGCAAAAATGCCTTTTATGATCCTGAGGATGAGCATGGTTTAAGTGAAATAGCATATTATTATATAGGTGGTTTATTGAAACATGCTAAAGAGACAACAGCTATTTTAAATCCCACAATTAATTCTTATAAAAGGCTTGTTCCTGGTTATGAAGCCCCGGTTTACATATCCTGGTCGACTCAAAATCGTAGTGCTTTAGTTAGAGTCCCATCCGCTCGAGGAAATGGAACCAGATTAGAACTGAGAAATCCTGACCCGGCAGCCAATCCATATCTTGCAACAGCTGTAATGTTGAGAGCTGGCCTGGATGGAATTAAGAATAAAATTGATCCAGGGGAACAAACAACAGATAATATATATGAGATGAATTATAAGGAAAGGAAATCCAGGGGCATCAGCAGTTTACCTTCTTCTATGGATGAAGCTCTCAAACATTTCCAGGAAAGTGAATTCATGCGGGAAACTCTGGGCGAACATATCTTTAATCATTTAGTTGAAGCTAAGAAAATAGAATGGTCAGTTTATAAAAAACAGGTTCACAGTTGGGAGATTGATCAATACTTAACAACCTATTAATATTAGTTGGGAGGAATAAGCATGGAAGGTAGAGAAAATATTCAGGATCATTTAAAAAAAATTAAATTAAGTAATCTTGACACACGTTCCCTATCATTTTTAGCCCTTTTTATTGCCTTTACTGCTGTTGCAACTTATTTACATATCCCTGGTCCCAGTAGTTCTTATTTTAATCTGGGAGAAGTTGCTATTTATACTATTGCCTTAACTTTTGGGGCTAAAGCAGGTGGGATTGCAGGTGGAGTTGGTTCGGCTCTGATGGATATTATTCTTGGTTATTCAATCTGGGCTCCTTTTACCTTTGTAATTAAAGGTTTAGAGGGTTTGCTGGTAGGGAAAATTTCCAGTCAGAATGAGAAGAAATTTGATAGAAAAATATTTGCAATAATTGTTGGTGGAAATGTAATGATTCTTGGCTATGCAATTGCTAAAGCTTTTTTATTAAGCTGGGCAGTTGTCTTGCCTGAGATTGGAATTGATTTTGCTCAAATGTTAATTGGTGGAGTGCTGGCAATTCCACTTTCTCACCATCTCGATAATTATTTTGGGAAGTGATAGTTTTGGAAATTGGTAAACTTGCAGGAAATAAATTAAAAAAAACGATTCTCGATAAGATAAAACATTTTCGTTCAGATGTTATTGTATCAGCTGGCCCGGGAGAGGATAGTGCAGTGATTGATCTGGGAGACTATTTACTCGTAGTCTCTTCTGATCCGATAACGGGAGCAGAAAAAAATGCAGGTTATCTGGCGGTTAATGTAGCCTGTAATGATATTGCTGCAGCTGGTGCTGAACCGTTTGGAATTCAGGTTGTTTTGTTTTTGCCCCCCAGTCTGGCCGAAAGTAGAGCTGAGAAAATAATGGAAGAAATAGTAGAAACAGCTGCTGCAATGGAGATAGAAGTTCTTGGAGGTCATACAGAAATTACAGATCTTGTTCAAAAGCCAATAATTACTATTTCGGCAATGGGCAGGGCTCAAAAAGAAGAGTTGGCTTCCAGTTCTGCTGCAGAAGCTGGAGATATACTCTATATTTCTAAAGGAATGGGTATAGAAGGAAGTTATATTTTGGCCAGTGATTATAGAGAATTTTTACTTAAAAAGGGTGTCAGTAGAGATACTTTGAACCAGCTATCCAACTATTTAAAATTATTAAGTGTACTTCCTGAAAGTAGAATAGCTAGAAAAAATGGAGTAAAAGCAATGCATGATGTTACAGAAGGTGGAGTCTATGGTGCGATTTCTGAAATGGCAGCAGCAGCACAGTTGGGTTATGTTATTGAAAAAGATAATTTTTGGATTCCCCCCGAAGTTGAGGAAGTTTGTACTAAGTTGCACTTGGATCCAGCTGCTTTAATTTCTTCTGGTTCAATGTTAATGGCAGCAGCGCCAGAAATTGATCTGGCCGCTATTTTTGCAGATACAGATTTGAAACTGATTCGGGTTGGACGAATGATCGAATCCGGGACTTATATAGAAGAGAAAGGAATAAAAAAAGAATTTAAAGTCCCTGAAAAGGATGAGTTATGGAAATTTATTGAAAAATATCACAATAAAACTTGACATTTACATATAATGGAATTATAATGGTATTAACAAATAATTCCAAAGGCGGTGTATTTATGGAAATTACAGATGTCAGAGTTTTTCCGGTTGAGATTAATGGAAGTATGGTCAAGGCTTATGCAACAGTAACATTTGATGATTCTTTTGTTGTGCGTGATATGCGGGTTATTGAAGGAAAAAACGGGATTTTCCTTTCCATGCCTGCAAGAAGAAAGCGGAACGGAGACTATCAGGATATCTGCTTTCCAATTTCCACAAAGTTGAGGGATTTAATGGAAAACGAAGTTTTAGAAAAGTTTGATGAACTGCTGGCAAGTGCTTAATTAAAATGATTGGGTTATGGTTATAATCTTTAAAATAACACTACCTTAATTAAGGTAGTGTTATTTTTTTAAGACCCTTTTATAATCTTGACAAAAGTTTAATTCTCTGTTATACTTCAAGCGATTAAAGAACTAAGATGGGAAGTAGAGTCAGGAAATAATGTTTAATAATAGAAATAACATTTATTCCTTATTTAAAGGGAGGAAACTATAGATGGCAGATCTTTTAAGTATTATTCTGGCTGCTGGCAAAGGAACCAGAATGAAATCTGATAAAATCAAGGTATTACATCCAGTTGCAGGCAAGGCGATTATCAAGCATGTTTTAAATACTCTGGATGGTTTAAATAGTAAAATTGTTAATGTGATTGGTCATCAAAAAGAAGTGGTTCAATCTGAACTTGAAGATTTAGATAAATATAAATGGGATTTAAATTATGTTATTCAGTCTGAACAGTTGGGTACCGGTCATGCTGTAAAACAGGCGGAGAGTTATTTTGCAGATTATGATGGTCCGGTGTTGATTCTTTATGGAGATACCCCTTTACTAAGAAAAAAAACTATCAAAGAATTTGTTAAAAAACATCAGCAGAGTAATTCTGATCTAACAGTTATGACAGCTATCTTTGATGAACCTGAAGGCTATGGAAGAATTGTTAAAGATGAAGAGGGTAATTTAACTGCAATAGTGGAAGAAAAAGATGCTGATGTAGAAACCAGACGAATAAAGGAGATCAACAGTGGTGTAAACTGTATAGATAGTTCTCTGCTCAGAGATTTTATGGCAAATATGAATAATGATAATGCACAGCAGGAATATTATCTAACTGACATTATAGAATTTGCTGTAAATAAAGATAAAAAGATAAATACATATATTGTTCAGGATTCTGATGAAATTATAGGGATTAATACCCGCAAACAGCAGGCGGAAGCAGAAAAAATTTTGAGAAAAAGAATTATTGATCAACATCTGGCTAATGGTGTGACTATTATTGATCCAGATACTACATATATAGATGCTGAGGTAGAGATTGATCAGGATGTTACAATTTATCCTTTCAATTATCTGGAAGGGAAAACTAAAATTGCTCAAAATACAATTATCAATCCAAATTGCAAATTAAAGGATGCAGCCATTGGAAAAAATGTTGAAATACTTTCAAATACTATTATAAAGGAAAGTAAAGTTGGATCTGGAACTAATGTTGGTCCTTTTGCCTATTTAAGACCCGGTTCCACAGTGGAAGACAACTGTAAAATTGGTGATTTTGTAGAACTTAAAAAAACAACAGTTAAAAGTGGAGCTAAGGTGCCCCATTTTTGTTATGCTGGAGATGCCGAAATTGGTGAGAGAACTAATATAGGTGCCGGTACAATATTTGCTAATTATGATGGAAAAAATAAGTTTAAAACTGAAATTGGCAGTGATGTTTTTATTGGTAGTGATTCTATTTTGATCGCTCCTCTAAAAATTGGAGATAATGCCAAAACAGCTGCAGGGTCAGTAGTTACTAAAAATGTTAAATCTGGTGATACCGTAATGGGAGTTCCGGCTCGGATTTATAATCCAGACAAATAAGCTGATTATTAAATAAAAGAAATAAGCCAGGAGGTCAAAAAATGTCCAGTTATAGTGAACAATTGAAAATATTTGCAGGTAACTCGCATCCTGAATTAGCCCAGGATCTCTGTGATTATCTGGGGACAGAATTGGTTAATGCGGATGTAACAAGATTTAAAGATGGTGAAATCGGTGTTCGTACTTACGAAACTGTAAGAGGTGCTGACGTTTTTGTTGTTCAGCCGACATCACCTCCTGTTAATGAAAATTTGATGGAACTGCTGGTTATTATTGATGCCTTAAGGAGAGCTTCTGCAAGGAGAATAACTGCGGTGATACCATATTATGGTTATGCTCGCCAGGACAGGAAAGCTAGACCCAGAGATCCAATTACTTCTAAATTGGTAGCAAATTTGTTAACTCAGGCAGGTGCTAGAAGAGTACTTTCTATTGATTTTCATGCACCTCAGATTCAGGGCTTTTTTGATATACCTGTTGATCATCTGTATGCATCACCGATTATGGTTGATTACTTTAAGGATTTTGATCGGTCTGATTTGATTGCTGTTGCTCCTGATGTTGGGTCAGTAAAAAGAGTTCGCTCATTTGCTGAAAGTTTAAATATTCCAATGGCAATCATTGATAAAAGAAGGCCTAAACCAAATGTAGCAGAGGTTATGAATATTATTGGAGAAGTCGATGGTAAAAATGTTATACTCTTTGATGATATTATTGATACTGCAGGTACAATAACTGCTGCAGCTGAAGTACTCAAAGATAAAGGTGCTAAAGAAGTATATGCCTGTGGCACTCACGCATTATTTTCAGGGCCGGCTATTGAGCGCCTTAAAAATGCACCAATAACTAAAATAATTGTTACCAATACAATAGCTCAAAAAGATTATGATCTTGATAATTTAGAAGTGCTTTCGGTCGCTCCCCTGGTTGGAGAGGCTATTGATCGTATTTTTAAAGATTTATCTGTTAGTGTATTATTTTAAATAATTTTTCTAAAACACTTGCTCAAACTGAGCTTTGATGTTATAATAAAATTTGTTATGTCTTATTTAACGCAGACCTGCCAGTATTAGCAAATAATCTGGCTTAAAATTTAATTTATGCAAGGAGAGGATAGTCATGGAGAGACATTCTATTGAAGCTGAACTAAGGACTGAAACTGGAAAGGGAGTAGCCCGTAAAATAAGAAGAAACGGACTTATTCCTGGTGTTGTTTATGGAAGAGGAAATGAACCAAGATCTATTAAAGTAGATCCACTGGATATTGAAAAGCTTCTCCATTCTAATGCTATCTTTGATCTGACTTTTGTCGGAGAAGATGGAGGAGAAGATGAAGCAGTTGTAATCATTAAAGATTATCAGAAAGATGTTATTAAACAGAATCTGATGCATGTTGATTTTCAGTTTATTTCTATGGACGAAAAAATTACTGTTTCTGTACCAATGCATTTAGAAGGAGATGCTGTTGGTGTTCGTGACGGGGGAGTATTACAGCAGCTCTTGCGCGAAATTGAAATTGATGCATTACCGGCTGAAATCCCAGAAGAAATTACTATTGATATTTCTGAACTTGAGGTTGGACAGTCTTTATCTGTTGCTGATCTGGATCTTCCTGAAGGGATTGACCTTGTAACTGACAGTGACGAAGTTATTGTAACTGTTGTTACTCCTACCGAACTTGTCGAAGAAGAGGTAGAAGAGGAAGAGGAAGAATTCTTAGAGCCAGAAGTTATTGGCGAAGAAGAGGAAGAAGAAGGCGAAGAAGCAGAAGAAGAGGAAGAGCCACAGGAATAATTTTAGCAAAGATATTGGGCGCGGCTTAATTAGCTGCGCTTCAATTTATTAATGGAGGTTTGAAGTTTGAAAGTAATCACTGGTCTTGGAAACCCGGGTGAAAAATATGCTAGCACCAGACATAATATAGGATTTATGGTTATTTCAGAATTAGCAGCTAGATTTAAAGTTAATAGCAGTTATAAGTTTGATGGACTTGTAGGTGACTTTTTCTTTGGTGGAGAAAAAATTATACTTTTCCAGCCAATGAAATATATGAATAAAAGCGGTCAGCCAGTATATAAGCTGCTGGACTATTTTCAGATAGAGGCCGAAGATCTGCTGGTAATTCATGATGATTTAGATCTTGATTTAGGTAAGATTCGATTTAAACAAAATGGTGGTAGTGGTGGTCATAATGGAATCAAGTCAATTATTAACAGTCTGAAAACAGATGAATTTAAAAGATTAAAAATAGGTATTGGTAGACCGCCAGAAAATGTTCCAGTACCAGATTTTGTTCTGACAACTTTCACAGGAGAGGAAAAGGATATCTCCAAAAAAGTAGTTGCAGATGCTGCTTCAGCTGTTGAATTAATGTTAAAAGAAGATATAATGAAAGCAATGAATAAATATAATGGATAACAAGCCCGTACATTTTATGTAGGGGCTATTTTGCCATTTTTTATAGTTAAATGTATAAAAGTATATAATTTAGAAAATATTGAGGTAAAGATTTTTTGTTTAAGGAGCAGTATTCAGATGAATTTTAAAGATTTATTATTGGAAAACCAAAAATTTAAAAAAATTGCGAAAAATATAAATAATTCTGCTCAATCTATAAGTGGTTTAAGCGGAAGTAGAATTTCTTATTTTGCTGTTAATTTTTTAAAAAAATCAGATAAAGACATAATTTTCTTTTTGCCAGATAATTATTATCTGCAGCAGATGCAGGAGGATTTAATCCGCTTGATCGGGAAAGACGAATTTTTAGTTTTTCCGGAAGAGGAAATACTGCCTCATGAGCAGTTGATGCCTGATTTAACAACAATGAGTGAGCGGACAAAAGTTTTGACAGAGCTGATCTTTTCAATTGATCAAAAGAAGAAAATTATTTTAACAACCCCGGCTGCTGTTTTTAAAAAACTACCGCCAAAAGACATTTATCAGCAAAAAAGTATAAATATCAAAAATGGAAGTGAAATTAATATTGAGAAACTGCGGCAGCAGCTTTTTGCACTTGGTTACAAAAGGGAAGAAATGGTTGAAGCTCCAGGTCAATATAGTATTCGCGGTGGTATAATTGATGTGTTTACACTTTTAGATGAACAGCCTTTTAGAATTGAACTTTTTGGAGATGAAGTTGATTCGATTCGGAAAATTGATTTAACAGCTCAGCGTTCAAAAAAAGAAGTAGAACAAATTACAATTCCTCCTTTTGCCAATCTGGTGATTGATGAGAAAGTCATTAATAGAGCCTGTCCTAAGCTGGAAGCTGCTTATTCGGCAGCTGTCACAAGACTGGCAGAAAATGATTATCAAGAAGAGGCTTCTTACTTGAGGGATAAAGCTAAAAAAATGCTGGAAGAATTAAAGGAAAAACATCGTTTTCCAGGTTTTGAGCAGTTTTTACCATTTTATTATGATCAGACTGCCAGCTTTTTTGATTATCTAGAAGAAAGTTTAATTTTCGCTGTTCGACCAAATAAAATTAAGCAGCTTACACATGATTATTATCAGGAAATTACTGAAACGCATACCAGGCTTTTAGAACAAGGAATGGTATTTCCCGAATATCTAAATAATTTTATTACTGATATTCAATTTGAAAATGAAATATCTAAAAATCGGGTAGTTGATATCAATTCAGAATTTGAAGATCAAAAAGCCAAAGAAAATGATATTCACTTTAAAACATCATCGTTAGAGCCTTTTCACGGTCAATTGGAATTATTTAGTGAAAAAATAATTGAACTTTTGCAAAAAAAGTATCGGATTGCAATTACTTTAAATTCTGCCAGCAAAAAAAGAAGAGTAAAAATGTTTCTGGAAGAAAAGAATCTGCTTGTTGGTGATAACTTTAATGAAAGCAGAATTGTTATTTTTCCTGATAGTTTAGCTGAGGGTTTTATTTTTAACGATATTAAGTTGGCTGTTTTTAGCGATAAAGAGGTTTTCGGAAATGAGCAAAAACGAAAAAGAAAAATTGGTGATTTTGAAGATGGTGTTGAAATTTCCAGTGTCAACGATTTAAAAGCTGGAGATTATGTTGTTCATGAAAATCATGGAATTGGTAAATATCTGGGTGTTAAAACTCTTGAAATTCAGGGCCAGCATAAAGATTATCTCGTGCTAAAATATGCAGGTGAAGATAAGCTTTATGTGCCAACAGAAAAAATAAATCTTGTTCAAAAATATATTGGCTCAGATGCTGGTAATCCGAAACTTTATAAATTAGGAAGTAGTGATTGGAAAAAGGTTAAAGAAAAGGTTCAAAAATCGGTTGAGGAAATGGCAGTTGGTTTGTTAGAACTTTATGCTGAACGAGAAACCCTTACTGGTTATCAATTTTCTGAAGATGATGTCTGGCAGCAGGAATTTGAAGATTCTTTTCCTTTTGAAGAAACTCCTGATCAAAAAGAGGCAATTGAAGAAGTCAAAACTGATATGGAATCTGAAAAACCAATGGATAGATTATTATGTGGAGATGTTGGTTATGGAAAAACTGAAGTTGCTATTAGAGCTGCTTTTAAAGCAGCACTTGACAGTAAACAGACTGCAGTTTTAGTACCGACAACTATTCTGGCTCAACAGCACTATAATACTTTTACAGAAAGAATTGAGGATTTCCCTGTTCAGATCGGAATGTTAAGCAGATTTAGTACTGCTGCTGAACAGAAAAAGACATTAAAAAAATTAATTAAAGGCGAAATAGATATTTTAATTGGAACTCATCGACTTTTATCCAAAGATGTTATTTTTGATGATTTAGGCCTTTTGATTATTGATGAGGAACAGCGGTTTGGAGTTACTCATAAAGAAAAGTTGAAAGACTTAAAAAGAAATGTTGATGTATTAACTCTGACTGCAACTCCAATCCCAAGAACTCTTCATATGGCATTAGTTGGAGTTCGTGATATGAGTTTGATAGAGACTCCGCCTGAAAACAGGTATCCAATTAGAACTTTTATTAAAGAATATAATAAAGAATTAATTGCCAGTGCTATACGAAGAGAGTTAGCTCGACAGGGACAGGTATATTTTGTTCATAATCGGGTTAAAGATATTGAAAAAACTGCTGGTAAACTGCAGAAATTAATGCCAGAAGCCAAAATAGCTGTTGCTCATGGTCAGATGAATGAAAAAAGACTGGAAAAGATAATGTATGATTTTTATCATCAAAAGTTTGATATTTTAGTTTGTACAACTATTATTGAAACCGGTCTGGATATTCCTAATGTAAATACAATTATAATTAATCATGCTGATAAGATGGGCTTATCCCAACTTTATCAGCTTCGAGGTAGAGTTGGTCGTACAAATAGGATAGCTTATGCTTATTTGCTCTACGAAAGAGATAGAATCTTACCTGAAGTCGCTGAAAAAAGGCTGGAGGCAATTAAAGAATTTTCTTCCCTGGGATCTGGTTTTAAAATTGCTATGCGTGATCTGGAAATCAGGGGAGCAGGTAATTTATTGGGACCTGAGCAAAGTGGGCATATTGCAGCTGTTGGATTTTCTTTATATACTAAATTATTAGAAGGAACAATTGAAGAACTTAAGGGTGAAAAAGATAAGAAGAAAATTGAAGTGGAGATTGATCTTAATTTAGATGCCTACATTCCAGATGATTATATTAAATATGAAGCTAGAAAAATTGAGATCTATAAAAAAATTAAATCTATCGAAAATGAAGCGGATGCTCTGGATACTATTGATGAACTGATTGATAGATTTGGGGAACCACCTGTAGAAGTAATGCGCCTGGTTAATACAGCTCGCTTAAAATTCCTGGCAGCAGAACTAAATATCGATTTAATTAAAGAGGATAGTGGTAAAATAAAATGTCGATTTATTAGTTCGAAGCTTGTGGATGGTAGCCAGCTGGTGGAATTTAGTAAGATGTACAGAAGAAAAATAAAGATTAAATCAGCTAAGAAGCCACAGTTGTTAATTAAAATTGATGATCCGGAAAATATAGATAAACAACTTTTAAAAATGTTAAAAGATCTCAAAAATATTTAAACTTAATTGTTAAAACTAAGCAATTTAAAACAGGAAAATCTCAAAGGGTGGAAAAAATGTCAGAAAATAATGAGCGAGGCAGTTTTATAAAAGGAGCAGCAATTCTAACGGCCGCCGGTCTGGCTGCCAGAGTAATGGGTTTTGGTTACCGAGTGATCTTGACTAGAATAATTGGAGCAGAAGGAATGGGGCTTTATCAAATGGCCTATCCAATTTATACTGTTTTGCTGGTTGTTTCACGATCAGGTATTCCAGTAGCTCTGGCCAAATTGATTGCTGATAAAATAGCAGCCGAAAAGAATAGAGAAGCATATAAGATATTCAGGGTTGCCAGAAAAATGAGTTTTTTAGTTGGGCTGGTAGTTTCAATTATTATGGCACTATCTGCTAAGCCGCTAATTAATTTACTCTCCCTTGATCCGCGTTCCTACTATGCAGTTCTCGCAATTTCCCCTGCTATTTTTGTAGTGTCTATAATGGCTTCTTATCGAGGGTTTTTTCAAGGGCTCCAGGATATGGTTCCAACTGCTAAATCGCAGATTTTAGAACAGTTTATTCGAATGTTTACAATGATTGGGTTGGTTGTGTTTTTGGTTCCCTATGGTTTGGATTATGCAGCTGCTGGTGCCAGTTTTGGAGCTGTAAGTGGTGCATCTGCTGGCCTGTTAATTTTATTATATATTTATGCTAAAAGAAAAGAAAATATATTTAGTTTTTTACAAGGGGGACATGATTCAGTAGATCTCAGTACAAATAATGTAGTTAAAAGAATAGTTTCTTTAGGTGTTCCAATTACGCTGGGGGCTCTTGTCATGCCATTAATGAGTCTGGTTGATCTGGTTTTTGTTCCCAACCGACTTCAGGCGGCTGGATATATGGTTAGAGAAGCAACAGCACTGTATGGAATGTTTGCTGCGGTTGCAATGCCTCTGGTTAACTTTCCCACGATTATTACCGTTTCTTTGTCAGCAAGCCTGGTTCCTTCTATTGCTGAGGCTTTTACACTTGGGAAATATAAACTTATCAACTACCGAACCCAGACGGCTCTGCGGCTTACTGTTTTAATTTCATTGCCTGCAGCAGTTGGCCTTTTTTTACTGGCTGAACCGCTAACCGAAATTATTTTCGCAGAACCCGGAGCAGCAGTTCCGCTTCGTTTTGTAGCCTGGGGAGTATTTTTTATCGCTCTACAGCAGACAAGCACCGGAATTTTGAATGGAATCGGTAAAACATCTATTCCTGCTCGAAATTTAATGATTGGAGCAGTTTTTAATGGAATTATTAATTATACTTTAACTGCCATCCCTGGCATTGGTATTCGTGGTGCAGCTCTAGGTACTACCATTGGTTTTGCAATCGCTGCTTTTTTAAATCTTTATTTTGTCAAAAAAGAAACTAGTTTTGTAATAAATAGTAAGACAATGATTTTAAAACCATTGTTTTCAGTTTTATTGATGGGTGGGTTTGTTAAAATCTTTTATAATTTGCTTAAAAATTTAATGACAATAAATAACTTATCTTATGCCTATCAAATATCAACTTTTACGACTGTAGCGGCAGCTGCCTTATTCTATTTTGTTGTTTTATTATTACTGCGGGAAATAAAATATCAGGATTTATCCGTGATACCTATTTTTGGAGTCAGGCTGGCTAATTTATTAAAAAAACTTGGTTTTTTAAATGGTTAATTTTCTTTTAATAATTGTATGATATAATTTTACTGTAGTGACTGAAAATTTTGAGGGGGAAACACTTTGGATGCCGAAAAGCGGGATGATATTTTAAAGGAGTTAGATAAATTAATAGAAGTTATGGCTATTTTAAGAGGTCCGGATGGATGTCCCTGGGACAAAAAGCAGGATTATTATTCAATAAAAGAGAATATTATTGAAGAAGCATATGAAGTTGTAGAAGCTTTAGAAAAGAATGATATTGAAGCTTTCAAAGAAGAGTTAGGTGACCTTTTACTGCAGGTGGTTTTTGAATCACAGATGGCCTATGAAAAAGGAGACTTTGATTTAGCTGATGTAGCAAAAGTATTAAGAAAGAAACTGATTCGTCGGCATCCGCATGTCTTTGCTGAGGTCGAAGTGGAGGGTTCTGAAGAAGTTTTAAAAAACTGGGAGCAAATTAAACAGCAGGAAAAACAAAATAAAAATCAATTTAATTCATTGATGGATAAGTTTAATCAGGGGCAGAGTGCTTTAATCCAGGCTTATGACATACAGAAAATTGCTGCTGAAGTTGGTTTTGACTGGGATGAATTAGAGCCAGTTCTAAATAAAATTGAGGAAGAATTTGGTGAGTGTAAGGAAATTATCGGTGTAAATCCTGATAACACTTTATTTGCTGACCAAAATCTAGATTCTGAACAGCAGAAAAAACTCGAAGCTGAAATTGGTGACCTTTTATTTGCAGTAGTTAATTTTGCCCGATTTAAAAACGTTAATCCGGAGCTTGCTTTATTAAAAACTATTTTAAAGTTTAAAAACAGATTTAAATTTATTGAACAAAGAATTGTTGAAGAAAATTCGGAATTTGCGGATTATAGTTTGGAGCAGCTGGATGATATTTGGAATCAAGCTAAAAGTGAAGAATAGAACATCATAACAGGAGGTTTATTAAAGATGAAAAAAAGTTTAATTACTATTTTGATTACTAGTATTTTATTTAGTTTATTTATCACATTAACACCAGTAATGGCATTTGATGTTGCTACAGACTCAGCTATTTTATTAGAAGCAGAAACAGGACAGGTATTATTTACAAAAAATGCAGATCGAAAACTTCCCCCTGCAAGTGTTACTAAAATAATGACACTTTTAATTGCACTGGAGAAAATAGAAGAAGGAAGTATATCTTTAGATGATAAAGTGACAATTAGCCGGTATGCAGAATCAATGGGAGGATCTCAGATCTACCTGGCTGCAAACACTCAGGTGAAATTAGAAAAATTACTTAAAGCAGTAACGATTGCCTCTGGTAATGATGCCAGTGTAGCAATTGGCGAATATATTGCAGGTACATATAGTAATTTTATTGCTATGATGAATGATAAGGCTCAAGAATTAGGAATGGATTCTACTAATTTTGCTAATTCAACTGGTCTCCCTGACCCAAATCATTACTCTACAGCGCGGGATATATCTATTATGGCCCGGGAATTAACAAAACATCCTAAAGTTTTAGAATGGGCTTCTATTTGGACAGAAACAATTCAGCTGCCTAATAGAGAGGCTATGCTGGTAAATACCAATAGTTTAATTAATAAATATCCCAGTATGGATGGTTTAAAAACAGGGCATACACAGGAAGCTGGTTTTTGTCTAGCTGCAACTGCTAAAAAAGGTAATACACGTTTGATTTCAGTTGTATTACAGGGTGATACTCTGGAAGAGAGAGAAGAGTCTACAATTAGATTGTTGGATTATGGTTTCAATGCCTTTTCTAAAAGACAAATAGCTGCTTCTGGAGATAAAATTCAAAATATACCTGTAGCTGAGTCTGCAGAAGAAGTTGCAGTTGGTGAGGTTGCAGAAAATTTATATGTGATGGTTCAAAAAGGACAGGAAAGAGAAATATCACAGAAAGTAGATGTAAAAGATTCTTTAAAAGCCCCAATTAAAGCAGGAGGAGAACTAGGAAAGTTAACTGTTTATAGAGGTGATGAGACGGTTGCTTCTGTAAATATTGTTGCTGCTCAGGATGTAGATCGAGCTAATATTATTGTGCGTCTCTGGAGAAAAGCCATTGGCTTTGCTCAGGGGTTGTTTTCATAAACTAAACAATTAAAGGTAAAATATTTAATTTAGGGTATATCAGGATCACATCTGATCTTTAACCTCTCATTTTAATGCATTAAGATGAGGGGTTTTTTATATTATCTAACTTTTTTTAAAAAGTTCTTGACACTATATTAATTTAATGTTACTATATTAAACGTTGCAGCAATAATTGTATTTGTTGTAGAAATCTTTTTGAAAAAATCCTCTTAAACTCTTGACAAAAAAGAGGATTGATGTTAAGATAATGTATGTCGCTGAAAAGTTGAAACATTAACTTTTCCGGCCGACAAAATTATTTTAAAAAGTTCTTGACAAAGCAAAAAGAGCTTGATA
>Ga0182234_10050_pt1 | contig 62014 bp, 58 predicted proteins | sample hydfratesGB_TM_A_FD_145595 | JGI IMG/M metagenome (GOLD analysis project Ga0182234, IMG submission 145595) | Subsurface microbial communities from deep shales in Ohio, USA - hydraulic fracturing test GB_TM_A | ecosystem: Environmental > Aquatic > Deep subsurface > Shale gas/oil reservoir >...
TGAGGCGGGATTTTTTGCGGGCTGCATTGTTCTTATGAATAATATTTCTTGTTACAGCCTTATCGATGACCTTTTTAGTCTCTTTTAACTGTTCTGCAGCAGCTTCTTTGTCCCCTGCTTCAACTGCTTTTTCCATATCCTTAATCGCATTTTTTAATCTGTCCTTCCACTCGCGATTTTGAGCAGTTTTCTTTTCTGTGATTTTAACTCTTTTCTTAGCAGATTTAATAATAGGCATCTAACTTCACCCCCTCTTAAATGTAAGTATTTATACTCTCAGACTTAATTTGCAACATTTCAATTTTAACATGTTGTTCTTTAAAATGCAAGAGTTAAATTTAAAAAATCAGTCCCAGGTTAAAAGAGTTTAAAGATATCTATCTTAATTAAGGCAGCCTAAAAAGAGAATTGATTAATAGAGCCAAGTATAATATAATAAAATTGCTGTAAATATATTTTGGTTAGAGCAAAATGATTCAAAAAAGGAGGAAGTTTTTTTGCAGACTGAAAAAATAAGAAATTTTTGCATAATTGCTCATATTGATCACGGGAAATCAACTCTTGCTGATCGTATGTTAGAATATACAGGAACTATTACAGACCGTAAAATGCAGGAACAGGTTTTAGATAAAATGGATTTAGAAAGAGAAAGAGGGATAACAATTAAGGCTCAAGCAGTAACTATTGAGCATCAGGGGTTTGAGTTAAATTTAATTGATACTCCTGGCCATGTTGATTTTGCCTATGAGGTTTCTCGATCTCTGGCTGCCTGTGAGGGAGCTCTTTTAGTAATTGACGCTGCTCAGGGTGTGGAGGCACAGACTATGGCCAATATTTATCTGGCCTTAGAGCATGATTTAGAAATTATTCCGGTTATTAATAAAATTGATTTACCGTCCGCCAATCCTCAGCGAGTTAAAGAGCAGCTTTTAGACATAGGAATAGATCCGGATGAGGCGATTTTAGCCAGTGCTAAAGAGGGAACCAATATTGATCAGATTCTAGAAGCCATTATTGAGCGTGTTCCAGCACCTCACAACGGGGAAAACAAAGCTTTAAGAGCTCTGGTTTTCGATACTCTTTATGATTCCTACCAGGGAGTAATCGCTTATGTAAGAGTAATGGAGGGTTCGGTTAAAAAAGGGGATAAAATTTTATTAATGTCCAATCAAAAAAGTTATGAGGTTGATGAGGTTGGATTTTTTAGCCCGGCTATGCAGAAAAAAGACGAATTGAGTTCAGGTGAGGTCGGTTATATTATTTCAGGGATTAAAGATGTTCGAAACTGCAGGGTCGGAGATACAATTACTTTAAAAAATAATCCAGCTAAAAAAGCTCTTCCTGGTTATCAGAAAGTACAGCCGATGGTATTCAGCGGACTTTATCCGACTGACAATGCTGACTATGAAGTATTAAAAGAAGCTTTAGAAAAATTACAGTTAAATGATGCATCCTTTACTTTTGAGCCCGAAACCTCTGAGGCGCTTGGTTTTGGCTTTCGCTGTGGCTTTTTAGGGCTGCTGCATATGGAGGTTATACAGGAAAGACTGGAAAGAGAATATGATCTGGATCTTGTAATTACCGCTCCCAGTGTTGAATATCAGATTATCAAAAAGAATGGTGAGCAACTTAGAATAGAAAATCCGGCAGCTTTTCCCGAACAAAGCGAAATTGATAAAATTAAGGAACCTTTTGTAACTGCAGAGATTCATCTGCCGGAAGAATATGTTGGTCAGGCAATGGAGCTCTGTCAGGATAATCGGGGTGAATTTAAAGACATGCAGTATATAGATCAAGATCGAGTTACCTTAAAATATGAAATGCCTTTAAGTGAAATTATTACTGATTTTTTTAATCAGTTAAAATCAAAGACCAGGGGTTATGCAACCTTAGATTATGAGTTAGAAGGGTATAAAGAATCAAAGCTGGTCAAACTTGATATTCTGGTAAATAAAGAGGTTGTTGATGCTCTTTCTACAATTGTACATGACGAAAATTCATATCAACAGGGGAATGCTCTGGTAAGGAGATTAAAGGAAGTAATACCAAGACATATGTTTAAAGTTCCAATTCAGGCTGCTGTTGGTGGGAAAATTATTGCCAGAGTTAATATTCCTGCTATGCGTAAAAATGTTCTGCAGAAATGTTACGGTGGAGATGTCAGCCGTAAAAGAAAATTACTAGAAAAGCAGAAGGAAGGAAAAAAGAGAATGAAACAGGTTGGAAGTGTAGAAATTCCTCAGGAAGCATTTATGACAGTTTTAGAGAGGGATGAAAATGCCTGATTTAAGTTTTAAGCAAGCAAATGCTTTATATATTCATTTTCCGTTCTGCAGCAGTAAATGTCCTTACTGTGACTTTTATTCAGTTAAATATTCGAAAAAAAGGGTGGACCTTTACTGGTTCGCCCTTTTTATGGAATTGGAAGAATTATCTCAAAAAGTAGATAATAATTTACTGCAGACAATTTATTTTGGTGGTGGGACTCCTTCTCTGGTGCCTACATTTTATATTAAAGAAATGATCAAATTGATAAGAAAGAGATTTAGGGTCACTCCAACTGCAGAAATTACTGCAGAAGTAAACCCTGCTTCTATTAATGAAGAAAAAATAGTTGCTTTGAAAAGAGCCGGAATTAACAGATTAAGTGTAGGAATTCAGAGTTTTAATGATCATCATTTAAGCTTTTTGGGACGAGAAAGCAGTGGTGAAAAGAATAAAAAGATATTAAATTTAGTTAACAATTATTTCAATAATTATAGTGCTGATCTGATTTTTGCTTTGCCCAATCAGACTTTAAATGAGTTAAAAAAAGATTTGGAAACTTTGTTAAGTTTTAAACCTCCTCACATCTCTTTATATAACCTGGAAATACACGAAAACACACCATTTTATAAGCGTTATAATAGAGGTGAACTCAAATTACCGGCAGAAGAACTGGATGCAGAGATGTATGAGTTTGCTTTAGAACAACTAACTGCTGCTGATTATCAACACTATGAAATCTCAAATTTTGCTCAGAGAGCTTATAGAGCTCGTCATAATTATATTTACTGGTTATTTGAGCCTTATTTAGCACTAGGACCAGGGGCGGCTGCTTTTGATGGCAGTTGTAGATCAGAAAATATAGCTGATTTAAATCATTATCTTAAATATTATAATCCGGAAAAATTAAGTTTTAAAGAAATAATTGAAAATAATCAGCTTTTAGATTCGGTAAAAAAATTTAATCCTAATCCAGAAATTAAAATTAGAAATTTGAACTGCCTCAGTAAGAAAGAACAAATGGCTGAATATTCATTTCTGGCATTAAGAACCTCAGCAGGCATATTTTATCATCAATTTTATCGTAAATTTGATCTAGAGTTTAAATTAGTATATAAAGATGAGATTAAAGAATTAAAGTCAAGTAAATTAATTAAAGAGGGAAATGAACGTATTTATTTAACAGAGAAGGGAAAAGAATTGGCAAATGAAGTTTTTTTGAAATTTTTGCTGGACTAAATTGAATTATAATTTGACAAAAAAAAATCAATATGTTATTTTATTATTAGCTGTTAGCACTCTCCTTAATTGAGTGCTAAAAAAAGAGGTGAGAAATGATGGTTGAAGAATTAGATCCAAGGAAAAAACGAATACTGCAGGCCATCATTCAGGAACACATAATTTCTGCATCTCCGATTGGCTCAAGGACACTTGCAAAAAAATATAATCTGGATGTAAGTCCTGCAACTATCAGAAATGAAATGGCTGATCTAGAAGATTTAGGTTATTTAGAACAGCCTCATACTTCTGCTGGTCGAGTGCCTTCTGATAAGGGTTATCGTTATTATGTTGATCAGATTGTCAGCAGAGAAAAGAATGAGGCCCCTGGTGTAATCGAAAATATAGAAAATTTGTATCAGGATCTTCAGGATGTACAGGATATAATTTCTGGTATGGCAAAAATGCTTTCAAATATGACTCATTATACTGCTATGGTTAGTGAGCCTAAGAGTCAGGTGAGCCGTTTAAAAAAAGTTGAAATTATGCAGCTGGCAGATAATTCGCTGCTTTTAGTTCTGGTAACTGATGCTGGAATGGTTAATAATAAAATTATCAATCTGGATCAGAGTTTATCCACGGGTAAAATTTCCTATCTTAATAAATTTTTAAGTGAAAAGCTGGAAAATAAATTACTTGCTAATCTGGATACTAGATATTTAAAAGAAGTAGAAAAAGAACTAATGGCCAGGCTGGACCTGTCTGTTGGCCTGTTTAAACAGTTTTATAATGAGTTTGAAGGTGCATTTGAACCAGGTGGAGTTAAAGTTTATCTGGGGGGTACCTCCTATATTTTAGAACAGCCTGAATTTAATGATTTAGAAAAGGTAAAAAAAATGCTCAGACTGCTTGATCAGGAGGAAATGCTTAACAAAATCATTAACAGTATTTCTGGTTCTGATCTTGAAATTAAGATTGGCCAGGAAAATGAGGTTGAAGATATCAAAAACTGCTCACTGGTTGTAGCAACTTATTATATTTCAAATCGAGCAGTTGGAAAAATTGGAGTTATTGGTCCCACCCGAATGGAATATCCGCGTGTTATTTCATCGGTTGATGTTATATCAGATATTTTGGGTAAATTAATTTCTAAAGCTAGTGGGTGATAATTATGAACAGAGAAAAAGAAAATAATGAATTAAAAGAAGAAAACAAAGAACAGGATACTGAAGAAACTGTTCAGGCAGAAGAAAATGAAAAAAGCAAAACTGAAGAATTTGAAGAACTTGACGGGATCCAAATAGAACTTTCCCGGGAAGAATTAATTGAAGAAGTAAAAGAGAAGAATAAAAAAATTGAAGAAATGGATGCTGAAATAGATGATTTACTGAGCAGATTACAGCGCTTGCAGGCTGATTTTGTGAACTATCGCAAGAGAAGTCAGCGCGAAAAAGCTGAGATGTCTGCGCGTGGTAAAATCAAACTATGTGCAAGTCTGCTGCCTGTTATTGATAATTTTGAGCGGGCTTTAAAATCAGAAGAGAGTGAAAGTGATTTTTATAAAGGGGTCGAGATGATCTATAATCAGCTTTTAAAAACTTTTGCTGATCAGGGTATTGAAGAAATTTTAGCTAAAGGTGAAGAATTTAATCCTGAGTACCATGAAGCAATTATGAGAGTTGAAAGTGAAGAGTTTGAAGAAGGGACAGTTGTTGAGGTAGTTCAAAAAGGGTTCACCCTTGATGATAGAGTTATTAGACCGGCGATGGTTAAAGTAGCCGGATAAAATAAAGTTTTAACTTTTTAATAAATTTTGTTTTAATTTAAACTTTGTTTAAAAAATTTGGACAACAATTTTATAAGGAGGAATATAAAATGGGTAAAGTAATTGGTATTGACTTAGGAACAACTAATTCCTGTGTAGCAGTAATGGAAGGTGGAGAACCAACCGTTATTCCAAATAAGGAAGGTGCTCGAACTACTCCTTCTGTAGTAGCATATTCTAAAAAAGGGGAAAGAATTGTTGGTGAGCATGCTAAGCGTCAGGCGGTAACTAATCCTGATCAGACAGTAGCTTCCATCAAAAGACACATGGGATCTGATTATAAAGTAACACTGAATGAGGAAGAATATAATCCTCAGCAGATTTCTGCGATGATCTTACAGAAATTAAAAAGAGATGCTGAAGAGTATTTAGGTGAAGAAGTAGAAGAAGCTGTAATTACAGTTCCGGCTTATTTTAGTGATGCTCAACGCCAGGCAACAAAAGATGCCGGTAAAATTGCTGGCCTAAAAGTAGAAAGAATTATTAATGAGCCTACAGCGGCTTCCTTAGCTTATGGTCTTGATGACAAGGGAGAAGAAACTATCTTAGTTTATGACCTTGGTGGAGGTACCTTTGATGTTTCAATTCTTGATATCGGAGATGGAGTTTTCGAAGTTATTGCAACTAATGGTAATAACCATCTTGGTGGAGATGACTTTGATCAGAGAATTATTGATTATCTGGCAGAGGAATTTCAAAATAGAACTGGAATTGATTTAAAGAAAGATAAGATGGCATTACAGCGTTTAAAGGATGCTGCTGAGAAAGCAAAAATTGAACTTTCAAGTGTAAAACAGACCAATATTAATCTGCCATTTATTACTCAGACTGATGAAGGCCCTGAACATTTAGATATTGATTTAACAAGAGCTAAGTTTGAGAGTTTAATTAGTGATTTAGTTGAGCAGACAATGGAACCAGCTCGTAAAGCTTTAAAAGATGCTGGTATGGATAAATCTGATATAGATGAAGTTATCTTAGTTGGTGGATCTACCCGAATTCCTGCTGTTCAGGAAGCGGTTAAGGAATTAATCGGTAAAGATGCTCATAAAGGTATTAATCCTGATGAAGTTGTAGCTGTTGGTGCTGCAATTCAGGGTGGTATTTTAGCCGGTGATGTTGATGATGTAGTACTTCTTGATGTTACCCCTCTATCTTTAGGTATTGAAACATTGGGTGGGGTATTTACTAAATTAATCGACAGAAATACTACCATTCCTACTTCAAAGTCGAAGATTTTCTCTACAGCGACTGATAACCAGTCAAGTGTGGATATTCATGTTCTGCAGGGAGAAAGAAAGATGGCTAAAGATAATAAAACTCTGGGACGTTTCCAGTTAACAGATATTCCACCTGCACCACGCGGAGTGCCTCAGATTGAAGTAGAGTTTGATATTGACAAAAACGGTATTGTGCATGTAGCTGCTAAAGATAAGGGAACAGGTAATGAGCAGAAGATCACTATTAAGTCAACAAGTGGTTTATCTGACGAAGAAATTGACGAAATGGTAAAAGATGCTGAAGAACATGCTGAAGAAGATAAAAAACGAGTAGAAAAGATAGAAACTCGCAATGAAGCTGATGCTTTAGTCCATCAAACAGAAAAGACTTTAGATGAAGCAGGAGATAAAGTTGATTCTGCTATTAAGGAGAAGGTTGAGGCAGCTAAAGACGAGCTTAAAGATGTATTAGATAATGAAGATGCTGAAACTGAAGAGATCAAAGAAAAAATGGAAGCTTTAACTGATGAACTGACAGAATTAAGTTCTGAATTATACTCTCAAGCAGAGGGAGCTCAAGCTGGAGCAGGAGCTGCTGGTGCCGGTGCTCAAGCTGGTGCAGGCCAGGCAGGTCCACAGTCACAGTCCGAAGCTGACGATAATACAGTAGATGTAGACTTTGAAGAAGTAGAAGAAGACGAAGAAAAATAAATCAGATAGTTTAAAAACCCACAATAATTATTATTAGTGAGTAAGGGGAAAGATGTTTCAGTTTAGGGAGAGTAGGCCTCTCCCTATAACTGTTTTCTCTTTCTTTTTTAGAGAGGTGATTCTAAAATGGCAAAAAAAGATTATTACGAGCTGCTCGGTGTTGACCGGGATGCCGATCAAAAAGAAATTAAGCGAGCTTATCGTAAGCTGGCCAAAAAATATCATCCTGATATGAATCAGGATAAAGATACCTCAGATAAGTTTAAGGAAATTTCTGAGGCCTATGAAATCTTAAGTGATCCGGATAAAAGAGCACGTTATGATCAATACGGACATTCGGGAATTAATGATCAGGACTTTAATTTTGACGACTTTGCTCAGGGTGGTTTTGGTGGACTTGATGATCTATTTAACATGTTTGGTTTTGGCGGTGGTATGGGAGGTCGCAGACGTAATGGCCCTCGCCGCGGAGCTGATTTGCAGTACAGACTTGAAATCAAGTTTGAAGAAGCTGCTTTTGGTGGCAAAAAGGAAATTAGAATCCCCCGGGAGGAAGAGTGTGATCGCTGTAATGGCAGTGGTGCTGAACCGGGAACAGATGTGAAAACCTGTCCGGAATGTAATGGGCAGGGGCAGGTGCGCAGCAGTCAACAAACTCCTTTTGGTCAGTTTACTCAGAGTAGAGTCTGTCCCAAATGTGGTGGAGATGGTAAAATAGTTGAAGAAGCCTGTCATAAATGTAATGGCTCAGGTAAGGTGCGTAAACAGCGCAAATTAACTGTTAATATTCCAGCTGGTGTTGATACAGGAACCAGACTTAGAATGTCTGGAGAAGGACAGGCGGGAGAAAAAGGTGGGCCTGCAGGTGATTTATATATTGTAATCGATGTTCAGGACCACAAAATCTTTGATCGTAAAGGAGATGACCTTTACTGTGAGGTTCCAATAAGCTTTGTTCAGGCTTCCCTGGGTGATAAAATTAAAGTACCTACTTTAGAGGGAAAGGTTCAGTTTGATATTCCTGAAGGAACACAGCCGGGCACAACTTTTAGACTCAAAAACAAGGGTATTCAGCATCTTAATGGTTATGGTCGTGGTGATCAGTATATTAAGGTTAAAGTTATGATTCCAAAAGATTTAGATGCTAAACAGAAGGAATTGCTGGCCGAATTTGCAGAAATTAGTGGTGAAGAAATAAATCCGGAGCATAAAAGCTTCTTAAAAAAAATAAAAGATGCAATTAATATTTAAATTCCAATAATGGAGTGAAAAAAATGCATAGATTTTTTATAGATCAGAGTACTGAAATTGAAAGAAAAGTAATTATTTCTGGAAATGACTATAACCATCTAAAAAATTCCCTGCGCCTAAATATAGGTGACAGGGTTATTCTTTCTGATGGTAATGGTTTTGATATGAAAGCAGAAATAATTAATTTTAATGATGATGGGGCAGAACTTGAGGTTTTAACTAAAGAAAAATCAAAAGTTGAAACCGAAATTAAGGTCTGGCTGGCTCAGGGCTTACCCAAAAAGAGCAAAATGGATTTAATAGTCGAAAAAGCAACAGAAATTGGTTTTGCCGGTTTAATCCCTTTAGAAAGCAAAAGAACTATAGTAAAATATAATCATAAGAAAAAAGATAAAAAACAGAGCCGCTGGCAGCGAGTTGTTGAAGCAGCAGCAAAACAGTCAGGAAGATCTGTGATTCCAGAAATCAAAGATTTTTGTAGTTCGGATAATCTTAAAGACTTAAAGAAAAAATTTGATTATGTTTTAGTTTTATGGGAAGATGAAAACAGTTATTCTATTAAAAAATTTTTTAAAGATAATAATGTTAAGCGGGATGCCAATATTTTGCTGATTATTGGTCCTGAGGGAGGTTTTTCTGAGTCAGAAGTTGAGAAATTCAAAACTGAACTGGAAGCAGAAATTATCAGCCTGGGTCCAAGAATTTTAAGAACAGAAACTGCAGGTATTGCTGCTTTAACAGCAATTTTATATGAGAAAGGTGAACTTGGTGATTAAAAAATGATTAAAAAAGCAGCTTTTTATACCTTAGGTTGTAAAGTGAATCAGTATGAAACAGAAGCTGTAATAGATATATTTTTAGACAGCGGTTATCAGATTGTAGATTTTTCAGAAGAAGCAGATGTTTATATAGTTAACAGTTGTACGGTAACCAATGAGGCCGCTCGTAAAACAAGACAGATCGCTCGTCGGGCTAAAAGGCGCTCTCCTGGTAGTTTAGTAGCGATTGTTGGCTGCTATACTCAGGCGTTTCCAGATGAGGTCAGCGAAATAGAAGAGATTGATCTGGTGATGGGCAGTAATAACAAAGCAAAAATTTTGGATAAAACTGAAGAAATGCTGGCCGGTAGAGATGTTGATACTAAAGTTAAAGAATATAAGCAGCTCAGAGATTATGAAGATTTAAACTTAAAACGTCTTTCTAATACTACCAGAGCCAATGTTAAGATTGAAGATGGCTGTAATCAATTTTGCAGTTATTGTATAATCCCCTATGCTAGAGGTCCAGTCCGCAGTCGAAAAAAAGAAGATATTGTAGCAGAAGTTAAAAAATTAACTGAGCAAGGAGTAAAAGAAATCATTTTAACCGGTACTCACCTGGGGGCTTATGGTAGTGAAAAAGGGAATTCTCAGGCTTTAACCGAATTAATGCAGATTTTGACTGAAATCGATGAACTTCAAAGGGTACGGTTAAGTTCAATTGAAGGTACAGAGATTGATAGCGGAATGATGGACTTGATTTCTGAAGAAGATATTTTCTGTCCTCATTTACATTTACCCCTGCAGAGCGGCAGTGACAAAATTTTAAAGGCTATGAAGAGACCTTATTCAGTTAAAGAATTTAAGGAAACTGTAGCTGAACTCAGGAAACGCATTCCTAATCTAGCAATAACTACAGATGTGATTGTGGGATTCCCCGGGGAAACTGAGACAACTTTTAAAGAAACTCTAGATCTAGTAAAAGAAATTGGATTTGCTAAAGTCCATGTTTTTCCTTATTCAGCTAGAGAAGGTACACCTGCAGCGGAAATGGAGCAGTTAAATGGAAATCTTGTAACAGAATACAGTAAAGAGTTGAGAGTTGTTAATGAGGCTTTAATGCTTGATTATCAAAAAAAATTCCTGGGAGAAAAAAAAGAAGTTTTAATTGAAGAGGTCAGAGATCATCAAACCAATTTACTAACTGGTTATACTGATAATTATCTAAAAGTTTTAGTTGATGGACCTGATAAACTTAAAAATGAACTTGTAGAAGTGGAACTGGCAGAAACTTTTGATTCTTATCATATTCTGGGAAAAATAATAGATTAGCAGGAATATTCTTCTTTTAAGAGAATATAGTTAATAGTTAGGATTTTGATAAGACTATTGGCTAAAGTTTAATGTTTATGTGAAGATTAAAGGAGGGGTTGTTTTGACAGACTGTTTATTTTGTAAAATTTCCGCAGGTAAAATGGATACTGATTTTGTTTATGAAGATGATAAATTGGTAGTTTTTGAAGATATTAATCCTCAGGCACCTGTTCACTTATTAATTGTTCCTAAAAAGCATATTGCTGATTTAAATAATTTAGAAGAAAGTGAAAACGAATTAATTGGACATGTGTATCAGGTAGCTAAAAAAATGGCAGCTGAAAAAGGGATAGCTGATTCAGGTTATAGACTGGTAAGTAACTGTGGTGATGATGGTGGTCAGACCGTTTTTCATATTCATTTTCATCTGTTAGGTGGACGTACTCTGCAGTGGCCTCCTGGTTAAAGAAGATAATGTTTGGAAAGACTAGTTTATAATAAGTTATCAAATACGTTTTATGTAATAAGATTGGAGATGTTAAAATGAGTGAATTAAAAGAACAATTATTAGAAGATATGAAAAAGGCAATGAAGAAAAAAGATAAAGCCAGACTTTCAGTTATTAGAATGACTCGTTCTGAGATTAAAAATAAAGAAATTGAAACAGGTGAAGAATTAGATGACCAGGGTGTAACTGCTGTGATTGCAAAGCAGGTTAAGCAGATTAAAGATTCTCTTTCTGATTTTGAAAAATCAGGAAAAGAAGATGTTATAAAAAAATTACATCAGGAAATTGAAATACTGCAGGAATATTTGCCTGAGCAGATGTCAGAAGAGGAAATTGATCAACTTGTAGAAGAAGTTATTGCAGAAACTGGTGCTGAAAACATGTCTGATATGGGAAAAGTTATGGGAGCCATTATGCCCAGGATTAAGGGAAAAGCTGACGGCTCTCTGGTTAGTGCAAAAGTAAAAGAAAAATTAAGCAGCTAATTAAAAAGTTGAATTTTTTATAGAGGGGTAATTCCCCTCTTTATCCCTCTTTAAGGGAGGTCAGCAGATGAAAAGAAAAATTATATTTTTTTTAATCTTATTGTTGATTTTTAGTTTCTATACGATTGCAGTCGAAGCGGAAGTAATCCACCTAAAAATTGATGGTGAAATTAATAATGCCGAATATGTTTTTATTAATAAAAATTTGACTGCGGCTGAAAAAGAGAGGGCAGAATTTATAATTATAGAAATCAATTCTCTTGGTGGCTATGTGGACCCTGCCCTTAAAATTAGAGATCGAATTTTAGAATCGGATAGAGAAGTAGTTACCTTTGTCAGTGGAAGAGCCTGGTCTGCTGCTGCCCTGATTGCTCTTGCGGGTGAGGAAATGTTTATTTCTCCTTCTGCAAGTATTGGAGCTGCCGAAACAAGGCCTAAAGAAGAAAAGTATATTTCTGCTTTAAGGAAAGAATTTGCAGCTACAGCAGAAAGAAGAAATAAAAATCCTCAAATTGCTGAAGCAATGGTTGATTCTTCAATTGAAATTAATGATTTGATAGAAAGAGATAAACTTTTAACTCTAACGGCAGCTGAAGCCCTTAAATATCAGATTGCAGATTTTAGTGCTTCTACTTTGGCTGATGTTGCAGTGATTAAGAAAGTTAATTTAAGTGATATTAAAACTGTCGAAAAGACTACTCTGGAAGTTATTATGGGTATTATCAGCGGCCCGTATATCAGTTCACTGGTTTTAATTATTGCTTTTTCTGCTTTGATTTTTGAGGCTCTGACTCCTGGTTTTGCTCTTGGAGGTACTATAGGGATACTTGCTTTATTAGTCTTTTTTGCGAGCCATATTTTTACTGGATCAATAGGAACCGGGATTGTAATCTTATTTATCATTGGAATCATATTGATTTTGGCAGAAATTTTTATTATTCCTGGCTTTGGAATTGCTGGTATAACTGGAATTGCAGCAGTTATAGTTAGTTTGTTTTTTATTTTTCCCAATACGACAATTGCAATTAATGTTTTATTGGCAGTGATTTTAGTTACTCTGGTAATAGCAGTTTTAATGTTTAAAAAGTTTGGTAGTAGCCGTTTTTGGAAGCGAATTTCTTTAGAAAGTAATTCTGAAAACTATTATTCTTCAAGTTCAAAAACAGATTATTTGAATCAGGAAGCTAAAACACTTTCTAAGTTACGTCCTGCTGGTACAATAGTGATTGCTGGGAAAAGAGTTGATGCTGTCAGTGAAGGAGCTTTTATAGAAAAAGGTAAAAAAGTAAAGGTGATTTCTGTTTCTGGTTCAAGAGTTGTTGTCAGGGAAATATCAGAGGGGGAATAAATAATGGAGATTTTTTCAATTTTAATTTTAGTTGCTTTAATATTATTTTTTGTTTTATTTTTTTATTTTATACCGATTGGTTTGTGGATTTCAGCAACTGCTGCTGGAGTTAAGGTTGGCTTTTTTAATTTAATTGGGATGCGCTTAAGAAGGGTTGTTCCTTCTTCAATTGTTGGCCCGATGATTAAGTCTCATAAGGCGGGCAAAGGGTTAAGTAGTGATCAGCTAGAAGCGCACTATCTGGCCGGAGGTAATGTGGATCGGGTGGTTGATGCTTTGATTGCTGCTCAGAGAGCGGAGATTGATCTTACTTTTGAAAGAGCTGCAGCAATTGATTTAGCAGGAAGAGATGTTTTAGAAGCTGTAAAGATGAGTGTTAATCCAAAGGTTATTCAGACACCAGTTGTTACAGCTGTGGCAATGGATGGAATACAGGTGATGGCCACGGCAAGGGTAACAGTAAGAGCAAATATCGATCGTCTTGTAGGTGGAGCTGGTGAAGAAACTGTTCTGGCAAGAGTTGGAGAGGGGATTGTTACTACAGTAGGTTCTGCAGAATCACATAAAAAAGTACTTGAAAACCCTGATTCGATATCTAAGACTGTTTTAGATAAAGGACTTGATTCGGGAACTGCTTTTGAGATTTTATCTATTGATATTGCTGATGTTGATGTTGGTAAGAATATTGGTGCTCAGCTGCAAACTGATCAGGCGGAAGCTGATAAGGAAATAGCTCAGGCAAAAGCCGAAGAGCGAAGAGCGATGGCTGTAGCTGAAGAACAGGAGATGAAAGCTAGAGTTCAGGAAATGAGAGCTAAGGTTGTAGAGGCAGAGGCAGAAGTACCGCTGGCAATGTCCGAAGCACTTAAAAAAGGTAATATGGGAGTAATGGACTATATGAAAATGAAAAATGTAGAGTCTGATACAAAAATGAGAACAAGTATTTCCGAAGCCTCGGAAAATGAAAATGAAAATCAGAATGGTAACTAATTTTTAAAATGTCGTCAATGCTGGAGGTGAAGAAACTTGGGAGATCTTATTTTTGTGCTTCCTTCATTAATAATATTCTTTTTTATTATCTTTCAGATTTTTTCTTTATTTAAAAAAGTCTTTGGTTTTATTAGTAAAAACTTTGATCTGACAATTGAAAATGCTGATCAGGAAACAAAAAAAAGCAGCAGTCAGGTTGAGCAAGGCTATGATCAGGATCAAGTAAAGACTAGAATTGCAGAGGCTGAAAAACAATCATTAGCTGAGAATAAAGAAAAGATTATGAGAAAGTCAAAAACTGATTTAAAGCAGAATAATTCTCATAAAAAATCAAGTCAGACAGGTGCAAAAGAGCAGATGCAGATGCATAAGAAAAAAAGATTTAAGAAAAAAAACAGCTCTCTGGGTGAAATATTTGCCCGGTATAATGAGGTAGAAAAAGCTGTGATTTATAATGAAATTTTATCTAAACCAAAAGCTTTAAAGAGAGATTAATTCTAAATCTTCTTCAAAACTGTGGCCTCCCTCCGGCTGCAGTTTTTTCGCTAAATTTGTTTAAAGAAATAAATATGATATAATAAATAAGTAAAAGTATTAAGGAGGAGTTATAATTTGAGTCAAAAAGAAAAAATAATTGAAATAAATGATTATCAACTTGCACAGAATTTTTTCGGCCATAATGATCGGAATTTAAAACTTTTAGAGGAGATATTATCTTTAAAATTGAATGGCAGAGGTAATCAAATTAAAATAAAGAATAATGGTAAACTTAAAGAATCAGAAAAAATAATAAAAAAATTAATTTCCTTGACAGAAAAAAATGAAGAACTTTCACCAAGGAAGCTTAAATATGCAGCTGAACTTTTAAAAAGAAATCCGGCTGTAGATTTAAATAGAATTTATGATGAAGTTATACTTGAAAATTATAAAGGTAGAAAAATTAAGGCTAAAACTGTAGGTCAGAAACTGTATTTAGAATCAATTAAAAACAGAGATATTGTCTTTGCTATTGGTCCTGCTGGTACAGGGAAAACTTATCTGGCAATGGTCATGGCGGTTAAAAGTCTTTTAAACAATGAAATAAATAGAATTGTATTAACCAGACCTGCAATTGAAGCCGGCGAAAATTTGGGTTTTTTACCTGGGGATATGCAGGAAAAAGTTGATCCCTATTTAAGACCATTGTATGATGCCCTTTATGATATTCTGGGACCGGAAAAAGCTAAATTGTATCAGGAAAAAGATATTATAGAGGTGGCTCCTCTTGCCTATATGAGAGGAAGAACTCTTGATGATTCTTTTGTGATTTTGGATGAAGCTCAGAATACAACTTTAGAACAAATGAAAATGTTTTTAACTAGAATTGGATTTAACTCTAAAGCTGTAATTACAGGTGATATAACCCAGATTGATCTTCCAAGTAAAAAGCGTTCGGGTCTGGCTACTGTTCAGAAAATACTAAAGAATATTAAAGGTATCGATTTTGTTTATTTAAGCAGGCACGATGTAGTCAGACATGATCTGGTTAAAGAAATCATAAAAGCATATGAAAGTTATGAAAGTGGGAACTAAAAATGAAATTTATGAAAAAATTAAGAGTCAGACTCCGCAATTGGAGAAAAGAATATCTTGATTTTTCCACAAATACCTATAAAATCATCTGGGCAGTGATCTTTTTTGTTCTGGTTGTTCTGATTTTGAGTCTGGACTTGATTCCTAATCAGGTTGATCTAAGATCTGGACAGGTAAGCCAGAGTGATATTACAGCGCCCAGAACTATTACTTTTATTGATAGAAATAGGACTTCAGAGCTGAGACAGCGGGCAGCAGATGCTGCACCTCGAGTATATGAAGAAGACAGCACTGTAGAAGAAGATGTATTAAAAAAAATAAATAACTTATTTAAAGCTATCAATGACAAAAGAGAGTTTTTTTACTATAATAAAATTACTATTAATGAAGAAAGTACTGCTCAAAATAGTAATGCTGATAGTGAACAGACTGCAGCTGACAAAGAAAATAATCTCACAGCAGCTGAAATCGAAAAATTTAGTCAGGAAGAAATTACTGAAATTGCTGATTTGGTCAGGGGAGAAATTGATTATGATCTTAGTCGCGAAAGTCTAGCAGTTTTAATAACTCTTAATAATGAAAAATTATTGGGAATTAAAAATAGAGCTCTTGATCTTTTAGAGACTAAACTAGAAGGCAGAATTTTACCATCTGATCTTGCTTCAGCCAGGGAAGAACTCCGACAGAGTGCAATGGAAATGGACATTTCCAGAAGAGAACGACTTGCTCTCGCTGAAGTTACAGAATCAGTTATTGCTGCAAATATGTTTTTGAATCAGGAGGCGACTGCCAGCAGAAGGCAGGAAGCAATATCTGAAGTCGAAGCTGTAGAAAAAACAGTGAGACAGGGTGAAATCATTGTTCGTAAGGGTGATGTAGTTACTGAATCTGACATTGATATTTTAGAAAGACTGGGTTTACAAAAAGGTGGAATTAATTATTATAATATAACAGGTAGAATTATTATTAGTTTTATTCTAGTTTTATTGCTTGGCTTTTATTTTTATAAATATCAGAAAAAAGTCTGGCAGGATAACAGTAAGCTTTTATTAATTGAACTGTTAATTTTAATTGTAGTTTTCTTTGCTAAAATAATGACTCTGTTTCAGAACCCATTTGTTGATTTTATGGTTCCTACAGCAATGGCGTCTATACTGCTGACAGTTCTGATTAGTAGTGATACGGCTTTAATTACAACTCTATTTATTAGTTTATTAGTTGCTCCGGTTTATGATATGAATTTTAATATAGTTCTTACTTCCTTTCTGGCCGGTTTAATTGGTATTTTTAGTGTTACTAAAGTTAAAGAAAGAGGAGATATTATAAGAGCCGGTTTAAATGTTAGTTTTATTCTGGTATTTTTAATTGGAGGACTTTCACTGCTGCAGCAGAATCAGGACTGGACATATCTGATCTGGTCAATTGGGGGTGGAATTGTCAATGGTCTTTTAGTTGGGGTGCTTGCAAATGGTTTACTGCCTTATCTTGAAGATTTATTTGATATGACAAGTTCTGTAAAATTACTGGAATTATCTAATCCCAGTCAGCCAATTTTAAAAAGAATGCTGGTCGAAGCACCTGGCACTTATCACCATAGTGTAATAGTGGGTAATTTGGCGGAAACAGCTGCTGAGGATGTGGGAGCAGACTCATTATTAGCCCGAGCTGCTGCTTATTATCATGATATTGGTAAACTAAAAAGGCCCTACTTTTTTTCGGACAATCAATTTGGGGGAGAAAATCCTCATGATAAAACTTCTCCTAATCTTAGTGCACTTATAATTAAGTCCCATGTTAAAGATGGTGTAGAAATGGCTGAAGAAAATGGACTCCCTGCTAAAATAATTGATATAATTAAACAGCATCATGGAACAAATTTAATTTCTTATTTTTATCAGCAGGCTTTACAGGACAATAAACATGATGATATTGAAAAGAAAGATTTTCGCTATGATGGTCCTAAACCTCAGAGTAAGGAAGCAGCAATAATTATGCTGGCAGATATTACAGAAGCGGCAATTAGATCTAAAAACTTTAATAAAAACAATCATGATCGAATTGAAGGTTTTGTACGAGGTCTTGTCAAGGATAAATTAATAGAAAATCAGCTTGATCAATCTAATCTAACCCTCAGTGATTTAGATACAATTGTAAAAAGCTTTGTTAAGGTACTAACCGGTATTTATCACCAGCGTGTGGAGTATCCAGAGAAACTTTTGAAAGAAATGAAGGGTGGTAATAATAGTGATTAATGTAGAATTTAATGATCAACAGGATGAAATTGAAATCAGCCAGGAGATGCTAAAACTTTTAGAAGAAGTTATTATAACGGCTGCTGAACTAGAAGGTTACAGTGGTGGTGAAGTAAGTATTGCATTTGTGAGTAACCAGCAAATTAAGGATTTAAATAATGACTATAGAGATAAAAATGAAGTTACTGATGTACTTTCTTTTCCAATAGATGATGAGATGTTGGGAGATATAATAATTTCAGCAAATAGAGCTCTTGAGCAGGCGGATGAGTATGGTCACTCTTTGAAAAGAGAGCTTGCTTATTTAACTGTTCATGGGATGCTGCATCTTTTTGGTTATGATCATCATAGTAAAGAAGAGAAAAAAGAAATGCGCCAAAAAGAAGAGAGAGTTTTAACTCAGCTGGGTATTAGCAGAGATTAGGTGTAATAAATGTGGATTTTAAAAACTATAGATAGTTTTAATCATGCAATCGCAGGTTTTATTCATGCCATAAGGACTCAGCGTAATATGCAGATTCATCTAACAGCTGCAATTTTAGTACTGGCTTTTAGTCTTTTCTTTGATTTGAGCAGAATAGAGCTGGGGCTTGTAATAATTGCTATTTCTTTTGTTATTTTTGCTGAGTTAATAAATACAGCTGTAGAAGTTATTATTGATATCATAAGTCAGGAGTATAGTTTTAAAGCCCGGATTGCAAAAAATATAGGTGCTGCTTCTGTTGTTATTGCGGCTGGAAATGCTTTGTTTATTGCTTACCTTGTTTTTTTTAATAAAGCCCAGGAATTATCATTAAATCTTATTTTTAATATTCGCCATGAACCACTGCATTTAATTTTTATTAACCTATCATTAATATTTATCCTGGTTATTATTATTAAATCAATTTTCAGTAGTGGCACCCCACTTAAAGGAGGAATTATCAGTGGGCATACAGCTCTGGCGGCTTCTTCAGTATTAATTATCTGGTTTCTGACCAAAAGTTTAATTGCTCTTTCTTTAGCTTCTGTTCTGGCTTTTTTAACAGCACAGAGTCGTCTGGAGGCTGGTACACATTCCTTTAAGGAGATTTTGTTGGGGGCAATACTTGGTATTATAATTACATTTATAGTCTTTTATTATTTTAGTATATAATAATTTTGGTGACTGTGGAGGAATTAATAATGTATTTAGAATTAGGATCGTTATTTATATTAATATTTTTATCTGCCTTTTTTTCAGGTTCTGAGACAGCATTTATGTCTGTCAATAGAATTAAAATTAAGGAAAAAGTTCAACGAGGAGATGAACATGCAGCAAAAGTAGATAAATTATTGCAGGATCAGACTAAATTATTAACAACTATTTTGATCGGTAATAATCTTGTTAATATTGCTGCTTCCTCCATAGCGACAGCACTTTCTATTGAATTATTTGGGAGTAAAGGTGTTGGGATTGCAACGGGTGTAGTAACTTTATTAATCCTAGTTTTTGGAGAAATCACTCCTAAATCTATGGGTAATAATAGATCTATTGATTACGCCAAAGTTGCTGCAGCTCCTCTTTATTATCTTGAAATCATCTTATCACCTTTTATCTATCTTTTTACTAAAATAGTTAATCTTTTTGTTAAAGATAAAAGCTTAATTTCTTCTGCTTTTTTAAGTGAAGAAGAAATCAGACGTTTTGTTGATGTAAGTCAGAGAGAAGGTGTAATCAAAGAAACGGAACAGGAGATGATTCAGAGTGTTTTCGATTTTGATGATACTCTGGTAAAAGAAATTATGATTCCACGAATTGATATGGTCTGTATAGAAAAAAATGCTAATTTAACAGAATTAATAAAAATGGGTGTTGAAAAAGGACATTCCAGAATTCCAGTCTTCGAAGAATCTATTGACAACATTGTAGGTCTAATTTATATTAAAGACCTGCTGGAATTGCTGCTGGAGCCAAAGAAAGATGTAGATATTAAGGAGTTTGTTAAACCAATATATTTTATTCCAGAAGGGAAACCAATTAACCAATTATTATCAGAAATGAAAGACAGAAAAGAACATATGGCAATTGTAGTGGACGAATATGGAGGTACATCCGGTTTAATTACTATTGAAGATTTACTAGAAGAGATTGTTGGTGATATTCAGGATGAATTTGATTTAGAAAAAAGTTATATTGAAGTGATTGATGACAATAAATTACTGCTTGATGGCAGAGTTGATATTGAAGAATTAAATAATTATTTAAAAGAGCCTCTGGCTGAAAGTGATGACTACGAAACAGTAAGTGGTTTGGTTTTATATTATTTAAATCGACTGCCTGTACAGGGAGAAAAACTGGAACTGGAAGATGTAACATTTGTTATTGAAAGTATTATCGATAATAGAATTAGAAAAATTAAATTAATAAGTGAAAAGGAATTAAAAATTGAAGATGATGAATAATTTTTGGGGTGAGAAGATGAAGTCGAAGTTATATATTTTACTAATTTTGCTGCTGTCAGCACTGCTTTTATTTACAGCTTGTAGTTCAGAGAAAGTACAACAACCACAGCAGACAGAAGATGATATTAAACAGCAGGGGAATTTAAGTCAGGATGACCTGAAAGAGGAAATCCAAAATATTGAAAAAGAATATGAAGCTCAGACCCCGGAAGAAAAACAGATAACAGAGAATGATTATAATGCTGTTTCGCCTTTTACAGGGCTTCCGATTACTAAAAATTACTATAAAAGAGCTGTAGCTGTCTCAATTGAAAACTCGCCAGCTGCCCGCCCCCAGAGTGGGTTAAATGAAGCTAAATTAGTTTATGAGTTCATGCTTGAGGGAGGGATTACTAGATTTCTGGCGATTTTCTGGCCGGAGGTACCAGAAAAAATTGGTCCGATTAGAAGTGCCAGACCAGCGCTGGTTAAAACAGCTCAATCATATGATGCCGTATTTTTACATGCTGGAGCCAGTCCTGATGGATTTGCCATCCTGGCAGTTAACGATATTCTACATCTGGATCAGTTATATAAAAGCCAGTATTTCTGGCGAAGCAGTAAAAGAAGTGCTCCACATAATTTATACTCAGGTGAAGAACCCCTGAAAAACTATTTGGACAATCTGGCTGAGAAAGAATACCCAGAACAGTTTAATTTTTTAACAGCCTCTGTAGTTAGTGATTTTGAGGAGGCAGAAAATATAAGTATTGATTACTGGGGACCTTATAAGGTTCTTTATGAATATAACAGTCTGGAAAATAATTATTTAAGATTTTTAAATAGCAGAGATAATCCGCATCTTGTAGAAAATGGTGATCAGTTAAAAGCCAAAAATATTATAGTTCAGTATGTTAAGACATCTACTAAAGACCGGGAAGGACGTCAGGATATTGATTTAAAATCTGGCGGCAAAATGAAATTGTTTAGAGACGGGCTTGTAATTAAAGGCAGCTGGGAAAATAATGATAATCAAATAACATATTTTAATACTGCTGGTGAAGAAATTGAGCTCAACAGAGGACAGACCTGGATTCAGGTAGTCCCAAATAGTACTGAGGTTACTTATTAGTTATTAAAACATTGATTTAAAGTAATTTTGTGAGGTGGTAGTAATGAAAAAAGAGATTAAAGAAAAAATGTTTAAAAAGGCAGCAGAAGCTAAAAAGAATGCTTATGTTCCTTATTCTGAATTTCCACTGGGAGCAGCTATTTTAACTGAAGATGGTTCGATATATACAGGAGTTAATATAGAAAATGCAGCTTATGGTTTAACTAACTGTGCAGAAAGATCGGCAATTTTTTCAGCTGTCTCTCAGGGTCATAGAAAAATTGAAGCTGTATTAATTGTAAGTTCTACTGAGGAACCGGTACCTCCCTGTGGTTCCTGTCGTCAGGTTATTAATGAGTTTGCTGATGGAGATATTGAAATAATTATGATGACAGAAACAGGTAAAGAAATAACTATGACCAGTACAGAACTGCTTCCGGGAGCATTTTCGGACAGTTCAATGGAGAAAGATAATGAGTTATAAATCTGGTTTTGTAACAGTTATAGGCAGACCTAATGTTGGTAAATCAACTCTGGTGAATAGTCTTGTAGGAGAAAAAATTAATATAATTTCTCCCAGACCTCAGACAACTAGAAATAGTATTAAAGCAATTTACACTGAAGATGATGGACAAATTATTTTTATTGATACCCCGGGAATACATCAACCCCGAAATGAGCTTGATAAATATATGCTGGATGAAGCATATAATAGCCTTGACGGTATTGATGTTATTATTTTCATCTTAGATGGCAGTACTTACTGGGGGAAAAATGACCAGTTAATTTATGAGCAAATAAAAAATAGTAACCAGGAAATTATTTATGTAATGAATAAAATTGATAAAATTTCAAATAAGGAATTAATAAAAAGGCAGAAAAACTACAGTCAAAAAGTTGGAAAGCAGGTTATACCAATATCTGCTCTGAATAATAAAAATGTTGATAATTTGCTGGAACAGATATTTTCTAAATTACCTGAAGGTCCTCAGTATTATCCAGAAGATATGATAACTGACCAAATAGAAAGATTTGTTTTTGCAGAAATGATCAGGGAAAAGATTTTTTATCTGACCAGAGAAGAGGTACCTTATGGGGTGGCGGTTTTAGTTGAAGAAGTTAAAGAAAGAAAAAATGATGATTATTATATTAGAGCCAATATTTATGTAGAGAAGAAATCTCATAAAGGTATTATTATTGGTAAAAATGGTAAAATGTTAAAAAAAATAGGCCAGGCAGCCCGAAAAGAAATAGAAGATTTAATGCAGACTAAAGTTTATTTGGATCTCTGGGTAAAGGTATTAAAGGACTGGCGTGAGAAAGATAATCTCCTCAAAAGAATGGGTTATAAATAAATTTATTGCAGGACTATGACAAAGTTTGTAGAATATAAATATTGATAAAGCAAAAATATAAGAATTTAAGGAGTGGTTTTAAAAATGGCGATCAAACCTCGTGATATGGCTAAAATGATTGACCATACAAATTTAAGTCCAACAGCAACTGTGGACGATATTAAAAAATTATGTGCGGAAGCAAAAGAGCATGAATTTGCATCAGTTTGTGTAAATCCTATATATGTTCCTCTGGCTGCTAAATTGCTTGAAGAAAGTTCAGTTAAGGTCTGTACAGTAGTTGGATTCCCTCTGGGAGCAAATACTACAGAAGTTAAATCATATGAAACCAGAAATGCAATTAAGAATGGGGCCCAGGAAATTGATATGGTAATGAATATTGGAGCCTTTAAATCAGGTGCCTATGAGATTTTCAAAGCTGATATTAAGGCGGTTGTAGATGCAACTAAAAAAGCAGGTGTAAGTTCTGATATTATAGTAAAAGTTATTTTGGAGACATGTTTTCTGGATGAAGAGGAAATAGTTAAAGCCTGTGAAATTGCAAAAGAAGCAGGAGCTGATTTTGTAAAAACTTCAACTGGTTTTGGTGATTATGGAGCTCGTGTTGAAGATGTAAGTATTATGCGTAAAACTGTTGGTCGAGATGTCGGAGTTAAAGCGTCTGGTGGCATTAAAAACTTTGAACAGGCTTTAGAGATGCTTGATGCAGGCGCAAATAGAATTGGAGCAAGTTCAGGTGTAACAATAGTAACAGATGATGAGGAATAAACGGGAGTTGAATTAAGTGGCAACTTTTGAGACAGAAGCAGTAGTCTTAAAACAGTTTGATTTAGGTGAGTCAGATCGTCTGATTACTTTATATACCAGAGAAAGAGGTAAAATTAAGGCAGTTGCTAGAGGAGCCCGGAAGGGGAAAAAAACTCGTTCCGGACTTGTACTGCCCTTTAGTTATCATAATTTTACTTTATATCAGGGAAAATCACTGGCTAAAATAAATCATATCGAGTCTATAGCAATGAATTCTAGATTGCGAGAAGACTTAGACTATATGGCTTATGCCAGTGTTGTTTCCGAATATGTAGAGCGGGCCGGCCTGGAAGATGAAGCTGATCAGGCTCTTTTTTCTCTTTTAGCCCTTATTTTAGAAAAAATGGCTCAGGCGGAAAAGAAAGAGCTTTTATTTTATCTGACAGTCTTTAAAGCTAAATTAATACTTTTGCTGGGGGTTAAACCTGAGATTGAGACCTGTACAATCTGTGGAGAAAAAATAAATCTTAAGGGATCAACCCCACTTAGTGTGGAAGAGGGCGGTTCAATCTGTCAAAATTGCTTTAATAAAAATGATTTTAAAAATGTTTTTTTCAATTTAAACGAAATGAGAGCTCTTTATAAAATAATTTTTGCAGAGTTTTCTCAACTTAAAGCTGAAAGTTTTCCTAATCAGATTACAGAAAAATTAAATCAACTGACAGAAAAATTTTTGGTTTATCATCTTGATTTGAAACCTAAATCATTATCATTTCTTTATACAATAAGGAAAATGAATAGTTAATTAAATTTGAGCCTTGTCCTGAAGGATAAGGTTTTATTTTAGTGAAAATTATTAAAATGAGTACGAGAGGAAGTGTGTTTATGAATTTCCAGGAAATTATTTTTTCGTTGGATAGATTTTGGAGTGATCAGGGGTGTGTTATTGAACAGCCATACGATATAGAGGTGGGAGCAGGGACAATGAGCCCTTCTACCTTTTTGCGTTCCCTGGGTGAGGAGGGTTGGGATACTGCTTATGTTCAGCCCTGTCGGCGTCCTACTGATGGTCGTTATGGTGATAATCCGTATCGACTGCAGAGATATTTTCAGTATCAGGTAATTATGAAACCTTCCCCTGATAATATTCAAGAAATTTACTTAGATAGTCTGCGTGCTCTGGGGATTGAACCTGAAAAGCATGATATTCGTTTTGTAGAGGATAACTGGGAATCTCCCACTTTGGGAGCCTGGGGTCTTGGCTGGGAAGTCTGGTTGGATGGGATGGAAATTACCCAGTTTACCTATTTCCAGCAGGTTGGGGGATTTAAAGCAGATCCCGTGACAGTAGAAATAACATATGGATTGGAAAGAATAGCTATGTATTTACAGGAAGTAGAAAATGTATATGATTTAACCTGGGTAGAAGGTGTTAAATATCATGATATTTATCATCAAAATGAGGTTGAACAGTCTAAGTATAATTTTGAAGTGGCAGATATTGACCACTTATTTAAATTATTTGATATTTACGAGGCAGAAGCAGAAAATTCACTGGCAGCCGAACTACCTTTAGCTGCTTATGATTATACTTTGAAATGTTCCCACGCTTTTAATCTTCTGGATGCCAGAGGAGCAATTAGTGTAACAGAGAGAACTAGATTTATCAAGCGAGTTAGAAAACTGGCTCATCAATGTGCGGCCAGTTATTTAAACTCAGGAGAGCAGGAGTGATAATGATGGCAAAAAATTTAATTTTTGAAATTGGAACTGAAGAAATGCCAGCTGCTTCCATGCAGAGATTTAGAGAAGATTATTTAAAAACAGCAGCTGCTATTTTTGATAATAATAATTTAGAATATGATAAAATGAATGTTTATTCTACCCCAAGAAGACTTGTGCTTGCTGTTGATGCTTTAGCGGAAGAGCAGGAAGATCAGCGGGATATTGTTCGTGGTCCGGCAGTAAATATTGCTTTTGATGATGATGGGAATCCTACCAGAGCCGGTGAAGGATTTGCTCGAGGACAGGGAGTAGCTGTAGAGGACCTGGTAGAGAAAGATGGTTATCTTTATGCTGAAAAAGTAGAAAAAGGTGAAAAGACAGCAGTTATTTTAGCTAATATCTTAGAAAAGATTGTGGATCAGGTACCTCTACCAAAGGCAATGCGCTGGGGCAGTATTCAGATGGAGTTTATCCGCCCGATTAAATGGTTATTAGTTTTATTTGGCAATCAAAAACTTGATCTTGAGCTAGCAGGTGTCAAAAGTGCCAATTATAGTATAGGACACCGTTTTTTGAGTGAAGGAAAGGTAGAGATCAATTCTGCTGAAGATTATTTTTCTGCTTTAGAATCTGCATCAATTATTGTTAAACAGGACAGGAGAAAAGAATTAATTAAGAAACAGATTTCAAATCTTAATCTAACTGCACAGGCAGTTATCAAAGATTCTTTGCTGGCTGAGGTTATTGATTTAATAGAGTTTCCAACAGCATTTAAAGGAACTTTTGCTGAAGAATATTTAGAACTGCCGGCTGAAGTTTTAATTACTGCTATGGAGAAACACCAGCGTTATTTTCCGGTGATGACTGAAGATAATAAACTGCAGGCCCAATTTATTGGTGTTCGTGACGGGGGAAAAGAATATCTTGATGAGGTAATTTCTGGTAATGAAATGGTCTTAAAAGGTAGACTTGATGATGCTCAATTCTTCTTTGCTGAAGATCAGAAATATGGTTTTTTAAATAGAAGTAAGGATATTAAAGATATTGTTTTTCAGAAAGATATAGGTAGTGTTTATAAAAAAGTGGAAAAACTGCAGCAGATTACAGCCAGGCTGGCTGAACTTTTAAATTATAATAAGGATCAAAAAGAAATGACAGTAAGAGCAGCTGAAATTTGCAAAAATGATCTTGCTACAGAAATGGTAAATGAATTTGCCAATCTTCAGGGATTAATGGGAAAAGAATATGCTCTTTTAGAAGGTGAAAATAAAGAAACAGCAGAAGCTATTTTTGAACATTATTTGCCGAGATTTGCTGGAGATAAATTACCAGAGACAAAAAGTGGAACTGTACTTGCTATGGCAGAAAAATTATTTAACTTAAGCAGTCATTTTCTTTTAGGTAATATTCCGAGTGGATCTCAGGATCCTTTTGCTCTAAGAAGACAGGCTACAGGGCTTTTAAGAATTATTTTATCCAGGGATCTGGCAATTAATATTGAAGAAATAATTAAGTTTTCAATGGATATAGTTGCTATAAATCCTGATAATATTGATTCTGCAATTTTAGAATTAAAGGAATTTATTAAGCAGAGATTAGAAAATCTGCTGACTGAAGAAGATGTTAGATATGATATTATCAACGCAGTAATTGATATTAATGATCAAAACTTACTTGATCTTTATCAGCGAGCTCATAAATTAATGGAATTTAGATCTGAAAACCCTGATTTATTTGTTGATTTAATTCGCGGGCTGGTTCGAGCTAAAAATATCAGTGATAAAGCTGAAAATAAAATGGAGATAAATGCAGGATTATTAGTTGAAGAAGAAGAAAAAGAACTATATAAAGCATTTAATCAGAGGAAAGCAAATATAAATCAATATTTTACTTCTGGTCAGTATCAAAAAGGATTTTATCTACTGGTCGAATTAAAGAAATATATTGATGCTTTTCTGGATAATGTAATGGTTATGGTTGATGACATTGAATTAAAAAATAATCGACTGGCCTTATTAGCTCATATCGCAGTCTTAATGTCCGAGGTAATGGATATCGAAAAAATAGCTCTAGACTAACAATAAACCGGGGTGAGAAATTATGAGTGAAAAAAAATTGATTGCTTATGCAGTGTCAGATTCAACCGGTAAAACAGCCAAACATTTAATGGAGTCAGCAGTAGGACAATTTCCTGACTCTGATGTAAAAATCAGGTCATTTTCTTTTGTGCGTTCTCTGGAAAGAATTGACGAGATTATAGAAAAGGCGAAAGCAGATAATGCAATTATTGCCTATACTTTTGTTAAAACAGAGATGAGAAAACATTTAAATATGCTGGCAGAAAAAAATAATCTGGAATATATTGATATGATGGACCAGCCTCTAAATATGGTAGCGGGAAGACTGGGGGTTGAGCCAAGAGAGGAATTTGCGCTTAAATATAAATTGGATGAAGAATATTTTAAAAGAATTGAAGCAATGGAGTTTACTCTCCGATTCGATGATTTAAATGAGTCCAAAGGGATTGCAGAAGCTGATATTGTTTTAGTAGGAGTATCCAGAACCTCTAAAACACCTCTTTCTGTTCATCTTTCATATTTAGGTTATAAAACTGCCAATGTGCCGCTGGTACCTGAGGTAGATGTCCACCCCTCTGTTTTAGAAAATAAAGATAACAAGGTAGTTGGACTGACTATAGATCCTGAATTATTAAATGATATCAGGATAGAAAGATTAAAAAAGATGGGACTTGGTGATGATGCAACCTATGCAGCTAAAGAAAGAATAAATCAGGAATTCGAATATGCTGATTCTATTATGGAAGAAATAGGCTGTCCCATAATTGATGTTACGGATAAAACGATAGAAGAAACTGCTGTTGAGGTTCTTTCATATTTTAATGATTAGGAGCTGATACTATGTTTTCCAGAGTTGAACAGCTGGCATGGGAAAGAGAAAAACTTTCGGATTTTGCCTGTTTGAGTTCCGAGAGTAGAGGACGAATAAAACCAGAATCTGATTCTGATATTCGCACGATATTTCAGCATGATCGTGATAGAATTATTCATTCTAAAGCCTTTAGAAGACTTAAACATAAAACACAGGTTTTTATTGCTCCCGAAGGAGATCACTATCGAACTCGACTTACTCACACTCTGGAAGTGTCTCAGATTGCTCGTACGATAGCAAGAGCTCTTAAATTAAATGAAGATTTAGTAGAAGCAATTGCTCTGGGACATGACCTGGGGCATACTCCATTTGGCCATGCTGGTGAAGCAGCTCTTTCGGAAATCACTGGAGCAGACTTTAAACATAACCTTCAAAGTTTAAGAGTTGTGGATCTGATAGAAAAAAGAAGTAGTGGCAGCAGGGGACTTAACTTAAGTGTTGAGGTTAGAGATGGTATTTTAAATCATACAGGTGCTAATAAACCTTTAACTCTTGAGGGAGAGATTGTCAGAATTGCTGATCGAGTTGCCTATATTAATCATGACATTGATGATGCTTTAAGAGCGGGTATTATTGCTGATTCTGATTTACCCGCTAAGGCAATTTCTATTCTGGGCAATACTCATTCTGAGAGAATCGATGTAATGGTGAGAGATTTAATAAATTCCAGCTGGCAGCATGGCGAAATAAGACGTTCAGCTGAAGTTAAAGCTGCGACCAAAGAATTAAGAAGTTTTCTTTTTGAAAATGTTTATATTGGTTCTGAAGGTAAAAGTGAAGAGGGTAAAGCAAAAAGACTTTTAAAATTACTTTATGAATTTTTTATGGAGCATATTGATTATATTCCTGATGAATATTTAGAGTTTGAAAAGAATTACAAACAGGCAGTAATTGACTATATTGCGGGCATGACAGATCGTTATGCTATTAATCTGGGTAGAAAATATTTTATTCCTACTCCGTGGTTCGACAAAAATCGATAAACTTTTAGTTATTAATATAAATAAATGCAGGATTAATAATCTTTTTAGAGAAATATTATTACAGCGGTAAAATACTTTTTTAACTTGAAATAATAATTAAGGTCAGGGTGGATAAATTGACCAGATATTCCGATGAATTTATTAATGAATTAAAAGAAAGTGTTAATTTAGTAGATTTGGTTTCTGATTATCTTGAATTAAAAAAATCAGGAAATAGATATAAGGGTCTATGCCCTTTTCACAGTGAAAAAACCCCATCATTTTTTGTTAATCCTGATAATAATTTTTACCACTGTTTTGGCTGTGGAGCTGGTGGAGATGCAATAAATTTTGTGATGGAAATTGAAAATCTTACCTTTGTTGAATCAGTGAAAATGCTCACTGAGAGGACTGGAATGGAACTTCCTGATCTCAGCAACCAGCAGCGACAGCGTTATAAAGAACGTGAACAGTTATTTTCTTTAAATAAATTAGCAGCCAGGTTTTATAATTATTTATTGACTGAAACTGAGATGGGAAGGGATGCCCTGAATTATCTAAAGGAAAGAGGTTTTGGAGAGTCAGAAATTGAAGAATTTAAGCTTGGTTATGCAGCTGATGAATGGCAGCTTTTATTAAATTTTTTACAAAAAAAGGGGTTCGGTATTAATTTAATTAATAAAGCTGGTTTGATCAGTGAAGGGAAAAATAATTCTTATTATGATAAGTTTAGAAACCGAGTTATGTTTCCTATATTTAATAATCGAGGGGAAGTAATTGCATTTGGAGGTAGAATTTTGGAGACTGAGGATGGTTATGGTCCTAAATATCTTAATTCTCCCGAAACTCAAATTTTTAGTAAAAAGAAAAATTTATATGGTTTACATCTTGCTAAAGAAACTATTCGTAAAAAAAATAGCTGTATTATTATGGAAGGTTATACTGATGTCATCCAGGCTCATAAAAATGGATTTAATAATTCTATTGCTTCTCTAGGTACAGCTTTTACTGAAGAGCAGGCAAAATTAATCCATAGATATGCCGAAAACGCTTATATAGCTTATGATGCAGATACAGCCGGTAATAAAGCAACTTTAAGAGGGCTTGATATATTGAGTGGAACAGGAATCAATGTCAAAGTTATTCAGTTAGCCGAAGGTAGTGATCCAGACCAACTATTAAAAAATGAAGGCAAAGAAAGCTTTGATAAATTAATAGAAGAAGCTGTAAATTTAATTGATTTTAAAATTAATATGATTGTTAAGAATAAAAATCTTAATGATCCAGGAGTGCGAAAAAAAGTTTTGAAGTCAATTGTTAAACTTTTGAGTGAGGTTAGTGATAATCTGGAAAGAGAAATTTATATTGAAAGGGCTGCTGCTAAAACAAATTTCAAGGCAGAAGTGCTGGCCGATGAAGTGGAAAAAGAATTTCAGAGAAATAAAAGCAGGAATTATCAAAGAAATAGAGAAAAACAAAATAAGCAAACAGAAAAATCATTTGACTTATACTCACAATTATCGTATTATCAAAAAGTTGAGGAAGAAATTCTGGCTCATTTTATTAGTAATCCTGGTTTAAGAGAGCAGATTACAGCCAGACTTTCTAAAAATGATTTTAATGGTAGAACTGCTCAACTTGCGGAACGTTTATTTAGGGGTAGTGTGATCAGCAATTCAGTTAAAATTGATAAAATAAAAAATGAGTTAGGAGATGAACTTTTATCTTACTGGTCAGAAATTCTGGTTAAACAGGATAATTCTTTAACTAAAGAACACATTTTAGAACTGGCTGAATATTTAAGTTCTAAAAGAATAGCCAGCAACAAAAAAAAGCTGTGCAATTTACTCAGTAGAAGAGAACTAAGTTTAAATAAATTAAATCGCATTTTATTAACATTTTATAGTTTGAATTATAATATTGAAAGGAGGGACTAAAGTGGCTGAAAAAGATATGAGTCCTGCCAAAATAGATGAAGTTAAGAATCTTGTCAATCGTGGAAAAAAAGAAGGGGAATTAACTTATGAAGAAATTATGGATGCCCTGGAGGATATTGATTTAGATTCTGAAGATATAGAGAAAATCTATGATATATTCAGTGAAATGAATATTGAAATAGTTAATTCTAAATTAGAAGATGAAGAGGATGAAGATGACGAAGATGAAAATAGTGGTCTTGATCTGAGTGTTCCTAAGGGTGTTGGTATAGATGATCCTGTTCGAATGTATTTAAAAGAGATTGGTAAAGTGGACCTTTTAACAGCAGATGAAGAGGTGGAACTTGCCAAAAGAATGGAACAGGGGGATGAATGGGCTAAACAGCAACTTGTTGAAGCAAATTTGAGGCTTGTGGTGAGTATTGCCAAAAAATATGTTGGTCGCGGAATGCTTTTTCTTGATTTAATTCAAGAAGGTAATATGGGACTAATGAAAGCAGTAGAAAAATTTGATTATACCAAAGGTTATAAGTTTAGTACCTATGCTACCTGGTGGATCAGACAAGCTATTACTCGTTCTATAGCTGATCAGGCCAGAACAATTAGAGTTCCAGTCCATATGGTTGAAACTATTAATAAACTGATCAGAGTTTCAAGACAGCTTCTACAGGAAAAGGGAAGAGAACCCAAGGCGGAAGAAATTGGTGAAGAGATGGATATCTCCGCTGAAAAGGTAAGAGAAATTATGAAAATTGCACAGGAACCTGTTTCGCTTGAGACTCCCATCGGAGAGGAAGAAGACAGTCACCTTGGTGATTTTATTGAAGATGAGGATTCTCCTGCTCCTGCATCAGCGGCATCATATATATTGCTTAAAGAACAGTTAGATGGAGTTTTGGATACTCTTACTGATAGAGAAAAGAGAGTACTTGAACTTAGATTTGGAATTGAAGATGGTCGACCAAGAACTCTGGAAGAAGTGGGAAAAGAATTTGGAGTTACCAGGGAAAGAATTCGACAGATTGAAGCTAAAGCACTGCGGAAATTAAGACATCCCAGCCGCAGTAAAAAGTTGAAGGATTACCTGGAATAAAGAGTATGAATGGGGAATTGGAAGTATTTATGAGATATTACAATATTATCATTAATATTTCGGAGATTAATTGCAAATTTACTCTTGACCTGGACTGATTTCTATCATATAATTATTCTTGTCGTCACAAATAATAGATTTGTTTTTTGCAGCGGGCCCATAGCTCAGCTGGTCAGAGCAACCGGCTCATAACCGGTTGGTCCCAGGTTCGAATCCTGGTGGGCCCACCAAGGAATATTAACACCCTGTTCTTTAATTAGAGCAGGGTTTTTTTGCTTTTAAATAATAAGTATGCTAATGAGTATCTATTTGAGGAGGTTAAGTTATGGCAAAAGTAGCAGAAGTTGTTCAGTTGGTGGGAGAACTTGCTCCCGGTAGATTGGCAGAAGACTGGGATAATGTAGGTCTGCAGGTTGGAGATCTAAACCAGGAAGTAGAAAATGTACTGCTGGCACTTGATTTTAATAATGAAATTTTCACTGAAGCTTTAGATAAAAATTGTCAGTTAATTATTACTCATCATCCTTTTATTTTTAACGGGATCAAATCTGTGGATGCCCAGAGTGAAAGTGGCAAATTAATTTATGGACTGATTAAAAATGATATTTCCTTATTTTCTGCCCATACAAATTTGGATATTGCTGAAGGTGGTTTAAATGATTATCTGATTAGAAAATTAGATGTGGAGAATATTTCTGTTTTAAAAACAACCAGCAGCCTTAACTATTATAAGCTGGTTACTTTTATTCCTGAAGGCAGCTTTAAAAATGTACGAGATGCACTTTATGCTGAGGGGGCCGGTAAATATAAAAATTACAGTCACAGTGGTTTTTACCAGCAGGGAAATGGTAATTTTAGACCTTTAGAAAATTCTGATCCTTATTTGGGGCAGAAAGACTCGCTTAATCAGGTAAATGAATATAGATTTGAAACTATAGTAGCACCTGAAAATTTAGATAAGGTCGTTAAAACTTTGCTAAGAGAGCATCCTTATGAGGAACCTGCCTGGGATTTATATCAGATGGAGAATTTAAAAAATGAAAAGGGTATTGGCAGAATTGCTGATTTAAAAGAAGAAATTGAGCTCCAAACTTTAATAGAAAAGATCAAAGAGGTTTACAGCATAGATCAGCTTAAAGTTGTAGAGCAGAAAAATAAAATAAAGAGAATAGCTCTCTGCAGTGGAAGTGGGGCTGATTTTATCAAAGATGCCTATTATCAGGGGGCAGACCTTTATCTAACAGGAGATATTAAATTTCACGAAGCTCAGACAGCAGAAGAGTTGGGCTTATCTTTAATTGATTTTGGTCATTATGGCAGCGAAAAATTTGTTCGAGATTTATTAGCTGCCAGTTTAAAGACAAAAGCTTCAGCAAAATTAAATAAAGAGTTAAACTTTATAAAATCAGAGCTTAATACAAATCCCTGGACCTATAAATAAGGTCTAATAAGTGGGTGTTTTTAACTTGAGTAGAATGCTTGACATATTATAAATCTGGTGGTATACTTTATATGGTAAAAAAATAAGTTAACCGGATGATCGCATCTTTTATGATGAGGAAAGTCCGAGCTCCACAGGATAGGATGCCGGGTAACACCCGGTGGAGGTAACTCCCAGGCTAGTGCCACAGAAATATACCGCTTTTTGATGAAAGGGTTTTCTTGAAATTCTTATCATTGGAAGTAAGGGTGAAAAGGTAAGGTAAGAGCTTACCGGGTTTCAGGTAACTGGAATGCCAGGTAAACCCCATCTGGAGTAAGTCCAAATAGAGAGAATATAAAAGTGATCCGCTTTTCTCCGGGTAAGGACGCTTGAGGGTTCAGGCAACTGTGCTCCCAGATAGATGATCATCTAATACAGAACTCGGCTTATAGGTTAACTTATTTTTTTCTCTGTTATATTTTCAATTTTTATAAAAATCAAAAAAGGGGTGTTTGAATGGAGAAAGCAGTAATTGATGTAATAGATTATATTGATGCGGCAGTAAATAAAACAGAGCAATTTAATGATTATTCTCCTGAAATGAGTAACAAAGTTCTGGATAATAGAATTATGACACTCGAAGGTTACATAAGATATATTGAACGAGAAACGATGCCCAGATTAGAAGGTCTGGTAGAAAAGCTTGAGGAGGTAAATGATGGTTGATCAGATATATTATAAAATTCAGTATCCTCTTAAAAAAGCTATAGATTTAATGAAAGATTTGGATAGTCATGATCTAGATTCACTTGGTGAAGGTTTAAGTGATTATGACAGAGAAAAGATTGCTAGCTTCATAGAAGACTGGAATAATGGCGGTAGAGAAAAACTGACAGCATTAATCAGTGATTTGAGAGCCCAACAATAAATAATATTATTTTAAACCATAGCTGATTGGCTGTGGTTTTTTTATGTCAATAAAATATTACCTTAATTTATTAAAGGTGTCTGAGGGATATTTTGTTCTTTAAAAGACTATAAATATTATAAAAAGAATATTTATAGATAAAAAATACTTAAATACTCTAATAATACCTATTTACTTTATTATAATACCTATATCCTCTTCAAATTGAGCTCTCTTCGCTCTAAGATATATATTAGAGGTGAGCTGAATGCAAAAAGAATTTATTGGTAGAAAAATTAAAGAATACCGGAAGATCAATGAGTTAACCCAGGAGGGTCTAGGTGAAAAGGCAGGACTTCATTATACATATATTGGTCAGGTAGAACGAGGAGAAAAGGAACCTTCCTTAAAATCACTGATAAATATTGCTGATGCTCTTGGGGTAGGTGTGGACAAATTACTGATTAATTATGATTTGAGTTCGGAGGCGAGTATTAAGATTTCTAATATAACTGATCTGCTTTTAAATAGAGACGAAAAAGAACTAGAGATGATCTACACACTTTTAAAAGATCTGACACAGATTTTAGAGGAACATAATATTGAAAAACAATCATAATTATGGTACAATAAACTGCAAACTGATTAATGAAGTGTAATTTGATTTAAGGAGGGTTATTATATGGCCGGACATTCTAAGTGGGCTAATATAAAGCATAAAAAGCAAAAAGAAGATAAGAGAAGAGGTAAGTTATTTTCAAAATTAAGTCGTAAAATAGCTGTAGCTGCAAGAGAAGGTGGCGGAGATCCTGAGATGAATTCGGATCTCAGAATGGCTATTCAGAAAGCTAAAGATAATAATATGCCTAATGATAATATTGAGAGGGCAATTAAGCGAGGTACAGGTAATTTAGAAGGAATGACCTATGAATCCTTTGTTTATGAGGGGTATGGACCTGGTGGAGTTGCATTATATCTTGATATTATGACTGATAATAGAAATAGAACTGCATCAGAAGTACGCCACATTTTAGATAAAAATGGGGGTAATCTTGGTTCTAATGGCTGTGTTGCCTGGATGTTCCAGCGTAAAGGCGAGCTTGTAATTGATCTCAACGAATTTGAAGTTGGGGAAGAAGATTTATTATTAGAAGCATTAGAGGCAGGAGCAGAAGATTTAGATTATGGAGAAGAGGAAGCAATAATTTATACTGATCCGTCTAATTATGAATCAGCCAGAGAATCTTTGGAGGAAGCAGGTTACGAATTTGAATCTGCTGATCTGGCAATGATTCCTGATAATAAAGTTACTTTAGATAAAAGTGATGCTAAAAAAATGCTGAGATTAATGGATCAATTAGAAGATCATGATGATATTCAAGATGTTTATTCTAATTTTGAGATTCCTGAAGATGTTAGAGCTGAACTTGAAGCTGAAGAGAATTAATTAAAATTTAATCTAATTTTAATTTAGATGTTTTAAAATAATTGTAGATTTTAATAAGGGCACTGTGCAGCAGTGTCTTTATTTTTTTGTTTTAATATTTTTACTCATTGTGATATAATTGTTTCAAACATTAGTTTGAGTGGGGTGTGATTTTTGCGAATTCTAGGTATTGATCCGGGGCTGGCAACTATTGGTTATGCTCTGGTGGACAAAGAGACAAATCATTTTAATGTGTTAGAGTATGGTGTTATTAAAACTTCAGCAGATAAAAGCAATGTGGAAAGGCTTGAAATTATCCATAGGAATATTGAAGCTTTAATTAAAGAGTTTCAGCCAGAGCAAATGGCAGTCGAAGAATTATTTTTTAATAAAAATGTTAAAACGGCAATAGTAGTTGGACAGGCGAGAGGAGTAATTTTACTTGCAGGTGCTCAGGCTGGCTTAGAGGTTGCTGAATATACTCCTCTGCAGATTAAACAGGCGGTTGTCGGATATGGAAGAGCTGACAAAAAACAGGTTCAGATGATGGTTAAATCATTACTGAATTTATCTGAAATTCCCCGTCCTGATGATGCCGCAGACGCTCTGGCAATTTCTATCTGTCATGGACATGTATACAGTGCTCATTCTGGATGGGAGGAAAGATTATGATTGGCTATTTAGAAGGAGAAGTAATTGATTCTGAAAATAATAAAATAATACTGAATATTGGTGGGGTAGGTTATGAATTAGAACTGGCTGGTTTTAAAAAACAACCCCGGGTTGGAGAAGAGATAGAGGTTTATACATACACTTATGTAAGAGAAGATGCTTTAAAACTATTTGCTTTTCCAGAAAAAAATGGTAAAGAGCTTTTTGAAATTTTAATAACTGTTAACGGTATAGGTCCCAGTGCGGGTTTGAATATTTTAAATACAATGCCTGCTCCCAGGTTTATTAATGCTATAATGCAGAAAAACGAAGTGGTTTTAAAAGAAATATCGGGTATTGGACCTAAAACTGCTCAACGACTTATACTTGAGCTTCAAAGCAAGTTAGAGGAATTTGCTTACTTGCAGAGTGAAAATAACACAGCAGCTAAAGATTTTACTACTGATAAAGAACGTCAGGATATAATTGATGCCCTAACAGCACTTGGTTATAAAATATCAGAAATAAATCGTGCTTTAAGAGAAGTAGAATATAATGCTGAAGCTGACCTATCAGAAAAAATTAGATTAACTTTAAGCCAGCTTGGTAAGGAGAGATAATAATGGAAAATGAAAGAAGAGTTGTTTCTCCCAAAAAGAAAAAAGATGATAATTCTATAGATAAAGGGTTAAGGCCTCTCAGTCTGGAAGAATATATTGGTCAGAATAAATCGAAAGAAAAACTAAAGATATTTATTCAGGCAGCCAGAGATAGAAAAGAAGCACTTGATCATGTTATGCTTTATGGACCACCTGGACTTGGTAAAACTACCCTGGCTAATATAATTGCAAATGAGTTAAATGTAAATATTCATCAGACTTCCGGTCCGGCTATTGAAAGACCGGGAGATCTGGCATCGATTTTGACTAATCTGCAGCCGAGTGATGTGCTTTTTATAGATGAAATTCACCGCTTAAATAAAATGGTAGAGGAAGTTTTATATCCGGCAATGGAAGACTACTGTCTGGATATAATTATTGGAAAAGGACCCAGTGCTCGCTCGGTCAGACTGGATCTGGCTCCTTTTACTTTGGTAGGAGCTACAACTAAAGCTGGTAGATTGAGTTCTCCCCTGCGCGACAGATTTGGAGTTATTAACAGACTGGAATTTTATGAACAAACTGAGCTTCAGGAAATCGTTAGCAGATCAGCAGCTATTCTTGATGTAGAAATTGTAGATCATGGAGCTCTTGAAATAGCAAGACGTTCAAGAGGAACTCCCAGAATAGCTAATCGGCTCTTAAAAAGAGTAAGAGATTTTGCAGAAGTTAAAGCAGATGGTATAATTAATAGAGATGTTGTGGATGCTGCTTTAAAGTTGCTGGAAATTGATGAACTGGGACTGGATCGAATTGATCATAAGTTATTGGAAACCATTATACTTAAGTTTAGAGGCGGTCCAGTTGGTTTAAATACACTTGCGGCTGCAATCAGTGAAGAAACAGAAACTATTGAAGATGTGTACGAGCCTTATCTGCTTCAGTTAGGGTTTTTAGAGCGTACTCCAAGAGGACGAATTGCCACTACTAAGGCCTATCAGCATCTTAATATTGAGCAGAATATTGATTGATCTACATTAAAGTTAAATGATTTTGGAGGTAATTTTAGATGAAAGTAGAAGAATTTGATTATCATCTTCCAGAAGAGTTGATTGCTCAAACACCTCTTCCTGAGCGGGATGAATCAAGGTTAATGATTTTAAATCCAGAACAGGACAGGATTAAAGAGGATATTTTTAAAAATTTAAAAGATTACTTAGAACCTGGTGATATGATCATTATGAATAATAGTCGAGTTATTCCAGCCAGGTTATATGGAGAGAAAATTCCAACAGGAACAGAAATTGAACTATTATTATTAAATGAATTAGCAGAGGGACGCTGGGAGGTTTTAGTTAGACCCGGCCGCAGAGCTAAAAAAGGTGTTAAGATTAATTTTGAAGATATTTTAGAGGCTGAAGTTGTAGAATATACTGATTTTGGCGGCAGAATAGTAGAATTTAGCTGGGATCAGCAGGAATATAATTTTGAAGAGATTTTAAATCAGCTGGGTGAAATGCCTTTGCCTCCATATATTAATGAAAAATTAGATGATCCCGAGCGCTATCAGACAGTATACAGTGAAAAAAAAGGATCAGCAGCAGCTCCAACAGCCGGACTTCATTTTACCGATCGTTTATTAGAAGAATTGCAGGAATACGGTGTAATACTAGACTATATAACTCTGCATGTTGGTTTGGGTACATTTAGACCGGTCAAAAGTGAAGATATTGAAGACCATGAGATGCATGAGGAGTACGCAGAGATTTCTGCTGAGACTGCTAAAAAAATTAAAGAAGTTAAAGCCAGGGGTAATAAAGTTGTAGCTGTTGGAACAACAGTAACCAGGACACTGGAATCCGCAGCTCAGGATGGTGAACTGAGTGAATATAAAGGATGGACTGATATTTTTATTTATCCGGGCTATGAATTTAAAGTTATTGACTCTTTAATTACGAATTTCCATCTTCCTAAGTCTACTTTATTGATGCTGGTTTCGGCTCTGGCAGGTAAAGAATTTGTTTTAGAAGCCTATGAGCAGGCTGTAGAAAATGAATTTAGATTTTTTAGTCTGGGAGATGCGATGCTGATTTTAAACAGGAAGGAAGATTAGTTTGTTTGATTTTAAATTATTTAAGAAAAATAAGAATTCACAGGCTCGACTGGGTGAGATAACTACAGATCACGGCAAAATTGAAACACCTATCTTTATGCCCGTTGGTACCCAGGCGACTGTTAAGGCAATGTCATCCAGAGAATTAAAAGAAATTGGTTCACAGATCATACTTGGAAACACATATCATTTATATTTGAGACCAGGTGATGATTTAATTGCTAAAGCTGGTGGGCTGCATAAGTTTATGAATTGGGATCGTCCAATTTTGACAGATAGTGGTGGTTTTCAGGTTTTTTCACTTGCAAATTTGCGAGAAATAGAAGAAGAAGGTGTTTATTTTCAATCACATCTTGATGGATCGAAACACTTTATATCACCAGAAAAATCAATGCAGATTCAAAAAAACTTAGGTTCTGATATTGTAATGGCTTTTGACGAGTGTCCTCCTTATCCAGCTGAAAAGGAATATGTAGAAAAATCATTAAATAGGACCCTTCGCTGGGCAGAAAGATGTAAAAAAGAAATGGAAACCGCCAGGGGCCAGGCACTTTTTGGAATCATTCAGGGAGGAGTTTATCCAGAACTAAGGAAACAGAGTGTCGAAGAGACAACAAAATTTGATTTCCCTGGTTATTCCATTGGTGGTTTGAGTGTTGGAGAGCCAAAAGAAGAAATGTATAAAATGCTTGATTATACAACACCATTGATGCCGGAAGATAAACCGCGTTATTTAATGGGAGTAGGAACTCCCGAAGATTTAATAGAAGGTATTTATCATGGTATTGATATGTTTGATTGTGTGATGCCAACCAGGATTGCTCGACATGGTCAGATATTTACCCATCAAGGAAGAAAAACAATTAGGAATGCAACTTATAAAGAAGATTTTTCTCCTCTTGATTCTGAATGTGACTGTCATGTTTGCCAGAATTATAGTCGTGGCTATGTAAGACATTTACTTAAGCGAAATGAAATACTTGGGGTTAGATTAACAACCTACCATAATCTCTATTTTATGCTGAAGTTTTCTGAAGAAATCAGGCAGGCTATTAAGGATGACAGGTTTATTGATTTCAGAGAGGAGTTTTATGATAAATATGAATTAAAATAAAATATTTTAATTCTTTTTAAAATAATATTTTGCTTTTAGCAGGAATATTATAATTATTGTTGAATTAGTTATGAGAGAAAAAAATTAATTAGGAGAGGATAGTTAATGGAATATTTATATGCAATTTTACCATGGGTCTTAATTTTTGGTATTTTTTGGTTCTTTTTAATCAGACCTCAACAAAAACAGAAAAAAGAACATCAGAACATGCTGGATAATCTTAGTATCGGTGATAAAATAGTTACTATTGGCGGTATTAAAGGTAAGATTATCAAACTCAAAGACAGTAATGTTCGAGTTAGAGTGTCTTCGAATGTTGATATTGACTTTGTCAAAAATGCAATTTCTCGTGTAGAAGAGAAAAGCAACAGCAAAAATGTTGATGATTCTGAAGACAGCAAAAAAGATAAAGAATAATTTATTTAGTGAGGAACTGGGGGAAATGATGTGAAAAATGCAGTAAAGGAGTTTTTGCAATCTTTAGTAATAGCAGGTATTCTGGCCTTTTTTATAATTACATTTGTAGCCCAGTCATTTGTAGTTGATGGAAGGTCAATGTCTAATACACTTCATGATGGGGAAAGACTTTTTGTAAATAAGTTTATTTACAGATTTCATCCACCTGAGAGAGGAGATATTATAGTTTTTACTCCTCGGAGCGCACCAGATCAAAAGTATATAAAGAGAGTCATTGGCAAGCCTGGTGATACAGTATATATTAAAGACGGTGTGACTTATGTTAATGGAGAGGCACTAGAAGAAAATTATCTTCCAGAAAAAATGATCGGTGATTTTGGGCCATATGAAGTCCCTGAAGAAAGTGTTTTTGTTATGGGAGACAACAGGAATCACAGTGCTGACAGCAGATTCAAAAGTATTGTAGGATTTGTTGATTATGATGCTATATCAGGAAGGGCCTTCTGGGTTTACTGGCCGCTGACTGAAATGAGAATTATTAATCATCAGAATTATAATTTATCATTTGAAAATTAATTGCTTATTGTTAGGAGGACATTTATTTAATGAGGTATAAACAAAAAAGACGAATTAAATTAATTATTATTTTAGCTATAATAGCCTTTGCTGCATTTTTATATTTTCAGCATGGCATTAATTTAGGACTTGACTTACAGGGGGGAGCCCATATTGTATTGCAGGCTCAGCCCACAGAAGAAAGAGAAATAAATGATTCAGTAATGACAGGGATTTTAAGTGTTATTGAACGACGAGTAAATCAATTAGGGTTAAGCGAACCTCTTATTCAAAGAGAGGGTAGTGATAGAATTATTGTTGAGTTACCAGCGGTAGATAGTCCGAATGAGGCTATTAATACAATTGGTAGAACAGCAATGCTAACTTTTAGGAATTCCAGTGGTGAAGTTTTAATGACTGGAGAAGCTGTAAAAGATGCCAGGGCTGATTATGATCAGTATGGTAGAGCTGTAATTGCTTTTACATTAACAGATAGTGGATCTGAGCAATTTGCAGACATAACTAGAAAATATATGGGTAAAAAGATTGGAATATATCTTGATAATGAACAGCTAACTAACCCTACTGTTCAGGCTGTAATAGAAGGAAAAGGACAAATTACAGGTTATGAATCAGCTCAGGCTGCAGAAAAAGATGCGATACTTATTAGAGAGGGTGCTCTTCCTGTTCCGGTTGAAGTAATTGAAACAAGAACAGTAGGACCTACTCTTGGCCAGATATCTATTCAGAAAAGTATAAGAGCTGGTTTGTTAGGATTATTATTAGTTGCTATTTATATGGTATTTTATTATCGATTCCCTGGGATTCTGGCCGCAGTAATTCTGGCAATTTATGGTTTAATATTAATGGGAACAATGGCTGGATTACAGGCAACACTGACTTTGCCTGGTATAGCTGGTTTAATTCTTTCTATTGGTATGGCGGTTGATGCGAATATTATTATCTTTGAACGAATAAAAGATGAGCTTAAGTCAGGTAAAACACTTAGAGCAGCTATCGATGCTGGTTTCAAAAGAGCCTATACAACCATTATTGATGCAAATGTTACTACAATTATGACTGCTCTTATTCTGGCCTATTTTACTAGTGGTACAGTTAGAGGTTTCGCTGTAACACTTGGTATAGGTATTATTGTCAGTATGTTTACTGCCTTCTTTGTTACCAGAAATGTAATTGACATTTTTGCAGGCAGTAAATTATTACGTGAAAATAAATCTTTCGGGGTCAGAAAGGGGTAATAAAGTGGATATTTTAGGTAAAAGAAAAATATGGTATACTATCTCGCTGGTTATAATTGGAATCGGATTATTGTTTTTATTAATCAATGGACTCAATTTAGGTATAGATTTTAATGGTGGTACATTAATGGAGTTTAGTTTTGATCATGATGTTACAACGGAACAAGTAAGGGCTGTTCTGCAGGATATTGGAATTGCAGAAGATAGTAAAATTCAACATTCTGAAGAATCAGGTACTAATGGTATAATTATTAGAGCTAAAACTTTAGATTCTGAAGAGATTGTTACAGTGGATAATGCTATAAAATCTGAGTTTGATTCTGCTGAAATGCTGAGAACTGAGATGGTTGGACCTACAATAGGTAGAGAATTAAGAATAAATGCTTTACTCGCTATGCTGGTAGCTTCAATCGCTATTGTTATTTATATCAGTTTCAGATTTGAATTTAGATTTGCTGCTATTTCAATTATTACTCTAATGCATGATGTTTTAATTACAATTGGAGTTTTTGCAATTCTTGGCAGAGAGGTTAATACACCTTTTGTAGCAGCACTGCTCACTATTGTTGGTTATTCGATTAATGACACCATAGTAATCTTTGATCGAATTAGAGAAAACATGAAGCTGATGCACAAAGTTCCGTTTATAAAACAGGCTAATACAGCTGTAGTTGACACTTTACCGAGATCAATTAACACATCTATAACTACTCTGATTACAATCCTTGCAATTTATTTCTTTGGAGGAGCTTCAATTCAGACATTTATGTTAGCTCTCTTTATTGGAATGTTTGCTGGTACGTATTCTTCTATCTTTATAGCCAGTCCTCTTTTAGTGACCTGGCAGGAAAGAATCAGCAAATAATAATTAGAAAATCCTTTAGAGCATAACCCCTCCTTTAGTTTTGGAGGGGTTTCTATCTTTAAAAAAGGCTGTGATAAAATGGATATGAACTTACCCAAACATTACCGGCATTTTCAGCGTTATAGTGAAATTGCACAGATTCTTGTTAAAAATGGGCTTGGTTTTATTATTTCTCAGCTTGACTTAAACAAATATTTACCTTTCAGAAAAAGAATTAGCACTGCAGAAAGGCCAACAGGTAAAATGCTGGCTGTTAAAATTAGAGAGGTTCTGCAGGAGTTGGGTCCTGCTTATATAAAATTAGGACAGCTTTTGAGCACCAGAGCTGATGTTTTCCCTCCTGTTTTTATAACTGAAATGAGGAAACTGCAGGATAAAGTCCCACCTGAGGATTTTGAACTAATAGAAGAATTTTTAAAAAATGAACTGGGTGATAAATTTGAACAGGAAATAATAAAAATAGAAAAAGAGGCTGTTGGGGCTGCTTCGATTGCGCAAACTCACAAAATTGTTTTAAAAAATAATGAAGAAGCAATCATGAAAGTTAAAAGACCTGGAATTGATAGGAAAATTAGTGTAGACATAGAAATTATGGAGAATCTTGCTCGACAGGCTGAAGAAAGAAACTTATTTAATTCTGTTATTAGACCTGTGGAAATCATTCAGGAATTTAAACGAACTATAAAAGACGAATTGAATTTCAAAGGAGAAATGGCTAATATAATCCGTTTTCGCAGTGATTTTGCTGATAATCCATATATTACTGCTCCTGAAGTATATTCTGAGCTTTCGACAGTTAACCTTCTAATCATGGAAGAAATTAAGGGTATTAAACTGAGAGAGGTGGATCAAAGTCATCCCCATAACAAATTTATTGCAGAGCTGGGAGCTAAAGCTTTGATGAGGCAGGTATTAATAAATGGTTTTTTTCATGCTGATCCTCATCCCGGAAATATTTTTATTACTGACGAAAAAACTATTGCCTATGTTGATTTTGGTATGGTTGGTAGGATTACAGAAGAAGATAGAGATTTGATGGCACTGCTATTTTATGCGCTGATAAATAAAAAGATTAATGTTTTAATGGATGTAATTTTAATTCTGGGTAGTAAACCTGATAATTTTAATCGCAGAAGGTTTCAACTTGATATGGAAAAAATTCTGGATAGATATTATGGCAGTGATTTAGCCAATATTGAGATTAAGGCAGTTTTTGAAGATTTGCAATATTTTATTTATGAACATCAAATAAGAATGCCTCAGGATTTCTTTCTTTTATTTAGAGCAATTGCGGTAAGTGAAGGAGTTGGTCAGGACCTGGATCCTGATTTTAATGTGGTTGAAGTAGGGCGCAGTTTTATTTCAGATATACTTGATGATAGAATGCAGCTAAATAGAATTGCAGCAAGAGTTGGTTCAGAAATTTGGAAATTTGGCCGAAAAAAATATGAATTAAATAATCAATTAAAATCTGTTTTAGAAAAACTGGTAAAAGATGATTTTACCATAAATTTCAGACATACCAACCTTGAAAATCTTATTTCCAGACTTGATATTATTTCAAATAGAATATCGATGAGTATGATTATTGCATCTCTGATTATTGGTTCAACTTTACTGATCCAGACAGATATGGAACCTCGAATTTTTAATATACCTCTGCTTGGGTTTATTGGATATTCATTTGCAGGAATACTGGGTTTGCTTCTTGTTATTTCAATTTTTCGTTCAGGTAAATATTAAATAATAGATTTTATGGTGATAATTGATGAATAAATTATGGAAAATACTTTCTTACAGACAGGATAATCGATCAAATTTTATGGAAAGCTTACTTGCTGAGCGGGGAATAAAGACAAAAAAGGAAAAAGAAATATATTTAAATGCTGATCTAAAATATTTAAGTGACCCGTTTCAACTGCCGGGGATGGACAAGGCAGTTAAAAGAATTGAGCAAGCTGTAAAAGAAAAACAAAAAATTTTAGTTTTTGGAGATTATGATGTTGATGGAATTACTTCTACAGCAGTTTTATACAGATTTTTCAAAAAAGCTTATAATCTGGAGGTTAATTATTTTTTACCTGACAGAATTGAAGATGGTTATGGGTTAAATCTTTCTGCCTTAAAAAAGATTATTGCAGAAAATATTGATTTGATTATAACTGTTGACTGTGGCATAACAGCTTTTAAAGAAGCTGAGTATTTAAAAGAAAAAGGAATTGACTTGATTATTACTGATCACCATACTCCATCAGATCAACTTCCGCTGGCAGAGGCGGTAATTAATCATCATCTTGTTCAGCAGAACAATTATTTTGCTAATGAAATAGCAGGAGTTGGTACAGCTTTTAAATTAATACAGGCATTAAGGCCTAATGTGGTAAAAAAAATGTATCAGGAACTGCTGCCAATAGTTGCTCTGGGAACAGTTGCAGACATAGCTCCCCTCAAGGATGAAAATAGAATTTTAGTCAAAAATGGGCTGGAATTGATCAGCAAAGACAGAGTCTTGGGTTTAAAAGTTTTAATTGAAGAACTAAAACTTGACAAAAATAGGATTACTGCCGGACAAATTGGTTATATAATTGCTCCACCTTTAAATGCTGCCGGCAGAATTCATGATGCTGAAGAAGCTTTAAAATTATTGATAGTTGAGGACGAAAATGTGTTAAAGGATATTGCTAAAAAATTAATCAAAATAAATAAGAAGAGGCAGCAGGAAGAAGAAATAATTTATCAATCAGCTGAAAAAAAAATAAAAGATCTTGAATTGGAAAAAGAAAAGGCAATAATTCTTGCTGACTCAGACTGGCACTCTGGAATTATTGGTATTGTTGCTTCCAGATTGCTGGAAAAGTATAATTTGCCTGTAATTTTATTTGCTATTGATCAAAATTCTAATGTTGCTAAGGGTTCGGCCCGAAGTATTTCCGCTCTTAATATTTATCAGGCTCTTAAATTTTGTAGTTCTGAGCTGTTAACTTTTGGTGGACATAAAGCAGCTGCTGGTCTTAGTATTAAGCCAGCTATGTTTTCTAAATTCAAAGAACTTTTTAGACGGTATTTAAAGCAGAATCTCACTGAAGAAGATTTTTTGAGGCGAGAAAAAATAGATCTTAATTTAAAAATTTCAGAACTCAACAGAGATTTTGTTAAGAATTTAGAAAAATTTCGTCCTTATGGGATTGCTAATCCAGCTCCTAAATTTTTATTTCAAAATTTAGAAAGCAGGGGTTGTTACCAGATGGGCAAAGAAAATAAGCATTTAAAAATTTATTTAAATGGCGGTATTCAGGCTGTAGCCTTTAATCTTGGTGATCAGGCTGATAAAATTGCTGCTTCTAATTTCGATCTAATTGGTCAGGCTGAAATTAATTACTGGCGGGGTCAGGAAAACCTGCAGCTTAAGGTTAATGATTATCGGTCTGTAAATGATATTTCAACTGCTCTTATTTTTGAAAAAAATGATTATCAATTTTATGATTTTAGAAATATGAAAAATAAAAATGAGAAATTAGAGAATTTACTGGCTAAAAAAGTGATTAAAAAAGCGGCGGTTTATGTCAGCCATAAAAAGGAAAAAAATTATTTTAAAAATAATCATCCAGCTCATTGTTTTTTTAGTAAGGAGAGAGACCTGGAATCAGATTATTCTCATTTGATATTTTATTCACTGCCATTTTCTCTGAGTCACTTTAATAATATTCTGGATATATATCAGAAAAGATCTTTAACTCCAAAGGAGAAAATAATTTTTCTGTTTTCAGAAAGAGATATTAAATTTAATCAGCAAATAATTAAAGATCTAAACAGGAAAGAATTAGCTCTTAATAATCAAAATCAATTGGACTTTAAAGGCTCAGTACGATATAATAAATTATCCAGGCGAATGGAAAATTTTATGACATTTAAAAATTTAATTTTTAAAGAAAATCTGTTTGACCTGATTGCAAATGTATCTAATTTTAAGGAGGATAAAAATGAATCTTAGTGACAAAATAAGAAATATTCCTGATTTTCCCAAAGAGGGGATTTTATTTAAAGATATTACTCCACTTTTGAGAGATAGGGAAGCACTTAAAGAAGCCATAGTTAAAATGGCAGATATGTTTAGAGATTATGATATTGATTATGTGGTAGGGATTGAAGCACGAGGGTTTCTGGTAGGAACACCACTTGCTATAGAACTTGATCGAGGTTTTATTCCTATTAGAAAACCAGGTAAACTTCCTTATGATGTTCTAAAAAAATCTTATGAATTAGAGTATGGTAAAAATGAAATTGAAATACATAGAGATGCAGTATCTGAAGGAGATAAAATTTTAATTGTGGATGACTTACTTGCTACCGGGGGTACTACACTTGCTGCTACAGAAATGATTGAAGAACTTGGTGGAGAAGTAGTTGGCTGCGCATTTTTACTAGAACTTGATGCTCTGACTGGAAGAGAAGTCTTAAAAGATTATGAAGTTAAATCATTATTAATTGAATAATTTGTTATAAATTCCCGGGTAATTAAAGGAGTATAAATATAGATGGAATTAGATACCTTATTAGATAAAATAAAATCTTATATGGATGATCCGGATTTGGATATGGTAAAAAAAGCTTATGGATATGCCGAAAGAGCTCATCAGGAACAGTATCGTGTTTCTGGAGAACCTTTTGTTGAGCACCCATTAGGAGTAGCTATTATCCTTGCTGATTTAGAGCTTGATATTGTTTCAATTGTAGCTTCATTATTACATGATGTGGTTGAGGATACTGGCATTAGTAGTGATGAAATTGAAAGAGAGTTTGGATCTGAGGTAGCTCATATTGTAGATGGAGTCACAAAACTAACAAGAATGCAGTTTAAAACTAAAGAGGATCAGCAGGCTGAAAGTCTGCGGAAAATGTTTGTAGCTATGGCCGAAGATATTCGAGTCGTACTGATTAAACTTGCTGATAGACTTCATAATATGAGAACATTAAATTATCTCAAAAAGGAAAAGCGAAAAGAAAAATCCAGAGAAACATTAGAAATTTATGCTCCTCTTGCCCACCGTCTGGGAATGTCAAAGATTAAGTGGGAGTTAGAGGATTTATCTTTTAGATATTTAAAGCCTGATATGTATTATGAAGTCTCTCATAAGGTTCAGGCTAACCGTAAACAGCGGGAAAAGGATATTCAACAGGCTATTGATAAATTAAAATCAACTTTAAAAGAACATGGTATAGATGCCGAAATTTATGGAAGACCCAAACACCTTTATAGTATTTATAATAAAATGAAGCGCAAAGAAGTTGAGTTTGATGAAATTTATGATCTAACAGCAGTTCGAGTGCTGGTAGAGAATGTTAAGGAATGTTATGAAGTTCTTGGGATTATTCACGAAATTTGGAAACCTATGCCAGGTAGATTTAAAGATTATATTGCAATGCCTAAATCCAACATGTATCAGTCTCTTCATACAACAGTAATAGCGCCTAATGGTGATCCTCTTGAAGTTCAGATTAGAACTTATGAGATGCATAAAACGGCCGAATATGGTATTGCTGCTCACTGGAGATATAAAGAGGGTAAGGTTGGCGATGAAAAATTTGAAGAAAAACTATCCTGGTTAAGACGTCTTCTCGAATGGCAGAAAGATCTTCAGGAACCACAGGAATTTATGGAAACTTTGAAAATTGATTTATTTGAAGATGAGGTTTTTGTTTTTACACCTGAAGGAGATGTTGTTTCCTTACCTAAAGGGGGGACACCGGTAGATTTTGCCTATCATATTCATACTGAAGTTGGTCATCGCTGTGTTGGGGCAAAGGTAAATGGTAAAATTGTACCTCTGGAATATAAATTGAAAAATAGTGATATTGTTGAAATATTAACCTCCAAAAAGAGTAATGGCCCCTCACGTGACTGGTTAAAATTTGTTAAAACCTCAAAGGCGCGAAGTAAAATTAAACACTGGTTTAAAAAGCAGAGACGAGATGAAATTATTGAAAAAGGCCATCGAATCCTGGATGATCACCTGGAGAAATATAATATTGAATTAAGCGAAAAAGATAAAGAAAAGGAATTAAAAGAAATTACAAAAGAACTGGGACGGAAAGATGTTGATGACTTATTAGAAGAACTTGGATATAGTAATATTAGTCCCAAACAGGTAGTTAGTAAATTTAGTGATTATGAGGAAGAAAAAGATCTTGAAAAAAAACATAGTTCTTCTCAAAAAAAGACTACCTCAGTTGATAAAGGTGTATCAGTTAAAGGTATGGAAGAAATGCTTGTCCGGATGGCAAAATGCTGTAATCCTGTTCCTGGTGATGATATAGTAGGTTATATCACTCGGGGGCGTGGCGTTTCCGTTCACAGGAAAGATTGTAAAAATTTAAAAAATCTTGAAGAAAGTGAACCAGAGCGAATAATAGAAGTTAGCTGGGATAGGGGGCGGACGGAATCCTATCAGGTTGATCTACGGATAGATGCTGTAAATAAGAGTGCTTTGCTTAATGATATAACTCATATCATAAAAGAAGAAAAAATTAATCTGCTGTCTGTTATGGCCAGAACAAGTGAACATAATAGAGCAGTAATAAATCTATCTCTGGAGTTAAGTTCTACAGAGCATATGTACGATATTATGAAAAAAATTGAATCAATATCAGGGGTTCTAAATGTAAGTCGAGCCAAACCTGCTTAATAGGAGTGGATTAGATGAGAGCAGTTGTTCAGCGAGTCAAAAGTGCTAAAGTAGAAGTGGATTCAGAAATAACCGGAGAAATCAGCTCCGGTTTACTGGTGTTTTTAGGGATTGGAAAGGAAGATGAACATCAGGATGCTGATTATCTTCTGGAAAAAATAATTAATTTAAGAATTTTTGAAGATGAAGATCAAAAGCTTAATTTATCTGCTGTTGATTTGAATAAAGATATAATGCTGGTTTCTCAGTTCACACTTTTTGGTGACTGCCGACAGGGGCGAAGGCCCAGTTTTTTTGAAGCTGCAGCTCCAGCTGAAGCTGAAAAACTATATGATTATTTTGTTAAGAAAGCAAAAGAGTCGAGTTTGAAAATTGAAACGGGAGAGTTTCAGGCAATGATGGATGTTAGTTTAATTAATGACGGTCCCGTCACAATTCTGGTGGACAGTAAAAAGAAATTTTGATATATAAATGGAGGCTAATATGGATTTAAAAGAATTTACTGTTGGTGAACTTATGGTAAAATCTTATATTGTTTCTCAGGCTGGGCAGGCAGTTATAATTGATCCCGGGGCTGAAGGTGAAAGATTATTTGATTATCTTAAGAATAATAATCTAGAGCTGAAATATATAATTAATACTCATGGTCACTTTGATCATATAGCTGCCAATGAGTTTCTAAAAGAAAAAACTGGTGCGGAGGTATTGGCTCATCCAAAAGCTAATTTAAAATTTACTGATCCAAAATTAAACCTTTCCGCTCTCTTTTTAAGCCATAAAGTTACAGCGCCCGCAATAGATAGATCAATTGATGATGGTGAGTCACTTAAATTTGAGTCACTGACTTTAAAGATTATTAGCACTCCTGGACACAGCGAAGATGGGATTTCTATTTATATTCCGGAAGAAAATATACTATTTTCTGGGGACTGTATTTTTGCAAATGGTATTGGTAGAACCGACTTAGAGGACAGTGATTTTAAAGAATTAAAAAATTCAGTAGAAAAAAAGCTGTTTCAGCTACCAGCCAGCTGTATATTTTATCCCGGTCATGGACCCAGCGGTAATTTGGGTAGTTTTAAAAATAGTGTCTGGCCAGCAATTAGCTGAGGTTTGACATCTAAAATTTAATAGGTTAAAATTAAAAAGAATTAAAACAATTTTTAGGCATAATTTTTATTTTTAAAAATAAATATTTAAGAGAGGGGAGTGTAAGGTTTTGTTTGATACTTTACGCGATAATAGTAGAATTATTGTTTATATAGTTGTAATTGCTTTTGTGATCTCTGGTGGATTTATGGGCTATGGTGCCTATTTAAATAATCAGAGTGGAGGCAGGCAGGCTCCTAATCAAACTGCTTCCTCTGTAATTGCTGAAGTTAATGGTATGGAAATTTCTCAGCAGGAATATTTTTCACTGTTACAGCAGCAGGCACCACAATCCAATCTAAGCAGTACCCAGATTATACCATTTAGATATAATGTTCTGGATGCTTTAATTGAAAGAAAGCTGCTCATGGCTCAGGCGGAAGTGCTTGATGTTAAGGTTGATGTTTCAGAAGCAGAAATTGACGAAAATTATAATAAGATTTTAGAACAAAATGATATGACAGATCAAGAATTAGCAGATGCTCTTTCAAAACAGGGTTATACAATTGGTGATTTAAGAGAAGATATTAAGACAAGTATTCAGGATAGCAAAACAATAACTCAGACAATTGATCAGGGGATTGGAGAAATAGAAGTAAGTGAAAAAGAAATAGAAGAACTTTATCAGCAGAGGTATCCTCAACCTAAAAATTCTGAAGATACTTCTAATTCTGAAGCGGCTTCAGGTAAGGAATCAGATTCTGAAACAAAAGCTGCTAAAGACGAAAGACCAGCACTTTCAGAAGTTAAAGATAAACTGAAACAGGAAATAAGAACCCAGAAAAGAAATGAAGCTTTAAATAGTTGGTTGGCAGAATTAAAAGCAAATGCTGATATAACAATTAATGATCCTGTGCTGAGCGCCTATCATGCTCTAGAAAACGAAAATTATAATCTGGCAGTGGAAGAATTCTCAGCCTTTGTTGAGAAGGAAGATACTGATCCGATTTTTTACAGTTATTTAGCTCAGGCATATGAAGGACAGAAAAATTTAGAAAAAGCAAAAGAAGTTTATAATAATGCTGTAGAGGCTTTTCCCGAAAATAATGATTTGAGATTCAATTATGCTCAATTCCTGGCTGATCAGGAAAATAAGGAAGAAGCTATAGCTCAGTTAGATAAGATTGCTGCAGGTGCAGAAGATGATTTTATGACTTATTATCAGTTGTTTATGATGTACAGTCGCCTGGGGGCTGAAGAAAAGGCGCAGTCCGCGATGGAAGAAGTGCAGCGTATTAGTGAAAGTATGCAGTCTCAATCAGCTGCAGAGACAGATCAGCAATCTAGTGAAGATATCCAGAAAGAAGCAGATCAATTAAAAAAAGACATTAAGGTTGAAACTCCAGTTGAAACTGAAAATGCCAATTAAAGACCTTTTTAAACAACTTAAGTAAATCATTAAATCTATCAGTTTCAATCTCATTATGGGTTGAGCTGATAGATTTTCTAAAAATAAATGAATAAACAGTAGGTGAAAAAAATGAAGTTTAATGCTCCAAGAGGAACTAATGATATACTACCACCGGATACTTTAAAGTGGCAGTATATTGAAAAGAAAACACATGAGATTTTTTCAAATTATAACTATCAGGAAATTAGAACTCCTATTTTTGAATATACAGAGCTTTTTCAGCGGGGAATTGGTGAGGTAACTGATATTGTTGAAAAAGAAATGTATACTTTTGAAGATAAGGGTGGCAGAAGCATAACTCTTAGACCTGAAGGAACTGCTTCAGTAATCAGATCTTTTTTGGAAAATAAAATTTATGGTCAGGCTCAACCAACTAAATATTATTATATTGGTCCCATGTTTAGGTATGAAAGACCTCAATCCGGGAGATTTAGACAGTTTCATCAGTTAGGAGTCGAAGCAATTGCTTCCAATGATCCTGCTCTTGATGCTGAAATTATATCTCTGGGAATGCGATTACTGCAGGATTTTGGTCTTAGTAATCTGGAACTACACTTAAATAGTGTTGGTTGTGGAGAATGTCGCCCAACTTATGTAGAAAAATTAAAAACTTATTTAAATGAGAACAAAGAGCAGTTATGTGATAACTGCAAAAATAGAATTGAGAGAAATCCACTGCGAGTACTGGACTGCAAAAATGAAGGCTGTCAGAATGTAATTGAACATGCCCCTAAAATCACGGATAATCTCTGTGATAGCTGTTCTGATCATTTTGATGATGTTCAGGAATATCTTGATATTCTTGACTTAGAATATATTATTAATCCACTACTTGTGAGAGGCCTGGATTATTATACTAATACAGCTTTTGAAATAAAAGACAATGCTCTGGGAGCTCAGGATACAGTTTTTGGTGGAGGCCGTTACAACGGACTGGCTGAAGAAATTGGAAATAGAGATCTGCCGGGAATTGGTTTTGCACTTGGAATAGAAAGATTACTTCTTTCTCTAGAAGCTAAGGAGATTGAATTACCTGTTGAATCAGGCGTAGATCTTTACATAACTGTAATTGGGGAACAGGCTAAAAAAGAATCTTTTAAACTTCTGGATCAGCTGCGAAATAATGGTTTCAGAACTGAAATTGATTATCTAGGTAGAAGTGTTGGTTCACAGATGAAATCAGCTGATCGGATGAATGCTGAGTATACAATAATCATTGGAGAAGACGAATTAAATAAAAACTCTGCTACAATTAGAAATATGAAAAGCGGAGATGAAAAAGAAATTCAATTAAGCAATTTATTAAAGGAAATGAAGCAGCTAGTAGATAAGGAGGAAATTTAAGATGGGGGAAACAATAAAAGATTTAAAAAGAACCCACCTTTGTGGAGAAGTTAGTAAAAAAGATAATGCGAATAAAGTTACAATTATGGGTTGGGTACAAAAAAGAAGAGATCATGGTGGTGTAATATTTACAGATATTAGAGATCGCTCCGGAATTGTACAGGTAGTTTTTAATCCTGATTCAGGTGAGGAATTGTTTGAAAAAGCTGATACACTCAGGTCTGAATATGTTGTCGCAATTACAGGTGAAGTTGAGCCCAGACCAGAGGGGAATGTTAATTCTGATCTGCCAACTGGTGAAATTGAAATAAAGGCTGAAGAATTAAGGGTTTTAGATGTAGCCAAAACACCTCCAATTCAGATTGAAGATAATATTGATACGGGAGAAGATGTAAGATTAAAATATAGATATTTAGATTTAAGAAGACCCAAAATGACTAAGTTGATGGGTTTAAGACATGATATTACTAAGACTACCAGAGATTATCTTGATCAAAACGGATTCTGGGAAATTGAAACTCCAATTTTAACCAAGAGTTCTCCTGAGGGAGCCAGGGATTATCTGGTTCCGAGTAGAGTAAATCCCGGTCAATTTTTTGCTTTACCTCAGTCACCACAAATTTTTAAACAGTTATTGATGGTTTCTGGAATGGAAAGATATTTTCAAATAGCACGCTGTTTTAGAGATGAAGATTTAAGGGCCAACCGACAGCCTGAGTTTACTCAGATTGATATGGAAATGTCTTTTGTTAACCAGGAAGAGGTTATGGAAATTACTGAGGGTCTAATGAAAGAGTTATTTGCTGTAGGTAATATTGAAGTTCCAGAAAAAATAAAACGAATGTCCTATCAAGAAGCAATGGACCGCTTTGGTACAGATAAGCCTGATCTGCGTTTTGGAATGGAGCTTAAGGATCTATCTGATGTGGTTAAAGATAGTGAGTTTAATATCTTCAGTGGAACTGTAAGTAATGGCGGTCAGGTAAAGGGGATTAATTTTAAAGGGGGAGCTGATTCTCCAAGAAGTACAATTGATGCCTTTGAAGATTATGTAAAGATGTTTAAAGCTAAGGGTTTAGCCTGGATGGCTTTAAGAGAAGATCAAATGAAGTCTCCAATTGCTAAATTCCTTTCTGAAACTGAAATAGAGGGTATTAAAAAAACAATGGAAGCAGAAAAAGGTGACTTATTATTAATTGTAGCGGATAAGCCTTCAGTTGTAGCTGCAGCTTTGGGCAATCTGCGGCTTAAAATTGCCAAAGAAAATAATTTGATTCCTGATGAAGTATATAAGTTTGCCTGGATTGTTGATTTTCCATTATTTGAATATGATGAGGCAGAAAACAGACTGACTGCAATCCATCATCCTTTTACTGCTCCACTGGAAGAGGATATAGAAAAACTGGATACTGATCCTGCTTCTGTAAAGTCAAAAGCTTATGATCTTGTATTAAATGGGGAAGAACTTGGTGGAGGAAGTATTAGAATTAATAACCATCAACTTCAGGAAAAAGTATTTTCTGCTCTATCTATAAGTGAAAAAGAACAACAGGAAAAATTTGGATATATGTTGGAGGCTTTTGATTATGGTACACCTCCTCACGGAGGAATTGCTTTTGGTCTTGACCGTTTAATGATGATAATTGGTCGAACTGATTCGATTAGAGATGTGATTGCTTTTCCTAAAACTCAGAAAGCAACTTCACCTTTAACAAATGCGCCTTCTGAAGTTGACAAAAAACAACTGCAGGAACTTGGAATTTCTATCCGTTCTTAGTGGCATTATAGGGATTTTTTGCTTGCAGATTTAAAGAAGATATGTTAATATTATTAATAGAAAAGTAAATACCATCTGCCGTGTTCGATAATGATTAAACATTTTGACCAACACTTAGACATAGGGAGCCTGAGCTCTACCTGCGGCGTAGAAGCCTTTAATGGACCTATAAACCAGGTAGGAGGGCACCCACTTGGCAGACAGGGATCAAAATTCCAAATCAACCGGCACGGCGGATGGACTTTTAGCTAACCTTTAAGGGTTAGCTTTTTTTATATCTGCAATTATTTATCTAATTATTTTTCAGTACTGTTGGATCTTCATATTTTTGCGGAAATATCGATTTTCTGCTATTATAGAATTAGAATTTAATAATTAATTGAGGTGAATTTGATGCTGGAAAAAGAAAAATTAAGAAAAAAATATTTAAATGAGAGATCTCAAATTTCGCAAACTAAAATAATCAGCTGGAGTAAAAAAATAAAAAACAGATTTTTGCAGCTGCCGCAATTAGAAAATGCAAAGAAAATTATGGCTTATGCTTCGATGCGCAAAGAAATTGAAACTTTTGATTTAATGGAAGAACTGTTGGATCGTGGTTATTTAGTATATCTTCCTTATACCCGAAAAGATAAGATTGATTTAGGAATAGCTCAGGTAAACAATCTTGATTTAGATCTAAAAGAGGGTGTTTATGGTGTTCAGGAACCTGTAGCAAGAATAAGAGGGCAGGAGATACCAAAGGACCTAGATCTGATAATAGTTCCAGGAGCCTGTTTTACAGCAGAAGGTTACAGGATTGGGTATGGTGGAGGTTATTACGACAGTTTTTTAAGCAAACATGCAAATAATGCTATAAAAGTAGGTTTCTGTTATAATCGCTTTCTTGTTGATTCTATTCCAGTTGAAGACCATGATGTTCCTGTTGATTTAATAATTACAGAAAAAGAAATTGTACCCACAAAATAGAGGTGAGAGTGTGAATCTTTTTGAGAATCAGAATAATAGAGAAAAGAATAATGATCGACCACTGGCTTACAGAATGCGACCTCGTAACCTGGAAGAATTCTATGGTCAACAGGAAATTGTCGGTGAAAATAAACTTTTAAGTAGAGCTATTAAAGCTGATCGACTGCAGTCTCTAATTTTTTATGGTCCTCCAGGGACAGGGAAAACAAGTCTGGCTCAGGTAATAGCGAATCAGACTGAAGCAGATTTTGTAAAATTGAATGCAGTAACTTCTGGAGTAAAAGATATTCGCGAAGTTATTAAAAAGGCAAAATCTAATCGAAATTTATATAATAAAAAAACCATTCTTTTTATTGACGAAATTCACCGATTTAATAAATCACAACAGGATGCATTGCTGCCTTCAGTAGAAAATGGGACTGTTATTATGATTGGAGCAACTACTGAAAATCCTTATTTTGAAGTTAATTCACCTCTCCTATCGCGTTCAAGAATTTTTAGGCTGGAAAAATTAAATAGTAAACAGGTTTTTTCTATTTTAAATCAGGCCCTTAATGATCAGGAGAGAGGACTGGGAAAACTTAAAGTTAATATTTCAGATAAGGACCTTAATTTTATTGCCGAACTTGCAGATGGTGATGCCAGGGTGGCTTTAAATACACTGGAACTTGCAGTTTTAACAACTCCAGCAGATAAAGATGGTGTAATTAAACTTGATCAAGAAATAATAGAAGAATCAATGCAGAAAAAAATTCTTAATTATGACCGCTCAGGTGATAATCATTATGATATTATTTCAGCATTTATTAAAAGTATGCGCGGTTCGGACCCTGATGCAGCAATTTACTGGCTGGCAAGGATGATTGTTAGTGGTGAGGACCCCAAATTTATAGCTAGAAGGGTAGTAATACATGCAGCAGAAGATGTTGGTATGGCAGATCCAACTGCTCTAATAATAGCTGAATCCGCAGCTAGAGCAGTGGAGCAGATTGGATTTCCAGAGGCAAAAATACCACTGGCTGAAGCAGTAATTTATATAGCAACTGCTCCCAAAAGTAATTCAGTTGTTAAGGCAATTAATAGCGCTGTAGAATTTGTAGAAAATAATAGAGCGGGGGATGTCCCTCCTCATCTTAAAGATAGTCATTATGCAGGTGCTTCTGAGTTGGGACATGGACTTAATTATAAATATCCTCACAATTATTCTAAAAATTATGTTGACCAAAACTATCTACCTGATGATATGCAGAATCTTTCTTTTTATGAACCCGGTAAAATGGGTCGAGAAAAAAAGACAGCCCAATTTTTAGATTATTTAAAAAACAATACTGAGTCAGAGGATGATAAATAGTGGCCAGACTAAAAAAAGGACCTTCTAAAAATATGGAGGTCAGAAATCAGGTTAAAGATAGTAAATTTTATGGGAGCATATTCTCGGTTGAAAATAGAAAAGAGGCTGAAAACAGAATTAAAGAAATTAAAAACAAATATCCAGATGCCAGTCATAATGTTTCAGCTTTTAGAGTCGAAAATACTGAATTAGACCAGGATCCGATTGAATTTTTTGATGATGATGGTGAGCCTTCTGGTTCTTCTGGTCCTCCAGTATTGGAGGCTATCAAGGGAGAAAACTTGATTAACACAGTAATAATTGTTACTCGTTATTTTGGGGGAACTAAACTAGGGATTGGTGGTTTAATTAGAGCTTATGGTGATACAGCTAGACTGGCAATTAAAGAAGCAGGTATAGAGACTTTAAATGAGTATTACTTAATTGAGGTTAAAAGTTCTTTTGAAAAACTTGGTACTGTACTTGGACAATTAGAATCATTTAAAGCAGATATTAAAAACACTGAGTATACAAATACTGGAGCAGCTGTTAAAGCAGTCATTTCAACAGATATTAAGAATCATCTTAAAAAAATATTGAGGGAAAAGACCGCTGCTGATTGTGATTTTGAAATAATAAAAAGTGTTTTTAAATAATCTTGATCTATTTGGGAAAGCAGTATTGACAGTATTTTAATCATATGTTAAAATTAATTGAAAGTTGATAATTGAAGTCAAGTTTATACGAGGTGAAAATATGAGAGTATCAACTAAAGGAAGATATGGTCTTAGAGCAATGGTCGATCTGGCAGAAAATGAGGAAGGTAAAGCAATTCCCATTCGTGAAATTTCTGAAAGACAAAATATTTCAGAACAGTATTTGGAACAATTATTTGCAACATTAAGAAAGGCTAAATTAGTAAAAAGTGTTAGAGGAGCTCATGGCGGATATATGCTTAACCATGAACCTGAAGACATAAGTGTTGCTGATATCTTAACGACTTTAGAAGGTCCAATTGCACCTGTTGATTGTGTAATAGAAGATGATTTTTGTAATTATATTGATAAATGTGTAATTCACGGCTTATGGGAAGAATTAGCTGATGTAATTAATGAAGTAATTGAAAATATGACCCTGGCTGATTTAAGAGATAAAGCAGTAGCAGAAAAAGAAAGAGAGCAGCTGGCTAAAAAAGAAAAAATAGAGGCTGGATAAAATGAACGATATTTATTTCGATCATGCGGCAACAACTCCTATGTTAAAAGAAGTAATTAAAGCCATGGAGCCTTTTTATAATCAGTCTTTTGCAAACCCAGCTAGTTCTCATCTTAGTGGGCAGAAAGCTGCTGCAGCTCTGGAAGACGCTAGAGAATTAGTAGCAGAGCTTGTTGGTGCCCAGAAAGCAGAGGAGATTGTTTTTACTGCGGGTGGAACTGAAGCTGATAACCTGGCAATTAAAGGGGTGGCGATGGCCCTCTCTAAAAAAGGTAAACATATTATTACTTCAAAAATTGAACATCACGCCGTTTTGAAAAGCTGTGAATATTTAGAAAAACATCTGGGCTTTGATATTAGTTATCTTAATGTGGATCAAAATGGGCTGGTTGATATTGAGGAATTGAAAAATGAAATACGAGAAGATACCATTTTGATTTCAATTATGCTTGCTAATAATGAGATTGGGACAATTCAACCGATTAAAGAACTGGCTGCTGTTGCCAGTCAAAATGACATTTTATTTCACACAGATGCTGTTCAGGCGGCAGGGCAATTGAAAATAGAGATTGATGATTTAGGAGTGGATTTACTTTCTCTGTCAGCACATAAATTTAACGGGCCGAAGGGTATTGGGGCTCTTTTTGTACGTAGGGGTGTAGAGTTAATCCCTCAGATATCTGGAGGCAGTCAGGAAAGAAAAAGAAGAGCTGGGACAGCTAATTTAGCAGCTGCAGTTGGTATGGGAAAAGCAGCAGAAATTGCAGTTAAAAACTTGGAAAAAAAAAGAAAGAAATTAATTTCTTTGCGTGATTATTTTATTATTCAACTTCAAGACAGTTTTAATAATTTGAAAATTAATGGACCTGAATCAGATAGTAGATTACCAGCCAATATAAATGTGTCTTTTAGAGAACTGGATGCGGAGTCAATATTATTTAACTTAAGTTTGAGTAATATTGCAGCTGCAACTGGTTCAGCCTGTGCTTCTGGTTCGTTAAGTGTTTCTCATGTCTTAAAAGCAATAAACTTAGAAGATGAGTATCTAAAAGGAGCTATTAGATTTTCTCTGGGGAAGGGTAACACCAGAGAAGAAATAGATTTTGTAATTGATAAATTAAAAGAAATTATTAATAGATTAAATTCATTAAAGTAGATCGAGTTAATTTGATTAAGAATAAATAAATTTATAAGGGTGTAAGTTATGAAAAAAGTAATGATTGCAATGAGTGGTGGTGTAGATAGTTCGGTAGCTGCTGCTCTCTTAAAAGAAGAGGGTTATGAAGTTATAGGAGGAACAATGCATATTTTCCCTGATTATGAAGAAGCAACCGACAGAGAAGATCACTGTTGTTCTTACTCTGCAGTAAGGGATGCAAAAAGAGTTGCGCAAAAACTTAATATACCTCATTTTGTTTTTAACCTGCAGGATGAGTTTCAGGATAAAGTAATCGACTATTTTGTTGATGAATACAGTCGGGGAAGAACTCCAAATCCCTGTGTGATGTGTAATAAAGAAATTAAATTTGAAGCTCTGCATAAAAAAGCAATTGAAATCGGTTGTGATTATATTGCTAGTGGACATTATGCTAAAATCGAAAAAGAAGATGGACGTTATATCTTAAAAAAAGGTCTAGATGAGAATAAAGATCAGAGCTATATGTTATATGTCTTAAATCAGAAACAATTGAGTCAGACATTATTTCCTTTAAGTGAATATACAAAAGACGAAATTAGAGCAAAAGCTAAAGAACTTGGTTTTGAAATTCATAATAAAGCTGAAAGTCAGGAAATTTGTTTTGTGCCTGATGATGATTATGTAAGGTTTTTAGACACAAATTATCCTGACATTTCTAAGGAAGGTCCTATTTTAGACAGTGAGGATAACCAGGTTGGAACTCACAATGGTTTATCTCACTATACAATAGGTCAACGAAGAGGTTTGGGAATTTCTATGGGCTACCCAATTTATGTTACAAAGCTGGATTATGAAAACAATGCTGTGATAGTTGGAGAGGATAAAGCTGTATTTAGTGATGGCTTAATTGCAGAAGACATTAATTTTATTCCTTTTGATAATATTGATGGTCGCATGGAAGTTGAAGCCCAGATTAGATATAACAGTTATCCGGTTAAAGCTTATATTGAAAAATTAGCTAAAAATGAATTAAAGGTTGAATTCGAAGAGGCACAAAGAGCTGTTACACCGGGTCAGTCAGTTGTTTTTTATCTTGGTGATCTGGTTCTTGGCGGAGGAATAATTAAAAAAAGTTTTAAAACCTCTTGACAAAGTAAAAAAGCCTTGATATGATAATAAACGTCGCACAGAAAGCAAGTTTATTTCTGAGCTCTTCAAGGCTTTTAAGTTTTCCAAAGTTTTTCTAAAAAGTTCTTGACAAAGTGAGGCGGAGTTGATAAGATATTAAATGTCGCTGAGAAAAAAGGCGGCAGGAAATATAAAAACATTATCTCGAAATGAGAACAAATTAAATAAGGCGCCGCCCTCAATGGGCAAGTGCCAAAATATCAATTTGTTCTATAAAAGAGATTGTGTGCGAAGGGGTCAACCCCCGAGCAAGGCGCTAACCTTTTTGTTTAAAAAAGAAAGCGCGTTGAACCTTGAAAATTAAACAGCAAGCCAACGTTAATATACTTTGAGTGTTAAAACTTAAAAGTAATTATTAGTTTAAAGCTTATATTAAATAATATGAGCCAAATTCAAATTCTTTATACGGAGAGTTTGATCCTGGCTCAGGACGAACGCTGGCGGCGTGCTTAACACATGCAAGTCGAACGGTCTACCTCGAC
>Ga0182234_10052_pt1 | contig 60967 bp, 61 predicted proteins | sample hydfratesGB_TM_A_FD_145595 | JGI IMG/M metagenome (GOLD analysis project Ga0182234, IMG submission 145595) | Subsurface microbial communities from deep shales in Ohio, USA - hydraulic fracturing test GB_TM_A | ecosystem: Environmental > Aquatic > Deep subsurface > Shale gas/oil reservoir >...
CAAAGGGATAGGTCTTTTCTAAGGGTCTTTGTCTCCATTCCTCTATGGTTGGTAGAATTTTGTTGGTTATCCTACTTACCATGGATTCTGACAGACCAAAGCCATAAATTTCTTTTATATGATTTGAAATATCTCTTGTGGTCAGTGTCTGCCCAGTCCAATTATGTCCAACGAATTTATGAGTTGTAGACATAATTAGGATAGGGTATTCCTCTTCCATACATGGAGATTATTTGACTTTCTATGTTAGATATATCTTTTTCATATTTCTTTACTACCTGAGGTTCAAAAGATGATTCTCTGTCTCTAGGAATATTAATTTCCATTTTCCCATTACTTGAGTTTATATTTTTTTGTTGTAGCCATTTCTAGTATTTAGCCCTAAAGGCTTTTCTCCATACTCATAATCCAAATGTTCATCTAACTCTGCTTTCAATATTTCTTCCAGCAGTCCTGATGTTAAGTCCTTTAAAGCTTCCTGGATATCCATAGCTGATTCAGGTTGGTACTGTTCTCTGATTAAATCTAATAACTTTTGGTTTTTTCTTTCTGGTCTTTTTCTTGCCATTAGAAAATCCTCCTTTTAAGATAATTTTATTTTACCTTAAGAGGAGGATTTTTCATACACAAATTATTTCACAGTCTCATAAAAGTTCGATTTTTTGTGTCTACTTTATTGACATAGGTCCAGCATCTCCCATATACTTTTCATTAGACAGCATCTTTTCTATTACCCCGGGATGCCATGTGTCTTTTCCTGTAACTGTTTTAATTTTATCTGTTTCTAAGGCTCTAGTAATCTCCAGTATACTGCTTCCTTCTAAATACATTCTGAAGATCCTTCTTACTATTTCTGCTTGTTCAGGTACTATGACCAGTTCACCGCTTTTTTTATACTTGGTGTATCCCATAAATTTCTTATGGTTTACTGCTATAATTCCATTTTCAAATCTTCTTGTTATTCCCCATCTTGTATTTTCGCTTATATTTCTGCTTTCCTCTTGTGCTTGACTGCTTAGAATAGTAATTAGCAATTCTCCTGAACCTTCTAAGGTATTTACCCCTTCTTTTTCAAATAATATGGCTATATTTTTTTCTTTTAGTTTCCTTATTGTTTCTTGAGAATCCACAGTATTCCTTGCAAATCTGCTGACTGACTTAGTGATTATCATGTCTATCTTTCCTGCCATACAATCATCTATCATGGCATTGAAGTCGTCTCTTTTCTTCATATTAGTTGCTGATATACCGTCATCTGCATAAATTCCTGCCAATTGCCAATTAAGATTACTCTTTATCTTCTCTGTATAATAAGATATCTGAGCCTCATAACTACCTTCCTGCTGTTCCAGCTTTGTACTTACCCTGCAGTAGGCTGCTACTCTTAGAACTTTAAATTCTGGCCTGATCCCTTTATTATAAATATTCTGTGCAGGAATAACTGCTACTTTCTTTTTTACTGCTACTGACATTGTTATTCATCCTTTCTTATTTTTTCATAATCTACCTCCATAGTAATTCCGTTTATAAATTCAACTATGATTCTTCCATTCTTATTAATAATTATCTGTTTTACTATGGTTGAAAATAAATCTTCATCAAATTCCATTAGCTGTTCTTTCTCTACAAGTGCTTGTCTCATTTTCTCAGTGTTATAAGCATAATCATCTATTTTAGAGATGCTATAATAGGCTTTTGCCCTTTTAAAGATTAGTTCTGATAGTTCCTTTGAAGAAAATTGTTCTTCATCCTCTAGCTCTTTGATTCGTTCTTCTATATTTCTGATTTCCATTGTAATTTTTATAGGTTCTTTTTTCTTTTCTTTATCTAGCATCCACATTCTCGATAGAATTTTATTTTTAGCTGATATAAATATGTTTTCTATCTCTTCACTGGTTAGGAATAGATTTCTACAGTATACTTTATTTCGATAAATATGCCTTTTGCATTTCCAACTTCTAATCTCTGATGCCTTGCCAACATTTTCAATGTATTCACGATAAATCTCTCCACATTCTCCACATTTCAATTTACTGCTAAATATTCTCTGGTTTTTTATACTATTTGATTGTGGATTTCTACCAAGCTTTGTTGCTACTGACTTCCTTCGTTTCTGTACGAATTCGAAGGTTTTCTCATCTATAATTTGAGGATGTATTACATCCCCTAAGTATTTACTGTTTTCTAATATTCTCCCTACAGATCCATGATTCCAGCTAGGATTGTTATTTGTATTAGGAAATCCTTCGGCCGTAAGCCCTTGTGCTATTTTATGGGTAGATAATCCTTTTAAATATTCCTCAAAAATCCTCTTTACCACTTCTGCTTTTTCCTTGTCCAAGACTATTTTTCCATCTGTCAGCTTATAGCCTATTGATATGTGCCTTCGCATGCATGTTCACCTCACTTTCTTGTATGCTCTGTTAGCTCTAATGTATTAATAAGCCTAAAAGTAATCTCAGAATCCTTCCCTATGATTATTTTATCTACTGTTTGTATAAATAAGTCTTCATCGTAGTTTTCCATAATATCTGGGTTGCATCTGATAATATTAAGTAGTAGTAGAGTTCCTTCTATTTCCTTTTCAAAACCATTGTTATCTAATAACTGGTTTCTTCTCTTTTTAATTTCTTTAAGCTCTACAGTTAGTGCATTTTGCCTTTCTATAAAAATAGCAGAGTCAATATACCCTTTCGATACTACTCTACTTAGGATTTGACTCTGCTCTGTTAGTTCCATTATTTTGTTGTTTAATTCTTTTATTTCCCCTTCCTGCTCTTCATTAATTCGTAAGTTCTTTAAAGATTCTAGCAGTGGATACAGAATATCTATATGATTAGTCACTAGTTTATTCCACATGGTCAGAAAGGCTTCTTTTATATTCTCCTCCCTTATGGCTTTCATACTGCATTTTTCTATATCCCTTATATGCTGGATACAGCACCATTGAACTCTTTCATTTGGCTTTCCTATATAAATTTTTTGTCTTCGGAAAATACCTCCACATTCGCTGCAGACAATTTTGCTGCTGAAATCATATCTATTTTGATATTTGCTGCTATCATCTATTCCTATCTGCTCTCTTCTGAACTCGAAGATTTCACGTACCGTATGTCCTTCTAATCTTGTAATGATAGGTTCATGATTATTTTCAATAAAATACTGAGGCACTTCCCCTTTATTTACCTTTTGTTGAAAAGGAAGCACCTCAGTTCTGTATGTTTTTTGTAATAATAAGTCCCCTTTATAAATAGGGTTTTGTAGTATTTCTCTAATTACACTTTCCTGCCATTCTTCTGCAGACCTGATCGTCGGTATATTATCTTTATTCAATTCTTTCGCAATTGTATAACTACCTTTTCCACTAAGATATTCATCGAAAATTCTTCTTATAATTTTAGCTTCATTTTCTTTAATAATTAGCTGTCCATTTTCATCATTCATATATCCATAAGCTGGAGTGCTTATTTTAAATGATCCATCTTCAAACTGTTTTCTAAATCCCCACTTTGTATTAGCAGAAATATTTTCAGACTCAGTTTGTGCAATGGAGCTTAATATTGTAAGCATCTGCTCACTTTTTTCTGATAAGGTATTTATATGTTCCTTTTCAAAGTATACTCCTATTCCCAGTAGTTTTAGTTTCCTTATTGCCTTTATGCTATCTACTGTATTTCTGGCAAATCTTGTTACAGATTTAGTTATAATCATATCGATTTTACCATCTTCACAGTCTTTCATCATACGCAAAAATTCTTCCCTTTTTTTTACCTGAGTTCCGCTTATGGCTTCATCAGCATAAATTCCTGCATATTCCCAGTCATCTCTATTACTTATATAGTTCTTATAATAATCTACCTGATAATGAAAGGAATCCTGCTGCTCTATTGAATCTGTACTAACTCTTGCATAGGCACATACTCTCTTTTTTGGCTGTAATTCCAGCATTACTTTCTGGTGTATAGGCTCTATTTTCCTGACTTTCTTTGCCATGGTCAACCTCCTTTCTTTGATATTTACTTCTTCTTAGCAACATACACTACCACAGAAATTTATATATAGCTATTGTTATTAGACATATACTTGAGAAAGTTCTGGAGAAAAGGTCTGACGGTTCAATTCATCAATTTTTACATATTCATCCTCCGTTATAATCCCTCTATTTAGCAATATATTTAAGAGCTTTAGAGACATCTTATATTCTACCTCTCTAGATGATTGCTCCTTTGTCATATTAGTTCCTCCATTCTAAGTAATTTTTATTTTATTCTTTGTATCTTTTTATCTTCTTAATATCACAAAAATAGGGACCACCATATTTTTAAAACAAAATATATAAGCTCTTGCTATAAATAAGTGATCCCCATTGCTTCTAATATTAAAAATTATAAGATTTTTATTGAATTGTGTTGTACTTAGACACTACTATCCCCAACACACAAAGCCTTCTAAAAGGCTTATAGGGCGATTTCATAAACTGCAGCTGGTTATGCTGTATCATAGGCATTTCACCTCCACCGGGATCTCCGCTGGCTGCCCCCATTGGGATATCTGTGGCTGGGCAGAAGTATCATTATAGGCTGATAAGGTTATGGCGAACAATCTACCATGGATTGTTTTATGGAGCAGATGGGTACCGCTCTGCACCTTAGAAGGCCGACTTTTATATAGTCAGATATTATCTGCTTATACAGGTGGTCTTGGCGCATCTTCCATTGTCGCTTTTCCATTTCTGGCTTATCAGCTAATGTATTTATGTAATCGGATATTTATTTTTCAAAGTGCAAGACAGGGAATAAAAAAGATCCCCTCACTGTGTAGGCAATGAGAAGACCTTTTTGACAACCATTTTTGAAAAATATTTTAATTTTCTTTTAAAATCCTTCTGATTTTAATTAATCTTTTTGATATTACATTTTGTGAACAATGCATTTTTCTTGCAATTTCACGCTGTGTATATCCTTCTATAGCCAATAAAGTTAAAAGCTCTAGTTCATCTTTACTTAAATTCTTTAACTTTTTAGAGAGTGTATCATCAGAAATAGTGTCTATCCAAGCATATCTGCCTGATAATTCCGTTTCATCAAAACTTGCAGATAAGGATGTAAACTTTCGAAACAAAACAGAGCGTGTTTCAGCCTTCTGCTCATCTATTTCTTCTTCTGGCAGGGCTTGTACACGATTTTCGTAATTTCTTCTTGCACGAAACCAGCTCCAGTCAAAATCATATAACTCCTGTATTGCCTCTTCACTCATGCCTTCCGTGATATATTGCTCACGTAGTTTCTCCCATTCTCTATCAAAAATAAATTTTTCTTTACTATAATTAAAACCCATCTTGTTCCCTCCGTTCTCTGATTTTTAAATTTGAAAAATCAGAAACAGAGGGAGGAGAGCGGCAGCCTAATGAGTATTTTAGAAGTTGAAGAAGATAAAGCTTGTACACATTAAAATAATGTAGAAATATGTAATATATTTTTAGGATTTTAGGTCTAAAATACAGGTATTTTGTCAATAAAAAAACCGCAACTTGCTTATTGCAAATTGCGGTTTTTGGAGGTATTTGATAAATATTAAATTGTGGGATAGCATGTAATCGTAATTTATTCAATACAATTAACATTTATGTATCTCTATATAAAACTACTATTTCAACATCTCTAAGATGAATTCGTTTTTCATTTATGATCACCAACTTACTTAAAATTCGAACAAACCATAATAACGGCTTACTTCTATCACTGTTATGGTCGGGGTACTCAGTTCAATTTTTATCCAGTATTAAAATGAACCTTCAAATAGGTAATAAATTTGCAACTGATAGTTATAACCTGCCACTTAAATACCAGTTACAGACAGATCCCCATCCACCTCAAATTATGATTGTTTTTATCACTATTGGTGGTGTAAATAATACCTTCCGGATAACGATTCCATTAAAGAAATTTTCTACCTTAAAATTAGTCATCACCTTTATATATTTATTATAATTTTTATATATCTATTTTTTCTCTATCATCAAACGCTTCTATCTTCCTTAATAAATGATTCAATAATTCTTCTCAATCATATTTATCAAGACATATAAAGGTGATATATGATTTTTAAAATCATGCTTTATTGTTATAGCTGTTTCGGATAGCCTATGTCTTAGCTATTATTTTTACATTGACTCTTATATAAATTGATATGAGATTTACAAGTCTTACACAGCTTTCTCAATTATCATTTTCGGCTTAGCAAATATAATTTTCCCCGCTGTGGTTTGTAAAGCTGATGTTACTACCACATCTATTGTTTCACCAATATATTTTCTGCCTAATTCTACTACTATCATAGTTCCATCATCCAAATATGCTAATCCTTGATCACGTTCCTTTCCATCTTTCATTACGAATGCAGTAATTCCTTCTCCTGGTAATACAACTGGTTTTATAGCATTAGATAACTCATTTATATTTAGAACCTCTATTCCCTGAACTTCTGCAACTTTACTCAGGTTATAATCATTTGTAACTATCTTTCCATTTAGTAATTGAGTTAACCTTAATAATTTTGAATCTACTTCTCCTATATCTTCAAACTTTTCCTCGTTAATTATTATTTCTACTCCTAATTCTTTTTGAATTTTATTGAGTATATCCAATCCTCTTCTACCTTTATCTCTTCTTAAATCATCTGAAGAGTCTGCTATGTTTTGTAGCTCCACTAAAACAAATTTTGAAATTATAAAAGGCCCTTCTATAAATCCTGCTTACAAATATCAGCTATTCTTCCATCGATAATAACACTGGTGTCTAATATCTTAGGATAGGAATTATTACTAAATACTTGAAATTTATCTTTATTGGATTTCATATTTAAAATTACATTGCCCACTGCAGTAAAAATCGCTTCCTTTTTTCTAGTGAAAATCAATATCCCCAAATATCCTAATAGCCCATTCAAAATTACCTGAATTATAAATCCTAAATATGGAAGTTCCACTATATCCAAAGGCTTATTAAATAGATTTGCAATTAAAAGACCTATTATTAATCCCATGATGCCTAAAACCGTTTCATGAAAAGGAATTTTTTCTAATTCATTTTCTATTATTTGAATTAGCCTTTTCCACAATCCTATTATCTTACAAGAAAACAAACAAAATATAATTCCAATTAACAAAGGAAAACCTATTTGGAAAGATAACCCTACCCAACTATTATTGGATATTTTTATCAAGTTTAAGTCTCCTAAAATGGCTAATATACTAAATCCTAGTATACTTCCAGAAACCCCCACTACAAATCTCATTTTTTTTTCGAAACATCTTATCACCTCGTAGAATAATGATGAAATATACCTTAAAGTACCAAGCCAGAATGTTAGCTCAGCTGTTTAAGCCATATCTGCTATTTATCATTCATTATCAGGTTATCTCTGGAAACTAACCCTTGTGCTGTTAAAAATGTATTATTATTAATAATTCAATATAATACTAATCTTTCTAGAAAATCTCTTGTTGTCCAAAATATTGTAGTTGGCATTATATAATTCAAAATTTATTGCAGTATTTAGGATTTTGAACTGTATATTTTATTCTACAAATTATCTTCATTTACTCCCAAAACGGTTATCGCTTCATGCAAGCAAGTAATCCTTAAAGGAAAATCTGGTCCCTTTTCTCCATCGGTATCGCTTGTAAGGGTCTTTAGTGGGGAATCTACATAAAGTTCATCAGTCTGAAAATGCAGTAGCCCCACAGGTTCTTCCAAGTGCTCACCTTTCATAAATTTAATCAGTAATGCAGCTGAATCAATTCCTAATTCTCCCTTCAAAATAATAACATCCAATTTACCGTCATTTCCTTTTGCACTATATGCTAATTTAAAATTTCCAGCAGTTCTTCCATTAAAAACTAGTATTGTATAGATATCTCCCTGATAATCCATATCATTAGAAATAATCTTTATAGGTATCGTTTTTAATTTTGGTATCTGCTCAATTCCTTTAAGAAAATAAGCAATTTTGCCCATAGAATTTTTGATGTTATCATTTGCATCTTGTGATACATTAGTAATAAATCCACTGCTTGCTACATTTACGAAGTATCTGTCATTAATTTTTCCCAAATCCATCCTAACAGGGTCATTTAAAAGTATCTGTTTGCATGAATCCACAATATCTTTAGGCATTCCAATATAATTGCTATAATCGTTAACTGTTCCAGTTGGAAGGATACCAATTGGCAAGTCAATTTTACGTTTCATCATCTGATTTACCATTACATTTACAGTTCCATCTCCACCGGCAATTAGTATATGGGAATAATCATCACCAATATCTTCAAATGTTCTTTCAAAGTTTGCTGTTTCATCTATCCTTGAAGGGTTAATTATATAGCCATTCTTCTGATAAACCTTTATTATGTCGTCTAACCTTTTTTGCACTACACCCCTTCCAGCACCAGGATTATATATGAATTTTACTTTTTTCATCTTTATCTTGTAAGTCTCCTTTTATTCCCTTTTCTTGCTTAATTGTCTCGAATAAGAAATATTATATAGCTTAATAATGTTTCTTCTATTATGGAATTTAGTTATTTCCATTATGGAGCAATATTTATCTGCTAATAATACGACATAGGTTTCCTTATATTTGGGTAATTTTATAGTTAAAGGCCACATATGTTTTTCTATGATATCCATTTCTATTTCATTTAAAGCAAATCTCTCCATAGCATTATTTAAGGCAATCTGTGGATGAACTAATCCATGTAGCCCATTTTCCGGTTTTGTATTATGCCAATCATATAAGAAAAAATCATGAAGCAAGCCTCCTCTAGCTGCTGATTTATAATCAAATCCTAAATATCTACATATCAAATAACTTATATATGATACATTAAGGCTGTGTTCAAAACAGTTTATATCACTATGCTGTATATATTTATTCATAGATTGAACAGCTTCATCTCGGATTAAATCGCAGATGCATTTTTTATATTCATCATAAACCTTGAAATCTTGTTTTAATTTCAATTTTGATTTTGTCAATCCTATCATTCAATATCTTCCTTACATCCCGATTTATTATCCCTGCGTTTAACATTAGTAATCGAGGGAATGCTAGAAAATACCTCTCATATTTTAATATTTTTATATAATATTTATGAATTGATAAACTCGAGTGATTAATAATCGTTTTTCTTAAATCTAAAATATTGGATACTGATTTCATAGTATCAAGAAAAAAATATAATAAAATAATTGGTACATATACCTTGATCTTTTCAGGCATAAAAAAAACTAAATTAGCTACTATAGGATGAACTATCTGCATCAAGACAAATGCTAAGATCCCCCATAAAAGTGAAAATTTCAAGCAGACATATCCTTTAATATTCATAGCAACACCACTATAATCCCACCATTTAAGGTTGAAAATTTTTTCTAAAATATAGCCTGTAATAAATTCAACTATTGTAGTTATAATTATTGAAAATAATATTATAACTATAGATTCTGTAAAGTAATTTAGATTTGCTGTACTTATTAATTTTGATCCTTGTATAACTAAGATGGCACCAAATCCATAAATTGGACAAAATGGTCCGTTTAAAAAACCTCTGTTAACGAACTCTTTATTGATCTTGCTTGCATATATTGTCTCCATTGTCCACCCTACAAAGGAATATATAGTAAAAAATAATACTAAATTTGACAAGTCACTCATAAATTCATACTCCTTGTTATTTTATATATAATACAAAACTATAGATTTAACATTCAACTATAAACTAGATAATATACCTGATATTCTCTTCATCCACTTTGAATCCAAACTTGAATTTTTCTTAATAATGAATTTATTCATTAAAAATTGTTGAACTATTTGGAAGGCATTACTAATAATCCAATAAAGACCCAGTCCTGCTGGTACAGTAAAGGTGATGATTCCTGTCATAATTGGTGATATTAAAGCCATGGTACTCATCATAGAACTTTGCATCTGATCTGCATTGTTTCCAGATGTCTGTTTCATTGAATATTTGGTTGCAATATAACTTGTAATTACTGCTGCTACTGGAACTATAAGCAAGATTAAATTTTCATTGCTTATATTAGCTCCAAATAATTTGTCATAACTCCAGGTAGGTGTTGCTGCCAGATTAATTCCAAAAAAGTTCATATTTAATAATTCATTTTTACCTAACATCATATATTTCATCGGATTTGAAACAACATGATACATTGAAAACAAAATTGGCATCTGTATAAAAATAGACATCATTGAAGTAAATGGATTTACTCCTTATGATTTATATAACTTCATAGTTTCTTGGCTTAACTTTTCAGCATTATCTTTATATTTCTCTTGTATTTTCTTCAATTCAGGTTGTATATTGTTGAGTTTAGAACTAGAATTTTGCTGACCTATTACTAGTGGCATCAAAATTATCTTTATTATTAAGGTCAATATAATTATCGCTGCTCCATAATTTTGAAATGCCACGCTATTATAAACAAGATTTAACATGTATCCAATTGGATATGCAACAAAATCAAACACTTTAATCCCTTCCTTTCAACTAGTCTGCAGTCCCTAAAAATGCGATACTTAATATTCCTGCCCCAGTATGTGTTCCGATTACCGGTCCTGTATAATTTATAATTACATCCTTCACTTCAATCTTATCAGTAATTAACCTTTTCAAATATTCCGCATCTTCTATGCAATCTCCATGATTTATAAATATAATTTGCTCTTTTGAATTTACTATATTTGCTTTAAGCAGCTCAAACAATTCTATTAAAGCTCTTTTTCGTCCTCTTACTCTTTGGGCTGGAACTAACTTTCCGAATTTATCAATCTTTAGAACAGGCTTAACATTCAATAGAGTGCCTAAGTTAGCAGTAGTCGGTGAAATTCTCCCTCCCCTCTTTAACTGTTCTAGGTCATCAACAGTAAACCATACATTCAAATTTAGTAAGTTCTCTTCAACCCAATTAATAACTTCATTCTTTGTGCTTCCGCTCTTTAGCATTTCCGCAGCATAATATACCAGCAGCCCTTGCCCTGAAGTAGCACTTTTAGTGTCAATTATTGTTATATCAGCCTCTTTATTTTCATCCATAATTTCTTGGCGTGCAAGAATTGCATTATCTAATGTATTGCTCAAACCTGATGAAAATCCAATATAAATTATTGGGTATCCCTTTGAAGTATAGATATTAAAGTATCTTTTAAAATCATAGGGTGAAATCTGAGAAGTAGTTGCAATCTCACCATCTCGAATCTCATCATAAAATTGACTATAAGTCATATATTCTGTTAAATCATCCGGGGCTTTTTCAATTAAGTAATTATATGATGGAATCAAGGGCATCTTATTTCCTTTTAAATAAAAGCTAATTGGTATGACTGCAATTTTATTGTCAGTTAAATAATCTCCACTAAGGTCACAATTAGAATCAGTAATAATTATCGGTTTCATTTTATCTCCCCACTAATTTAATATTTTTAGTAATAAATCGTACGTCTGTATTATCACTTTTAAAAAAATAATTAGTTCTTCTTATCCAAGTTATTCTAATATGCATTATCTTAATCAAATGCTAATTCAATTAAGCTTAAAGTATTTAATAGCTCCTTTTCATCAGGATCTATCAAAGCTTGCATTGAAATACCAAAGATTGCCCCAAAAATAATTCTTGCTAAAGATCTTGAGTTATAGTTTCTTAATTTGCTTTTTAATGCCAATGAATTCAATATATGTTTATCTATTATATCTGCCATATCCTTAAACATTTCAGAAAGCATATTGCTGAATCTAGTTGACCAAAGTGCCATACTGGTTAAGTCATACAGCAATTTAAACAACTTTGGTTCTTCTTCTAATACTTCAATGAAATACATAATAAAATCTGACATCTTTTCTTTTGGATTAACATCTATTATTAGACGCTCTTCTACCTCCTTCAGGTATTTTTGCACCATCATTTTTACGACTTCTACAAATAGACCTTCTTTATTATTAAAATAATAGTTAATTTGACTTAGGGCGACACCTGCCTCACCTGCTATATCACGTAAAGACACATTTGCATATCCATTTGTCGAAATACATTCAAAGGCAGAAATTAATATTTTTTGGGATTGATTTGTTTTTTCTATCTCATCTTGCATTATATTTCTCCTCAATTTGTTAATACATACGTCCGATTTATAATTATTGTATTATTTTTTAAATGATATGTCAATACATATATTTTAAGTTTTTATTCTCTTTTACCTATTTCTTGTTTCTTATGTTAAAAATATCTCTAAAATTAGCATCTTCTATAATGTCTTTTAAGAACTTCCTGCAGAAAAATAAATACAATAAATCAGCTGCAAATCAATACTCATCCTTATATAACTTTATGAGGTCTGATTATTTTGGGGGAATACGTAGATTTTTCACATACAAGGCAAAAAGTGACCTTAATGTCTCAAAAACAAAACGCTTTGTTTCTGTGTCTATTCCCTTAACGGCAGCCAAGGCTAAATTTGAATTCTTATACCAGTCCTCAGTTAGATCACTAAAATTCACTACACCAATTGAATCAATTACACTATAAAGTGTAGTTACAAATAGTTCTCGTTTTTCATCATCCAAGGTTGAAAGCCATTGATTTATGACTATATTAATATGCTCTGCACCGTCAGTGATACTTTGTGCATATTTGAAGTCATCTTTATTTACTAACCAAGAGAAGGGATCATGCTGCATAATCCAAAATTGTTTGCTTTCTACTACAGTATAATCCTCTTGATGATGGAGAAGCATCCCGACCAAGGAGGACTGTGGCAAGGTTTTGTGTATTTTTGCTTTTATCCGCCCATATTTTTCACTTGTAAATATTTCGTCTTTAAAACCTGGACCATCATGACTATACACCTTTAATATCCGTGATTGAATTGAGGGATGACACTCCATAGCAGAATAGACTGCAATATTTCCCCCCTTAGAATGTCCGCCTATCATCAGCATATGCGGGAATTTCTCTGCTACAAAATTCAAATATAAAACACCTTCCTGCTGTGCGGGTATGGGAGAAATAAAAGCCATATTAAAATCTTCCTTCCATCCTACGAAACTTGAATCTGTACCTCGATAGGCAATATAGGCATTTTTATCATCAATAAGAAAAGTGACAGCAGCAAATTGTTTCTGTTCAGTTATATTCAGGCTGTCAGAATAGCAACACATGCGAATATTCCTAAAACGTGGACTCATACCAAGTGCAAGCAAAAGTCTGTAATTGTTTTTTGGATCACGCACATTATGCAGCATCTTGGGGATATTTTCAGCTTTCAATAATTCTGCAATTGGCACGGGCTCTCCTTGGTCTTGGATACTTGGTACCACATTGCTAAAATAAACATAGGAAAACTGTGATAGTATTAAGCTATCCACCTGATTAAACTGAGCATATTTAAAACTATCCATCTTTGATTCTACATAATCTACTATATTCATGTACTACCTCACAGCATATATTTGGTTTAATCTCACTGAAAATTATCATACTATTTTATGTCTGAAGACTTTCGATATTTCTATATCTTTATTTTCCCATTCTTAAAACTAATATAACCTAATTATAAATTATGGAATGATCTATATTGACCCCACATCAGTGTCTTGATTCAGTTTTACATTTGCTTGAAATACTGGAACTTATTAGTATCATATTGATGCTTAAGGAACGCTATGATTACAGGCAGAATAATAAGACCTGCAAACCCAAAACTTTTCAGCCCTATATACATGCAAACTATCATAACAATAGGGTGTAACCCAATTTGTTCACCTATTAATTTTGGTTCTAATATATTACGCACAACCGTTATAATAAGATATAATATAGTAAGACCAAATGCAAACGATAAGTTACCTTTTATAACTTCAAAAATAATCCATGGTATAATAATCCCTCCAGTCCCCAGTATCGGAAGAAAATCAATGACTGCAATTAGTGCAGCAATATTGACAGCTCTGTCTACTTTCAATATAGAAAGACCTAAGGTTAGCTCTACAAATGTTATTAGCATTAAAATCACATATGCTTTTAGGTATTTAAAACCAATTTCAGTAGCAAACCCTTTAACTTCATTGATAAAACTTTGAGTTTTGGGTTTGAATTTTTTTGAAATATAATTAATAATCTTATTATAATCTATAGCAATAAAACATGAAAAAATTATTGCGAATACGATTCCTAAAAATAAGCCCGGCAAAAAAGATACAAATGATGATATAAACTGAATTACTGTAGAAGATACATTAGAAACCAGTGAATCTACCGATTTAAATAGGAAAGCTGATATGTCTTGGATTACACTAACAATACTTGGATCAATATCCGTGGATACTTCTTCTATAATCGTAAAAAGATCATTAATTACAGGTTCAATATATAGCACATACGCTTCTGGAATCCTAGTAATACCGTCCTTTATTTCAGCAAGGCAATATACACCAATCCATGATAAAAGCAGACCTGATATACTATAAAACAATAAAATCAAGACAACTGCAGCAGCTTTATGCGGAATATGAAACTTTTCAGCTGTAAAATTTATAGCCGGACGTAATAGCAATGCTACTATAAATCCAATTAAAAAAGGCATAATCAAAACAAAAATATGCTTTATGAAAATATATATAATACCAATAACCATGGCTAAATAAATAAAATTTATAATAAAATTCTTTTTTTGTTCTATTGTCATTTAGGGGATCTCCTCCTATTGTATAAGGGTACTTTCTTGATGAAATTAAAACTTTCCTTGATTCATAATACCCTTATACTGTAGATTCTTTTATCGCTCATTCTGCTATTTTTAGATATGACCCTAATCACCGTTAAAGGCAATTGATAGCATACCTGAACCAGTATGAGCTCCTATGACTGGCCCAACTGGTGTAATTATAATGCCTGTATTAGGGAATTTTTCATGAATATAGCCACTAAGTATTATTGCATCGTCCATACAATCTCCATGCCCAATCACAACTGTGTCTTCACCGTATTCTCTCTTCTTTTCTTTATAATAGCAAAACAATGACTTTATTGATTTTTTTCTACCCCTATCCTTCCTAATAAGCTGCAAATTTCCTTCTTCGTTGATTTCCAAGATTGGTTTAATTTGAAGCGCCATCCCAGTTAAAGCGGTAACCTTAGAAATACGCCCTCCTCTTTTCAATGTTTCAAGGTCGTCTACTATAAATCTATTGTGTATTTTCACTCTTTTTCCCATCACCCAGTTTGCTAAATCATCTATTTTCATTCCTTCTTTCTTTCTCTTCACAGCTTCATAGACTAGATATCCTTCTTTTACTGATGCTGAGAGTGTATCAACACATATGATACGCCGCTGTGGGTATTCCTTCATTAACTCAATTGCACTAAGAAGAGCATTTTGATAGGTTCCTGACATACCTGAAGAGAATGCTAAATATAAAACATCCTTTCCATGTGCCATATGTTTTTCAAAAACATAGTTAAATTCAAAAGGAGTAATTTGGGATGTAGTGGCTATCGTTCCTTCTCGCAATGCTTCATAAAATGTTCTGACACTAATATTACCATCTGGACCATATAGAAACTCCTTTTGATTAATATACACCTTCATTGGAATTACATGAGCATCCAACAAACTATAATCCATATCAGCTGTAGCATCGGTAACAATTTGATAAGACATTGTTATACCCTCTCTTCTACCTTTAAAAACTGAGAGCAGTCTTTAGAACAAGCGCGCTCACACATGATTTGTTCAGCTACAGGAGCCCATTTCTCTGCATAATCAATTGTACGGGCACATAATTCTTCTGCACTTTCCGGTGCCTCCGGATCCGTTGAATGAGCACCTGTTCTTCTGACCATTTCAGGTAAAATTTCAGGGTTTTCAAGCATAGGGCATGGTCGAAGCATATTCTCATTGAAGGGCTGTCCATCGTGATAAGCCATGAAAATAGGGGACTGAAGTGCTTCCAACAAAGTGCAATCGTGAATATTGGCATTTGAGTAATGTATGAATACACAAGGATCAACATCACCAGCAGCATTAATATGAAGATAACGTCGTCCACCTGCAATGCAACCTCCTACATGTTGTGCATCATTTTGGAAGTCCATAGTAAATATTGGCTTTGTTCTACGAAAACTTCTTATGCGCTCCATCAATTCAACTCTTTGTTCTGGTGTTACCATTAGCTCTGGTATAGCGCTTTTTCCTACGGGCATATAATGAAAAAACCATGCAAAAAGAGCTCCCATATCTATGATTTTGTCATAGAACTCTTCACTGGTGACATCATTATAGTTTGTGCTAGTATAACAAACCGAAATACCGAAGGGTAACTTATTTTCTTTCAAAAGCTCCATGGAATTCATTACTTTAGAATAAACACCTGCTCCACGTCGGCTGTCATTGGCTTCCTCAAAACCTTCCAAACTAATCGCAGGAATAAAGTTCTTTACCCTCAGTAATTCTTGGCAAAACTCCTCATCAATCAATGTCGCATTTGTAAAACACAAGAACACACAATCTGAATGTTTTTCACATAAACGTATTAAATCTTGTTTACGAACCAATGGTTCACCACCGGTATAAATATAAAAATATATACCTAAAGCTTTACCCTGCTCAATAATCGAATCTATATCATCGTAGGATAGGTTGAGTTTATGACCATATTCTGCAGCCCAACATCCTTTACATTGCAGGTTGCATGCAGAAGTTGGATCCAGCAAAATAGTCCATGGAATATTGCATTTGAATTTTTCACGGTTCTTTTCCTGTTGGGGCCACCCAAATACGTTTTCGTTCAATATAAAATTGTTAAAGAAAGTGGATCTTGTCCCAGTATCTAGCTCATATATTCTCATAATTAATTGATACCAATTATCTTTTTTTTCGATTGATGCCCTAATTGCATCACGTTGTTGGATAAACTCATCGTTGGGCATAAAACGGTCTGCCATTTCCATCAACTTAGGGATATTCCTTTCAGGATCTTTTTCCAGATAGTTGATAGCTTGTGTAATACCAAAAGCTTTTACCTTATCATTAATATTCATGTATAATTCTCCTCTCAAAATATAATTAATAATTATAATTTATTTAATACTCTCTCATTGGTCTTTCATATAAATCATTTGATAAATAGGATTGGAGATCTTTCCAGCATGATTTCGCAATTTCTATACCATGATTATAATATGATTCTAATTTGTCAGGGTCTGTTTCAAAGCGTTTTATCTCTGGAAGCTCAGGTCGGATTATAAACACTTTTCCATCTTCTTTCAGACATTCCAGCAATATAATCTGTCGTTTATACATTTCTGGTCTGTTAAAAATTGCATCCAGTAGTTTCGGAAAATCTTTGTAAAATGTTTGATACAGTATCCTCTGATAGTAATTCATCGTTGGCATGTCTCCAAGTCGGCGAGTTAAAACGACTATGTTTTTTGAATAACCCTGTTTAACTGCACGTTCAATAGGAATAGAGTCTGATAACCCGCCATCCAAATATTTTTTTCCATCCAGCTCCACCATTTTAGAAAACAGCGGCACACTGGCAGAGGCTTTTCCCAAAGTGCTAAGCCGATAATTATCACGGTTTTCATGAAGATATTCCGCTTTTCCTGTGGCACAATTAGTCACGACAAACTCAGTGCGAATACCTGAATTAAAAAATGCTTTAAAATCAAATGGAAGTTGATTGTAAGGATATTCATAAAAAATTCGATCTAAATTGATTATCGTTTTTGCATGAATCAGTTGATTAACACCAAAATAGTGATTTTTAGCCTCTCCCTGAATCATGCAATTTTTCGTATACCCAATTTGATGTGAGGCATATCCCAATAAGTTACATGCTCCTGCGGATACTCCCACCACATAAGGAAATTTTAGTCCCTTTTCCATGAAATAATCCAGCACACCTGCTGTAAAAACGCCCCGGAGAGCCCCGCCCTCTAAGACCATCCCTACCCCGTTGGGTTGATATAGTTGTTTATCAATACCAATCACTCCCTTATAGTTAAATATTCCTTTAAATTTCAGAAACCTCGTCATGCGGGTCACTTATTGCAAAAAACAATCCATAACTTATCCTAACTTTTGCATATTTATGGTCTATTAGAATAGACATGTGTTGATTATTCCTCATATGTGTATTATAATATGCTGTAATGTAGTATTCAATTGCCAGCTTATCTTCATGTGTGGTTTAATCAACAAAATTATTGAAAGTGGGGTGTCTTATGATAGAGGATCGCAGAATTGCCAAAACAAAAACAGCAATTAGGGAAGCATTTATCTCAATAATCAAGAAAAAAAATGCACCCAAAATTACTGTTACAGAAATTGCAAAACAAGCCAATATTGACAGGAAGACCTTTTACCTGCACTATGACTCTATAGAAGATCTTATAAATGAATTTTATCAGGAGATAACTAGCAAATTGCTCCTGATATTAGAAAAGAATGATTTTTTTGACCGCTCTTTTGACATCACTTCCTTGTTTGAATCGCTAAACCTCCTCATAGGTGAGGATATTGAGCTTTATCGTCATATAGTAAAAATGCCATCCTTTTTTCCATTTTGGGAAGAGATTAAAAATATTGTAAAAAGTGTAGCAGTAGAAGCAATGGCAGCTGGAATAAATATATCTCATGATGAACTTGATTTATATGCCGAGTTCTTTTCTGCAGGTATAACTTCTGCATATCTTTCATGTCTAAAGGGTGAAGTAAATCTTACTGAAAAAGAGGTTGCTAATATCGTGGGAACAGCAACATTCTACGGTTTTCAAAAACTGCTGCCACAAAAAGATATGTAAATATTAATCCCTTAGCAAAATACTGAGAAGCTTTTGATATGTACACAAATAGGCTCCGATAGAAATAATCAACTTTAACGATATTATATTGAAGAATTGGGTTCAATACTATATCTTTTTCAGCGACGTGATCGAACCATGGAGATGACAAGTCCCAAGAGTATAATGATTGACAACAGCAATCCTGATTTTAATACTTTAGCATTAAATAAATACATTTCAGTGCTTGTGTCAGCTATAAAGCCCGAGCTGATTAACACTCCAGCAATAATAATGCTTATAGCAAGCAATATAAGGCTGAAAGACATTCTGTTGAGGCTGCGTTCCAACCTTTTAGGAAACATATTTGTTTCTTTCATTTCGAATTGAATGGTAAAGTTATCATTTTCTGTTTTGTTCAGAATATTACGGATTGCAGCCGGAAATTCATTAAAAAGATTGTGATACTCCCTATATGTTAGAATAGTTGTCGTGTAGATGATATAATACTTTTAGAAAGGTAGGTCCCTATATGACAAGTAATAAAAGATATACAAAAGAATACAAAGAAAAAATATTAAATAGCCTTATGCCACCTCAAAACAAGACTGTTTCTCAGATAGTAAAAGAAGAAGGTATAAACCGAAATACTGTTTATGGATGGATTAGAAAAGCAAGAAACGAAGGTGCATCTATACCAAACAGTTCACCTTCACATGAGAAAAAATGGCGTAAGGAAGATAAATTTAAAATGGTAATGGAAACCTACAGCATGAATGAAGCACAGCTTAGTGCATATTGTCGCAAACATGGTCTTTACGTTTCAGAGATCAAGGAATGGGTAAAGAAGTTAGAAGAATCTCTTGATGGCAAAGTTGAATCAGCTAAGTTAAATGCTGAGAAGCAAAGAACACTTAAATTAGAAAAAGAACTTAAACGTAAAGAAAAGGCTCTGGCCGAAGCAGCAGCACTTCTGGTTCTAAGAAAAAAGGCAGATGCGATTTGGGGGGACAAAGAGGAAGACTGATTAGCAGCTCAGATCGCATAAAGGCAATAAAGCTAATCAATGAGGCTCGCAAATCTGGTGCTTGTCTAGCCCCATGCTGTAAGGTTCTTAATATATCTGTAAGAACATACCAACGTTGGATAAAAAAAGGTGGAACTAAAGATCAGCGAAAAGAAGCTAAGCGTAAATCACCACACAATAAATTATCTGATGAAGAGCGACAAACAATTATAGATACATGCAATAGTAAAGATTATGCAGACCTAAATCCTTCACAGATTGTACCCAAATTAGCAGATGAAGGTAAATATATAGCTTCAGAATCAACCATGTATAGAGTGCTAAAAGAGTTTAAACAAAACACCAAGAGAAAGGCAGTTCGAAGCCATTCAAAACACCCATTGTCAACTCATGTGGCTACAGGACCAAATCAAGTATGGACTTGGGACATTACCTGGATACCAGGAAATATCAAAGGTTGTTACTACAAACTATATTTAATAATTGATATTTTTAGTCGTATGATTATCCAGTGGGAAATTCACGAATCTGAAACACAGGCCCATGCAATAGAACTAGTAAAAAAGGCTGTATTTCGTCATAATCTTTTTAATAAACCTTTAGTACTTCATTCTGATAATGGAAGCCCTATGAAAGGACAGGACTTTCAAAATTTACTTGTACATCTAGGTATTACTAAGTCATATTCTAGACCTCGTGTAAGCAATGACAATGCTTATTCTGAGTCCTTATTTAAAACATTAAAGTACACAAAGGATTTCCCTGCTAAAGGGTTTCATTCAATAGAGGCTGCAAGAACTTGGGTCAATAAATTTGTGGATTTATACAATAAGGAATTTATGCACAGCTCCATAAAATTCGTAACTCCTCATCAACGACACTATGGTCTCGATAAGGAGGTTTTAAGAAAAAGAAAAGAATTATATGAAAAAGCACGTCAAGAAAATCCCGGTCGATGGTCTTGTGAAACCAGGAACTGGGACTATATAGATTATGTATCACTCAACCCTGTTAACAAAGAAGAAATTTTAAAGGAAAAACGACAACTTACTTGACATCTACCGTGTTTTTAATACGTCCATACCCCTTGCATAAAATCCTCCTTCAAAATCACTTCCAATAATTTGTAGAATGCGTTCAGTATGCGAGTTAGTAAGCCATGCTTGTATGAACTCCAAATCGTACTTGCTATCATTCTTTTTACTTATAGCACAATATCCTGCTGTTCCACCAACAGATATTAACATATCATTTGTATCATACGCATACATAGGAAACTGACTCATAATTCCAACAATCAATTTTGTGCGATTTGCAAATGAAGATAAATGTTGACTTCTACCATAGTGATACCAAGTATCTGCTGTAGCATGTGGTACATTTCTTTTCCCTTGTGGTGCGATTCCTGCTGGAACAAGCTCATCATAATTATCAAGCAAATATTGATATGTACCAATATACTTATCTTGCATCTCATCTTGTGGAATCAGGTGCCCTTCTGAGTCGTAAGGAAATATAATCCACTTGTCCGTTTTCAATATACTGTAAGAATTCAATCCTTTTTCAGCTCTTTTTACTGGCTTAAAATATGGCTTTAATATTGCCTTTTCAATAGCATAACTCTTATTATTCCTCATAATCGTAAATGTGGTTTTATTCTCATCAATAATTTCATCAATTGAAAACCAATATGTTCTAATTGGTCTCAGCACTTGTCTGTATTCCACCAAAAATTTCAACATAATTTGTAATAGGTACAGATACTTTCTCAAGCTTTTTTAAAAGATTTAAGAACTCAAAATCATCAGTTAGCCTCCAAGGAAATTCATTCAAAATTGTGCTTTGAAGTGAAACTGAACGATATTCCTCTCCTGACCATAATGCTGCAGCGGATTTAACTCTATTATATTCAAACTGTGAATGCTCATGTTTCTGCAATAATATAATAGAGCTATATATAGTCTTATCTGAAAAAAGCTGTGCATCTCCAAAATCATCTAATGTGACAAGATACTTGCCCGATGAAATAATTTGTCTTAATTTTTGCCCAGCACCAATTTTAAAAAACTTGTTAGGAATAATATAACAAACATATCCATTATCTTTAACTTTTTGAAGAGCTCTCTCAACAAATAAAAAATACTTGTCAAATTGTTTGTATGATGTTTTATATTTTTTCTTATATAAAACAAATTCCTTGTTTGGTAACAATGCATGCATTCCCTCTGTGTTAACATATGGGGGATTTCCTATAATTGCATCAAAGGAATTTCCATTGTTTATTGTCTGCCAATCAAATGGTACAATTTCTATCAATTCATTAGTAGTAAATGTAATATTTGAAGTTTCCTGGCTATTTATAAGGGAATTTCCATATGCAATATTACTATCTAAATTAGGTAAAATTGGATTAGACGATTCTACTGATGGAGTAGTTTCATCTTCAATCAGCTTAATAAGCAGAGAAAATTTAGCTACTTCAACAGCATGGATATCTATATCAATTCCATATATACATGATAAAAGAATGCTTTTCTTATCTTCCAACGGTAACTTTTTTCGCCCACCACTTATTTCTATTAGATGTTCGGGCTGATTAGTTTGGTACCATTCTACACAATACTGTATTAAAAAGTTATAAGCCTCTTCTAGGAAAATACCCGATCCACAAGCTATATCAGCAATTTTTAATTGGAGAATTTCATCAGGTGTTTTTCCTGTGCATAGACTTTTTAGTGCCTTAGATGTCATATATTTAACTATTTCTGTCGGGGTTGTAACAACAGACCTATTTACGCATTCCTTTTTCTTAGTAAGGATTATTTTTCCTTCTTCCGAAAAAGATAATTGTTCCGTAAGAAACACTTCGTATATTTTACCTAGTAGGTTTGGTTCAATAATATTAAATAAATATGGACTTTGAGGGTAATACAGGCTTTCTATCATGTCTATGATAATTTGATTGTTTAAATCAAAAATAATATTTTCACCTTCAAATATCCCAGAATTATATCTTCTATCAGCAGCACGAAAAAGCTCCTCAAGTTTCATCTTAATTAAATATTCATCGTTAAATGTATCTTTTAATTTATGATACTCAGTTTCTGCAACTTTAAGAGTGCTAATTTCCGATTCATTATTTATCGTATCTTTTAACTTATGATACAGTGGCAAGTTTTTATCCTCGCATATTCTTAGAAACACAATTTGGTTTATAAACTCCTGTACCACATCATTTAATTTTTCAATAGAATGATATTTCTCAGATGTACTATATAAGAAATTACTTAGTGATAGCCTCCACTGATTAATTTGTTCTAGAAACAAATCATCAACCTTTTGTTTATGTGCAACTCCACCAGGAAAATTTTTATCACAAAACTCATCAAATTTACCATTATAAATATTATCACGAGCAATTAGTTCTTCTATCTCATCAAGTTTAGAAATATATTCTTTAAAGTGATATTTACGAAATCGTGCAACAGAGGCAGGATCACTTTCCTTTGGTACATAAGTAGTATCATAAATAATAAGATATTCAAAATTAGTCAATACAACAATTTTATGGTTTGCGTTCCATCCATATTTTTTAGCTTGGAAAGCCGAACTGATGTTGTTTGAAATATCCACTATTGGTTTTTTAGCTTCTACAAAAAACTTTGATACACCCTTCAATGTCATAGAATAATCAGGACGATCAGTTTCCGTTGAATAATCTTCTGCTATTACCTCTCTATATTGAGGTGCCAAGCCTTTTTCATTAGAAACATCCCATCCCAATATTTTTAGGAATGGATCAATATATTCAATTCTGCAAGAGTGTTCATTATAGTGTTTTTTACTATCATGGTAGTAATCAAGATTTTTTTCAAACTTTTCAATTAAAGCTATTAATTCATCATTCTTTTCCATTACTACCTCCAATTTTATGTTTTCTTGCATCATCAGGTTTTTCAGCATTTTCTGGAATCAGCCAGAGATTAGCCATTTTAATTGCCCCATCTATTCTTCCTTCAGCGCAAAGAACTTGTACCCGTCTACGTGTTATTCCCCATTTGTCAGCAGCTTCTTGTGCCGTGATATATTCCATTTCACACCATCCTTGATAATACATCATTAACTTTATTTGTACATTATTATATTCCACATATCGAACAATTGCAATCTATATTTTTATATCTAAAATAAAAATTAATAATACTAATGCCGTTAAAATACTACCCTTTAAATTCATCAGTACAATATTTATATATAAAAAATTGCCTACTCAAAATAAGAGTAAACAACTTTTTGTTTTCATATTCAATTTTAATTATTGGCTAACTCCAAGATGTCTTAAAGCATCTTTGATTGCCTCTACCTTTTCGGGTGTTGGATGCTTTCTCTCATTCTTTAATTCTTCTACAGCATTTGGAGCATCATACATTGGCAATCCCAAATATCTTTTTACTTCTGCAATATATGCGGTATGCACTTTAAAATTATACTTACTTTCTATATACTCCTGTATCATTTTGTAGGTTACTCTTTCGCTTGGTCTATATTCTTCAGCTTTTCTGGCTATTTCATCAATAGGAATCTGTCCATCTTCATCACCAAACTCCACATTTACGTTGATATGGCTATCTGCATTTTTGTGGGACAAAGAGACAACCGTCTCAACGTGAACACTATGGGGAAACATATCCACTGGTTGCATTTCATTAATATTATATCCGTAATTATTTAATATTTTTAAGTCTCTAGCTAGTGTTGAAGGATTGCAGGATACATAAACTATTTTTCTAGGATTCATATCTTTTAAAGTTTTAAGTACCGATTCTTCACAACCTTTCCTTGGCGGGTCTAGTATTACAATGTCAGCTTTAATCCCCTTATTATATAACTTAGGAAATACATTTTCTACACTTCCCAGGTGGAAGTTTGCATTTTGAACTTCATTTTCTTTCTTATTTTCTTCAGCACTTGAAATAGACTCCTTTACAATCTCTATACCGTGAACCTCTTTAGCTTTATTAGCTGCTATAAGAGATATAGTCCCTACACCACAGTATAAATCATAAACTATATCAGTATCTTTTATATCAGCATATTCTATGGCTTTAGAATATAGTTTATCCGTCTGGGTATGATTAACCTGAAAAAAAGTCTGGGGGAATACTTTAAATTTAAGATCAAAAATATTATCTTTAATATACTCATCACCATATAACAATATGTTTTTATTTCCCAATATTCTGTTAGTTTTTTCATCATTGATATTTAAAAAAACAGATTTTATATTAGTTATTTTTTTAGTTATTTTCTCAACAAAATCAATAAGTTTACTTTTAATATTATCTTTACTTATAATTACAAGCATTATTTCGTTTTTTTGATTGTTCCTCATTAATATATGTCTTATCGAACCTTTGTGGGTTCTTTCATTATATATAGAAATATTATTTCTAATAATAAAGCTTCTTAATATGTTTATTATATCTTCTGTCCACTGATTTTGTATCAAACAGTCATCTATGTTTACAATATTATGACTTCCCTTTTCATAAGGACCTATTAGGAGTTTTCCATTACTTATATTTAGAGGAAAAGCCCCTTTATTTCTATACCTGTAGGGTTTTTTCATCCCTATAGTTTTTTTAATTTTAACATTATCAATATTCCCTAAATTATTCCTATTTAGCTCATTTATCAATATATCCCTCTTATATTTTAACTGCTCTTTATATTTCATATGCATAATTTGACAGCCACCACAATCAAAAAAATATGGACACTGCGGATTTTCAAATTTTTCAGATCTTTCTAAATATTCAACTACTTCTCCTATTCCGTATTTTGAAATTGCTTTTATTATTTTTACTTTTAATTTATCTCCAGGAAGAGTATTGTTTACAAAAATAACATAATTATCTATTTTACCAACTCCCTGTCCTCTAAAATTCAAGTCTATAATTTCAATCTCTGTAATATCTCCTTTTTTAACAGGTTTTGCCATTATTACACATCCTTTTTGTTTTTTATATTTTATTATATCATTAATTTAACCCTTCCGTGTTTAAATTTAGATGTTTTTATTGTATAATAATTATCAGTAATAAAAGGAGAGTATTATGAAAGTAATAAAAACTTTAGCTTTACTAGGTATAATTGTTTTTTGTGCCTCGACCCTTCCAATATTTCTATCGCCAATGGATTTCAGCAGTATTGTAGATATAGACGATGTTGATGAAAACATATATATTAATTTAGATTCAAAAGATGGAATTGAATTAGAAGATCCTACCAGTATAAATCTTGTCATTAAAACAAACTCTGAACAGGAAATATATTTTAATCCTAACAAAATGCTGGAATTAGAAATTTACAGCAATGGGAGGGAGATTGAAGTAGGAAGCGTAGAATATGCCTTTAGTAAAACTACTATCGAAAAAAATAAACCTTTAAATATTATTATCGACATTTCAAATGAATCATTAGACCTCCCTTATGGTGATTATAGGTTTAATTTTAAAGCTATTTCCGAAAATAATTTAGGGGATAATTTAGAAATTGATGTAAGTTACAAACTAAAGGGTTCTTATTATCAAGGAACTAATCAAAATAATGATTTGACTCCTGTTAAGCTTTATTTCCAAACTAAAAATTACGATCTAATACCTGTATATAGGTTTGTAGAAAACCAAGACCAGCTTCATAATATCATTGAGGAAGAAATGCTTAAAGGTCCAATAAATGAAGGACTTATATCTCCTATAGATAAAGTTAACTATATTATTTTAAGAGATACAGTTATTTATGTTGACTTACCAAGAGATTCTCAGGTTTATACTGGAGAATACAGCGAAAATGCATATTATGCTTTTGTAAAATCTTTCTCTCAATTGTCTAATTCTACAAGGATTAGGTTTACCTTCGATAATTTAGTAGAAGAATCCTGGTTTAACGGTATAAATGTTAGAAACTCTATCCCTTATCCAGATAATATTAATGCCTATATTCCAGTTTTAGGCGGAGATAGGTTTTACTTGAGCGAGAAAAATATTTTATTTGATGAAGAAGCTACCTTACAGGAACAGTCCTTTAGAATTTATGAATACATTAAAAACAACAGCAACGGATATTTCCAATCTCTACAAGGTATAGATATCAACAGTGCTGAACTATTTCAAGATACATTGGTAATAGATTTTAATAAAAGCTTATCCAGCATCTATGAATATAATGAGGATTTACAAGATTTACTTTTAGATAGTTTTCTTTACTCTTTTACTAGTATTCAAGGAGTAAACAGTCTAAGAATAACTATAAACGGAGAACCTATTGAATCTTTTGGCACCTATGATTTAAGTGAACCAATAACACCTTACCAATACTACAATTTAGAAACAATAAATGAAAATCCAGCCTAGGCTGGATTTTTTATTCTATTAACTTGCCGTGAACTATAACCCTAGCATTATCATACCAGAAGTTGCAGGTTACTAGGGATATAACTGTATCATTTTCTGTTAACTCTATATCTTTCTTTATTAGAGACCTTTCTTTAGAAACTTCAAGAAAATCAGTATACTTTTCTCTATCTTTAAAAATTGTAAACAAATGGTAATCTTCCCTATCTAGGTTAACTACATATGCAGAATAAATCTCCCATGTTGTCCTCTCTCCATTATGATCTAGACTTATTATGTTGTTATTTTCAAAATATTGTTCATAAGTACCTTCATTTGTGTACATTGCTAAATCCGAAAACATAGAACCGTCTCTTATTTTATGGCCATATATAATTATATTGTCGTCTCTTCCTACTCTAACGTTTCTGAAATCCATATATATAGAACCGTAGGAATCTTTTTCCCCTTTATAGTTTCTTGTAAGATAGTACTCGTTGTCATCAGCTTGTACCACCGGATAGTCTATATTTGTTCCTTCAACATTTATCCACCCTATGACATTTTCTTCAAAAGCTACATCTTCTTGACTTACTTGATTATCTTGTTGAGGTTCTTGTGCCGCAGGTTCTTCTGTTGTATTATCTTCTTGAGGTTCTTCTTCTGAAGCTTCCTCTGGTGAATCCATGTCATTTACTTCTTGGGAATCCTGTGGGTTTTCACTTTCTTCAGTTATATCTATAACCTCTTCAGGGTTTTCTACATTTATTTTTTTATCTAATACTTCTTCTACATTTTTATAATACATTTCTCTTGCTTCACTGTAGAGTTTGTCGGCTTTATAGGACTTATAATAAGAATTTGCCAAAAGACCTATTGAAACAATAAAAAGCAGGAGAAAAAATTTAAATAGAAATTTTCTTTTCATAGCTACCATCCTTTTGTTAATTATATTACTTATAGTATAAATAGTAAACTTCTTTCTTATATTTATACCCAAATGAAGTCCCAATATAAAAATGTTTATTTTTCTTAATTTAAGGGTATAAATTATATAAATTCTAAAAAGGAGTGATTTTTTGAAAAGAGTAATAAAAAAGAAATATCCAGGTACAATTTCTCAAGATGGTGCTGGTGTAAAGTTAAATAGAATATTTAGCAGAAGAGATGTAGAAGAAGTAGACCCATTTTTACTTTTAGATTTTTTTGATTCTGATAATAAAGAAGATTATATTAAAGGATTTCCATGGCATCCTCATAGAGGAATTGAAACTATTACTTACTTAATAGAAGGTGAATTAGAACACGGAGACAGTTTAGGAAATAGCGGGACTATAGAACCTTACGGTTGCCAGTGGATGACTGCAGGGAGCGGAATTGTTCACCAGGAAATGCCTCAACCATCTAAAAGAATGCTAGGCGCTCAGTTATGGCTTAATTTACCAAAGAAAAACAAGATGACTGAACCTGCATATAGGGATATAACTGTAAAGGATTTGATAACTCACGAAGATAATAATTCTAAAGTCAACATTATATGTGGAGAGTACAAAGGTTTAAAAGGACCTGTAAGAGGAACCTATGTTGATCCCATATATTTCGATGTTGAAATCAAGCCCGGTAAAACTTTTAAATATACAATTGATGAAAAAGAAAAAGTATTTCTTCTGATGATTAAAGGAAGTATAGAATTTAGTAACGGGGATACAGCTGATTTCAGTAATGAAAAAGGGGTACTTCTTACTCAAGGAGATGAAATAGAGATTTCTTCAGAAAAAGGATCAAGGTTTTTACTTTTTGCAGGCAAACCTCTTAAAGAGCCGATTGCTTGGGGTGGTCCTATAGTAATGAATACTCAGGAAGAACTAAGTACAGCTTTTAAAGAATTAGACGAAGGAACTTTTATAAAATAAATAGAAATCTCCAGAAAATTTCTGGAGATTTTTAATAAATAAACCTATTATATGAAATATTGATTTTATATAGCTTTAATCATTTTTACCCAATATTTTTTCTACCATAGGTGCTCTCAGTCTATGTACTACTCCTAAATTAGATCCTACTAAAGGTCTTAGATAAAATTTAAAATTATCTGTTATCCCATTTCCACGGTCGTTAATAAATTCTGAAGGCATTATTTTGGTTTTTGCTGCTATTTTTTCTAAATCTACTAATTGATAATCTACTGAATAAAAGCCTGTCCTTTTTATTGTTATTGATCCATCAATTTTATTCCATATAGCAAATTGTGCTGCTTTTTCTCCTACTTCTCTTGCTTCTCTTTGATCTACATCAGAAATACTTGAAATGAAGCTTCTTTGGGGATAACCTAATGTATCGGCTCTAACCCTTGATATGTTAAGTTTTGTTTTAATTAAATTTGATAGCATATCTGCCAAAGAACTATTTCCCGCAAGTAGAATATTTCCGTGAGAGTCTTTTTCTACACTATCTACTAAAGAAGTAGCTATTGGCTTTCCTTTCTCGTCCTTTATTCCTTCAGATACTGCAATTAGACATCTACCTAATCTATTATAAGTATCCTTTACGTCATCTAAAAATCTATCCACTTGAAAAACCCTTTCTGGCAAATAAATTAAATGAGGACCATCATCAGGGTATTTTTGAGCTAACGAAGATCCAGCTGTCAAAAATCCTGAATTTCGTCCCATTACTACTCCAATATGGACTCCTGGTAGAGCTCTATTATCTAGGTTTAATCCCATGAAGGTTTCAGCCACATACCTAGCAGCTGACCCATATCCTGGAGTGTGATCATTAAGAACAAGGTCGTTATCTATCGTTTTGGGAATATGAATAGCTCTTAGTTCATAACCCGCCTTATATGCATTTTCATTTACTATTCTTACTGTATCAGCAGAATCATTTCCACCTATATAAAAAAAGTATCGCACATTATGGGCATTTAAAACCTTAAAAATTTCTTTGCAGTACTTTTCATCTGGTTTAACTCTTGTAGACAAAAGAGCTGAGGATGGTGTAACTCCTACCTGTTCCAAGTTATTAGTGGTTTCTTGAGTTAAATCCATAAATACTTCGTTGACTATTCCTTCAACTCCATTTATTGCACCGTAAACTTTTGTTATTTGAGGGTATTTTCTAAATTCTAGTACTGCTCCAACTAAACTTTGATTAATGACTGCTGTGGGTCCTCCTGATTGTGCTATAACAACTTTCCCTGATAATTTCATAATTATAACCTCCCAATTAATCAAAAAGTATAAATGAACTATTATTGGCAATACACTTGTTATATTTATACCCTAATTATTTATTAATAGACTATTATTGTTAAAATATACTTTTTATAGGCGAAAAACTAATACCATCATAAGTTTTAAAATGAATTGTTTTATATATTTAGGGTAAATATTATATGTATAGGATAAGCTGGTTAGTATCAAATAATTATTTTTGAATAATTTGATTTAATATGTTATAATATATAAGCTATTCTGAATAACATTTCATAATTTCAAGGAAATTATTTTTTAGAATTTACTATAAAACGAGAGATACGGGTCTAACCCGTTTAATTTAATATTGCAAAAAAGGAGTGATTTATTAATGTCTTGGAAAGATTATTTAAAAGACAATATTGTAAGTATCGAAGAATTAGAAAACAACGTGGACATGACAGAAGAAGAAAAGGAAGCCTTAAAAAGCATAGCTGATAGACACCCAATGAGAATCACTAGATATTACTACGATCTAATAGACTGGAGTGACGTAAATGACCCTATTAGAAAGCTATCAGTACCAGCTATGGGAGAACTTGATAAGTCTGGAGATTACGACACAAGTGGTGAAGCATCAAACACAAAAATGCCAGGTTTTCAACATAAGTATAATACTACAGCACTAGTATTATCTACAAATGTATGCTATATGTACTGCAGACACTGTTTTAGAAAAAGAATGGTAGGATACTCTACAGAAGAAATATTGAGCAGAATGGGTGATTCAGCTGAGTATGTAAGAAATCACGAGGAAGTTAATAATGTACTAATTACAGGTGGAGATTCTTTTACTCTATCAAATAAAGTAATAGAAGAATATTTAAAACATTTCTCTGAAATTGACCATTTAGATTTTATAAGGTTTGGAACTAGAGTTCCAGTAGTATTTCCCCACAGAATTTTTATGGATGATGAACTTCTAGATATATTAGAAAAGTACAATAAGAAGAAAGAGATTATTATAGTAACTCAATTCAACCATGTAAAAGAAATTACTGAAGAAGCTAAGAAAGCAATTAGAGCATTGAAGAGAGCAGGTTTAACAGTTAGAAACCAAACAGTATTACTGAAAGGTATAAACGATAATCCTGATGATTTAGCAGAACTTCTAAACAAATTAACATCTGTTGGAGTACACCCTTACTATGTATTCCAATGCAGACCCGTTAAATTTGTTAAAAATCATTTTCAATTGCCTCTATATGAAGGTGTAAAAATAGTTGAAGAAGCTAAGAAGCAAATGAACGGATTAGGTAAAGGATTTAGATATGCAATGTCTCACCCTAGAGGAAAGATTGAAATCTTTGGTGTTCATGACGATAAAATGATTTTCAAGTTCCACCAAAATAAATATGAAGAAGATGCTGGGAAAGTATTCTTAAGAGACGTAGACAAAGAAGCTAGATGGTTAGATGAGGATTTAAACCCAATCGTTTAAAATATTTACTGCAACCTTTAAAGGTTGCAGTTTTTTATTTGACACAATATTTTTTTCTTTGTATTATTAAAATATATCATATAAAGAGGTTTCATTTATGAAGAAAACTAGGGATTCTATAAAATACGCTCTGTGCGGTATTAAATACGTTTTTCAAAGTCAAAGGAATATAAGAATTCAGTTGATATTTATGATTGCTGCTTATATTCTAGGTTTTATTTTTGCAATTTCTCCTACCGAATGGCTTATACTAATCTTGATTTCTTCGATGGTTTTAACATTGGAGATAATAAATACAGCTTTAGAAGAGGTTGTAAATCTTGTAACTGAAGAGTATAGAAAAACTGCAAAACATGCTAAAGACACAGCAGCAGGAGCTGTTTTAACAGCATCTTTTTTTGCAATCATTATAGGATTGATCATATTTTTACCAAAAATTATATAAGGAAGAGCTTGAGCTCTTCCTTAGTTTTTTATTTAGCTGCGTTCCCGGCTACATTAACTGGGTCCCATACTGGTGAAAATGGTGGTGCATAGCAAAAATCAGTCATACCTACATCATCAGTAGCCATTCGATTTTCTATAGCTAATGCAAATACATCTATTCTAAGAACCACCCCTTCTTCTCCAGCTCCTTGAACTCCTAATAATCTGTTTGTATCTTTTTCATATATTAATTTAAAGGTAATTTTCTTGCCACCTGGATAATAATGTGGTTTAGTGTTAGCTTGTACAATTTTAGTTTTATAATCGTAACCTAAATCTTCTGCTTCTTTTTCAGATAATCCAGTCCTTCCTAATTCAATAGAATGAACTTTTATTGCCGATGAACCTAATGTCCCTTTATATTCAATATTTTGTCCAGCTAAGTTTTCACCAGCTATTTTTCCGCACTTATTAGCATTAGTTCCTAAAGCTATATAAGAGTTCTCTTTCTTAACCATATTGTAAACTTCTGCACAATCTCCTGCGGCATATATGTTATCAAAATTTGTCCTCATCTGCCTATCTATAACGACAGCACCGTTTTTTGCTAACTTTATACCAGAATCTTGTAAAAATTTAGTGTTTGGTCTTATTCCTACTGATAATATTACTAAATCAGCATTATATTCACCTTTATCTGTTACAACTTTCTCTACTTTTTCTTTTCCTTCAAAGCCTTCAACCTTTTCACTAACCTTTAATTTTACTCCATTTTTCTCCAATTCTTCGTGTGCTAAATCGGAAATTTCTTTGTCAAAAGGCATTAATATTTTAGGAGCCATCTCTACTACAGTAATATTTTTACCTAAATTAGCAAGAACTTCTGCTAATTCTATTCCTATATATCCTCCGCCTACTATTACTATATCTTTTGTAGTATCCTTCATAGCTTCTTCTTTTAAACTAATACCATCTTCTATTGTATTTAATGTAAATATATTATCAAGTTCTTTCCCAGGAAATGGTGGAACTATAGGACTTGCTCCTGTAGCAATCATCAACTTATCGTATTTATCTTCGAATTCTTCTCCACTTTCTAAGTTTTTGACTTTTATACTATTGTTTTCAGGATTTACTCCTGTTACTTCATGTTTCAGTTTTACTTTTATTCCCTTTTTTTCAAAGTCTTCTTTGGTCCTAAGTATTAGTTTTTTGTAATCATCGTTTAAATCACCTACATAGTAGGGTAATCCGCACGCCCCGTAGGATAGGTGTACTCCTTTTTCGTATACTACTATTTCCGCATTATTATCTTCTCTTTTTAATTTTGAAGCAGCTGACATTCCTGCCGCAACTCCTCCAATTACAACTACTTTCATTATATCACTTCTCCTTATCCTAATTTTGCTCTTAGTTTACATTTACCCAAATATCCTTGTTTTATAACAAAAATAATTCAAGACTCGAGTCTTGAATTATTTGTTAATATAATTTTTATAAACATATTTAGATGTAAATATTTTTAAAAGAGAAGAATATTTTAACTTGAATTTGATTTTATCTCCAAGCCTATATTTTTCTTTAACCTTACTGAGATCTACTATTAAATGATCTGAACTTGCTCCTATTATTTCAATGTCTGTATCTAATGGTATCAAACCATCCACTTCTACATCTTGTATTCCAATAGCGCATATCCCTCTAAGCATCTGTCCTCTATCTTCGAAAGTAGGTTTGTTTCCAAAAGCATCCATTCCTATTTCTCCTATCGGAAGAGATGGCTTTTCTTTCATTTCAACTATTTCAGTCTCTAGCAAGAAAGCATCATCAAAGGTATCACTTATTTTTTCCCCGTAAGCTGTTTCTCTTCCCAAAACTACAGCTTCACCTATTCTCAAATTGTTTATACCTTCCGGCATTTTATCTTTAAATAAAAGATGCAGTGAACTAGAATTACCTCCTGAAACTATGTTTAACTCCATACTTAGCTTTTCTTCTATAAATTTTTTATAGTTTATGAGTTTTCCTAATGTTTCCTCATTAGGTATTACCCCACCATAACAAGTTAGGTTTACGCCTATACCTTCTAATTTCAGGTTGTTTGATTCTACTACTTCTTCTGCAGTTTTTAAAAGCTCATCTTTATTAAATATACCTTCTCTTAAATCCCCTAAATCTACCATTAAGATAATCTTATGTATTCTATTTTGTTTTTTGCTTTCTTCTTGTATAAGTTTGATAGTCTCTAGTTCAGAATTAAGTGAAAGGTTGCTGTACTTAACCAATTCCTTAACTTCACTTTTCATAGGAATCCTTAGAAGCCATTTTTCTATTCCATAATCCTTTAAAGACTCAAGATTTTCTATCCTTGAATCAGCTAAAAAATCTACATCTTCTTCTATTACAGCGTTTGTAATTGTTCTATCAGCACAAAACACCTTTGTTACAACACCCATTTTCAAATTATTATTTTTACATATATTTTTGATTGTTCTAACATTTTTTCTTATTTTTTCTAAATCTACATTTATCCTTGGATACATATCAGCATCCCTCCTTCTCTATCTTTATATTATTTTCTTTTAATTTTAAGGAGTTTGCTAATAATTTTACGGCATCCTCAGGGTACTCTTTTGATAAAACTCCTAGGGAAGCCATAATATAATCATTATCAATTAATACTTTACAGTCCTTATTTGGGAACATTTCATTTCCTTTTCCACTTTCAAGTATTTCTTTGATAATATTCAATCTGTTAGGAAGTCTAGTCAATGCACCTCCCGTTCCTACTATATATTTAACATTTGTTAAATCTTTACCTTCCGCTACTTTTTTCTTACCAGAACTAGAGTATAAATCTCTAAATATTCCTGAATGTCTTTTTAAAGAAATTTTCGCAGCTTCTTTAGTTAACAATTCAACAAAATCCTTCTCTTTCTTTGTTTCAGGGATTGGCTTATGATTATCTAAAAATTTATCTAAACTTTCTCCATCCATATCCAAAGAGCTCATTATATTTTCTTTTCCTATTAGTTTAACTATATTTCTCATATTTACATAAACACCTATATCACCTTCTACGGTACGCTTAGCTTTTGGTTCAGGACTTATAAGAATTCTATTTACTTCTTCAGAACCTTCTGTTACTGAGTGTACATCGGTAGTAGCTCCTCCAACATCAAAGGTTATTAAATCACCTATACTTTCATATAGTAATTTAGATGATAGCATTACAGCTCCAGGTGTAGGTACAATAGATCCATTAACCATTTCATGTACTTTTTTCATCCCAGGGGCATAAGTTATGTGTTCTTCAAAGACATCCTGAATAACTTTTCTAGTAGGTTCTATATTTAACTCATCTATTTTCGGATAAACATTTTCAACTATATAAAGTTTGTTATTTGTTTCTTCAAAAATGAGCTTGATTTCTTCCTGATTTTCAATGTTCCCAGCATATATTACCGGTGCATCTACTCCTAAGTCAGCTATTAATTCTGCATTATAAATAGCGGTGTCTCTTTCTCCGTAATCAACACCACCTGCAATTAATATTATATTAGGCTTAATTTCTTTTATTTTTTTTAGGTCTGTTCTTCTTAATTTACCGGCAGTAACCATATGTATATTAGCACCAGCTCCTAATGCTGCCTCCTTGGCTGCTCTAGCAGTCATATCATATACTAATCCATGTACAGTCATTTTCAGTCCACCGGCTGCAGAACTTGTTGCAAAGAGTTTATCATATGTTATTTCATCAGTATTGATGTTTTCCCTCATATTTTCTATAGCATTCTTCAAACCTATATTTACGTCTCCCTCTAGGACTGTAGTAGGGGCTTGCCCCTGTCCTATAAATTTAGGACAGGGGCTACCAATTCTCACAAATCCATTGATAACAGTCGTTGTACTACCAATTTCTGCTACAAGGATATCAACTTTCATCTCGCATTTCCTTTCTATTTTTAACAAGAAATGTTGCTACATGAACTCCTTTCGTTCCTCTTCCGAATCCGGCATCTACTCCCATTTTTTCTGCTAATTCGTTAGAAACTTGGGTTCCTCCGGTAAGTATCATTACTTTATCTCTGATACCTTTTTCTATACAAAGTTCATGAAGTTTTTTCATATTTTTATAGTGTATATCATCGTGACTTATTATGGTAGAAGCAAGTATAGCATCAGCATTAAGCTCGATAGCTGCATCAACTAATTTTTCTACTGGAACACTTGTGCCCAGGTATTCACAGTCGATTCCATATTTTTCAATACCACCATGCTTTATATCTATTATTTCTCTTAATCCTACAGAGTGTTCATCTTCGCCTACAGTACCGGCTACTATTTTCATAGGATTTTTTTCAATTTCTTCTCTTATTTGATCATCACTCATTACATCCGGTTTAGGAGGAATAACTAATTTTTCTCTATCAATATCAAAAGTTACTTTACCTTTGATTTCAACTCTAGTACCTTCTGCAGGATGCATTACTTCTTTATGTATTACTTCAACATCTTTAAGTCCCATCTTCTTTCCGACTTCAATGGCTGCAAATTCTGCGGTTCTTTCATCAACAGGTAAAAACATTGTGGTTTGAACTATTCCGTCTCCTGCCCATTCCATTTCCGGTTTAATAACTTTTTTTGCTTCCCTATATTTTTTGCTTTCTTCAAGTCTTAAATTTACATTATCTTCAGGATCAAGTTCGTCTATAAATACAATCTTTTCAGGCTTCTCAAAGGTAGATCCATCTATTAATTTTGATGGGTCATGTACCGCATCTTTATCGTACTGGGCAACATTGTTGTAACCGAAAAATGCTGTTACTGGAGCCATATAATCTTCATCTCTTTCATAAACTGTACCGGAACCTACTCCGCCTTCTATTTTTCTTGCAATTCCATCACCATTTCTTTCAGGATATTGTCCTGAATCAACAAAGAATCCTTCTTCTACTGCTTTAAAGTAACCGCCTGTTTCCAAAATTTCTTCCATAAATAGAACTGCTCTTTCCTTTAGTTCTCTAATTTTTGACTTAAGAGGATCTTTATCTCTTTTAATTTCAAGCATTTCCATCAATCCGTCCATGCCTACAAGAGCTTGTTTAGCTGTATCAGTACCTTCAATATTGTATATATGCCATGGCACATTTCTTCCTTCATCAGGAGTAATTGTAGATTGTATCTCTGCTCTTGTAAGTTGAGATATTAAAAGATTTAAAGTATGGGTAACTGTTGCTTCTCTTGTTGAAGAACCCATGTATTTTGTGTTTTGTTGTGCTCTCATTTTATAATCTTTAAATAATTCTCTTAAAGCTATAGCATAAGGTAAATCTAATGCCATTGATGGTGCTGGAGGAGCTGTTGGCGGAACCGTTGAAAGACAGATATTTTCTTTTTTAATTCCCACCTTAACTGAAAACATTGAATTTATAGCGTGTTGTACCATTAATTCAGGCATAACCTTCCATGCTTCTCTAGCTGTTGCATTGGCATTATGGGCTCCATCTATCTGTGCAATATCAGCCCAACCTAATATTTTCTTAGCATTTGCGGCATCAACAAAAGACCTTACCATGTTTATATTTCTGTAAAGTACGTTGTATTGAGGATCCTGATGTGCACCATTTACTCCTTCTTCTGCAAACATTACTGCAATTTCTGGTCCGGCAACTCCACTTACATATGAATGGTAGTTGATTTTTCTTCCAACTTCTTCCTCTATTATATCTAAAGCTCTTCTTTGAGCTCTAACTTGTTTTCTAGTTATTGGTATTCCACCAATTCCTTGTGGAGTACCTTCGATAAGGCCATCAAAGTGACTTTGACCTGCTGTTCTTATAACCATTAGATGATCTGCTCCGTGCCAAGCAGCCATTCTCATTCTTCTTATATCATCTTCAAATCTTCCAGATGCAATTTCTGTTGTAATTACATTCTTAGGCTGAGGATCTATATCATTGAAGTAGTGTGCTGAAGGAAGAGGAACGCTGTTTTTTAGACTTTCTGATGAGTCTAAATACTCAAACTTTCCAACTTCTCTTTTTTTTCCTGTACCTTCTCTCCAATGCCATCCTCTTCTTTTCGGTACATATTTATCTAAATCTTTCAATATGTATTCTACATTTAGTTTATCATTTGGTTTAAATTCCATTATTTTGCACCTCCTTGAAATGCTTCAACTACAGTATCCCATAGTTCACCTTCAATTAATTTTTCTCCTGCTTCTCTGATTTCAAGGTTGTTTAATTTCGCCGCTTTATAAACTACATGACCGGCTCCTTTACTTATTAATCCTCTATCAAGTACTCCTTCTACTATAGAAGTTGATTCAATACTTGAGAATCCCATTCTCATTAGTACTGACCTTTCTATAGAAGGAGAAGTGTTTTTTTCTGATAAATCTACAAGGGGATCAACTATTTTTTCAGCTAACTCCCAGAACTTAGCTTCAAGCTCTGTTTCGCTTAAATTCGCTAAGTGTTTTCTTCTATCATTAAAATCATCACTTCTTTTCACTATTACTCCTCCTTTAAATTTCTTCTAATGCTTTTTTTATAAATTCTACATTGGTTTTTGTATCAACTGCCAAGAATTCTATGTCTTCCTTTGAAGGTTTGTCAATTCCAGTATTGTTTATACAATTTTTAATATAGGACTTTCTTAATTTATCTAAGTCTAAATCTCTAGCTTTAATCATTTTTGGATGTTCCGGTAGTATTATACTATCTCCTGGTACTTCTTCTTCAGGATTTCCAATTTTTACATCTATACCATTTTCTTTAGCAAAGGTTAGCTGTGGTTGGATGTGCTTTCCAGCTCCTGTATATTCAGTTTCTTGAACTACTATTATCTGATCTTCATTAAGTTCTTGAGCTATTGAAATAGCAGCTGCTAATGATACACTTCCTGCAGGTCCTCTTTCCATACCTTCAAGTTGAGCTAAAACTTCAGTAGTATAAAATACTTCACCCTGGTTAACGGTTACATATCTATCCATGTATCTTAATGCTCTAGCAGCTGATCTAGGAACATCTGATCTATCAGGCCATGTGGAAAATGGTATCCCAAATCCTGTATGTCCAGTTGTGAATGATTTCTTGTTAAACTGCTTATCACTTGCCATATGCAGTCCTTTAAGATTAACGCTGGCGCCATATATTTTCACATCATCAGCTCCTGCTTTTAACAATCCTCTAGCAGTACCAGTTAAGTTTCCACCACCAGCATTAGTAGCTATTACTACATCAGGTAGTTTATTTTCTTTAGCAAGCATTTGCTCTGCAATTTCATATCCTAAAGTTTCTATTCCTGCTATGCCAAAAGGTGTATATAATGATGCGTTAAAGTATCCTGTTTCTTCTAAAAGGAGCAGGAATTGATAAAACAGTTCCGGCCCTACAGAAAGTTGAAGAACTTCTGCTCCGTATGCTTCACATTTTCTAGCTTTTTCAATTATTTCAGGTTGACCTTTACCTTCTGAATCGTAGCATTCCTGAACTATTATACAGTCAAGTCCTAGCATTGCTGCCTGGCTTGCTACTGCAGCACCGTAATTTCCACTTGTTGCCGCAATTACTCCTTTATAACCTAATTTCTTAGCATTGTAAACACTTACTGCTGCTCTTCTTGCTTTATAGCTACCAGATGGATTAGATGCTTCATCTTTTAGAAATATTCTAGCTCCTTTTCCTTCCGGTGCTAATTTTCTTACAAGTTTAGTTATATTTTTAAGTTCAAGTAGCGGAGTATTTCCAACTCCTGTTTCTGCCTGTATTTTTTTAACTTCATTTATTGAGTATCCCGTTCCTTCCATCATTTTATCGTAATCGAAACCGATACCTTTAGTTTCAAACTCGCTGTAGTCTAATCCTACAGATTTTTTCATTATTTCACTTCTTCTTTTCATTACTTCTTCATAAGAATTTTTATTAGCCATTAAGAGTTTCCTCCTTTATAAGTTCTCTAGTTTGACGACCTATATAAAGCAGTTCTGTTACACATTTACCGTAATCATGAGTATAATATGGGTTTATTTCTACAAGTTTTCCTTTTACTTTTCTACCTATGTAGGTTTCTACTTCTACTTCATCACCTATTTTTGCTTCATTATCTAGAAGGAATCCTTTATCCCACATTTCAAGAGAAACTTCTTTAGTATCATCTGGTACTTGAGGTGCTCTTTCTTCAGGAGTTAGAATTATTCTATATATTCTTACCCAGTCACCTTGTTTTGCTTTAGTCATATTTATTCCTCCTTATTTACTTTATAAAATCTCTAAAATCTCCCATTATTGCTCTAGGTACCGGTAGATCTATCATAGTTTTCAATCCGGCATCAGCATTAATAATAAGAGGTATCATATTTACGCACATTGCTATAGTTCCTAAACCACCATCTACCTCTGGATTTATAGCCATATTTACTTCTGGTGTTCCTTTTATCTTTATGTAATCTCCGGTTTGAGTACCTTCCATTTCCGGCTCTATCTGCTGTGGATGTACCATATCAATTTTAAGTTTGTCGTCAATATAACCTTGTCCAGTCATGTTTACTCCAGCAACATTTCCTGCTTTTGCAAATCCATAAGGTGATTTTCTATCTATATTAGTTAATATAGGCTTCATCTGTTGTTCAAATCTATTTACTTTCCATCCTAAGGCATCAGCTATCATATATACTGATTCTTTGAATCCTACATGTCCAGAAAGAGTTCCATCTTCTACACCTTTCTTGAATTCTTCTTCAGTAATACCTACTCCCTGTTCTTCCATTACTTTAGGTCCGAAAGGTGATAAACTGTTTACACGTTTACATAATATTGATTCTACATCCGTCATGCATCCCGTAAGAGCAACGGCTAATAAGTCCATCATAAGTCCTGGATTTATACCTGTACCTAAAACTGTTGCTCCATTATCTTTAGCTATTTTATCTAATTCTTTAGCTAATTCAGGCTCCTGTGCTTTTGGATATGCCATTTCTTCAGCTGTTGAAATAACATTTATACCCTGTTCTAAAACGTATTTTATCTTATTAAATGCCTTTTTCGTAAAAGAATCCGTTGCAATTAAACAAACATCACAGCTTCCTTTGTATGCTACTTCTTCTATTTCAGGATTGATAATAACATCTGGTCTATCTCCTCTTTCAACTTCTAAAATATCGTACATACTTTTCCCAACTCTAGCTTCATGTAAGTCGCATACACCTACTACTTCTACACCTTTTTTATTCGTGAGCATTTTTGCCATACCGCTACCCATAGCGCCAAAACCCCATATAGTTACTCTAACTTTATCTTTCACGGTTAATAACCTCCTAAATTTATTTCAATAATATATATTGCAATTATTATGCCAGTACTTATTATGAATATATATTAGATAGTTTCTCATTATTAAGGGTTATTATGTATATTTATCTACAATATACATAATGTTAAAAATATAAGCAAAATATTTTGCATTTATACATGCAAAATATTTTGCTTATATTGAGTATTTTCTTATTTTATATTGTAATCCCTGCCTTTTTATTCCAAGGATTTTGGCTGATTTAGTTATATTGTAATTATTTTCTCTTAATACTTCTTTTATAATCTCTTTTTCTATCTCTTCCAAATATTCATCTAGTTTTTTATCGCCTTTAATTATTTTTTCCCTATCAGGTTTAATATCAGTTTCTTTTTCTAAAGTTCTTGCATTTATGTAGTAGGGAAAATCATCTACTTTAATCTCTTCATTGTTATCTAATAAACTTATAGCTCCTTCTATGACATGTTTGAGCTCTCTAACATTTCCAGGCCAATGATAATCCATAATAAAATCCAAAGCTTCTTTTGAAACTCCTTTAATCTTAATGTTGAATATTCTTTCGTAATAGTTAATAAAATATTTAACTAAGGGTAAGATGTCTTCTTTTCTCTCTCTCAATGGTGGGATTGAAAGATTGATTACACTCAATCTGTAAAATAAGTCTTCTCTGAACTTATTTTCTTTTACAAGTTTGAGAGGATCTTTGTTAGCTATTGCAATGATTCTAACATCTACCTTTTCTTCTCTATCTCCACCTATAGGTCTAAACTTACCAGTTTCGAGAACTCTAAGTAATTTGGATTGAAGTTCTAAAGGCATAGAGTTTATTTCATCTAAAACTAAAGTTCCACCATGAGCTTTTTTAAATAATCCTTCCTTGTTTTCAGCACCGGTAAATCCGCCTTTTTTTGTACCAAATAATATACTTTCAAGCAAGTTACTGGGAATAGCTGCACAGTTCTCAGCAATATATCCTTTATTTTTTCTTCTGCTTAGGTTATGTATACTTTGAGAAAAAAGCTCTTTTCCTGTTCCGGATTCTCCTATAATCAAAACATTAGAATTTATTTTTGCTATATTTTTACTTTGTTCAACCAAACTTCTCATTTTTTTAGATCTTCCAATTATGTCGCTAAAGTTATATCCTTCTTTTTCTATTTCTTTTTTATCATGGAGTTCTACTATACGATCTGACAAATTTTCTAGTTTAGTTATATTTTTTGAAATTTCAAAACTTCCTATTATTCTTCCTTCATCAATAATAGGATAAGTTGAATTTAAAGTGGATATCTTTTTGCCGTTTTTATTAAAATATATCTGCTTGTTATTTATTAAAGGTTTTCTGTTTTTTTGCACCTCCATATGGGTGCTGTTTCTTTTTATATCAGGCATAACTGTTGTTAATGGCTTATTTAATACTTCTTCTCTATTCATGTTTTCAATAAATGCCATTTGTTCATTGTATATAATAGTTCTACCTTTCGTATCAACCACCTGTATACCTTCTTCTACACAGGATAAAAGTAATTCTAAAACTCTTTCTTTATTCATGTCTAACCTCTTATACTCTTATAAATTTATTAATTCTTTAAAAATATGATAATACAAAAGTAGAAAAAAAGCAAAATATTTTGCATTTATTTCCCCAGCTTATTTTTATTTTTAATAATGCTGTTTTTTAAAAATTTTTTAAAATATTTCATTAGTAGGGCGCTTGTAATTATGTAAGATATGACTACTGCTGAGAAAATACCTTTAACATCAAAAAACTTTGATAAAAATAATGCTATTGGAATATAAATAATAAAAATTTGTGAAAAAGTAAAAGCTGCCGCATGTATAGGTCTGTTAATTGCATTAAGAACAGATGTTATAACCATGAATATACCTTGAAATCCATATCCTAGTGGGACAATCAACAAGTATAATCTTATATAATTCTGTACATCAATGCTTTCATTAAATATTCTTGCAATAAAATCTGAAAAAACAAAAAGTACTAAATATGCACCAACACTGTATAAAATCATAGCTTTTACCGCAAACTTTATCCCTATAATTATTCTTTCATATTTACCGGAACCATAATTTTGTCCTGAAAAAGGTATCATAACTGAAGATAATGCATTTATAAAGGAAAGGGCAAAGAATTCCAGACGAGTACCTACACCATATCCAGCAACCGCTGCAATACTATATGCAGATAGAAATCTTGTTATAATACCAGAACTTATAGGTTGAGTCATTTTTATCATGGAATTCGGTATACCTACATATAATACCTGTTTCCAGTTGCTGATTATTCTTCCGATTGTTAAATTCTCTAGTTTTATAATTTTATCTCTTTTTATTAAAACGTAGAAAGCTACAGTAAAAGATGTCATCCTTGCAAATACCGTGGCTAAAGCAGCTCCTCTTATTCCCATATAAGGAAAAGGACCAATTCCAAAAATTAACAATGGATCTAATACTACATTAATTAATGCAGAAATCGTCATTATAATTGAAGGTACCTTGGTGTCGCCTAGAGCTCTAATTATATTGTTTCCTACCATTGGTATAACAACAAAAGGAACCCCTAAAAACCATATAGTCATATACTCGCTTATATAATTAAGCATCTTTTTCTCTGCTCCAAGAAGAGAAAAAATTTCATCAATGAATTTAATACCTAAAAAGGCTGTTATAAGGGCAAATATAAAACCTAGTATTATACTATCTGTCCCAACACAGCGCACTTTTTTATAATTATTTTCACCGGCAGCTCTTGAAACTACTGAAGAAGCACCCATGCCTAAACCCAAGGATATGCTATTTATAATTAATACAACAGGAAAAGTAAAGGAGACAGCAGCAAGCTGCTCTTTCCCTAACCTTCCTATAAAAAAGGTATCTGCTAAATTAAAAGTAACTAAACTAAGTATCCCAAATATCATAGGGATAGCAAGTCTTAGTATAACTTCACTTATTTTTCCATTTAGCATCTCATCTCTGCTAACCTTTTTCATATTAAAATCACTACCTTACTTCTACTTCAGCAATAGGTTGATATATAAGTTCCCCGTCAATTCTTTTGCTTTCCATTAATGCTATGGATTTAACTTTTGCATCAAAAGCATGGAGATGGATGTTTTCGTAAGCTTTTTCCATTAATACTCTTCTTCCTATGGTAAGATGGGGAGTATATTTTCTCTTATCCGTTTCAAAACCTTCTGCTTTTAGCAACCTTCTTAGTTCGTCACTTAACTTATACAGGTTAGAATTATCCTCAACTCCAATCCAAACAATATCTCCTCCTCTTCTGTTAAAGTTTCCTATTTTATTAAAGCTTAATTTATAAGGAAATGTTTTTAATTCACCAAGTATTTCTTTTAATATTTTTACCCTTTCTTCATCCGCTTCTCCTATAAATTCTAATGTTAGATGGTAGTTCTTCGATTTAACAAATTTACCCTTAATGGAATTTTCTTCTACAGCATTTCTTATATTTTTAATTTCATTTTTTGTTTCGTCATAAAAATTTAACGAGTAAAAAACTCTCATATTTAACCCCCATTATTTATATATTAATATTAATTTTGATTTTATTATAAAGCTAGGTTTTATTCAATATGTACCTATTTATATAAACTTTATTTTATGCTATAATTTATTCTATTTCATTTATCAATTGGAGGACTTCCATGACTAATACTCCTTATCGAATAACAACTTTTTTAACACTAATCATTGTATCTTCTTTAGGAATATCTTCTCGGAAAAAATATTGAATTCACAGGACTTTAATTTAGGTGGCAGAAAGTTTTCTTCTTTTCAAGTATCTACTTCAATTATAGGAACTTTAGCGGGAGGTCTTCCACTATCGGTACTGCTCAAGCTGCTTTTGTAAGTGGATTAAATGGCATGTGGTTTACTCTAGGAGCCAGTTTAGGTAGTTTATTTTTAGGTGTTTTTTAGCAAAGCCTTTAAGAAATGCTAAGATACAAACTATCCCTGAATTTACGACTAAGTACTACGGTTTTAGGTCTAGAGTAACTTCCAGTTTGATTTCCTCATACATATAACCGGTCAGGTTCTTTCTTCTGTGGCTATAATTACTTCTTTGTTTTCAACAAATGAGAATATAGCAGTAATTATTACTATTCTCCTGATTATTTCTTAAATTTTTTTTGGTGACTTTTTTTGGATCTAGTTTAGTAGGAAGTATTAAAACTTTTCTTCTATATATAGGATTATTGATTATAATGGTTATGTTTTTTTATGGGTTATTTCTCAAAAGTAATATTTAGTTAATAATTTACAAATTTTTATTAATTATTTTGATTAATACCGAAGTGATTTTTTAGTTTTGTATGATTTTTATTGAAACCTTTGATAAAAGCCCTTCATTTATTACGAAATTGTTACCAAATAAATTTGAAAAACGTTTCCATTTAACCTTATTAATGTTATCATCATTTATGTTGATAATAGTTATAAATTTAATATAATAAAAATCTTTTTAAATGGAGGTTACAAATGGCTGAAAAAACTTTAAATGTTTTCGAAATTGTACAACAGCAGATTAAAGACGCTTGTGATGCTTTAGGTGAAACTCAAGAGGTTTATGAAATATTAAAACAACCTAAAAGTTGTATCGAAGTAGCAATACCAGTAAAAATGGATAACGGAGAAACAAAAGTATTTCAAGGATATCGTTCACTACACAACGATGCAGTTGGACCTGGAAAAGGTGGTCTTAGATTTCACCAAAACGTTTCTAGAGATGAAGTAAAGGCACTTTCCGCATGGATGACTTTTAAATGTGGCGTTGCTGGAATTCCATATGGAGGAGGAAAAGGTGGAGTAATAGCTGATCCTACTAAAATGTCTCAAGGTGAAGTTGAAAGATTAGCTAGAGGTTTTATTAGAGCAATTTCTCCTGTTATCGGAGAATTAAAAGATATTCCCGCACCAGATGTTAATACCAATCCACAAGTTATGGCTTGGATGGTTGATGAATACTCAAAGCTTCAAGGACAAAATACTTTAGGAGTTATTACTGGTAAACCTTTAGAATTCGGCGGATCTTTAGGAAGATTTGAAGCAACTGGTTACGGTGTTGCTCTTATGACTAGAGAAGCTTTCAAAGCTAAAAAAATGGAAATAAAGGATTCAAAGATTTCTATTCAAGGATTTGGTAATGTTGGTAGATTTGCAGCTAAATATCTAGTTGATATGGGAGCAAAAGTAGTTGCTGTTTCTGATGTATCTTGCTGTTTATATAACGAAAAAGGATTAGATATAGATAAACTTTTTGATTATGTAAAAGAACCTGAAAACAAGAATATGATAAAAGGATTCCCAGGAGCAGAAGAAATGGGAAGAGATGACATATTTGGTATTGAAGTTGATGCATTAGCACCATGTGCTTTAGAAAATGCTATAACTTCAGAAAATGTTAATAACATTAAGGCTTCAATGGTTATAGAAGGAGCAAATGGTCCTACTACTCCAGAAGCTGACAAAGCGTTAAACGAAAAAGGAATTTTAGTTGTTCCTGATATACTTGCAAACGGTGGTGGAGTAATGGTTTCTTACTTCGAATGGGTACAAAACCTTCAAAACTACTACTGGACATTTGAAGAAGTTCAAGAAAAGCAAGAAATCAAGATGGTTAAAGCCTTTAACGATATATACGCAATCATGGATGAATACAAAGTATCTATGAGAGTAGCAGCTTTCATGATGTCAATTAAAAGAGTAGCTGATGCAATGAGAGCAAGAGGTTGGGTAAAATAATAAAATATTAGGGTAATATTATATAGGATAGAGGGTTAACCCTCTATCCTATATTTATATATCTAATTTCAAATCTTCAGGTTTTATTAATTTTAGTTTTTTCATTATATTATATAAAATTAACCCTAAAATTGCCGGAAGTATGAAATGCAGTATTAGAATATACAGGTACATTTCCAATCCACCTCTACCTACTGCCTCCATTGCATCAACTGCACCAAACTGACCAACTAATCCTGATGTTCCCATACCTGATCCTATTGGTGTATTTTCTAACTTCATAAATGTTGTAGATATTGGTCCAGTAATGATAGAAGTTATAATTGCTGGAATCCATATCTTCCAATTCTTTATTATATTTGGTATCTGAAGCATAGAAGTTCCTAAACCCTGGGATAATAATCCACCCAATCCATTAGCTTCATAACTAATCACAGCAAATACTATCATTTGAGCTGAACATCCTGCTGCGGCGGCTCCCGCAGCCAAACCACTTAACCCTAACATAATTCCTATGGCTGCACTGCTTATAGGAAGGGTGAGGGCCATACCCATTAGTAAAGATATTATAATACCCATAGGAATAGGCTTTAATACAGTAGCTGCATTAATTAAGCTACCGAACCCCGTCATAAAGGCATTTATTGCCGGACCTGTCAAAGTGCCTAGTAGCGTTCCAACTATTATCGTTGTTGCAGGTGTCACTATAATATCTAGTTTTGTCTCTTTTGATACAACTTTACCAAATTCCGCACCGGTTACTCCTGCTATAAAAGCTCCGACAGGACCTCCTAACGCTGCACCAGCAGCTCCTGTAACAACAGAAGAAAAAATAACTAAAGGTGGAGCTTTAAGACCATAAGCTATAGCCACAGCAATACCCGGACCCATCATGCTTTGGGCTAAAGGCCATAGGGTTTCAGTAAGAAATATTATCCCAAGTTTCCCTCCTATTACGTTCAAAATACTCCCGACTATAAGTGTTCCAAATAATCCTAAAGCCATATAGCCTAAAGCATCAATTAGATATCTTTGTACAGAAATTTCAATATTTTTTCTCCTTAAAAACTTTTTTATATCCACTCTGAGCCTCCATAAATCTATATTTCAATTAATGTATAGAATTATATATTAACTTTTATTTAATTTAAAGTAGTATTTGACATTTTATGAAGAATATTCTATACTATATGCAATGAGGATATAGTAATGTTGACAATAGGAGGATAATTATGCCGGAGATTCAAAACTGCTGTAATAAACCACAAAAAGCAGAAAAATTTTTAAAAATATGTCTTTTGACTTTATTGTACGACCAAAAAGCTCACGGGTACTTTTTAATTGAAGAGCTAGAAAGTTATGGATTTAGAAAAGACGAACTCAGTATTAGCACACTTTATAGAAATCTCAGAAAAATGGAAGCAGAAAAATTGGTTCTTTCATCTTGGAAAAAAGGTGAAGGAGGCCCAAGAAAAAGAGTCTATACAATAACTGATGAAGGAAAAAAAAGTTTAGAGGAATATATAAACTTTTTAAAGTTTAGAAAATCACTAATGGATAAACTGATTAATACTTACGAAAGCAAAATAAATGATAATATAATGAAGGTAAAATGACAATTATAACTATATACAGTCTTTTGGCTGTAACTTTAGGTATATCTTTTTATAAAGATAAAAAAAAGACAAAAAAAGCCTTTAAAGTAGCAAAAAAAGCTCTATTGAAAATGGCACCAAGCCTATTGACCATAATAGGAGTTGTTGGATTAATACTTGGGGTACTAACTCCTGATACTATTTCCAGTTTAATAGGGGCCGAAGCTGGTTTATGGGCTACAGTACTAGGAGCTGTTTTAGGAGCCTTAACTTTAATCCCGTCTTTAGTAGCTTTTCCTCTTGCTGGATCTTTACTGAGAGCTGGAGCTACAACTACTACCATTTCAGCATTTGTTACTACATTAGTAATGGTGGGAGTCATCACTGCTCCCATGGAAGTAAAATCTCTTGGCAAAAAATTTACATTTCTTAGAAACGGCTTAAGCTTTATAGCAGCTCTGATAATTGCTGTAATTATGGGGGGTATATTAGGATGATTAAAGTTGTGAAGAAATTTATGATACCTATTATTTTAAGTTTTATTATATTAGGAATTTATTTATTTAACCAAGAAATGGGGAAAAGGTCCCTTTCAGTAATGACAGATTATGCTAAAGAAATGGCCTTGATAATGCCTGCTGTCTTTTTACTTATGGGATTTATGGAAGTGTGGATAGATAAAGAAAAAATACAAAAATGGCTGGGAGAAAAGTCAGGATTGAAAGGTGGTATATTTGCTTTTTTTCTAGGGACCCTCCCAACAGGTCCTCTATATGCAGCATTTCCCATAGCTGCTTCTTTATTGAAAAAGGAAGCCAGCGTCTTAAATGTAGTTATATTTTTAGGTGCCTGGGCAGCCTTAAAAATTCCTCAACTGATGGTAGAAATAAAATTTTTAGGTCTACCTTTTGCTTCTCTAAGATTTATACTAACCTTAGTGGGTTTAATTATAATCGGAAGTATTATGAAAATCTTCTTAAAATCAGAAAATTTTCAACAGTAAAAAACACTTTAATATCTGAACAGATATTAAAGTGTTTTTTATTTATCCTACATTTTTGGCATATATATCATTTTTAGGTCTCGGACTTATAGTAACATATAAACTCATATCTTCATTTACCTTAGGGATACTAAAATCGTCTTCGCCTCTAACAATTCCTATATCTCCCTCTTCAATTTTTTCTACATCATCATTTATCTTTACTTCTCCAGTACCAGAAAGGACCTTATATACAACCGTTGATGTTTCATGTTTGTGAATAGGAAGTTCTTGCCCTTTTTTAAAGTTTAAAACAAAAACTAATACATCCTTTTTATCATATATAATCCTCTTAGTAAGAGATTTATCACTAAATATTATACTATCTTCAATTTTTTTATTTTCCACGTTTATTCCTCCTCTATATGTATAGTCTATTTATTATTTACCCACAAATTATTTTTTTATAATGAAAATTATAATTTTGATTATTTTATAATTTGTTGTTTGGTTTAGACGATTAAGGGTATTAATTTAATATAAGTGATAATTGATATCAAACACTAGAAGGAGGTATTATTATGAGGAAACAATTTATTTTTATAAGTATATTACTTGTTTTTATACTAGTTTTATCTAGTTGTAGTTCTGGCAATACTGTAAATGAAGAATTAGAGTCTAAGCTACAGGAAGCCGAAACTAAGATTACAAATCTTGAAACTAATATAGATTCACTGGAAAATAATTTAGATAATTTAGAAATAACTATAGAAGAGAAAAATAATCTTTTAAATGAACAGGAAAATACTATTAATAGCCTAAATAGTGAAATAGAGTCTTTAAAAAATTCACCAAGTCAATCAGCAAATCTTTTGAATGAAGCCTTTACAGTGCTTGGTCACTTGGCTAATGAAGATGGTGCTGCTTTATCTAATCATGCTCACCCTACAAAGGGTGTTAGGTTTTCTCCATATTTTAATATTAACACAAATACAGATATAGTATTTTATCCCGGTAATACTATTGGCCCTAATATGTTTACAAATACAACAGTTTATGTATGGGGAGAATTCGATGGTACTGGTGAAAGTATAGGTGGAGAATATGCTTACTATCACAGTAGGTTTGTTTATGACGAGGATTATTTGAATCCAGAGATAATAGGAATAAACCAAATAGTTGGAACTGGAAACATGAACAATAATATTGAAGATGTTTACCCAAATGAGTCATATGTAGAATTTCACTTTACTGGATTTGATCCCCAGTACATGGGAATGGATTGGAGAAGTTTAGTGCTAGTTTTTGAAGAAGACAACGGTACATACTATTTAGTAGGAATAGTCCACGGAGAATGGACAGCATAAAAAATAAAAAGAATGAGTTGTATTTATCTTGTTATCCTACAACTCATTTTTCTTTATTATTTCAGAAAAAATATTCATGCTTATAAAAAAGCTGTATAATCCTCCAAATGCATATAAAAAACTCTTATATGTTGTTAGACCTGGGTTTTGGTGAGATTTTTTTTCTCCAGTGGCACACCAGTAAGCGAAATGTTCACAGTTGTTTTTTCTAATATTATATCCATCAAAATTAGTATTTAGATGATATTCAGCTCTTTTCAGAATTTGTTCTTTTTCTATTGTACTGTAATAATTTTTCTCATATTCTAAAAATCCATCTTCCCCAACGAAATCAGAAACTTTAACCTTTTCTACCTTTGCTTTTTTTAATTTAAAAATGCTTGGACAGTGAAAATGTATTATTTCCTCATCACTCACTTGAACACCGTAATGCTTATAATAAACTATTCTAGCTATCATTTTATCAACTATACTACTGTCCTTACTAAGTCGACCTTCTACAGGCTTTACCAGTAAAGGAGTTCTTGTTACGTATACTATTTTTCCTACCATATAAATGACCATCCTAATAATTATTGATTAAAGTATAGCTTATTATAAGCTAATATCGAGCTAATTGATAGTCTTTTTTTATTTTTAATTGAATTCTAATAACTGTTTAACTTATTTTTTATTTTTAGTATCTTGTATTGCAAGTTACTGTGTGTTATTATATATTTATTGAAAGGATGATTATATGGATACTCAATACAAAAAAGGTATTCTTCCTATGTGTGTATTATCTGTCTTAAAAAAAGAAGACTCCTATGGGTATAAACTTTCCTCAGTTATTTCAAAAGAAATAGATGTCTCCGAGGGTACAATATATCCTCTTTTAAAAAGAATGAGAAAAGATGATTTAGTTTCTACTTATTTAAAAGAATCGGACTCAGGCCCTCCAAGAAAGTATTATAAGATAACAAATGAAGGCTTAAGTAGATATGAAGCACTAGTAGAAGAATGGAAAGAATTTAGTAGTAAGGTTTTTAATCTTATTAAGGAGGATTGAAATGGATAAAAAAGAATTTTTAGATTTAACTAAATACTATTTAAAGACTAGAGATGTTCCCGAAGAGGAAATCAAGGAAATTTTAGAAGATTTTGAGGAGCACTTCCAAATAGATTTTGAAGAAGGTAGAACTGAAGAAGAAATATGTGAATCATTAGGCAATCCTAAAGAGATTTCAAATCTAAAGCAAATCTAAGCATCCCTTTAGTTGAAGACATGACAAAAGCTTTCTTGCCTACATCTAACTGTATAATGGTTCCAAGAACATTTCCTTCAAAAATTTGATTAAAATTTTTACTATTACTTTTATAATTATATATGCAAGTCCTCTGCCAAGTAAAAAATTCTTCTAAGTAGGTATTGATATTAAGGGATTTTGAATTTATTCTTCAATTTTTTAAATTTTTTACACTCAATCAAAATATTTCTTGTATTTTTCAGTAGCTTTTACAAGTTCATGGATGATACCCTCTTCATCTGTAGAGTGTCCTGCATCATCAACTACTACAAATTCTGAATTTATCAGTTTATTATTAAGCTCTTTTGCTGTATAAGGAGGACAAATAAGGTCGTACCTCCCGTTTACTATAAATGTAGGTATGTCTTTAATCTTTTCAATGTTGTCAAGTATATAATTATCACCTTTACCAAACATGTTATTGTAAAAATAATGACATTCTAATTTAGCTACTGCTAAAGCTTTCTGTGGATTAGTAGATTCTTCTATTATCTCTTGAGATGGAATTAGTTTAACAATACTTGATTCATAAAAACTCCAATTTACTGCAGCCTTTAAAATTTCTTCTTCTGTACCTTTTGTGAATATCTTATAATATGCAGCCACCTTACTTTTTGAATCTTCATCTATCGGTTTTACAAATTTATCCCATATTTCCGGGAAAAATCTAGATACTCCACCTTCAAACATCCAATCTATTTCCTCTCTTCTAGACAACCATATACCTCTAAGTATTAAAGCTTTTACTCTTTCAGGATAATTTATAGCGTAAATAAGTGAAAGAGTCGAGCCCCAACTGCCTCCAAAGACAATCCACTCATCAACACTTAGAACTTCTCTAATTTTTTCCATATCTTTAATTAAGTCCCATGTAGTATTCTCTTTTAACTCTCCTAAAGGCTTGCTTTTGCCGCAGCCTCTTTGATGAAACAAAATAATTCTGTAAAATTCAGGATCAAAAAATCTTCTGCTTGTTGGACTTGTTCCTGCTCCCGGACCACCATGTACAAATAATATCGGTCTACCTTTAGGATTTCCTACTTCTTCATAATAAATGGTATGTATATCTGATACTTTAATCTCACCCTTGTTATAAGGTTCTATCTCTGGAAACAACTCAAATTTATCTTTCATATATTCCTCCTATCAATAAGCTATATCTATATTTTAGTCAACTTTTTATTAATATACAAATTTTTTTCACTTGTAGAATATCCTTAATAATATTGATATAATGAAAATAAAAATCAGGAGGCCTAGAATGAAATCTATTTACCAAGAAATTGATACTCCCGCCTTATTAATTGACCAAGATATAGTGATTAAAAATATTAAAGATATGCAAAAAAAAGCCGAAAGCTTAGGGTTAAATTTACGTCCTCACACCAAAACACACAAAATGCCAGAATTAGCTAAATTACAAATTCAAGAAGGAGCAAGAGGAATAGCAGTCGCAAAGGTAGGAGAGGCTGAAGTAATGGCATCAGAAGGAATAAAAGATATCTTTATTGCTAATGAAATAGTAGGTGAAAGCAAAATAAAAAGAATAAGAAAATTAAAAGAAAAAACTAATATATTCCTAGGTGTAGACAATCCATACCAAGCAAAACAGTTAGAAAAGGTTTTTAAAGAACAAAATATGATTATAGATGTATTAATTGAAATAGAAGTAGGAGAAGCAAGGTCTGGAATCGTATCAGAAGAAAAATTCATAGAACTCGTTAAATTAATTAAAAATTCAAATCATGTTAATTTAAAAGGCATCTTCTCCCACGATGGACATTCTTACGGTGCAAATTCTATTGATGAAATAAAGGAGATTTTTATACAGTCTCAGAAAGATACTTTAAGATACAAAAAAATTGCCGAAGAATTGAATTCTCCAGTAGAAGTAGTAAGTATAGGGTCTACTCCTTCTTTTATGTTTGATTTTGAAATATTAGATGGCATTACTGAAATTAGAATAGGAACTTATATATTCATGGACGTTATACAGAGTAATATTATTGACGATTACAGTAAATGTGCAGCTTCAGTTTTAACAAGTGTCATCAGTAAGCCAACGAAAGAAAGAGTGGTCACAGATGCTGGAGCCAAAGCTTTAACTATGCAGGGTAGAAATAGTGGTTTAGGAAAAACACAGGGTATAGGTTTAGTTAAAGGTTTTGAAAAGTTCTACATTGAAAAGGTATATGATGAACATGGGGTTATAAACAATAAAGATTTCAATAGTTCAGTTTGCATTGGAGATAAGATTGAAATTATTCCAAATCATATATGTCCTGTTGTAAACTTATACGATAAAGGATATTTAGTTTCAAAAGGTAAAATTTTAAAAGAAATAACCGTATCAGCTAGAGGTAAAATACAGTAAATAAAACAAATATAATATTAATGATGTATGAATAATAAATGCCAAAGCAGTAATTATTTTAAACTTTAACTTTTTTGTTTTATGTCTTAAGAATTTCATAGATAACAAGGAACCGTAAACTCCACCTAAAAAGGAAAACAGGTGGAGGGTATTTTCTTTAATTCTCCACTTATTTTTCCTAGCTTTAACCTTATCTAATGCTGAAAAAGAAAAGGAAACTATGTTAACAATTATATAATAGTATAAAATATATATTCCCATAAAATCACCTTTCTAATTATACCATATTTTATAATTAAAAATACAATGAAAAAAAAGGTAGAATTTCGTACTCTACCTTCTTTAATATTTATATTTATTTATTTTTTTCTTTGTTAAAACCATTCCAGATACTACAAAGAAAAAAACGGGCATTAAACCCGCTTTTATGCTTTGTTTTTTGATTTACTGGTCCAATTTTAATTTCTTTAAATCTTCTCTCATTAAGTTAATGTCGTTTAAGAAATCTTCTATGTCGTGCTCATGCTCTAATTCATCATTTAAGATATTTGTTGCCATTTGATAAGTTGAGTGGTCTTTACCCTGTGTGAAATCTGCAATTTCCTGATATCTTTTAATTGCACATCTCTCACCATCTAAGTTCTGTTTGAGTACTGCTTCGATGTATGGATCTTCCGGAGCTAAATAATCACATTTAGCCTTTTTCATCCAATCTGCAGGACTAAGTAAAGGAGTCCCACCTAGCTGGTCGATTCTATCTGCTAATAGTTCAGCATGTGCTAGTTCTTCATTAGCATGTAGCAGAAGTTCTGCTTCTACTTCTTCTCTAGTAGGTCCTTCTATAACTCTGGCACCTACCCAGTATTGATAATAAGCTAACCATTCTTCTGCTAAAGCTTCATTAAGCATTTCAATAAGCTTATCAACATCAATCTTGTCTTCATTAATTCCTCTTGCTGATTGTCCCATAATAAAACCTCCTTCTTATTTATACGAAATTGTGTTTCTCTTTTATAATTTTATAAACAATTTTGGGTAATGTCAAGTTTATACGATAATTAATATCAATTACTAATTTTTTTAAATATTTGAATAATATCTAATAAAACTGGTATAATTAAGTGATAAGGTTCTTGTTAAATAATCTGTAATGTTGAAAAACAAAGAAAAAACTGGTATAGTGTATTAACTATAAAATAGTATACTAAGTATTATTAAACATATATGATAAATGGAGATGATAAAATGTTATGTTCAAACTGTAATGAAAATGTAGCTGTTATTTTTGTAAATAAAATGGAAGACGGCAAAATGAAGACGGAAGGTTTATGCATACCATGTGCTAAAAAGAAAGGTATTGCACCTATGGACCAAATTATACAGCAAACTGGAATGAATCCAGATGATTTTGAAAATATAAATGAACAACTTCAAGAAGTATTAGGCGATATAGATATGGATGAATTAACCCATAATATACAAGAAGGAGAAAGCGGTGGTAAAAACCCATTCTCCAACTTGCTTAATTCAAGTTTTTCAAACATTTCAAAAAATAAGGATAATAAATACAGCAATGATGATGAAAAGGATAACAAGGACCAGGATGATAGAATCCGAAGTACTAAAGGTAAAAACGGTATCAAGATGAGACTTAAAAAGAATAAAAAGAAAAGAAAATACCTAGATGTTTACGGTATTAATTTAACAGAAAAAGCTAAAAACAATGAAATTGATAGAATTATAGGTAGAGAAAGAGAAATTGATAGAGTAGTACAAATATTAAACAGACGGGCTAAGAATAATCCTGCTCTACTAGGAGAACCCGGTGTAGGAAAAACAGCTATAGCTGAAGGATTGGCTGTAAGAATAGTGCATAAGCAAGTTCCTGTAAAATTATTTGATACGGAACTGTGTTTGCTAGACCTAACAAGTGTTGTAGCAGGAACTCAGTTTAGAGGTCAATTTGAATCTAGGATGAAAGCTATAATTAATGAAGCTAGTGAAGCAGGAAATGTGATACTTGTGATAGACGAGGTTCACACTATAGCAGGAGCTGGTGAAGCAGAGGGTGGATCCATGAATGCAGCAAATATTTTAAAGCCTGCCCTAGCAAGAGGAGATGTGCAGATAATAGGAGCAACAACTCTTGAAGAGTACAGAAAACATATAGAAAAAGACTCTGCTCTCGAGAGAAGATTTCAGCCTATAATAATTGAAGAACCTTCTATTAATGAAACAATAGAAATTTTAAAAGGTATAAAAGACTACTATGAAGAATATCATCGAGTTAAAATTAACGATAAAATTATTGAAGCTGCTGTAAAAATGTCTGAAAGATATATAACCGATAGATTTTTGCCGGATAAAGCAATAGATATAATTGATGAAGCTGGATCAAGAGCAAACCTAAAGAATAAAGGATTAGTTGAATTAGAACACCAAATAAATTATTTAAAAAAAATCCGCGACGAAAAAGAAGAAGCTGCTCAAGAAGATAACTATGAAAGAGCTGCTGATTTAAGAATGAAAGAATTAAAAACAGAAAATAAAATAGCCGAAATAGAAAAAGAATGTGAAAATGTATATCTGACTATAGAAGATATTGCCTATGTAATTGAAGCCTGGACAAAAATACCTGTGCATAAAATTACTGAAATTGAAGCTGAAAAACTTCTAAGTTTGGAGTCGAGACTTCATAGAAGAGTAATAGGTCAAGATAAAGCCGTATCGAGTCTTGCAAAAGCTATACGTAGAAATAGAGCCGGTTTCAAAAAGAAGAAAAAACCATCATCTTTTATATTTGTAGGACCTACAGGAGTTGGTAAAACGGAGCTAGCTAGAACTTTAGCTCAAGAACTCTTTGAAAACGAAGAAGCATTAATCAGACTTGATATGTCTGAGTACATGGAAAAACACACAGTGTCTAAATTAATAGGAGCTCCTCCTGGATATGTTGGATTTGATCAGGCTGGATTCTTAACTGAGAAAATAAGAAGAAAACCTTATTCAGTTATCCTTTTAGATGAAATAGAAAAAGCTCATCCTGACGTATTTAATTTACTTCTTCAAATTTTAGAAGATGGTATATTGACAGATAACAAAGGTAAAACCGTTAATTTTGAAAATACTGTAGTTATTATGACATCAAATGCTGGAACTAACAACAAAGGTAATAAAATAGGATTTGGAAATAGTGAATATGAAGCATTGGAAAACAAAGTGAAAGATGCTTTAAAAGAATCTTTCCGTCCCGAGTTTTTAAATAGAGTAGACGATATAGTAGTATTCGAAGAGCTTAAAAAGGAAGAATTAAGACAAATAGTAGATCTTATGCTTAAAGAAGTAATTGCTGATGCTACTGAAAAATCAATAGATATAGAAGTATCAACGGAGGTAAGAGATTTTCTTTTAGAAAAGGGATATAGCACAAAATACGGAGCTAGACCACTTAGAAGAACTATACAAAAGTATATTGAAGACGAGATATCCGATGCATATTTGAAAGGTGATATCAAAGAAAACATGGTTGCAACCTTTACTCTTAAAGATGGTAAAATACATTTAGAAATATATTAAGAAAGTCTAATTTTAGACTGGTCTCAAGTGTTACAAATAGTTGTACAAAGAGATAGTATAAATATACCCGTCTAATTTTAGACTAAACTAGGTCCAAAAATAAACGTATGTTAATTTAATAACAAATTAATAGGGTTAAACATTGGATTTCCAACGTTTAACCCTATTGTTATAATTGGCATGCTTATTGCTTTATATATAGTTAACAAATTGTATCTAATGTTTAAATGAATAAAATTAAAGGAGGTGTATTTTTAAAAAAATAGCATTAGAACAATATATACAAAAAAATATAGAAGGGTGGAATTATTAAATGGATGCAAACGTTACGAAAATTATAGTTTTAGCATTATATCTTATAGGTATGGTAATTATTGGATATGTATATTATAAGAAAACATCAGATTTCGCAGATTACGTACTTGGTGGTAGAAAATTAGGAAGTTGGACAGCTGCACTTTCTGCTCAAGCATCAGATATGAGTGGTTGGTTATTGATTGGACTTCCAGGAGCAGCTTATGTTGCAGGTATAGAAGCAGCTTGGATAGCTATTGGATTAGGTATCGGTACTTATATAAACTGGAAGGTTGTAGCATTAAGGTTAAGAAGTTACACTGAAGTAGCTGGTGACTCTCTTACTTTATCGGATTATTTTGAGAACAGATTTAGAGATAATACTAATATCTTAAGATTAGTATCTTCAATTGTTATTATAGTATTCTTTTCAGTTTATACTTCAGCTCAGTTTTCAGCAGGAGCTAAATTATTTGAAACCCTAATGGGAATAGACTACACAGTAGCATTAGTTTTAGGTGGAGCAGTTATTATTGCATATACATTCTTAGGTGGATTTATGGCAGTTTCTTTTACTGACTTTATTCAAGGTATGTTAATGTTCTTCGCACTAATTGCAGTACCTTTTGTTATGGTTGCTGAACTAGGTGGTTTTGGAACAGCTTTTGAAGAATTAAGACAGGTAGATCCAAATTTCCTTCACCTTACAAAAACAACCGGCGGTTCAGGCGCAATATCATTTATTGCAATAGCGTCTAACTTAGCATGGGGACTTGGATATTTTGGACAACCTCATATACTAGCAAGATTTATGGCTATTGGTAGTACACAGCAGGTTAAAAAAGCAAGATTAATAGCAATGGTATGGGTTACATTATCATTAACAGCAGCAGTATTTGTAGGTGTATTTGGAAGACTTTACATTACTGATATAGCAGACCCAGAAAAAATATTTATGATGTCTGTTGATACTCTTTTCTTCCCAATACTAGCAGGTGTATTACTGGCAGCTATATTGGCAGCAAGTATGAGTACAGCCGATTCACAATTACTAGTTACAGCTTCTTCAATTTCTGAAGATATCTTTAAAAAGTATATTAAAAAGGATGCAACAGATGACGATATGATAAAAATAGGTCGTTTTGCTGTTATAGGTATAGCGCTTGTAGCTATGGTTATAGCTTTTGATCCTAATAGTTCAGTATTTGGACTAGTTTCTTACGCTTGGGCAGGATTAGGTGCAGCATTTGGTCCAGTTATTATAGCTTCATTATTCTGGAGAAGGACAAACAAATGGGGAGCAATTGCAGGAATGATCTCCGGTGCTGTTACAGTTATAGCTTGGGTTCAAATAGCTAAAATTTCATCAGCAACTATATTTGGACTTTATGAAATAATTCCAGCATTTTTAATATCATCAGTTCTAATTTATGTAGTATCTTTAGCTACTGAAGAACCAAACCAAGAAATTCTTGATGAATTTGATGATGCAGTTGCAAAAGCTATAAAATAATTAAAACAAAATATATAATTTAAAAAATATTAAAAAATGGAGAATTTAGATATTCTCCATTTTTTGGTAGTGTGAAAAGTTTTGTGTTCCATCCATCCTCTTAAGGATTTTTGATGGATTTAAAATAAGTAAATTAAATAAAACTCATAAATCAAAGTTTAAAATTTTTAATGCTAAATTTACTTTAATTTTACACATATTAATTAAGCTGTCAAGTCTTCTTAAAATTTTAATGAAAAGTAGAACACTAGCAGCAGTAGTAATGTGGGGCTTGTGGGTAACCTGAAAGGTTATCCATAAATCCACATTTTTTTATTATTTTTAGCTGTTTAATATTTCTTCAAAGAATATATTAAGTTGAGCTAGTATCTGGTCCCAACCCCGCATCCTTGATGTCCACTTAGATGTAGCATTTACCATTGCTAAATAGAGACTTTTTTCTAAGGAAAAATCTGTTGGGAAAATAGATTTAT